>Ga0307489_10003514_pt1 | contig 10384 bp, 5 predicted proteins | sample SB12metaG_FD_202247 | JGI IMG/M metagenome (GOLD analysis project Ga0307489, IMG submission 202247) | Sea-ice brine microbial communities from Beaufort Sea near Barrow, Alaska, United States - SB 1.2 | ecosystem: Environmental > Aquatic > Marine > Coastal | place: USA: Alaska | collected 2017-05-06
CAATGCCAATTAGAGATTGGAAACCTGCGTTAAATCGTTTTATGATTGAGTTTGAGGAAGAATTAACGCCTCATATCTAAACCGGGCAGTTACACAGTTTGTTTTACACCCTCCGGCCTAACTTTATTTCAATACACAGGTGATAAAGTTAGGTCAAAAATAAGAATTATTGTCTAAATAATGTCCTCCAAGCAGCCCAATTGGTAACAATTTCAGTAATCATTGCGAAGCCATTATTGTCTGGGGATGCACCTTGTCCGCTGCTGCCAATGCTGCTTTATAGCGAGGCCTTACGAGGTATTCTGAAAAATAGATAAGTAATCAATTTTCATTTGATTGGCAAGGTCTGCATACGCTCGGTCATACTCTGCAATTTTTTCGTTATGCATTAACCACCGTCCATTGTGACTATTTTGAGGGTTCAATGTCTTGTCCAATGGCGCTGGCCCTATCCACAAAACTTTTGATATCGTTTGCGCCTGAGACATGATTTTACGAGCAGTCTTCACCGACAGTTCTAGTTCGACTTGAGGCTGATCTGAATTTTTATAAGCGGCATCATTAAAACCAAAGGCAAAAACTAATAGCCCTAGCTTTTGCAGATGAACTTAGACTTCTAGTCGTCAGACTTGCTCGTGTCACATTGCTATCAATATTTTATTTATTCGATGGCGTACAAGAATCGATGCCTTTCGTTGCGTAAACGGCCGGTAAAAACCACCTGTAAAACATTTTGATCGTTAGTTGCATCAACACCTACGACATAAGAACTATGCGGCGCATTGTCACATCAAGAACTGAATTGGATCTTGCTACTAATTTAGATAAACTGGGTTGAATAAAAAGGTTGATAACCCATTGTCCCTCAAAAATACCGATAAAAATGAACATGTCTTTATTTGACCACTCGAAATCCGACCGACCCTTTGCAGCTTTGATGCTTGTTCTGATTGCCACATTTGTACTCGCCTTTCAAGATTCACTCGTCAAGTTAATGTCATCTGACACATCATTTTGGCAATTTCAAACCTTGCGATCCCTTGGTAATTTGAGTTTTACATTGATTTTAGCCATGCTTAGCGGTGGCATTAGCCTTCTTGTCCCAAAAAATTGGAAGGCGGTCTATTTACGATCCATATTTTTATTAATCTGCATGTTTTTCTTCTTTTCTGGTGCACCATTTTTAACTGTTGCGCAGATGGCCGCTGGACTCTATACCTACCCACTTTTTGTATCACTACTGGCTGGACCGATATTAGGCGAAAAAGTCGGAATCTGGCGATGTGGTGCGTTGGTTTTAGGTGCTATCGGTTCAAGCTTAGTACTCTCCCCCTGGAGCAGTGAATTTTCAATGGTGCAATTCCTACCCATCCTTGCTGGTTTTTTCTACGCGGCTAATATTTTGACAATACGTAAAGCCTGTCGAAATGAAAGCCCACTAGCCCTTGCTTTTGCGGCTGGACTTGGTTTTTTAATCATCGGGCTTGTCGGTATTACATTACTTTCAGTATTTCCTTTTTCCGACAATGTACAAAAATCGATGCCTTTCGTTGCTATTGGCTGGCCCGAGCTAACATTGATTATTGCTGGATTTGCACTACTAACATCCGTATTAAACTTGACTGGCAATATCTGCATTAGTCGCGCTTATCAAACAGCCGATGCCAGTTGGTTGGCCCCTATGGACTACAGCTATTTGATATTTGCGGCTATCTGGAGCCGAGTTATTTTTGATCGTTGGCCCGCTGAGCAGGCATTAATCGGTATGGCTATGATCGGATTAGCGGGTGGCGTTACTGCCTGGCGAGAAAAAGTGACATCCGTCTAAACCCGCCTTTGAAAGCTCGAAATCATATTGTGCATGAGTGCACAGGTGCCGAGAAGTACGAGAATGAATCAGAACTGCCACCTAAAGATTTTATTCAAACTTTGATTATTCTCTATATCTGCATACATCCTAGATACAAAAAACTGCCAGAGCTGGACTCTTAGTATTTGAGGCGGCTGAAAAAGTTATAGGCCTCATCTTTGAAAGCTAACCTATCTAATAGTCATCCAAGAGGGTCAAAAATGATGCTACTGCACTAAGCCGGATGTATTGATGTCTTAAATTGCCAGGCTGTCGAGTACAAAAAAACCTCTGGTTTAACTATGATCAGACTGCCACTGGTTTAGCCAATCGAGCATTTGATCAAATGGCAGCGGCCTTGAAACAAAATAACCTTGAACTTGATCGCACCCAAGCTCGACCATTAAATCCCATTCCCGTTGAGTTTCGACACCTTCAGCCACTACCTTCATATCCAGTTTTCTGGCCAGTAAAATACTAGATTCCAGAATTGCCATAGCAGACTCGTCTTCATCGGCAGCACTCACAAACGCTCGATCAATTTTTAATTCTGAGAAGGGTATTCTCTGCAGCTGTTCCATCGAGGAATAGCCCGTACCAAAATCATCAATCGACAGCTTGAATCGCTTTAAGCTGAGCCGACTGAGTATATCCAGTGCCACTGAGATATGATCCATTAGCCGACTTTCGGTGATTTCAAAGGTAATACTCGAGGCTGCGATTCCAGCAGTTTCGATTTGTTCGGCCATTTGGTCTGGCCAATCGAGGTTATTGAGGGTATCAACCGAAATGTTGATCGCAATATTAAGGTTGAATTCCTGCGCCTGTAATATAGCCGCCTGCTTCATTGCCTTTTTACAAACGATTTCCGTTAACTCTGAAATTAAGTTATTTTCTTCTGCCACAGAGACGAAAGACCCGGGCATAATTATTCCATTGCGCGGGTGTTCCCAACGCACGAGCACTTCCATTCCAACTACTTGAGCAGTCTTGAGGTCAACTTTAGGTTGAAAATAGGTCGTTAATTCATCACGGCGCATAGCCTGCTTTAGTTCTTCACCTGTTACACCCTCACCCTGAATAAGGGTTCCAGCCGTTTTGGTCTGATCAAGCAGCTCTAACAGTTCGCGAATTTTTTCTGGTAATACTGGTTTTTGCAATACACCGAGTACCTGCAATGCATGTTCGATCGCCAGCTTTTCTACCGTTCTTAAAATACGCGCATCCTCGCCACTCGTAATAATTATCGCACCGCTAAATTGCAATTTAGCGAGATGACGCATCAACTCGACGCCATCCATACCTGGCATATTTAAGTCGAAGATAACAACGTCAATTGAATCAGAACTCTGATTGATAATATCAAGTGCAAGCGAACCTGACAGTGCACTCTGTACAGATTTGATCCCTAAATCGTTAAGAATAACGGTCGTCACACGGTGAATAATATAATCGTCATCAACCACTAACACCGATAGACTAGATGTTGGCACTTGTGGTGTTAGGTTCTGTTTTTCGGTGCTTTTTACTACCTCTGGTTGTTGACAAAACTTTTCGACACATTGAATTACTTCATCTTGAACTAACGCCAGTTCGGGCATTAACTTTTCTATCTCTGTCCAATCAAGGTCACGTCCAGAAAATTCAAGTTGATGACAGATATCGCCCAAAGTGATGGCCCCCATACTTCTCGAGGAAGATTTTAATTTGTGAGCAGCGTCTGACAGCTGTTGATGATTACGACATGAAACAGTATTTCTCAATTCATTGATTTCCATCGGCAATTCGCCAATAAATGCAGTGAGCAACTGGTGATGAACGACTATATTTGTTCCGACTGACTGTTCTAATACTTTCAGATCGATTGCATTAGACCGATGGTCAATTCCAGTTTTGTCTTTGCTATCTTTAATAGCAGTGTCGATTATATCAAAGTCCATCGTCCGTTTTTTTGGGGCCCACTCTTCTAAAATTTCTCGAATTTTTTCGAGCTCGATCGGTTTTGAAATCGCGGCATCTACACCAACGTCAAAACATTCTTTGATGTCGCCTTCCATTGCGTTAGCAGAGACAGCTATGATGACCAACTTTTTTTCACACCCCATTTCTTCTAATCTAATAGTCCGAGTCAATTCATATCCGTCCATTTTGGGCATATTAATATCGGTTAATAACATGTCATACTTGCCTTCTCGCCAATACTTTAAGGCTTCGAGACCATTTACGGCATAATCGGCTTTGTAACCAATAATTTCGAGCTGCGCTCTCATTAAGGCCTGATTGATTATGTTGTCTTCAGCCACCAGAATTGCAGCGTTGGTTGAAGCTACCCGATCCGATTTATCAAAGCCAATATCAACAGATAGGTCAAATGTAGGCATTAACGGTTCAACCTCGGTTAGGGCGACCCAAAAAGTACTGCCTTTTCCTAGTGTGCTGTCGATCCATATACTTCCCTGCATTAATTCAACCAATTGCTTTGTAATGACCAGGCCAATGCCCGTGCCTTCCACCTCACCTAGTTCTGCACCTAGGCGATTGAATGGTTGAAACAGGTCATCAAGTTGAGACGCTTCAATTCCTGAACCAGTATCGCTAACACCGATACTAAAGCGCCCCTTCTGATTCCTGTCGCAGATGATCGTAATACGCCCACCTTGCCGATTGTACTTAATAGCATTGGTTAATAAGTTAAGGAAAACCTGTTTTAAACGAAGCGCATCGGCATCAACTAAAACATCAGTGAAAGACACTGCGTCAAAATCAATGCTTATGCCACGGGTACTTGCCATGTCAGATACCCAGATTAGGCTTTGATTAATGATATCTAACAATGGGACTGGTTCCACTGACACAGAGAGGCTACCAGACTCAATGCGCGACAAATCAAGCACCTCGTCAATTAGCGTCATCAAGTATTTTCCAGCACGATTTATTTCCAAGGCGTTTGAACGTTGGTGCTTACTAACAGTCTTGTCATATTCAAATAATTGTGAAAACCCAAGAATTGCGTTCAGTGGTGTGCGCAATTCATGACTCATACTGGAGAGAAACTGTGTTTTCGCCTGACTGGCTCTCTCGGCGACTATTTTCGCTTCAATTAAATCCGCCTCATTTTTTTTTCGATCAGTGATATCCTCATGGATAGAAAGTACTCGTTCCCAATTTTCTTCGTACCCTGGAACTACCGAGGTAATAGAGCGAGTTTCGATACGAGAGCTATCTATACGGGTATCAACCCGTTCAGTTTCGTGATAAGCGGATGAGTTAGCAGCAAATGCACTAATTTCGTTTGAAAAATAGTCAACCCAGCCGTCATTCCACCACTTATCAACATCTTCCTCTTCCTCGTTAAACTCTTGTTCCGAATCAGCGCCATGCATATTTAACAATGCCTGATTCACTTTTTTGCAACGAATGCCCTTAACCAGATTGACTAGAAACTTTGGATTCCTCTGTAAGTACGTTTTTATATTGACAACCCCTTTCTTGTGTAACTTATCCAGAGCTTTCTTGACCGACGAATAGTCCTCTTCCTGAGTACCCAAAGGCAAATTAAAAAATAATGAGCTATAACTTTCCTCACTTTGTTGTAGTGCTTTCACAGTCAATTTGAATTCGGTTATATCTTGCAGAGTCCCAAAAGAACTGATGATTTCTCCACCCGGATTTACCGTTACATGCTCTGTTTCTTTGACATAGCGAACTTGGCCATCGGGTCGAATAATTCGATACTCATAAGAGAAACCTTCTCCAGTTTTTAAGCTTGTTTGACTACTGATGGCTGAATTCTGGTGGAATTTCTTGAGATCGTTTGGGTGTATAGATCTGGCGAAGTCATCAAGTGTTTGATATTGCAATTTTAATTTTTTGAGGCTTACACCAAAAATTGCGGCATACTCTTCTGAATAATTGACAGCCTGATTTTCTACCTCATTCCATTCCCAAAACCCCAGTTTGAGATCTTTTGATATTAATCTTATTCGGTTCTTTTCGGCGTGATTATAATCCTCTGCCGATTTTAGTTTCTCACGCATCACCGCAATTTCATCTAATAACTCTGCATGAGTTGCAGCTGAATCAGAATATCCGTTCTTTTTAGTATTCACTGAGTAGAAAAACCATTATTCATAAATTCTAATATAGTCGTAGTGGGTAGAAAAACAGCATATTTGCCTGACAACATTTTTTTGATAAAACAAAAAAGAAGGAATCAAATTATCGTCTACGAGCTATATAGAACTTGAGCTATTAAACTCGCAACGAGGATTATACAACTCGACTATAGTAACAGTTCACAACTTACAAATAATACAATGACAATTTATAATTAAAGGTAACATAGCATTTCTCCAGAACCTGTATTTGAATATAACACGAGTCATTTTCACCCCTTTTTTTCTAACCAGCAAAAACCACCGAGAAATATCACACTATGAGAAAAACCATCATTACAATCTGTGCTATTAGTATCCTAATACTGTCTGGCTGCCAAACTTTTGACCCTTACACGGGCGAACAAAAAACATCCGCTACGGCAAAGGGTGCCGGTATTGGTGCAGGTGTTGGGGCTGTACTCGCCTATTTAACGAACCAGAACAAAGACAGCAAAACTCGTAAAAGAAAAATACTGCAAGCTGCTGGTATTGGTGCAATCGCCGGAGGTGGTGTTGGTTATTATATGGATTCGCAAGAAGCAAAACTCAGAAAAATACTGCGGGATTCTGGCGTGAGTGTTGTGCGTGAAGGCGATAACATCAATTTAATTATGCCCGGCAACATCACCTTTGCTTCTGGTGGGCATCAGCTTAGTACCGACTTTCTACAAGTGCTCGACTCAGTAGTTTTAGTTTTGAACGAATATAAAAATACCATTATTGTGGTCGCAGGACATACCGATAGCCAGGGTTCTAATTCATCTAATCAAGCGTTATCAGAACGACGAGCAACAACAGTTTCTAATTATTTAATGTCAAAACAAGTTACTAATGCCCGAATTGAATCAATTGGATTCGGAGAACTTCATCCAATTGACGATAATTCCACCGATGCAGGGCGTTCACAGAATCGACGTGTCGAGCTGTCTCTGTTGCCCATTACAGAGTAATCATTCTATTATTTAAATTAGTTGGACTGGAAGTGCTTCATTTCTAACCTGTTCAGTCCAACTGCTCTAAACAATTTGAATACAAGCCTTAACCTGCAGCTAACCAGAACCGTCAATAAACTGGCCCAACAAATAAATAATTAATTTACTTTTATCAATTAAAGAAAGGCCACCATCTAGGAATTGCAAAATTGCAACCATTTTGCAATATGGGCAAAACCCTCTGGACACTGGAAAAACATCAGGCGCTTTATAGAGTTAAAATATGCAACCATCTCGCCAGTCACACCAGAGGATCATTTCTGCTTTAGATATCAGTCATAGCCAGCGGCTTTTCCTGCAATGCTGACAATAACTCCTTTAACTCAAGTATGTGTTCTGACCAATATCTGGGCGTATTGAACCAAGGAAAGCTTTTAGGAAACGCCGGGTCATCCCACCGCTTAGCTAACCAAGCGCTATAGTTTAATACACGCATTGCACGCAGTGGCTCTATTAACCTAAGTTCGCGAACATCAAACGAATGGAACATTTCATATCCTTCTATGATTTCGGATAATTGCTTTTGTTTATTGATTCGATCACCCGACAGTAGCATCCACAGATCCTGAATCGCAGGGCCTGTCATCGCATCATCAAAGTCGACAAAATGCGGGCTATCGTTACGCCATAAAACATTGCCAGGGTGACAGTCTCCATGCAGGCTGATTTGTTTATATTGTTTTGTTTCAGGGTTATTGAGTTCTATCTCCGCCAGAACCTCTGCCGCTATCGACTTATAGGCAGGCACCAAATCAGCCGGAATAAAGCCATTTTCCAGCAGAAATACCACATTAGCATGTCCAAAGGACTGAACCGTAAACGGCACACGATGTTGAAATGGAAAGGCCGCGCCTGCTGCATGAATTCTTCCAATAGCCTGTCCCAAGCGATACAAATGATCTAGGTTATCAAGTTCAGGTGCGCGCCCACCTTGACGTGGATATATCGCAAAATGGAATTCATTAAATCGCGCTAGTGTTGGGGTATCTGACTGTTCATTAATGACGAGTGGTGGCACTACTGGAATTTCAAGCTCATATAGCTGTTGGGTAAATTCATGTTCTTCTATTATTTGCTCGACTCCCCAGCGATTGGGCCGGTAAAATTTAACAATGATAGGGTCGTGGTCTTCTATGCCCACTTGATAGACACGATTTTCATAGCTATTCAAAGCCAGGATGCAAGCATCTGAAAACCTTCCAGTCGACTCGACGGCATCAATTACAACATCGGGTGTTAGTACCTGATAAGGATGATCAGCCAGACTACTAGGCCCTAGCGTGCTCTCAGTTAACTCAATTTCTGCCCTGTTACCCCGATTATCATCGTCAATATCATTACTTAGCTCCTGGGGTATATCTTCAGGTTCATTGTTTATCGGCATATCCAACCTTTGTAATTTTCAAATTCCTATATAGTATATATGGCTCGTCGACTGTCGGCTGCCTCTATTCATTATCATTGCCGCCAGGTCATCACAAGTAATGAACATTTCAATTACTACTGAAGTAGATTCTAAGTGCAACAACACTGACGGCGACAACTAAAAGTTTACGGTGTCCAAATTTGCTTTAAAATACTTCATTATTAAAATCATTGTCAAAAACGGCTCACGTTTAGACAATCTAAAAAACCTGTTATAGTTTTGAGTAGATCTGATTCACAGACATGACGTAGTAAACAATGATTAAACAAGAACATTTACGCTGCTTTGTCGCAGTAGCAGAACTCGGTAGTATTAGTGCTGCGGCGAAACGTCTTTTTCGATCTCCCTCAGCTATATCGATGACAACAACCAATCTAGAGAATGAATTTGGTCATCCATTATTTGAATCAGATAGCAAATCTAAACTCACGCCTTTTGGTACTTATGTATTTGAAGCCGCCAGTGAACAAATAAAACGTTATGACGTCTCAATTTCCAGTATGCACGCCTATGCTCGTAACGGCTTTGGGCGGGTTGATATTGCTGCAGTGCCCTCCTTTGCCACTTGTTACTTACCCAGCTTACTGACTGAATTCATTGCCTCTCATCCTAATATAACAGTGTCTATTAGGGACGACAGCTCAACGCATATTTACAGTTTAATTGAAAAAGGTGACATAGATATTGGCATCGCCAGTCCTCGAGAAGAATTTATGGCTGTCAAATGTCAAAACTTATTAACTGACCCAATTGGTGTCGTATGCAATCGCTCACATCCGCTCACATTACTTAATCGCCCCTTAACTTGGTCGGATATCCGGCACAAAACTTTCATTGCTAATGGTACTTGTAAGCATATTCAGGCAGAAATTTTCCAATCCATTGTTGCATCAGCTGAAATTAAAGTTCAAAACACAACATCGTTACTGGCAATGATTGCTGAAGGTGTTGGCATTACAACATTACCTCGGCTTGCTGTGCCTGCAGATAGAGAAGACGTTGTATTCTTAGCTCTGAAATACAAGGATTTAGGCCGAACTATCGGTATTGTAACACCTACGGATCGAAGTCTGTCACCAGCAGCTTCAGCGTTTGTTGAGACGGTGGTTAAAAGATTTAACGATTAGTGGATCAATTGGAGTGACCACCTAAAAATTCAATACTCAGTTTCAGATAGTGTTGAACTCACAGTAGTTTTCACTGGAGGTAATGGTGTTATAGTTGTTTATTTCTTAGTCTATACGACCCAACTTTTTGTCAACAATAACGTTAGAGAGTGGAAATTCGGAAATTAAAGATAAAGCGATACGGGTTTGATTTGATTTAATCAGAAACCGATTGGTTGCTATAATTTAAAAACCCCGCTGCTAGGAGCGGGGTTTTGACGTACAACAATACAAGAAGCTTACTTGGAAAGTTCCCTACTCGCCTTGCTGAGCCCAATCCAAAGGCTAACACACATAACCAGTAACACTATTGTAAATGGCAATCCAGTTGATACTGCCATAGCCTGAAGTGCACTCAATGCTTCAGCACCGCCGACTAACAAAAGTACAGCGGCAACCAATCCTTCGAATACACACCAGAAAACACGCTGTGAAACAGGTGCGTCTGTTTTACCACCGGCGGTAATCGTATCAATAACCAATGACCCAGAATCAGATGAGGTTACAAAGAAAACCAAGACTAAAACAATACCAATTAAAGATAAGACTCCAGACAATGGAAAATTAGCAAGCATGTGGAATAATTTTATTTCCTGTGCTGCAGAAGCCACTGGTGCTGCGGCATCGGCAACAACCTGAGTTATAGCTGTCCCACCAAAGGTTGCCATCCATACAATGCAAAGTAGGGTTGGCACCAAGATAACACAGGCCAAAAATTCTCTTACCGTTCGACCACGAGAAACTCTGGCGATAAACATACCGACAAAAGGAGACCATGAGATCCACCAAGCCCA
>Ga0307489_10003515_pt1 | contig 10382 bp, 17 predicted proteins | sample SB12metaG_FD_202247 | JGI IMG/M metagenome (GOLD analysis project Ga0307489, IMG submission 202247) | Sea-ice brine microbial communities from Beaufort Sea near Barrow, Alaska, United States - SB 1.2 | ecosystem: Environmental > Aquatic > Marine > Coastal | place: USA: Alaska | collected...
TGGACGGTGACCCCGGCCCGGCTGGCGGCACTTTGAACCCTCGGTTGTTGGGTTAAATGGCAACCTATGACGTGGCGGGCAATATCTGCCCGGCCATACCTTGACGGCAACACCTGCCTTGTTGGCGGCGGCGGCGGCGGCGTCCGCGGCCTTCTCCGTCGCCCAGGGCCTAGTATACATAGCTCTCCACGTCATAGGATGCCATTTGACTCATGATATGAGGGTTCAGAATACGTTGGATGACGTGGCGGGCGACATCTGCGTGGCCTTACCGTGGCGGCGCGCCCCGCCTCCTCGGCGGCGGCGGCGGCGGACGTCGCCTCCTCCACCTTCTGAGCCAGGGAGCAGGGGCTTACACTCGTCCAGTTTTGAGCTCAACGTAAGCGCCTTCTGTGGGTGAGGGGGTGAATGTAGGGGTTATTTAGGGGGGGGTGAGGGGGAGTTAGGGGGTATCAGGGGATGTATTTTGCGTCAGATACGGCTCAGGTTGTGCTGAAGAGTGGACGAATGTAAGCCCCTGCCAGGGAGCCGTCGCTCTGCGCCAGGGAGGCGCCCCCGGCGCTGTCGAAGCCCGCCTCGGTGTAGTCGCCGCCGCCGCCGGAGGAGGAGGAGCCGCCGCCCCACCCGCCGCTGTCCCACCCGCCGCCGCCGCCGCTCATGCTGTCGCTACGGCCGCCACCGCCGCCCCACCCGTCGTCGCCCCACCCGCCACCGCCGCCGTCGCCGCCGCTGTACATGTCGCCGCCGCCGCCGCCGCCGTAAGGCGCTTCGTAAGGCACGTCGTACGAGCCCCCGCCCCAGCCGCCGCCGCTGCCCCCGCCCCCGCCGCTGCCGCCGCGGCCGCCTCCGCCGAGGCCTCCGACACCTCCAGCATAGCCGCCACCGCCGCCGCTGCGGGGCTGGCTAAATCGAGCGCCGCCGCCGCCGCCGCCGTTGAATCCGCCGCCGCCGCCGCCGCCGTTGAATCCGCCACCACCGCCGCCGCCGCCGAATGCGCCGCGCCCAGGCCCGCCGCCGCCCCAGGGTCCGAAGTGCGCCGCAGCCCCCAGCGCCGCCTCGCCCTGCGGCTCCGCTGCCCCCAGCGCTGGCAGCTGAATCACGCGATCTGTGTCTTGGAGCTTCGCCGCTTTGGCCGATTCGAGATCTTTGAGGGTGAGCTGCGCCCTGGCCTCCGCCTCCACCGCCTCGGCCACGGCCACAGCGTCGTCAGCGGAAACGGCAGTAGCGGCGGAAGCGGCGGCAGTGGTGGCGGTGGCAGGGGTGGCGGCGGTGGTGGCGGTGGCGGTGGCGGGGGTGGCGGTAGCGGTGGCGGGGGTGGAAGCGTCGGGGGGAGCTGACTCCGCCCCGAGGCTCGCAGCCGTCACCGCCTCCGTCGCCGCCGCCGCGATGGAAGCCTCGGGGGCGGCGGTAGGGTCGATGCCGATGCCGATGCCAGCTGTGTGTTCCTCTGGCTCCACCCCCGCCTGGTGCTCCCCCTCCACCTCCACCTCCTCCACCTCCTCCACCTCCTCCACCGGCTGCGGCTCCTCAGGGAACATGAGGTGCTTCGTGGCAGCGGCATCCAGCTCCCCCATACCAGTACCGGACCCACCAACACCCAGCTCTCCCCCGCCAGTGCCCGACCTGCCTGCTTGCATCGTTCCCACACCAGTGCCCAACCTACCCACAGGCGGCGCTCCCGCACCATCGTCCAGCGGACCGAACAACTTCGCCATCTCATCCCCGCCCTCCGCCCAGGGGCTTACACTCGTTCACGGTAGAGCTCAACTTGAGCAACTGCAGGACACATTCATGAGTTAATTTGGGTTATGCGGTGGACAGAGGAGCTCAAGTTGAGCTGAAATGGGAACGAGTGTAAGCCCCTGCCTCCACCGCCTTGTCCTCATGCACCACATCGGATGAGTGCCCGCCCACCGTCGCCGCCGCCGCCGCCGCCGCCGCTGCCGCGGTGGCGTCCTCCACGCAGGGGCTTACAGTCGTTCACTTTTCAGCTCAACGTAAGCGCTTTTGCATGGGATATGGGGTGCCTTTAGGGGGCACTCAGGGGGTGTATGAGAGGTGTCAGGGGGGTGTTGGGGTGTGCTTTTGTGTCAGAAACGGCTCAGGTTGAGCTAAGAAGTGGACGAGTGTAAGCCCCTGCCTCCACGGTCTTGTCGAAGGTCTGCGCCAGAGCCTCGGGGTGGTCGCCCGCCGCCTCCACCACCACCGCCCCCAGGCTGGCCTGCACCGCCGCCGCCTCCGAATCCATCCTTGAATCCATCTCCGCAACCGCCTGCGAAACAACCTCAGAATCCACCTGCGAATCCACCTGCGAATCCACCTCCGAATCCACCTCCGAATCCACCTCCGAATCCACATCCAACTCCACCTGCGGCTGCAGCACCTGCTGCACATTCGCCGCCTTGGACACATGCTTCGCGGATTTGCTTCCTTTGCGCACCACGTAACCCTCCTTCTCAATCCCCTTTCCGGGCGCGCCCGACGAAATGTCCTGGAATTTCTCCACCACAGTCATGCGGTCGCGCGAAGTGGAAGTGGATGGCGACTTGTCACCGTGGCGGTCGGCCTTCTCCGTCTTTGTCTTTTTGGCACGGGCATGGGAGTGGTGGGACTTTGGTGAAGGAGCGGGGTCGGCGGCGGCGTCGGGGTCGGCTTCAACGTAGGCGTCGGCCTCCGCTCTGGCGTTGGCAGCCTGGTGCCAGGGGCTTATACTCGTTCTCAGCTCAACGTAAGCACTTCTGCATGGGGTAGGGGGCGCGTTTAGGGGGTATGTAGACGGTGTTCATGAGGTGCCAAGGGCTGCTTAGGGTGCGCTTTTGAGTCAGAAACGGCTCAGGTTGAGCTGAGAAGTGGACGAGTGTAAGCCTCTGCCTGGTGATTGCGCGCCAGTCGGAACGCCAGATGGTCGGCCGCCACCCCGAGCCGCGCGGGCTCTGCCGCACCTGCCTCCCCCGCCGCCACCTCCGCCACCTCCGCCACCTCCACCACCTCCGCCACCTCCGCCACATCCGCCGCCTCCGTCACCTCCGCCATCTCCTTTACTTCCCCCGCCTCCGCCCCCGCCGCCGCACTTGCCTCCTCCGACGTCGCCGCCTCCCCCGCAACAGCTTCCGACTCATCCGCCGCCGCCGGAGTACCATCCGCTGCTCCCTCGGCCGCCGCTGGAGGCTGCACCTGGGCCCTGGGGCTTACACTCGTCCACTTGTCAGCTCAACGTAAGCGCTTTTGGTGTGATAAAGGGTATTTAGGGGGTGTTTAGGGGGTGTGTTTAGGCGGGGGTGGAGGGGGTGTTTCGGCGTTTAGGGGATGTGTTGAGTGTCAGAAACGGCTCAGGTTGAGCTGAGAAGTGGACGAGTGTAAGCCCCTGCCTGGGCTGCCAGCTGGGCACGGTCCGCCTCCTCGTCGGAGTCGATGATGCAGGTCATGAAGTAGCGGCGCAAGTTGGATTTGAAAGCAAAAGTTGAAAGCAGCATTTCACACTTCAGTTTTCCAGCGCTTAGTTCAAGCGGTTTGAACTTGGGTTTGAAAGAGTCAAATTGCACCGCCTCACCATGACGCGCAGGATGGCGGCGCGCAGGCTCACCAGCGCCCGCGACCAGGGGCTTACATTCGTCCACTTTTCGGCTCAACATAAGCATATTTTGTGGGATACGTTGGCTGCATGATTTCCCCCCTGTCTATTAGACAGGTCAACACGGGCAGGTGTGACCAAAACGGCTTAGGTTGAGCTGAAAAGTGGACGAGTGTAAGCCCCTGCCCGCGACGCGCGCGCGTTCAACTCCGCCTTCGTCCAGGGCCCTGGCGGATATCGTATCGCTCGCCACGTCATCGACACGCATTCTGATCCCTCCTTTATTGAGTGTTATGCATCATCCTGTGACGAGGCGAGCAACATTCGCCAGGCCCTGGTTCCACCACATCAATCCAACGCGTTTCAAAATCTCGTTTCTTAAACTCAGTGTTGGGTTTGGTATCGTAGTTGTGGTAGCGAAGTCCGTTCGACCAATGAGAACTGTCCAAGGCGAAAATCCCGCCGACCAAGTATCCGGCAGCCTGACCGGGTCGCGATCCTTGAGTAACCAGACCCTCCATTTTGAGGGGATCAGAGGGACAAGTCCCTCCAACACTGAGCTTAATTTAAACAGCATCCTACGACGTGGCGGGATACAGCTGGCAGGCCCCACCTGCTGCACCAGCGCCGCCCGCAGCGTATTCTGCCGGGATCCGAGCGCGCCCACCAGGTCGCCCAAACCGGAGACAGCAGCAGCCGGGTCCGTGCCGTTGTTGCTTTTGCTGCTGTTGTTGTTGTCGTTGATGTTGTCGTTGTTGTTGTTGGCCTGTTTGTAGCCACAAAAGTTGAATTTCAAAGCAGAACTTGAAAGCGGTTCATCATGTTTCAATTTCATAGTTTCATGCGCTCAGATCCTGGGGCGTTCAACGTGGCTTTGGTAGGCTCAACCTGCACCGCCCCACCTTGTGAAGATGCTTGACTTGCGACTTGAGCTTGGCCTCGAGGTCGGCGGAGGCGGACTGAGCGGCTCGCAGCGCGTCGAGCGCCGCCTCGGTGCGGCGCTGCAGCGCCGTCAGGCAGGGGCTTGCACTCGTCCACTTTTCATCTCAACCTGAGCCAATTCTGTCACGAAATACACCCTACATACCCCCTAGTACCCCCTGAGTCCTCCCAAGACCCCCTGAATAGCCCCTACATGCAGCCCCTATTCCACAGAAACCGCTTACGTTGAGCCGAAAAGTGGACGAGTGTAAGCCCCTGCCGTGAGGTTGTGCGCCACCTTCTCCTCCCACTGCCGCACCGCCTCCACCCAGGGGCTTACACTTGTCCACTTCTCGGCTCGACGTAAGCGCTTTCTGTGGGATTAGGGGTGCGTTCAGGGGTTGCTTAGGGGTTGTTTAGGAGGTGCTAGGGGGATATCATAGGTATTCAGGGTGTGTTTTGTGTCAGAAATGGCTCAAGTGGAGCTGGAAAAGTGGACGAGTGTAAGCCCCTGCCTCCACCCCCAGCTTCACCTCCGAGTTGACCGCGGCGCTCTTCGCCGCCGCCACGGCCGCCTCCGCCAGAAAGGGATCCTGCACCGGGTCCACCTCGCCCAACGCCGCCCGCGCCTCCGAGTGTTTCCGCCGCTGGTCGGCCAGCACCTCCTCGCAGGGCCGGGCGGACATTGCGAGGACCACGTTATACTCAAAACAACAAAACGAGGTATGACCATCAGTGTCGATAAGGTGACAGGGGGGGGGAACGAGCCTGGCAAATGTTGCTCGTTCCATCAATGGATGCGATTTAAGACCCAAGCTACAAGGGTTGAAAAGGCGTGTCGATGACGTGGCGGGCAATATCTGGTCGGCCGGACCGTCTCGAGGTCGGTCATCTTGGCGTCGTACCGCACCAGCTGCTTCACGGTCCGCGCCGTCCACCAGGGGCTTACACTCCTCCACTTTTCGGCTCAACGTAAGCACATTTTGTTGCATACGTTGGGCGCATGATTTCCCCCCAGTCTATTAGACCGGGCGACACGTGGAGGTGTGACCAAAACGGCTTAGGTTGAGCTGAAACGTGGACGAGTGTAAGCCCCTGCCGTCCACGCCGTGTTGCCGTCCAGCCCGCCGACCGCGGTCTCCGCCTCCGGGTAGGGACTGGCACTCCGCGCAACCGGCTTAATTAAACCGCTTTCCAAATCAGCCCCGAACTTGGATCTCACATTCGCGTATGTGCATTTCACTCACGAGATTTTATCGCGCACCGCGCTGAGGGAGAAATTTGGATATGGGATAGAAGTTGTGGGGAAAAGATGTCGTGGGTGAAATGCCCATGCGCGAGACTGAGATCTAAGCTTGGAAACTCGGCTTAATTAAGCCGGTTGAGCGGACTGCCTGGGGGATATTGCTCGCGCTCTCCACTTCACAGGATGCCATTTTGCTCACGAACCGATGGTTTATCATACGTCGATGCCGTGACGGGCAATATCTGCCTGGCCCTACCTCGAGCAGAGCCACGTGGGCGGATTCGCTCAACCGCTGTGTTGCCGCGTCACGGCCCCCGGGGGTTGTGGACTTGGAGGAGTGTTTCGTGCCGGCCTTGTCGTCCGTGTGGTCGACCTTGGACCTCTTGGAGGAGTGCTTGTTGTGGACCGTGTGGTCCTTGGTGTCCGTGATGTTGTCCTTGAGGTCCGCCCCGTTGGAACCGTCGTGTTGGCCCGGGCCGCTCGCCTCCACCTTCCCGGTCTGCGTGACGTCCGGTCTGATACTGCCGCTGTCGCTGTCGCTGCCGCTGTCGCTGCCGCTGTCGCTGCCGCTGCCGCTGCTCCCACCACCGCCGCCGCCCATCCCGCCGCCGCCACCGCCACTGCGGCGGCTCCCGCGCTCCTTCACATGATGCTCGTCCAGCTGCATGCCGCGCAGCGTGGCGGGGTCCAAACTGGTGTCCCGCAGCGCGGAAAGTAGCTCCTGGTTCTGCTTGCGAAGCTCGCCGAGCTCCCGCTCGCCCGCCTCGCCCCCGCCCCTGCCCCCTCCCCCGCCCCTGCCCCCCTCGCCCCCGCCCCCGGTGAACATCGCCGCGAAGTCGCCCCCGCTGTCGCCTGAGAAGTACACCAGGACTCCGATGGCGGCGGCGGCCACGGCTAGCACCGCGGTGCAGATCGCGGCTGAGCGTGCCCAACCCCCGCCTCTAGAGACCGGAGGCTGGGCGACACCCGGCGCTGCGCTGCCGCTCATGGCGCCGCGGGCGTCCTCCTCCCCGCGCCGCCGCACGCCCCGCCCGGCCTTCCCGCCCCCGCCGCCGTCCAGGCTGTCCAGCCGCTTCTGTACCTCGCGCCGCTCGCGCGCAAAGTCCTTGCGGCAGAGTCGCCGCGATGCGAGCAGCGTGTCTCAGATTCCTAGTCGTGGTTGAAGCAGGACTAGCCAGGACAAGAATGCTTCATTGCGTTGAGGTGGAAAGGGGAGTGGAGCGAGCGAGGCTCTACCTTGCGGAACTCGGCGTTGACGTCCGCCGCGCGCCGCGCGCCATCCTGCAACGCCGTCGACGCCGTCGTGTAAGGCCCCGCCGGATACTGCTCGCCACGTCATAGGATGCCATGCGACCTAAGAAACAAGGGTTAAAAAAGGTGTTGACGCCGTGGCGGGCAACGGGCCTGGCAGATAGTGCTGGCCACGTCGTAGGATGCCGCTTAGCTCAAGAGACGAGGATTAAAACGCGCGAAAGACACATGGCGGGCCATGGGCGTAGCAGACACTGCTCGCCACGTCATAGGATGCCGTTGACTCAACAAACGATGGTCAAGACGCGTGTCGAGTACGCGGCAGGATAATACGAGCTGATATCTGGGCGGCCCCAGGGGCTTACACTCGTCGACTTTCAGCTCAACTTGAGCCGTTACTGCCACAAAAACAACACCCTACACACCCTGAACACCCCCTTAATTCGGGCTACACAACCCCTACGCGCACCCCCCATCCCATAAAAAACGCTCAAGTTGAGCTGAGAAGTGAACGAGTGCAAGCCCCTCTGGGCGGCCCCACCGCCGTGAGCGCCTCCACCGCGGGCGTGACCTCGCCCGCCACGTCGGCGCCGTACGCGCCGCGCGCTGACGAATGACCCGCCGCGTGCTAGGGCCAACGCCACATCATCCAACGCGTTGAGAACCCTCATTTCTTGAGCTACCTTCGAAGAGAAGGATCATAGATGTGCCTGGCAATGCAGGTCTGCACGCCCTACCGCGGCCAGGGGGTGTTTTGTCGAGGAAGAGGACCCGCCGCCCATGCACGCGGAGAGCAGGCCGCCGCGCTCCTTCACGCGCTCGTCCTTCGCGCGGCCGTCAGCCAGGGGCCGGGGCATAGGCAAGCCACGTCAGCGGCGTGTGCGCGGGTGCTTCCGAGTTCTCTCCCACGCGCAAAGCAGTGGGTAAGTGGGGGCGACACCACAGCGCGTTATCTGTCAGGTGCTGGGAGGGGTCCACTATGAGCAATAGTCAGGGAACCGAGGGGCGGAGGGCGTCGGAGAGCAGCGCATCTCTTCGTCCGGTGCCCGCGTCGCGACCAGGGTGTGGGTGACATGACAGCAGTAAAGGTGCGTGCGCCCCGACTCCCTGGCCCGCCTGCCCCCCCACCACACGCACATTTATGGTTTTGTGTTTTTGAGTTGGGGCGCGATCAGCGCAGTCTGAGCGCGGGCGCCCTGCCTCTGGGTGACGACGCGCGATGCATCCCCGACATCCTGAAGCACGGCCGCCTCGCTCGATCGGCCGGCGCCGGAACCCCCCCCGCGTCCTCCCGTGCCGAAGCGTGTGAATGGTACGAACCGCGGCCGTCACAATCGACCTCCGCGGGGTGTTACGATCTGGAGAACACGCTTTTAGGGTTTATCATGGTTTTTAGGGTTTTAGCTCTTAAACCCTAGACCCTCATCCCATTTAACCCTAAACCCTTGAGTCACGCGACGCCACTTTTTCCTCGGAGCAAACGAAACGGCCCGGTGCGAGGCCACGGATGGCGGTGGCGCGAGGCGATGCGAACGGCGAGGCGTGGGCTGCGGGCGCGCGTGTTTGTGCCTGACGGCGGTGGCGGTGCGGGATTTGTCGGAAGAGGAGGAGCAGTCAGACCCGTCCATCGTCTTTACCTCGGACTGTCCGAGAAAGTCCGAATATGAACAGTCCAAGGTTGACCAAGCAGTTTTTTTCAAGAGTGTTGTCTTCGCACAATTCACGGCGGACCCACACAACCGCGGCGGCGCCGCGTTTTCGCGAGGTCGAGCCGTCACATACGTATCTGTGGTACGGCGGTGTGTCCTCGGGCGGCGAGGACGAGCGGGGCTGCTCTGTGAAAGCTAGCACAATCTACTGGTAGGACCATCTGCCACGCGTCCGTTCGCGTTCGGGCACACACGTGGCGGAGGCAGCAGACGCAATTCCGCGGGGAGCGAGGCGCGCGCCACGCCCCGCCGCGCCACGCCGCGCCGCGCGAATCTCGTCCGTCACCGTGTCCACTGAGAGTGGCCGCGTGTCACTGCCGCCCGAGACGGCCCCGTCACCGCCGCGCGAGTCGGTGCGGCGCGCGCCATCAACCCACCGTCACCACCGCTCGGACGATGCTCACCTCGGCAAACAACGACGACGTCGACGTATTCTCCGGGCGGCGGCGGGCGGGACCGACATCGGCGGCGGGTACCTCTGCGGCGGCGGAGGCGCAGGCGAGGAAGAAAGCTGCGCGTCAGGAGGCAGGCGGCAAGGTTCGGAAGGAGGCTCGGAAGGCGGCGGTGGGTGAGGCAGGGGCTTACACTCGTTCACTTTACAGCCAACGCAAACGGGTATACGGGCAGAGTGACATGATATGATCGGGAGTTCGATATGGGACATCGATATGGGCGATCGATACGGGAGATCGGACATCAATGAGATATCGATGGGGATATCACTATGGGATATGGGATATCAATTTGGGATACGGTATATCGATATGGTTATCTACCATATTGATATGGTCATCCTGGATATGGACATGGGATATGGGCTAATGATATGGTCATCCAGGATATCGAATTGGGATATGGGCTAATGATATGGGGGACGACAGTATCGATATGGTCATCCTCCATATCGATATGGGATACCTTGTCACTCTGGTTGACAGCATCAAAACCCGTGTTGAAAGCGCCTGTGGTTTCAGCGCTGGAATCTAGAATATGATGGACCGCTGTCAAACTCGTTTCTTAAATCAACTTGCGCCACTACACCGAGGCCCGGAAGGTCCGCAAATACGCGAAGCGGGGCGGGGGCGGCGGTGGCGGCGGTGGGGGCGGAAAGAGGGTCATGACCTCCACTTTCCGGGGAGTATCCACTCAGCGTAGATCTGGGCGTTGGAAAGCGACTGCGAATGCGAAAATCTTTCACAGTGGCAAGGCAATGCATTTGGGTACGTTCGACTCCGAGGAGGACGCCGCCCGCGCGTGGGACCGCATGATGGTGTGGTTCCACCTGCACGTCGTGCTGAAGCAGCTTGCGGGGCCGGGTTCGGTGCAAACCTTGGCAGGGGCTTACACTCGTCCACTTTTCGGCTCAATGTAAGCGCTTTCTGTGGAATAGGGGGTGCATTTAGAGGTTATCTAGGGGGTGTGTAAGGGTGCACAGTGGGGATCAGGGGGTGCTTAGGGTGTACTTTGTTTAGGAATCGGCTCAGGTTGAGCTGAGAAGTGGACGAGTGTAAGCCCCTGCAATTCGGACAGCATCAAAGCTGCACTGAACTTCCCCTCCGAGGAATACGCAGGCGAAGTGGACGAGCTGTTGGGCATCGAGACGCAGGACGCGATGGTGCAGAAACTGCAGGATGAGGGGCGGCTGCAGTTTGGTAGCACGCGCAAGCGGGCGAAGCGGGCTTAG
>Ga0307489_10003516_pt1 | contig 10381 bp, 3 predicted proteins | sample SB12metaG_FD_202247 | JGI IMG/M metagenome (GOLD analysis project Ga0307489, IMG submission 202247) | Sea-ice brine microbial communities from Beaufort Sea near Barrow, Alaska, United States - SB 1.2 | ecosystem: Environmental > Aquatic > Marine > Coastal | place: USA: Alaska | collected 2017-05-06
TATACTAGCATATACAGTGTGTACTGCGATTGAAATAAGAAGTTATGTCGTTATATGCTCTTGTTATGTTATTTTACCTTTAAAGAAGTAAGCCTTAAGGGCATTCTGATCCTGCCAGTCTATGTGATTATTCGTAAAAGCACGTAGCTGATTCCAAAGATCCGCGGTAAAATTGTCTTCCTCCCCTTCCCCAACAAATCGCATAGCCCTTAATTTTTGATGCCAGACAGCATGAATCGTTTGCACTCTTTGTTTTACAGAGGGCTTCCACAATGTCGATTCAAAGAGATATTCAACCTCACGGGTCCATTCCTCGCTATCCAATTGTGGCGGATCATCCTCATTCTCATCTTCACCCATGTTTATGCGAGGCCATGCGAAGCTGGATTTATCCAAGGAATACTGTTCTATTTGTAAATCTCCGTCTTCATTGATGGCAGCCAGTAGGTGATCGATATTTTGTCTGGTATGTTCATCTGCTGTTTGAAAGACTTTGTACCAAAGTGGGCTGGTTTCCTCTGCATCCTCAACACTGTTCGCTGACATGAAAAGCTTCCTGGCATCATGACGTTTCCGTAAGTTGCGCCAATGCTGGTTGCTAGTTCGAAAGCCCTTAATCTGCATGAAGGTATCAAACAATGCTACTGAATTTTTGTTCAGGGCCGTGATCTCCGTCTTCTCCTTCGGAAAATGTCTTTCATTTTGCAGATAATTAATAAGGGCTTGTACACATGCCCTTAGCTCAAAAACCTTCATTGTTTGGATTTGGTTGTTTGTGGTCGAAGTGAGGAAATAATCATCAAAATTATTCTTGGGTGGATTATACCGTGCTCCTCGTCCTTCTGTCTGCTGTCCATTCGGTCTACTAACTGCTGATCGTAGATTGTCGCGAATCAGTAGCACCGGAACAATTGGACCCGGACATATGTTTTGATTACTAGCCACGGTATGCCAGACAAATCCTCTTCTATGAGCATGGTTGGCAATGACTTCTTGAAACGCAATCTTTTCATCGAATGGATTGATATTGCGAAATTCGCGACTCAGCCTGGCGTCCACCCTTCTTGAAAAGGCCGATGCCATTGCTTCCAAGATCTTTGACACTTTATGAAAGAATAAGCGAGCGGTAGATTTGAGCCATCCCTTGTCAGTGACTTTTAGGATTGGTTTGCCAAACATCAGCGCACAGACCACAGACGGAATCCTTGTGGCTGCCTTCTTGTAACCGACTCTTGTGCTTATATTAGCATTGACCGTAGCATTGACCCATTGCTTAAGATCCTCCAAACACCGTGGCATTCTTGGTGTCTCACAACCTTCCCGCAACGATATACTGCCTAGCAGGATCCTTTTCTTGATTGTCCTGAACATCTCGGCATTGTGGAGAGAGTATAAGGTGCCAGCCAGACTGTCCAGAAAATCCTCCACGTCATCCTTTTGCAGATCATCCTGTAAAACGATAGCTTCATGATCAGTGACCATGGTATGATTCTTTGCCAACTTTGTGAGCGACCGGTGTAGTTCGCGCAATGCCCAAACGTAAAGATCTGGGTCACGCACCACCTTTTTGTATATAGCTCTCTCGTAGTGGCCTACTCCTTTCACTTCGCCTCCTTCTTCTTCGATGTGTTGGAGGGGCAACACTTGCTGATCTAGACCATACATCAAACCAGTGACATCATTTTGAACACTGGTGATTGCTTTCCTCATGCTCAGAGGTGCCTGCAAAAGATAATCTCCTTCTGGATTCTTTAGGTATCCGTACAGAATGCTACTTGAAGCAGGGTGCCCAATTTGAAGATATCGAAGAACAATCTCGGCACATTCTACAAGTGCTGCTGGAATATGTCCCCTGCTGTATGTGTCAAAGAAAGATTTCTCACGCCTCCTGTCTGCTTCAACGTCACTCAAGTTCTCTACAAATCGTAAAAGAGGTTTCATGTACAGATCGTAGACTTCCATGGTTTGTTTCCGGAGGGCTGTGGTCCTCACCACGGTTATACGATTCAAAATGCTCCTGTTGAGAGCTAGTGATACCCTGTGTAGCAGTTGCTCTGACATCCCCTCCTCTTCTGCTGGTGGACCCTCCAACCAGAAAGTACACTCTGCTCGTGCACTGTGATTGTCATGCACCTTTAATTTTGTATCCATGTTCTTGAAAATGTTTGCCAATTCTGTTATGCTTCGTGTTGCCTGTTTGCAGGATTCCTCAGTAGTAGGAAGTCCGTCTACTGTAAAGAGGATGGCCTTGATGTCTTCGGGCAGTGCCTGTGCAGCCATGTGGAGCTTCTTTCTTGTTTGTGCCAGCGTTATTATCTTTGCTGTAGGAAAGTATGACACAGCAGCCGAGACAACATGATGGGGGAATTTGTTTGTCACAGAAATGATCTCCTCCCCTGAATCCGAGAATGAAGGACGAAATTCATTTCTGACAAATTCGCCATTGGCAAATGCCTTTCTGGTGGCAAAGAGAGAGTAAAGATACGCCATACCACTATTTTCACTTGAATTAGGGCTTGCCTCAGCCCCAGCCCCCTCATCTTCAATCTGATTGTTGCCCTCCCTTCCTTCACCCTCCTCTTCGTCTGCAGTGGAACTGTCGTCGTTGTGTTCTTCGTCATCTTCGTAATCTTCGTCATCTTTGTCATCTTCGTCATCTTCGTCATCTTCGTCATCTTCCTTATACTCATCGTGTCCTCCACCTCTCATTCTTTCCCGCTGAATCTGTCGCAAGTCCCGTGGACTTCCAAGTGTCGCCTCGTTGTGATTGACCTCCATGTTATCCGGGCCACGTTGACTTCCAAGTGAATTCCCGACGTCGTTGTGTTCTTCGTCATCTTCATTATCTTCATCATACTCATCCTCATCTTCGTCATCTTCATTATCTTCATCATACTCATCGTCTCCTCCACCTCTCAGTCTTTCCCGCTGAATGTGTCGCAAGTTCCGTGGACTTCCAAGTGTCGCCTCGTTGTGATTGGCCTCCATGTTATCCGGGCCACGTTGACTTTCAAGTGAATTCCCGACGTCGTTGTGTTCTTCGTCATCTTCATTATCTTCATCATACTCATCCTCATCTTCGTCATCTTCATCATCTTCATCATCTTCATCATACTCATTGTCATCCACCCCCTCCTGCTCAGCACCTAGTTTCATTTTTTGCAGCTCCTTCATATGTTTTGTCATCTCGTTTCCGTTGAAGAGGAAGGCAGACTTGTCATTCACAGGATTCACATTCAGGGCCAAGTCTATCAGAATGTTGCTGTGTTGATTCTGCCGCGACCGTTCTTGGAATGGTATCTTCTCAAAGACCTTTCGGTGAAGCTCTTCCGAAGTGGTATCCAAGTTGTCCTCCATGGATGACTTAAGAACGCCTGACTTCTCACAAGGTATGTTGGATTTTGTGCCCACCGATTGTACCAAGTAGAGAGACTTATTCAGCAGTTGACGAACAAAATCCATCTCATCATCTGATTCTCCAAAAGGCGGGTGATCGAGATCTTGGTACTGCTGGGTTAGGTATTTCATCAGATTTTCAAACATTGACCAAAAGACTTCACCCTGCTTCTTGGACAGGTGCACTGGCATAGAGTTGGTAACGTTTTTGTCTTTCAAATCAAAAATCGGCGACCGTTGCATGGCCTCCTCAAATTCTGATCTTTCCTCCTCGTCCAAGAATGGTCCATATTGTTCAGCATCCTCCACAGTCAGAAAAGGCGGCAGGCATTTGAAATTGTTCTTGACACCATTGAGGAGGCCAGCAACAGTTTTCAGATTGCAATTTACATTCATGTATGCTGGAGTCGAACTTCTTGGATGATCATCGATGACAAAAACAGTCAAAAGGTAGGTGGCTCCGTGCTTGTCAGACATTCTGCAAAGATTCACGTTCGGATATGCTTCAAGCTTGACCTTCTTCTTCTCCTTTCCAGCTCTGGTTTTGATAGTGAAGCCTCCATCGGGATTACTCCCTAACCAAATTTTGGTCTTGCCCACATTTTGAAGATGGCTAAGCTCTGTAAATAATTCAAACTTTTCAAAGCAGAAGGTTTTCACTGAACCCTGACAGGAATGATTGACAGCAGCAATCAAGTCAACATCTGCTGAGTACTTAAACTCATCACCTTGTCCTATCGGTCTGCCTTGTGCTCTTTGAAGCCTCGTTGTACCATGCGCTGGCTCGCTTTCGTGACTTTCGGGTCCTATAATTTCTCCCTCAACATTTTCAGACCCTACGGTTGGAAATTGACTTTCTTCATCGCTGCTTCGTCCATGTCTCTCCATATCCCAAGGCGTTGCCTCAGGATCTCCTTGTTCCTTATTGATCGGACTTCCCCCGGGTCCTGTACTTTCTTCATCAACATTTTCAGACCCTACGGTTGGAAATTGACTTTCTTCATCGCTGCTTCGTCCATGTCTCTCCATATCCCAAGGCGTTGCCTCAGGATCTCCCTGTTCCTTATTGATCTGACTTCCCCCGGGTCCTGTACTTTCTTCATCAACATTTTCAGACCCCGGCATTCCAAATTCGTCGATACGTTCCCAACTCTTCCCATCTTCCTCGTGGGGTCGAAACTTTTTGGCTGGTGACAAAATGCTATCATTTTCTGGAGATGGGCGCTTCCTGTGATGGCTCTTAATGGGATTTCGTATCTCATACTCATAGTCATAAATGATACGGCGACGGGCTATACGCATTTTCTCCTCACCTATAAAATCAAGGGGGTTTTTATTCATAGAATAGACTCTTATAGATATGATCATGTAGATGACACTGTCACGCTGCTCTAGTTCCTTTTCCGGGACCTTAGGAAAAGAAATAGGCAATTGGATTATTTCCTGGAATATTGACTGGATAAAACGGATGAAAGCGTTAGACAAATATTTCAGTTCAGTCCCATTTTTACCTTCTACGGGTGCAAGCCTCAGACTTCCATTGGGATGGAACATCCGTTTTTCAGCTAAATCCACACAAATAACATCCCAAATGTTGTTGTTGTTGTCATGGAGTTTGTGAACGAAAAAATGATAATATGAGGACGTTGTCAAGTCAAAAGGTAGGCTTGGGACCAAATTTTCATCCAATGCCTGCACAATATTTTCCGTAACATCCGGGAAATAAATTGTGGAGGAAACATCATTGTTATTGAAGCTTTCTAGCCATTCATAAGCATAGTTATCTGGCAAGGCTTTGCCGTCTAACAGTTCCCGTATTTCTCTGCTCTCGTTCGACCACGTTTTCAATAGGAACTCCTCGTCCTCATCAAGTGGCAAAAAGGGAAGGAACTCCTCGTCCTCATCAAGTGGCTGGAAAGGAAGAAAGCCTTCATCATTCTCTGACTCCGCTTCTGACATGGTTGTCTTTTTTCTTCTTTTCTGTGGAAGGTCCATGTTTTTGGCCCGCCACTCTCCAATCGCCAAAATCACAGTTCTATGTAACGGCTTTCCAAAAAAGCTATGACTGACTGACTGACGACTCGGCTCACGCGTCAAAGAGTTGCCCGGGTCGATCGAAGAGTCGGCTGGGTCGTATGCGCGCGAAAATGCATAAATAGTTTCCGATGAAATCGGGCATTCATCGGATTTTCCAAGCGCGAATTTGCTGCGCGTTTTATTTGGTTGGCTGGCCGGCGGAAGGATTGCAAGCGAGATCAACCTTAGGTAACATGTCGTAGAGTAAGTACTGGTTTTCAAAATTTAAAACTCGAACACATCATGATCCCAGCAGCGGCGATCCGCACAAAAATATAATCTAGTAGTGGAACCAGATTGCTCCTGTATTCGTTGATGATAACATGGATGTGAGAAAAGCAATCTTTGGCCGTTCATTAGGGATTCCATCTAATCAGGATGGTTTGAGCCCGCAAGAGACTCGAAGACGAGAGGCACAGCTACAAACAATTCTGTTTGCAACTAGGTTTAGCACAGACAACAACAATGACGTCCATATTCCATCATACACTGAGAGTGATTTCAATGGGAAACCTGATGGATTGCAAATCCCACATTCCTTTCAAATTCTCCAAGACAGTTTTCAGGAAGTGTACTCGGATCCACACACTCCAGCTGAGGCAGCCACAGGCTCGTGGGTAATGGCCAAAACAACGACCAATTTTCTTGTTCTCTCGTTGTTTGCGCAAAGTGGAACAAAGGTACAAATGTCAACGGATGGAACGATGAATCACTTCCCATTTTGTCAACCTCCTGTGAACTCAAGGCCCACGATTGAATTTGGAAGAGTAGATGGAACAAGTTTCAGCAGCCAAACAAAGGCCAACTATGGAAGGGAAGATGGTTTGCTCCTAGGAGCGCTTGGTCTGGTGGAAGATTGTCGGAGGTTTTCAGCTTCTACCGGTGCAACTGTTTTGCCCTTTGGACCTTTCCAACCAGATGAGTTTGATAAAACAAAGCTGAATATAGAACCTGTGGATGCGCCGGCTTTGCAGGGATCCATCAATCAAGCGGCCTCTAAGCTGACTTTGGAAGAAGTGCAAATCTGCTGGAAGAAGTTGGTTTCAAATGATACGAAGGTAGATGATTTGATTCCTGCTGTTTTCAAGGAGAGTCAAACGCCTCGAACAGCCAAAGTTGCTGCTGGTATGTGCATTCTTCTAAACGGAATACATCTTCGATATGGTGGACTGAAAAATATCAATTGTTGGGCTAAGTTGTACAGGAGACTTTTCGCGCAGCTTGATATTGCTGATTTAAGAATCCACAACAGGGACAACATCAGTGCCAGCGATTTGGATGTACAGTCGCCAAACGATCTTTGCCACCTTACATTCCTTCTGTTTGACCTTGTCATCGCCAAGGAATGTTCTTTGGGCATTGTGGACGGAGCATTGCGGACTTTGGTAGCCAGAATGGTTGCAACATGGAGACAGCAACATCGACCTATGCCACTCAAATACTCAACAGGGTGCTACACAAAGGCTCTTGACATTGTTTCCCAAACCATTTCTGTGGATGTGCTGAATATCAAGGCACCAAGGGAGGGGCTGGAGAGTAAACACGGGAAACTTTTACAAACAAGGAGCCTCAATATAAACAAGAATGCCGATGCTGCTGCACCAAGAGGAATCATAGAAAGTTTGGTCAGCTTTCTGAAAATATTGTCCACTACGGGGAACAACGCAGCTGCTGCTGAACTGGACGTGACAAAAGCTATTTCGCACTCAGTTCTAAAAAATGCACAGCTGGAGATGCGCATTTTAGCAATTGACCACTTATACAATAATCCAGACATCCATACAGAAGGAAAACCGGAAGAGGATAAACATAAATGGCGTGAAAATCTCATGGACAAGCGTCAGATTAACAACATGAACAATTTCAACAAATTCCCAGGCAACAATTACTGTGCGACAAGTATCTTCTGCACAATGGCACTGATGTGTTTGAAGCCAAAGTCAACAGCACTTTTCGAAAGATTTGTGAAGAGCAATGGGCAGGCGTACAAATCAAACTTTGAGGTGAGTGACTGAGAGTACACATAGAGCCCACAATCACCTATCTCTCATCAAATGTGCATCGTTCATACAGGGTTTTAAAGTGCAATTCCCCAAGAAGACACGGAAAAGAAAGAAACCAGGCGAGAGCAACGAAGGCCACCCTGAGAATCGAGTAGTACACGGCTTCTTTCCAAGGAGTATCGAGAGAAGCCCAGAATGGAAGATGTACTGGGATACTTGGAACATCAACATATTTCGACCAGCTTCGCTGATTGTAGAGCTTTGGCTTTCTTGCCTGGTACCAAAGAACACTGTATCTGGAGGTGGCCGTCTGAAGAGTATCAAGAAGATTGCTGAGAAAGTCACCACGCTCCATGTGGTTCCTCAAATACTGCAACTCTACAACGAGCACGGGCCTTGTGTGTCCTTGACAAGTGGCCTGAAAACCAAAATGCCCAATTTCAGTATATATATGGCAGAAGCTACAGAGCAATTGGGCGGTAACTTGGCTGTTCTTTTGTGTCTTATCTCCTTTTCATGTGCCAGGTCCATGTGTATTGAGCAAGCACCAAACAACCTCGGGGCGCCCAGAGATGGAGAAGCAGCCTCAAGGAACATATCTTTCTTTGCCAAGGATGATGATTTTGTACTGCAATCTTTTCGTAAGAAAGTTTTATTGGCGAACCAATTTGATGGATTGGATCCCAGCTTTATGTTTAATGCCACTGAATCGGCCTGCCTATCGGAATTGACTGCATTTCTATTGAAAAATGATGACAACAACGAAACTGAAAAGTTGAAAGCCGATTTTGATGCAACCCTGCTATCATTTCCTTTAAAAGAAGTCTTGAATTTTCTCAAGGAAGCCAACGGAATGAAACTTGAGAAATTGGTGGATGCTTGGGTACTTGATGAAGACAACAAGATAGAGACAGCTGTCAATCTTGGGATTATTCAAGGGGAAATGACTACACCAGCCCAGGAAGAACAAGAAGGAGGAGACGAAGAAGAAGCGGCAAGTCCAGCTCATTTGGATATTGAAGAATTGGGAGAAGACAGATCTCCTATCTCTGAAAACAGAGGCAATGAAGAATTGGAAAGCAACACGTTGTTAGCAGCACCTGCTTCACACAGCTCACAATCGATGGATGATCTGTTTGCGACTTACATTCAAAAGCAGGAGACGGCAGACCAAAACAACAAGGAGAATACAACATTAGACGATAACGTTGCGACTCAATTCAGAAGAATGTCCAAGCACCCTACTGTAGGATTCAAGAGGCAGCTTCGAGACACAGTTAAAAGACTTGTCACTGAAAGAAGAGGGTATGTTAATTTTCTCGAAGACCAGATCACTTTATTAGAGGCGGCAAATGAGAGATTGGGCAGTTCCATCGAGGCAGACAAAGCTGCAGACAAGGAAACTGCAGTTCTATCAAATCGTTTTCAAAAGAAAAATAAACAAAGAAAGGGACTACTACTTGAAAGATCTACCACCCTGAACCCCTATATTTTGGACAAAGCAAGCGAAGCAGCAGACCAGTCTGAGTTAGTATAAGCACACACAATAGTAAATAGCTAAGTTTCTATTTTAAGGTCAATGCATGGTAGTCTCTAGTACTGTTGTTGTCTCAGCCGTATGGGTTATGCTGGATAGCAGTGATGTCTTGGACGAGTTACTAGTCAGTTGGCACGCGTGAAGAGCGTATAAGATTTACTGTGACACGGATAACAACAACCAGAGCTCTACTAGATGTCGCAAATTATAAAACGACGCTCAACGTGCATCTCTCACAAACGATGTCCCGTTCCCTAGACAGTACCGGTACGAGCACAGTACATACCGGGGTGCTCTGACATCGGGGGACGAGTAGGTGCATGCGCGAGACAGATCGCGCAGGGAACATTGGATGAAGACGCCTCTTCAGACGGAACTCCCTGCGCACTTTCACGCGGACGGTAAATCAGTCACGTCTACGTATCAGGTACTCGTAATAGTTTCATTCGAGAGAGAGAGAGAGCCGGCACACAAAGACTTGTCAGTCCGTTGGTCTTTTGGGATTTTGACTTTTCAAAACATTTTTACTCGCACGCCTAACGGTTCAAAAAAACACATTTTCACTCACAAATCCATCAACATGAATTCTCCGAGCTTCAGCTTCAGATCGGCAATCATCACTTTCTTAGAAGGAGAGCAATTCGAGGACGAGCACAGCTGGATTCAACTAGAAAAGAAACTTTGGTGCTCCAGTGTTATCGAAATATGTTGTAAAGGTGAAGAGGCAGTAAGAGTCAAGTTCTTGAATCTTACTGGAAATAAAAAGATAAAAAAAGAGGCTTTCAATTTCGACAGAAATCCCCACGAATCATTTAAGAATCGGGATATTCCCGACAGGTGGAAACACCGAACCCCAGCTTTGTCACTAGTCGGATGGTTGTCACTTTGCCACTCAAAGCCTCAGCGAATTAATATGATCGCCTTCATTCGCTGGATGGGCGAAAATATAGAGCATAGCTTGGACGCTTACCGCGCTGTCATTATACATATCAAAATGAATGCTTTAGAGCTCTTCACACGCCTAGCAGGGGAATATAAACAAGGAAAGAAATTGTACCTGCTTCGTTTTTGCGAGATGTGGATGCGAGAAGTGGTGATGAAATGTGGTAAAGCAGCAAAGATACGTAATGTTTTGAATTTTTCTGCTATTATCGATGGCAACGGCCAGGAGGCTTTAGCCAAGCTTTCTGGTGGAAACATCCACATGCCTTTTTTCAGGGAGGCGGATGATGACAAGGAACGCTGTTGCGTAACTGATTTATTCAATGATCCCAATTCCCAGCCAGTGGCTGCTGCAGAGGCTGGCTCTGAGAAAGGGAGTCCTTCTTCCATCAAAGGTGACTCTGATGGCATCACTCAGGGACAAGAA
>Ga0307489_10003517_pt1 | contig 10380 bp, 13 predicted proteins | sample SB12metaG_FD_202247 | JGI IMG/M metagenome (GOLD analysis project Ga0307489, IMG submission 202247) | Sea-ice brine microbial communities from Beaufort Sea near Barrow, Alaska, United States - SB 1.2 | ecosystem: Environmental > Aquatic > Marine > Coastal | place: USA: Alaska | collected...
TAAAACACCCCTTGTCCCGCCAAAAGCGCTTACGTTGAGCTGAAAGGTGGACGAATGTAAGCCCCTGCCCAGGAGCCCTGCGCACGGAGCAGGTCCACGATCCCGGCGATGGCGGCGGAGTCAACCACGGACCAGGGGCTTACACTCGTCCACTTTTCAGCTCAACCTGAGCCGTTTCTGACACAAAATACCCCCTATCACCCCCTCCAATACCTCCCAACATCTCCTAAACACCCCCTCGAACAACCCCGCAATGCACCCCACATCCCACAGAAAGCGCTTACGTTGAGCCGAAAATCGGACGAGTGTCAGCCCCTGCCACGGACGGCATCTTGACCCCCGTGGCGCGCTCGAGCCAGACCATCACGGTGGAGGTGTCGTACCAGTCACCGCCCACTTGGAAGAACTCCAGGTCGCCGTTGTGGCAGATGAAGTTCTCCACGCTGTAGCGGCGCACGTTGAAATTGAAAGCAAAATTGAAGCAAAATCGAAAGCAGTTTATCATATTTTAGTTTCAAGGGCTTAGTTCCAAGCGCTTTCAATGTGGGTTTGATAGGGTCAACCTGCACCGCCCTACCACGCGCAGCCTGCACGGCACGGGCACCGCCGCCGCGCCGTAGCGGTCGTACACCGGCAGCACACGCGGGGGGCTCCACTGGTGCGGGTGCGTCGCCGCGTAGGGCCTGGCCAGTCACGCTCGCCACGTCATATCCATATCCCATATCGATATCAAGGATGACCATATCGATATGGTGGATGACCATATCGATATACCATATCCCATATCCATCATCCATATCCCATAACGATACCCATGTCGATATACCATATCCTATATCCATCATCCATATCCCATAACGATACCCATATCGATATCCAAATGATATCATGGGAGGTCACTTGACTCTGCAAGCGAGGGCTGCGTGTGAAGGCGTGGCGAGCGTCATCAGTCGGACCCTGCCCCGTCGATGGACGACTTGGAGGATGTGGCGAAGCGGGTGTGCCCGGCGAAGAACGGGTGGGAGGTGGGCGAGCGCCGCACGCCAGGGGCTTACACTCGTCCACTTTTCAGCTCAACCTGATCCGTTTCTAGCACAAAACACACCCTTATTACCCCCTACCATGCCCTGATATCACGTACACACCCCCTATACAGCCCCTAAACGCACCCCCTATCCCGCAGAAAGCACTTAAGTTGAGCTGAAAAGTGGACGAGTGTAAGCCCCTGCCGGACGCCGGCCACGGCGCGCTGCAGCTTCGCGCGAACCAGCTTCGACAGGTCGGTCCGCTTGCCGTTGACCAGGGGCTTACACTCGTCCTCTGTTCAGCCCAACTTGAGCCGTTTCTGACACCAAAGATAAACCCTAACCACCATATAATGGGCCCTGACACCTCCTAAACACCCCCTAAACAACCCCTAAATGCATCCCCTATCCCACACAAAGCGCCTACGGTGAGCTGAAAAGTGGGCGAGTGTAAGCCCCTGCCGTTGACGACACGCACGCGCATCCCGCGAAGTCCACCACCGGCGCGCAGAGGGCCGCCGCCGGCGCCGCCGTCGTCGGTGAAAGAGACCACGCCCCCCGACTGCGCGCCTGGCAGCAGAGCCACAGGCATCCAAGCTCGCCGCGTCCTGGTAATATAAATCAATGAGACGAGGGTTTTACGCGAGGTGAATGACGTGGCGAACACCTTCTATCTTCGTTGGAGCACCATCCGTCGGTGCGTGTGCGACCGCGACCCCACCTCGCATCATCGTCACCTCCACCATCTTCTCGAGGATGTCGAGCGCGCCCCGGGACCCCCCTGCCGCCCACGCGAAATTGATTAACACGATGCCGAAGTTGCCGCAGAAGAGGCACACGCCCCCGCCGCCGCCGGCGGCCACGGCCGCGCCAGCCCCGGGCGTGAACCGCAGCAGATCACTCGCGAGCGCCTCCAGCGCCGTGACGGCGGCGGCGAGCTGCATGCCGCCGCCCCATCGCCCGCCCTCGAGGCGTTTGCGATGCGGAGAGCGCACCGCCATCACGAGCGCGGCGATCAGGACGCTCGCGAACAATCCGCAGTGGCGCACCGCTCGTGCGTCGCACCTCCCGACCTCTAGGGACGGATGGATACTGCTCGCCACGTCATAGGATTGCACTCAACCCAAGAAACGAGGGTTCCAATGCGTGTCGATGACGTGGCGAGGAATATCCGCTCGTCCCTACCCTCCTCATCCTCGTCTGCAGCGAGCAGCACCACGTGTCGTGCAAGTGCCGCACGCAGGAGGTTGTGGGCCGACGGAGTGGCGCCGCACAGCGCCCACGCGGCGAGTAGGTGCGCACCCTCGTGCGCCGCGCCGAAGGCGGCGTACCATTGCAATGCCCCAAGCATCCCTGACTGTACACCGGATACAGCCGTTTATTTGTTTTCACCCGAAGAAAATGCAGACGGCCAGAGCCTTCTCCGATGAGCTCAACTGAGCGCCGCGCCTTCCAGCGCGTCAGTCACGAAGCGACCCTTGCGGTGACACCGGCGGCAGCACGCACGACGGCTGCGCGTTGTGGTTACGGCTCACGGTTTTCTGTCTTTTGGATTGTTGGGTGGGGGGCACCCATGGGCACCCGGACACACGCTTGTGCGCGCGAGCATAAAAACTTAAAAGTCTACGCAGATCGGATGGGGGGCAAACGGGGATGGCGCGAGGCGCGGTAAGATTCCCGTCTTCCTCTCTTCCACTATTCCTGACTCCTGTCCTTGCGCCATACGAAGTCCACCCTGATCAACACTGAGAATTCTCACACGGTTTCAAGTGAGGTGGATGACGTGGCGAGCATCATGTATCAGTGCCTGCCCCCTGGGGGGCGTGGCCCGAGTCCGTGTACGGCATGACGCTCGTGTTCCACCGCACTGCGCTTGGACTGTCAGGATCTACGGGACTCATTCCCCTGTGTCGTAAAAAAATAACCATACGGCAGTCCAAATGGCCTGCTTTGTATGGCGCAAGGACAGAGATCTGGTATCGACAGCGTCATTTGGTCACATCGCCGACCGGATTCGGCCGCGTGAAAGTAGTTTCCACACTTGGGACCGGCCGACCAAAACGCCATTTTCTTACGACACAGGGGCCTGAGTCCCGTAGATGGTCCGTAAGTGTTGTCAATATGGACAGTATGGCAGTATGGTCAGTATGTCAGTATGGTCATCATGGCAAAGTGCATCATCAGTCATGAAGATGCAGTGAGGCCGAGTGTGTGGTGAACTTGCCACGTCGAAGGACGGCAGTCAAACCTAGTGTCGGCGACTCCGCGTTACAAATAATGTTGTTTTTCGCGTGTTGTGATTGGTCGAGATGATCACCGCTTGCAAAGTATACCGGTACCATGTGCACATAATTCAGAAGTTTGGAGTCAAACGCTCTCATTATGGTCGAAAGCTTCGATTCAAAGCCAAACCCGACACTGAATCCAAAGCGGGTACTGAGAGCTAATTTTACTTTGTATATGACAATGGAAACAATGTTATTAATAAATGAAGCCCGTCAACTCCCCCAGGCAGCCAGGCTTAGCAGCTATCTATCTTCCTAGTCTAAGCGTGGTCTCGCGCACGTTTTCGATGGCATCGTCATCAAACGGTGACATCTATCACCGCCGCACCCGCCAGCGGCGCCAGCGCCGCGCTGCCCGCGCGCCGCAGCCGGTACGTCATGCGTTCCTCGCGGTAGGGCACCGCAGATAATGCTCGCCACGTCACGGGAGGTCCCTCCACTCAGGAAACGAGGGTGGTTGAAATAAACGTCAGGCAACAAAAGAAAGTCAGCGTCCGGGAGATCAGGGTCTACTCCAAGGAGGGGGGTTTTTCATTTCAAAACATTTAGTCTAGAATCGACGAAGGTACTGAGATGGAGCCACGGCTAAAATTCAGATTATGACGAGCTCTGCGCCAGATTGAACAGGCGCGGTGATTTGAGAAATCCCCACCTCTCCGTCCTCCATCTCCACCATCCCCGCCGCCTCCAGCAGGAACTCGCTGGGCGGCGCTCCGCTCCGCAGCTCCTCGGCGAACTGCTCCGAGCACCGCACGCTAGGGGCGTACACTCGTCAACTTTTCAGCTCAACGTGAGCGCTTTCTGTGGGATAGGGGGTGCTTTCAGCGGTTGTGTAGGGGGCGTCTTGGGGGGGGTTAGGGCGTGTTCGGGGGTATTGGGGATCGTTTAGGGTGTATTTGTGTCAGAAACGGCTCAGGTTGAGCTGGAAAGTGAACGAGTGTAAGCCCCCGCCGCACGCCCCCGGGGTCGCACGCCTGCTCCATGCGGGTGACACCCTCCAGCGGCGGCCCGAACAGGTGGTACCGCACCATCTTCTTGCCCACCACGCCGCCCACCGTGGCGCCCATGTGCAGGGGCTTACACTCGTCGACTTTTCGGCTCAACCTGAACACTTTCTGCGGGATAGGGGGTACATTTTGCGGTTGTTTAGGGGGTGTGTAGGGTGTGCTAGGGGGTATTAGGGGGTGTCTAGGGTGTATTTTGTGTCAGAAGCGGCTCAGGTTTGGCTGAAAAGTGGACGAGTGTAAGCCCCTGCCCATGTGCAGGCCGATCCGCATGGACAGCGTGCCGCCGTCGGGGGCCTGGTATCCCGCCATCAGCGCCTGCACGTCCAGTGCCATGCGCGCCAGCCGGCACACGTGGCTGTCCGGATCAATGCGGACCCGGGGTCGACCGGTAGCGGCGGCCAGGGCGGCGGCCAGGGCGGCGGCGGCGGCGGCGGTGGCGGCAGCGGCAGCGGTGGCAGCGGGCTCGGCGGCGGCGATAGACCCGTCGCTGACACCAGTACCGGAGGTGGCGTCGGCGGCGCAACCGACAGCGGCTGGCGCGGCGTCGACGCAGCTAACGCTATCCCGGCCGCTCGCCCAGGGAACGGAGCCGACTTTATCATCTCCGACGCTGGCCCGGGGCATGGAACTGGCGCTATCCCGGCGGCCAGCGCGAATGTCCGCGGCATCTCCGGCGCTCGACCGGGGAATGGAGTCCACACTATCCCGGGCGCTGCACACCCGGGTGCCGCAGTCGGTACTGTCGGTGCTGCTCCAGGGAATGGAGCCCACGCTGTAGCGGCGCAAGTCGAATTTGAAAGCAAAATCTTAAAGCGGTTTATCATATTTCAGTTTTAAGAGCTTAATTGTTAATTCCAGGCGCTTTCAACGTGGGTTTGATAGGGTCAACCTGCACCGCCTTACCACGCTATCCCGGCGGCTGCAAGCGGAGCTTGCGCGGTGCTGCCGCCTCACCATAACGTCCGCCTCTAGAACGTCCGCCTCTTCGGCGGTGTCCCAGATGCTCGCGCGGGAAACGGAACCGCCGTCGATGCTCGCCCGGGATCTGGACCCCACGGAGTTGACGCTATCCCGGGTGCTTGGCAATGCACCGGGAATGGAGCCGAGTTTATCGCAGGTGCTCGCCCGGTAATTGGAGTGGTCGCCGTCGACGCTGGGTCGGGACATGGAGCTGACGCTATCCCGGCGGCTGTGAATGGAGCTGGCGCTATTTCGGCGGCACACACGGATGTTTTCCGCGGCGCAAGGAGCGCTATGCCGGAAGCTCGCGGTGGTCCCTGGAACGGAGCTGCTGACCCGGGGGTCAGGGGCTTACACTCGTTCACTTCTCAGCTCAACCCAAGCCGTTTTGGTCACACCTCCCCGTGTCTCCCTGTCTAATAGACTGGGGGAAATTCATGCACCCGACGTATCCAACACAATATGCTTACGTCGAGCCGAAATGTGGACGAGTGTAAGTATGCTTGTCAAACTAAGCTAGTGCTAGCGACCGGGGGGGTTAAACTCAGCTAGTTTAAGCTAGTTTAGGGGCTAGTGGTTAGTGGCTTAGTGGCTTAGTATGGGGGACTACAGTGGGTTAGTCAATTAGGGGGGCTTAAACTAAGCTAGTTTAAGCTAGTTTAGGGGTTAGTGTTTAGTAGGCTAGTTTAGGGGCGACAAGTATAAGTGTAAGCACCTGCCGGGGGCTGATGGAGATGTTCTCAGGAGAGGCGGTGCAGCCCGTGGCGCAGGGGCTTACACTCGTTCCCATTTCAGCTCAACTTGAGCTATTCTGTCCCCTGTATAACCAACTTAACTCATGAACGTGTCCTGGAGTTGCTCAAGTTGAGCTCTAATGACAACGAGTGTAAGCCCCTGCCGTGGCGGCCAGGTACGCGTCACCGATGTGAAGCGGCGCAAGTCGAATTCGAAAGCAAAACTTGAGCGCAGTTTATCACACTTTTTGTTTCAAGCGCTGAGATCCAGGCGCTTCCAACGTGGCTTTCATAGGGACAAGCTGCACCGCCCTACCAATGGTTTCAATCTTCTCCACGCGGTGCTTGTCGCACAGCCGGTCGATGGCCGCGAACAGGCCGTGCACCAGGGGCTTACACTCGTTCACTTTCAGCTCAATGTAAGCGCTTTCTGTGGGATTTGGGGTGCATTGAGGGTTTGTTGAGGGGTTATTTTGCGGGTGTTTAGGAGGTGTCGGGGGGTGTCGGGGGATGTTGGGGGGTGTTGGAGGTTTACAGGGTATGTTTCGTGTCAGGTACGGCTCAGGTTGAGCTAAAAGTCGGGGGCAGGGGCTTACACTCGTCCACCTCTCAGCTCAAGCTGAGCCATTTATGACACGAAATACACCCTAAATACCCCATAATTCCCCATCACACCTCCTAAACACCCCCAAAAGAATCCCTCAATGCATCCCCTGTCCGACAGAAAGCGCTTACCTTGAGCTGAAAAGTGGACGAGTGTAAGCCCCTGCCGTGCAGCATGGCTACCAGCTGGTGCGGCTCGATGCGCTGCGTCAGCGCGGTGAACCCCACGATCAGGGGCTTACACTCGTTCACGTAAGAGCTCAACTTGAGCAAGTCCAGGACACATGCATGAATTAAGTTGGGTTATATGGTGGATAGAAGAGCTCAAGTTGAGCTGATATGCGAACGAGTGTGAGCCCATGCCAACGATGTCGGACTGGAAGATGAACGTGCGCGGCAGGTCCCAGGTGCAGCGGCGCAAGTTGAATTTGAGAGCAAAGTTTGAAGGCGGTTCATTATGTTCTAGTTTCTAGCGCTTAGATCTGGGCGCTTTCAACGTGGGTTTGATAGGGTCAACCTGCACCGCCCTACCCAGGCCAGCGTGGCGTCCTCGGGAATGTGCTCGCGCGGGGACTGGACCCCGCACGTGCTCAGGCGCGGAGCGGACTGCGCGTCTTCGGCGTTGGCTCCATCGCAGCTCTTCCTCTGTGAAGCGGCGCTAGTTGAAATTGAAACCAAAATTTGAAAGCAGTTCCTGATAGTTTAGTTTCAAGCGCTCGGTTCCAGGCGCTTTCAACGTGGGTTTGATAGGGTGAAGCTGCACCGCCCTACCTCTGCAGCAGGGACACCACAGTGCGCGGGAGCATGTTCGCGATGAGCGCGGCCCACCGGCGCTGCTCCCGCCTGCGCCGGAACTCCTTCACGAAGTGCCTTCAGCCATCGCTCGTCACGTCAAAGGATCTCAATCAACTCAAGAAACGAAGGTTCAAGATGCGCACGATGACGTGGCGGGCAATTTCTGAAGGCACTACCTTCACAAAGAAGCGGCGCGCGCAGTCGTCCTCGCCTCGCGAGATGGCACACAGCGCCCACCCGCACGACGCCATGACCAGCACCAGCGCGCCGGGGCTTACACTCGTCCACTTCTCAGCTCAACCTGAGCCGTTGCTGACACAAATTACACTCTGAACACCCCCTGATACTTCTTAATACCCCCTGCCACCCCATAAACACCCCCTAAACAACCCCTAAATGTACCCCTATCCCACAGAATGCGCTTAAGTTCAGCCGAAAAGTGGACGAGTGTAAGCCCCTACCAGCGCGGCGGTGTCCCGCGAGCTCAGCGCGCTGCCGCCCTCCGCGTGCCGGGACGCGGCGCGGGGCGACTGCACCCCCGACCAGGGGCTTACACTCGTCCACTTTTCAGCTCAACGTAAGCGCTTTCTATGGGATAGGGGTTGCATTTAGGGTTTGTTTGGGGGATGTTTAGGAGGTGTTAGGGGTATGAGGGGGTATTTAGGGTGTATTTTGTGTCAGAAACGGCTCAGGTTGAGCTGAGAAGTGGACGAGTGTAAGCCCCTGCCCCCGAGCCCGCCGTGGCTCGCGCCCCCACCAACGCGGAGTGCAAAATGACGATGGCGGCCACTGTGGGCGCCACAGTGTAGCGGCGCAAGTTGAATTTGAAAGCAAAAGTTGAAATCAGTATATCACACTTCAGTTTCAAGCGCTTAGTTCCAGGCGGTTTCAGCTTGGGTTTGATAGGGTCAAGCTGCGCCGCCCTACCACGGCGGTGGCGCTGCTAGCGAGGAACACGAAGGAAGCGGCGGCGGCGCCCAGGATGTAGCGGCGCAAGTTGAATTTTTGAAAGCAAATGTTGAAATCAGTTTGTAATATTTCGGTTTAAAGAGTTTAATTCCAGGCGATTTCCAACGTGGATCTGATAGGCTCAACCTGCACCGCCCTGCCAGGAGAACGAGCGCATGAATCTCCGCCAAGCGCGCGGCTGCGGCTTCCACGCAAGCCAGCGAGTACCCGAGGCAAAGGAGCACGATGGCGAGCGCGAGCACGGGCTCCAATCGGCGGTTGCAAATCTTTGATGCCTTGATGTAGCAGCACAACTTGAAATTGAAAGCACAGTTTGAAAACGTTTCATCACATTGTAGCTTCTAGGGCTGAAACCACAGGCACTTTCAACACGGGGTTTAATACTGTCAACCCGCATTGGCTACCTTGAGAGCGGCTGAGTTGGCGCGCTCGAGGATCGCGCGGCGCCCCTTGTTGTGGCGGCGCAAGTTGAAATTGAAAGCAAACTTTGAAAGCAGTTTATAACATCATGAGTTTCAAGCGGTTAGGTCAGGGCGATTTCAATGTGAGTTTCATAGGGTCAACCTGCACCGCCTTACCTTGTACGACTCGGCGAGCGGAGACATGTTGACATCCGGCCTGACGAACTGTATCCAGGGCAACACTCCGCCGGACGCCTTGGGGCTGCCAAACAAGGAGGGAACGCTCTGCTCGCCAGCCAAGCCCAAGCGCTAGCGGCGCAAGTGGAAACTGAAAGCAAAGTTTGAAAGCGGTTCATCATATTACAGTTTCAAGCGCTGTGCTCCCGGCGCTTTCAATGTGGGTTCCATAGGGTCAACCTGCACCGCCCTACCAAGCGCGCGGCCATGTCCGAGAGCGGCACGGCCAGCAGCGCCGCGGCGACCGCCGTGCAGGGGCTTACACTCGTCCACTATTATGCTCAACACAAGCGCTTTCGGTGGTACAAGGGGTGTTTGGGGGTGTTTAGGGAGTGTTTAAGGCGGTGTTGGAGGGGGTGTTTAGGCGTTTTGGGGCTGTGTTGAGTGACAGAAACGGCTCAAGTTGAGCTGAAAAGTGGACGAGTGTAGGCCCCTGCCGCCGTGGCGCCGGCGGCCATCCAGGCCAGTAGCGGCACGTCGGCGGCGGGGACCAGGGGCTTACACTCGTTCACGTTAGAGCTCAACTTGAGCAACTCCAGGACACATTCATGAGCCAAGTTGGGTTACACGGTGGACAGAAGAGCTCAAGTTGAGCTGAAATCGGAACGAGTGTAAGCCCCTGCCGGGCACCATCACTTCGCCGCTGTGCTCGGGGTACCGTACCGTCCACAGCACCGTGGCCGCCGCCGCGCAGGAGCTTACACTCGTTCACTTCTCAGCTCAACTTGAGCGCTTTTTATGGGATAGCGGGGTGCGCGTAGGGGTTGTGTAGCCCATGTTAAGGGGGTGTTAGAGGGTGTTGGGTGTGTAGGGGGTTTGTCTTGTCAGACATGGCTCAAACTGAGCTGAAAAGTGAACGAGTGTAAGCACCAACTTGAGCGCTTTTTATGGGATAGCGGGGTGCGCGTAGGGGTTGTGTAGCCCATGTTAAAGGGGTGTTAGAGGGTGTTGGGTGTGTAGGGGGTTTGTCTTGTCAGACATGGCTCAAACTGAGCTGAAAAGTGAACGAGTGTAAGCCCCTGCCGCCGCCACCGCCGCCGATGGCACCGCCAGCCGCAGCAGGCGCCGCCGGGACCCAGGGGCTTACACTCGTTATCATTTCAGCTCAACTTGAGCTCTTCCGTCCACCGTAGAACCCGGCTTAACTCATGAATGTGTCCTGTAGTTGCTCAAGTTGAGCTCTAACGTGGTCGAGTGTAAGCCCCTGCCGCGACCCCCACTGCAGCGCGTAGTACTCGCGCTCGGTCTCCGCGTCCGTGAAGTGAAGCGTCCATGGATTCTGAGCCACGGTGTAGCGGCGCAGGTTGAAATTGAAAGCAAAGTTTGAAAGCGATTCACCACATTTCGATTACGAGCGTTGAAAC
>Ga0307489_10003518_pt1 | contig 10379 bp, 23 predicted proteins | sample SB12metaG_FD_202247 | JGI IMG/M metagenome (GOLD analysis project Ga0307489, IMG submission 202247) | Sea-ice brine microbial communities from Beaufort Sea near Barrow, Alaska, United States - SB 1.2 | ecosystem: Environmental > Aquatic > Marine > Coastal | place: USA: Alaska | collected...
AAGGTTTGGGTGGGTGGAATCTCGTACGTGAAATGCCCATACGCGATCCAAGATCGGGGAAGATTTTGAAATCGCCTTAATTTAAAAGGCAGTTGAGCGGACTGCCTGGAGAAACCCTAATTCCTACTCCAGGACGCTCCCGCGGTTTTCTCGGATTCAAACAATCCGCGATCTTACAGTCTTGGTGACGCGCGCGAGGGCGACAGGCCCGCGGCAAGGGACCTCGTCCGATCGCAAAGAGCACCCCGCGTCGCCCTGGGGTTCCTGCTCCCTTCTCTTGCTCGCCGAGACGTGCCACTCACCGCGCAACTGGCCTGGCCGCAGCCGTAGCGAGCACCTTGTTATTTCCTCTCGCACGCTCTCCAAGGAGATCCACCGGGCTGTGACGCATCTGCTACCGCTGCGCGCGCGACCCCCACCCCGGTCCTCTTACTCGAGGGCGCGAGACTCGCCGCTAGTAGTGCGCTAGATAGTGTCTCGCCGCCGCGCCGCGTCGCGCCGCTCCCTGGTGGACGATGTCTTCCCGCGATGGCTTGAATGGGAACCAGGGCTACTCCCGAGATAGCCCCCCCGAGGGCGGCACGATCTTGGCCCCGACAGAGCGCGCTGCGGCGGCGTACGAGGAGGTTTTCTTCCGCAGCGCGGACAGCAACGAGGCGCGGCTGCGGCTGCTCGAGGAGCGCATGACGCGGCCGGGCGCGGGGACCGTGGGCGATGCCTCGCGCGGCGGCGCGGAACGCGCGGAGATAGCGTCCGACTCTGACGACGACCACGCCGAGCAGGCATGGCCGTGGCCTGACTCATACACAAGCTCTTTCCCGTCTTGACTTACGCCGGTGTGTTCGGCTCAACTTCAGCACCTTCGAGGTGTTCGGTGAGACGTCCTTGTGTGCTCGGTCCCTCTCGAGTTATCCCACGAAACACCCCGAGGACGCTGCACGTTAAAATTAAGCTGGAAAGGGTGCCTAGTGAGAGACCTTGGCAGGAGGGCTTTGGGGTGATTGCACAACCCCAGAAGCGTGCGCGCCGGGATTCGTCGCCGCTCGAGAGGAAACCCGCCAGCAGCAGTGGCGGTGGCGGCGCGAAACACACAGGCAGGGCCTGACACAGTGTCACCTTTTCAGCTCAACGTATTTAAGCAGTGACAGCTGTTAAGGCTCTGGGGTCCTCCGTATTGCCCCACACATGCGTAAGTTGAGCTTATAGGAGGACTAGTGCGAGGCCCCTGCGCACAGGCAACCAACCCACCCCGGGCAGCGGCGGAAGCGGCGGCGGCGGGGCCATCGCGGGGAGCGGGGGCGGGGGTAGTGGGGGGGTTGGAGGGGGGGGCGGGGGGGGCAACACCATGGGGAGCTACTTCAAGCCGAGCAGCGGCGGCGGCGGCGGGGGGGGTCCCCCAGGGTTGTCCCCGCCCCCGCCGCTCTTCGCGTCGGGGACGCCAGCGTCGGCGTCCGAGCGGAAGGAGAACCACCCCCCAGGCAGCGTCGCCGCCGCCGCCGCCGCCACCGCCGCCACCGCCGGCGCCGGTAGCCGCGGCAGCGCGCACCGCGCCGACCACGAGTGGGCCGCCGCGCTGGAGCAGGTAGTGACAACTTGAATTCACTTGCCACTTCATCCACCACACTTTAGACCCGTGACAACTTGCATGCGCTCGCCACGTCATGCACCACACTTCAGACCCTCGTTTACTGGCTTAGGCGTCATCGCATGCCTTATCAACCATGTTCCAATGACATTACTGTCATCGTACGACGTGGCAAGCAATGATTATTGACATAAGCGTCATCCTACGACGTGGCAAGCATGCTTTACTTGTAGTGAGATACATGTCATTCTTACTCGGCCAGCATGTTTTGCTTGGACCCTACACGGCGGCGCGTGCATCTGCGCTGCGCGAGGCGGACGAGGCCCGGCGCCGCGCCGCCAAGCTGGAGGCCGACCTCGCTGCCGCGACGACCCGAGCCACGGAACTCTCCACGGACCTAGTAGGGACACAACATTCATACAAGTCTCAGGATTCATACAAGTCTCAGGATCAACCACAATGTGGTATCGTAACAGAACACACAATATTAATGCGCGCCATGTCATCCGACATATCTGAAATGAATTCCTCATTTCTCGAGTTCTTGAGTAAGGTTACCTCATTTGTCGTGGGTTCGTAGCCTGATTTGATGTGGCGAGCGTCATGCACGTGACCCTAAATTGGGGACACAGCACGAGACCGCGAGACGGCCACCGCCGCCGCGCAGCGCTCGCGCGACGCGAATCGGGTGGAGGGCGTCACCCGCCTCGCCGTCAGCGTCGCGCAGTGGCAGGGCAGTGCACGTTGCCAGTATCAAAACCCGACTTGAGAGCGCTTGAAAGTAAGATGTGATGGACCGCTTTCAAATTTCGCTTTCAATTTCAACTTGCGCCGCTACACAGTGGGAGCGGCAACAGGCGCGCCGCCGCCTGGCCGAGGACGGCCTACGCCTCGGTGGGGCCGTGCAACTTTGAACCCCAACCCGCGTTGACAGCAGCAGGTTTCAAACTGCGCGTGTGAAACTGAAATACCATAAACTGCTTTCAAGTTCGGAATTCGATTTCAACTTGCGCGCCCCTACCCCTCGGCACCGTCTCCGTGCAGCGCTCCGGCGCCGTGCTACAGGAGATATGGGAGGACGGCCGCGCGTTTCTGCAACTGAACGAGCGGTCGCGGGCCGTGGTCAGCGCGAAGGACGCGGCTGAGACCCAACGAAAAGCCGTGAAGCGCAAGCTGCCGCTGCCGCCCTCCGGAGCCGGGGCCGCCGTGGCCGCCGGGCAGGGGCTTACACTCGTCCACTTCTCAGCTCAACCTGAGCCGTCTCCGACACTCAAAACATCCCCTAGACCCCTAAACCCCTAAACCCCTAAACCCCTAAACCCCTAAACGCCCCCTCAACCCCCAGCATAAATACATTCTAAACACCCCATAAACACCCCTTGTCAAACAAAAAGCGCTTACGTTAAGCTGGAAGTTGAGCGAGTGTAAGCCCCTGCCGCCGGGGCCGGGGGCGACAACGCCGCGGACCTGGCAGCGCAAGCGGAGTTCGTACTTTCAGAAGAGGTGCACAAGGTAGGTTGCTGCAACGCCAATGCCGTGTTGAAACAGGTTTTCAAAGCAGCTGGTTCCTGGTTCCCGCGCTTGAAACTAGAATACGATAAACTGCTATCAAGTTTTGCTTTCAATTGTTAAGCTCACGAATTCACGACCCTGCAACGAGGCTCGCATGGCAAGCATTAAACGTGAGGAGGATGGGATAACGCGGGAGAAGGAGGCGTTGGACCGCGGTAGGGCGGTGCAGCTACGCGGCCCGCTGACCCGCTGTGGTCGGACTCCGGTCGGCAATTACACTGATTAGACGGTGTCGGCCGGTCGGGTGGCTGATTGTGAGTTTTGAGTTACAGTGTGTCTCCAGAACTCACCACTGAGAGGCAAATTTTCTTATACAGTGGGTCCGTGGGCCGCGTAGAGGTTGACAGTATCAAAACCCGTGTTGTAAGCGCCAACGGTCTCAGCGCCTGAAGCTACGATATGATGAACCGCTTTCAAACTTTGCTTTCAATTTCAACTTGCGCCACTACACCGCGAGAAGGCGGCGCACCTGCGGGAGCTGAAGCGGTGCCGCGACGAGGTAGGGCGGTGCAGCTTGACAGTATCAAAACCCGTGTTGAAAGCGCCTGTGATTTCAGCGCTTGATACTAAAATGTGATTTTCTGCTGTCAAACTTTGCTTTCATTTTCACCTTGCGCCGCTACAACGAGGAGGGCAGCCGCTTCAATCAGCACCCGCTGCTAGGTGCGCGCTACGTGCTGATGAATCTGCTCGGCCGCGGGGGGTTCAGCGAGGTCTTCCAGGCGTATGACACCGTGGACATGCGTGAGGTAGGGAGGTGTTCGATAACGAGCACAAGCACTCGACCGACGCTGCATCTCCCCTCCTTCTCGTCCTCCTCCACGCGTCTGTTCCAGCATTCTGGTTCAGAAGGGTAGAATATCTTCATGGATGCTTCAATTGGGCTCCCTCTGGAGGTCTAAATGGGGGTTGTACTGTAGGGTTATGATCGTTAGACTTTGAAGTCTATAAGACGGACAAACATGTTCACCCCGAAGGTACCCGGTAAGTCATCCTCCGATCTCGGTTCGAGTGCCTATTCTCAGCGACCCTCCCACGAGGTGGCGTGCAAGCTGCATCAACTGAGCCCGCAGTGGAGCGAGGAGCGTAAGCGTACCTACGTGCGGCACGGGCTTACACTCGTCCACTTTACAGCTCAACTTGAGCCGTGTCTGACACACACAAACACCCTACACACTCTAAACACCCCCTAACACCCCCTCAAAACGGGCTACGCAACCCCTACGCGCACCCCTTATCCCACGAACAGCGCTCAAGTTGAGCTGAGAAGTGGAGGAGTGTGCGCCCCTGACATGCGGCACGCGGCGCGCGAGTGCAGCATACACAAGCAGCTGCAGCACGCCTCTGTGGTGCGCCTCATCGATGTCTTCGAGGTGGACGCCGACAGCTTCTGCACCGTACGGCCTGGCAGATATACACTTCAATATACTACGCGGTCCAACCCCCTCTACCATAAGAAACTGAGGGGCCAAATCGGCACACCCTCATGAAGGTCGATTCGAGGAATTATGAACTCAAGCAGGTCGAGGAATCGGCCGGTCAGCTCTGTCGACCGAGACCCGGAATGAGGCTCTCGCCACTCAAACCCCAAATTTCTTACGGTAGAGGGGGTGAGCGCGTGTAGATACCCTTTAACAGCACATGCCAACCCTCATCTCTAGAGTACATGCCACCCGCCTGATGTGTTGAATCCAGTTTCTGGCGGGCACTAGTGCACGGTGCTGGAGCTGTGCACGGGGGACGATCTGGACGCTAAGCTCAAGACGCACGGGCCGTTGCTCGAGCGAGAAGCGCGCGCCATCCTCGCGCAGATATTCGCGGGCCTGGCGTACCTGGTAGGGCAGTGCAGGTTGACCCTATGCAACCCATGTTGAAAGCGCCTAGAACTAAGCGCTTGAAACTGAAATATGATGGACTGCCTTCAAGTTTTGCTTTTAACTTCAACTTGCGCCTCTACAACCTGAGCTCGCCGTCGGGGCCGCGCGTGATCCACTACGACCTGAAGCCCGGCAACATCCTCTTCGACGCGGCGGGGCGGGTCAAGATCACCGACTTTGGGCTGTCCAAGGTGATGGAGGAGCGGGCGGGCGGCGGGGGCGTCGGCAGGGGCTTACACTCGTCCACTTTTCAGCTCAACCTGAGCTGTTTCTGACACAAAACACACCCTAAACACCCCCTAACGCCACCTGACACCTCGTAAACACCCCCTAAACAACCTCTCCATGGAGCCCTTATCTCACACAAAGTGCTCGTGTTGAGCTGAGAAGTGGACGAGTGTAAGCCCCTGGGCATGGGCGACTCGGGGATGGAGCTGACCAGCCAGGGCGCCGGGACGTACTGGTACCTGCCTCCGGAATGCTTCGAGACGGGGCCGGCGCCGCCCAAAATTTCCAGCAAGGTAGGCCGGTGCAGGTTGCTCCGAATAAACCTCATGTTGAACGCGCCTGGAACTAAGCGCTTGAAATTAGTGTGACGAACCGCTTTCAAGTTTGCTTTCAATTTCAACTTGCGCCGCTACAGCAAGGTGGACACGTGGTCGTGCGGGGTCATCCTGTACCAGATGCTGTACGGCCGGCGCCCGTTCGGCCACGACCAATCCCAGGAGCAGATCCTGCAGTCGGGCACCATCCGGAATGCGCAGACTGTGGAGTTCCCGGCGAAGCCTAATGTGAGCGCGGAATGCCGGGCGTTCATCACCAGGTAGGGCGGTGCAGGTTGACCAAATGAAACCCGTGTTGAAACCGCCTGGATCTATGTTCTTGAAACTAATATATGTTGAGCCGCTTTCAACTTTTGCTTTCAAATTCAACTTGCGCCGCTACAACCAGGTGTCTGGCGTACCGACAGGCAGACCGCCCGGATGTGAGCACCGCAGCCGCTGACCCGTTTATGACGTACGCCAAGCCCGCGGCGGCAGCAGCGGCGGGGGCGGAGTGAGTGGGCGGGGGGGTATATGAATTTCCCCAGATGAACATTTGAACTCTAGATTTCTAATGAAACACGCACGAAAATGCGCACGAACATCCACGCACCCACAAACCCTCTGCGAAGCACGCACGCACACACGGCGCGTGCGAGGAGGTTTCCGCGAGTACGAGTGCGAATACCGGGTTGCCTACTCACTTATGTTGTATCGGGCCGAGCGGCGTCGCGAATAGTTGCGCTGCGGTATCGGCCGAGGAGCGTGGGTGAGGTGGGGGTCTCACTGCACTGTGAGTTTGGCGTCTATTACGTCTTACTTTCATAAAAAATATCACTGCACCGAGCTACTTTGACAACATCCCCCCTTCCTGCGGCTCAGCCCCCTAAACCCTAAACCCTAAACCCCAACCCCCTTGACGCCCTCAATGCCCTTGGCGAGCTGAGCGACGTTCTTGAGACCGGCGCGGGTGTAGGCCTCGTTCTGCCACGCGGCGCCACCCGCGCGGCAGCCTCCCTCCCACCAGGGGCTTACACTGGTTCACTTTTCAGCTCAACGTGAGCGCGTTTTATGGGATAAAGGGTGCGCGGGGGGGTTGTGTAGGGGGTGTTTTGGGGGGCATTAGGGGGTGTTCAGGGGCAGTTCGGAGTATTTGTTCTGTGTCAGAAACGGCTCAGGTTGAGCTTGGAAGTGGATGAGTCTAAGACCCTGCCTCCCACACGTGCACGAACTTGTCCATGCCCCTGTAGTGCGATTCGAAGATGCGGCGGTAGTACATCTCCTCCTTGCTCTGCGGCGGGTTGTAGGGGTAGATTGTCTCTGCGCTGGCGAAGTCCTCGTCGCTCACCTGCGCCTCGCAGAAGGTCTGAAGGTCCTCCACCCACCCGAGGCCGACGCCCTCGCACCAGGGGCATACACTCGTCCACCTATCAGCTCAACGTAAGCGCTTTAGGTGGGACAAGGGGTATTTACGGGGTGTTTAGGGATTGTCTAAGGCGGGGGTGGAGGGGGTGTTCAGGCGTTTAGGGAATGTGTTGAGTGTCAGAAACGGCTCAGGTTGAGCTGAGAAGTGGACGAGTGTAAGCCCCTGCCTCGCACTGCATCGCCTTGGTGCGCCATAGCACAGGCTCGGGGATCTCGCCGTCGAAGAGGGCGCGAAGGGCGTGCTTCTCAGGCTTCGCTTCGCCCTCAATCCTCTTGTATTCAGGATCGACCCGCATCCAGGGGTTACACTCGTCCACCTGTCAGCTCAACATAAGCGCGTTTGGTGGGACAAGGGTATTTAGGGAGTGTTTGGGGGGTGTTTAGGGCAGGGGTGGAGGGGGTATTTAAAGGTTCAGGGGATGTGTTGAGTGTCAGAGACGGCTCAGGTTGCGCTGAGAAGAGGACGAGTGTAAGCCCCTGCCCGCATGACCGCGTCGATGACGTTGGGGTCGAGGAACGGCACGCGCGCCTCCAGACCATGCGCCATGGTGTAGCGGCGCAAGTTGTAATTGAAAGCAAAGTCAGAAGGCATGTAATCAAGTTTGAGTTTCAAGCGCTTAGTTCCAGCCGGTTTCAACGTGGGTTTCATAGGGTCAATCTGCACCGCCCTACCATGGTCATGCGGTCAGCGCGCTGGCAGTTGACGTTGTGGAGGTGGTGGAAGATGCGGCGGAGCTCCTTGTTGAAGTGGCGCAAGTTAATTTTGAAAGCAACAGTTGAAAGCGATTTATCATATTTGAGTGTCAAGAGATTAGTTCCAGGCAGTTTCAACGTGGGTTTGATAGGGTCAACCTGCATCGCCCGACCTTGTGGATGGCTGGGGAGTCGGGGGCGTCGCGGAAGTACAAGTAACCCGCAAACAGGGGCTCACACTCGTCCACGTCAAAGCTCAACTTTAGCAACTCCAGGACATACGATGAGTTAAGGTGGGTTGTACGGTGGACAGAAGAGCTCAAGTTGAGCTGTAATGGGAACGAGTGTAAGGCCCTGCCCGCAAACAGCTCGTCGGATCCCTCGCCGGTCAGCACCACCTTCACGTGCTGAGAGGCCAGGTAGCAGGGGCTTACACTCGTCCACTTTTAAGCTCAACCTGAACCGTTTTGAACACAAAATACACCCAAAACACCCCCTGATCCCCCACGACACCTGCTAAACACCCCCTGATCAACCCCTAAAGTGTCCCAATCCCGCAGAAATTGCTTACGTTGAGCCAAAAAGTGGACGAATGTAGGCCCCTGCCAGGTAGGCGAGGAAGTAGTTGGGAATGGCGGAGCGGATGAGCTCAGGTTCGTAAGTCTCGAGATGGTAGATGACGTCCGGGATGATCTGGCATGCTTCCTCGGTGAAGCGGCGCAAGTTGAAATCGAAAGCAAACGTTGAAAGCAGTTTATGAGATTCCGGTTTCAAGCGCTGAAACCGCAGGCGATTTCAACATGGGGTTTGATACTGTCAACCTGCACCACCTTACCTCGGAGGTGAACAGGTACTCATAGTGGTTTGTACCCAGGTACTCAGACATCATGCGCGCTGCCGTGATGCAGGGGCTTACACTCGTCCACCTTTCGGCTCAACGTAAGCGCTTGCTGCAGGATAGGGGGTGCATTTAAGGGTTGTGTAGTGGGTGTTTGGGAGGTGATGTGGGGTATTAGGGGGTATTTAGGGTGTATTTAGTATCAGAAGGCTCCAATTGAGCCGAGAAGTGGACGAGTGTAAGCCCCCGCCGTGATGTCGGGGGAACCCTCCTGGCCGACGGTGAACGTGATGTACTCCTGCTTGGTCTCCTCGAGCATCGGCTTGATGATACTGGAGATGACGGCAGAATCCAGGCTGTAGCGGCGCACATTGAAACTGAAAGCAACCTTCACAAGCGGTTCATCACATTTTAGTTTCAAGCGCTGAAAGTAGATGCGCGTTCGACTCGGGTTTTAATACCGGCAACCTGCACCGCCCCACCAGGCCTCCAGATAGGAGCAGGCCGATGGGGACGTCGGACATCATCTGATCCTTTACCGCCTGGGTCAGCGCCTGGCGTACCTGGGACCAGGGCCTTACATTCGTCCACTTCTCAGCTCAACGTGAGCACTTTTTGTGGGATGCGTGGGTACCTTCAGTAGATACATGCGTCATAACTCGTCACAAACTGGCTGATTGACAGAAACCGGCTCATTGACCAAGGCGGCTTAGTTGAGCTGATAAGCTGACGAGTGTATGCCCCTGCCTGGGACGCGTCGTCGGTGCCCACATAGTCATCGGCGTCCCACTCGGGGCTGTAGTACTTCACGAACCCGGTCTCCGGGGTCCAATAGTTAGGGCCTGACAGATAATGCCCGCCACGTCATAGGATGCCATTTAAGTCGAGAAACGAGGGTCTAACGTTTTGGATGATGAGGAGGTAGGCATTATCCGTCAGGCCCTACCAGTAGTGGCCCGCCGGAAACTCCTCGATGCAGGGGCGCGCATTGAAATTGAAAGCAACGTTTGAAAGCGATTCGTCACATTGTAGTTTCAAGCGCTGAGAGCAGACGCGCGTTTGACTCGGGTTTTGATATTGGCAACCTGCACCAACCCACCTCGATGGTGTCACACTGGTCACATATGGCCTTGAGCCAGGGGCTTACACTCGTTCACGGTAGAGCTCAACTTGAGCAACTCCAGGACACATTCTTTAGTTGATTTGGGTGGTACAGTGGACTGAGGAGCTCAAGTTGAGCTGAAACGGGAACGAGTGTAAGCCCGTGCCTTGAGCTCTGAGGCAAACCAGGTGGAGCCACCTTTGCCGTAGCCTATGTACAGCGGCTTGATGCCGCAGTGCAGGGGCTTACACTCGTCCACTTCTCAGCTCAACTTACGCACTTTTTGTGGGACTGTTGGGTACCTGCAGTACATAGATGGGTTATAACTCATCACAAACTTAACACATAACGGCTCACTGACCATGACGGCTTAGGTTGAGCTGACATTTGGGCGAGTGTAGGCCCCTGCCGCAGTGGTCGCGCGCCGCCATGATGTTGGCGCCGTCATCGCCGATGCAAACGAAACCGAAAATTCCGTTGAGCTCCTTCACAAAGTCGGTGCCCATGTGCAGGGGCTTACGCTCGTCCACTTCTCAGCTAAACCTGAGCGGCTTCTGACACAAAACACACTCTAAACACGAGGTAATTGCAGATCAGTATGCAATTGGGGGTAAAAGTTGCATAGCGAACTGGATTAAGCCCCCCTAAACACACCCTAATACCCCCCAAATTCTCCTAAACACCCCCTACACACCCCCTGTATGCACCCCCTGTCCAACAGTAAGTGCTTACATTGAGCCGAAAA
>Ga0307489_10003519_pt1 | contig 10379 bp, 16 predicted proteins | sample SB12metaG_FD_202247 | JGI IMG/M metagenome (GOLD analysis project Ga0307489, IMG submission 202247) | Sea-ice brine microbial communities from Beaufort Sea near Barrow, Alaska, United States - SB 1.2 | ecosystem: Environmental > Aquatic > Marine > Coastal | place: USA: Alaska | collected...
TTCAAATTTCAACAGACAGGCTTCAACTTGCACCACCGATCATGGTACCGGTCCGAATTAATGTCGATCACCTCGTGTTCGTATGGCGTAAGGTCAGAAATCCTTAATCTCGTTTGCGACATACGGGATTCGGGTGTGAAAGTTGGGAATTCCGGATATTCGGCCGACCGCGGCCGGACCATTGTCGGTGCCTTCTCGAGTCATTGTACCCCAAAATTGGTCACATAAGTTGCACGTGATTTACCCCTCAGTTTCTCAAAGCAGAGGGAGTCGGACCGCGCAGGAAATGACCGTATGGAGTGATATCGAGTATTCGTGTTGTTGGGTGACATGCCCATGCACATGTGGGTGATTGAGGGCCTTGCCGTGCAGCCACGCCCACTGCAGCAACTCCAGGTGCCCGTTGGCGGCGGCCTGTTGGCAGGGGCTTACACTCGACGACTTTTCAGCTCAACTTGAGCACCTTTTGTCCCGTGCGATGGGGTGCTTCGCTGGGTTCAGTGATATAAACGGCTCAGGTTGAGCAATGATGCTCACGAGAGTAAGCCCCTGCCTGTTGGCACACCGCGCCGCCGCTCGGGCTCCGCGGACACTCGTGCTCCCACGCCCAGATGAACACCTCCAAGTGCCAGGGGCTAACACTCATCCACTTTTCGGCTCATCGTAAGCGCTTTCTATGAGATAGGAGGTGCATATAGGGGTGGTTTAGGGGGTGATGGAGTGGTGCCAGTGGATATTAGGGTGGGCTTAGGGTGAAGCTTGTGTCAGAAACGGCTCAGGTTGAGCTGAGAAGTGGACGAGTGTAAGCCCCTGCCAAGTGTCCATTCCGCGCGGCTTCTGACAACACCCCCTCATCCCACGGACAATCTTGCCCCCGCGCCCACTGCAGTGCCGAAAGGCATCCTCCGGCGGCGGCCCAAACGGTCGTGTTGCGGTCCCACGGACAACCTTGCTCGCGCGCCCACCGCAGCACGTGCAGGTGCCCGGCCCACGCCGCTTGGGCGCACGTCAGCGCGTCCCACGGGCTAAACGTAAGGCCCGGTATCGACACTGCGAGCGATTAAGTATCTGCAGCACACTGGCACACAATGAGCAAACATTCAGGTTGAGCTTGAAAAAAACACGATCGGCAGGCCACGGTATCTACCATGGAGTCAACGCATCCTCCCGCGCCCACTGCAGTGCCTCAAGGCACCCGCCCTGCGCGATCACCCGGCACATGCCCGAGCAGCAGGGTCATTGAGAACAAAGACTCGGCCGACGTTGGAACGGACGGAACACCGAAATCAGGTCGGAGGGTACATGCTCATACGACGGCCTGAACCGCGCCGAGTCAAGTGCATCGGTATGCACATACACTCTGAAGGCGAGTCGTGCTCAGTTCAGGGGCCTACAGTCGCCCACTTCTCAGCTCAACCTGCGCCGTTTCTGACAGAGAATACATCATGGATACCCCCTGACACCCCCAGTTTCCCCGTGTCACCTCCTACACACCCCCTAAGCAACACCTAAATGCATCTCCTATCCGACAGAAATTCGCTCACGTTGAGTCGAAAAGTGGACGAGTGTAAGCCCCTGGCTGGGAGGCTCCGTTCGCAGCTCGAGTCGTTGTTGTCAATAACCCGCCTGCCTCATACCACGGGCACCCGTTGGCGTCGGCCCACTCCAGGCGCGCCACGGAGCCGACGAAGGCGGGGAGCTCCAGCGGCACCCCCTCGCTGTGCCCCGCGCGGGGCAGCCCCCACGTGTAGAGCCGCAGGTTGAAATTGTAAGCAATGTTCGAAAGCGGTTCATCATATTGAGCTGAGTAGCTTCAAGCGCTGGAACCATAGTAGGCACTATCCAGACGGGTTTTGATACTGACAACTACGTTTCCTACCGAGGCGAGCACCGGCGCCCGCAGCTCCGGCCCCGCGCGCGACAGCAGCGTGAGATCCGTGGGGTCCAGGAGAGGGAGAATCAGCTGAAAGACCTCGGGCAGGTCCTCGAGCAGACCCCTCAGCAGTGGGTCCATACGGTCGTCCTCCGTGCCGGCGTCGGAAGCGTCGGCAGCGTGGCCGGCGTCAGCGGCGTCGGCGGCGTGGCCGGCGTCGGCGGCGTCGGCGGGGGCGGGGGAGGGTGGGAAGGCGGCCTCCGTGTCGACGCCGGCGGTGAGAGCGTTCATAACGCGAGCGGTATCGGCGGAGCGCTGCGCGAGGAGGTCAGGAGGCGCCGGCGTTGGAGCGGTAGACGTCGGCGGGGGTGGTGGGGCGGGTGTGCCTTCGGGGTTTTCGCCGCCGCGCCTCCATGCTCCCGCCGCCGCCGCGCCCACGCGATTGCTGCCGCCACCGCCGGAGGAGGAGGTTCCCATCGCGATCGGCTCGTCCGTGTCGCTCTGCTGTGTGGAGGCAGCGCGCGCGGTGCGTAATAGTGAAGGGACGCGCAAAGAGGTTGGAGTTTTGTTTTGGCGGCCGCTGGAATATCTTGATTTGGCTTTGGCCTTTTCCTTCGTGATTGGCTGATTGCTGACGAGGACGCTGTCCCGAGGGGACTCCTCTTTCTTCGGTGCGTAGTACCTTTCCGAGAACAAAGAGCTCGTCCAAACACAACTCTCCGCGGCGCCGCCACCCTTCGGGAGGGCACGGCGGGGGCTGTGGCGGCGCGGGCGGCGGCGACATACTGCACACGAGCAGCACGGCATGGTGGCGGGCGAGGTGAGCGCGCGGCGAAACTTGAAGAAAGGGGAGGCGCCCGCGGCCATCTTACGGCTGTGGCCATCCGGCGCCACCTTCCACGACCCCGCCCCGGGCACGGCCGAGGAGCGACACGTCCGTTACGTCGAGGCGCAGGTTGCCCGCGGCGGCGGAGCGCGTGGGAGGAAGGGGCTTACACTCGTCCACGTTTCAGCTCAACTTGAGCCGTCTCTGACACACAGAAACACCCTACACACCCTTCAACATCCCCCTCACACGGGCTACACAACCCGTACGCGCACCCCCTATCCCATAACAAACGCTCAAGTTGAGCTGAGAAGTGTGCGAGTGTAAGCCCCTGGTGGGAGGAAGATCCGGTGTGTGGAGTACGCGGTGAACCGAAAGCTGGAGAACACGTATAACGAGAAGAAGGAAGAGATGACGCACCGCCTCGGAAGTGCGGCAGGGGCTCACACTCATTCACTTCTCAGCTCATCTTGAGCGCTTTCTATGGGATAGGGGGTGCACTCAGGGGTTGTGTAGCCCGTGTTAAGGGGGTTTTAGGGGGTGTTTAGGGGGTGTACGGTGTGTTCTTGTGTCAGTCACGGCTTAAGTTGAGCTGAAATGTGAACGAGTGTAAGCCCGTGAAGCGCGGGCGTCAACGAGTGCTTCCTCTTCCACGGCACCTCCCACAGAAACTCTCAGGCGATACTGCGAGAGAACTTCCGCCTCGACAAGGTGGGCGCGTGACCATACACCTCTTGCATGTTGGACAGCTATTCTCTTCCCCATCCGACCAGTTGCTCGTTACTTGCATGTGCTTGTCAAGCGAGCACCACGAGGGCCAGGGCAAAAGCCTGGTGCCTCCTTATTCATGCGAAAGCGTGGGAGAGGAAGAGACGCTTCCGCGACTAGAGTGAGGCACCAGTTAGCCAGCCACGCAGAATTCGCTCTGGCCCTGTCACGCAGAATAATCTTCATCTCTCATGCGAGCACCTCACAGACCACTCAGCCGGGTTGACGGCTAGCGGGCGTGGAGGAAGCTTGTGTGTGAACCCTGCGCTGAGGTGGGAAGCACAACGGACCGGGGATGGTTTGGGGGGGGGATATATTTCTCCCCCTATTGCGAGGTGAGTCTCCCCTTCGCGGCGCACGGCGGCACCATGCTCGTCGTTAAAGTACTCGTCGGTGGGGTCACTGTGAACCATGGGCTTACACTCGTTCTGATTTCAGCTCAACTTGAGCTCTTCTGTCCACTGTATAGCCCAGCTTAGCTCATGAACGTGTCCTGGAGGTGATCAAGTTGAGCTCGAACGTGAACGAGTGTAAGGCCCCTGGTCAGTGTGAACACTTTCCATCAGTCGCTTTGCCAAAATGAGCCATCGAGGTACGTGGGCATGGGCGAAAGCATGGTACCTTCTGATACACGCGGAAGCGTTTCTGTTATTCCCTCTCTCTCTGACTGAGCCACCGAGGTCGTACGTGTGTATGTATTCATGACATTCTTGCAACACTGTGGGTACCATGGATTATACTCGACGGCAAGTGCAAAGTCGTGCATTTGCGTGACACCGGGTGTCGCCAACGCCGAGATGGTGACTCACATTGCGATTCTTTGCGAACGGTGGGGACACAGATGATAAAAGGACGCTCGTGTGAATCTTTGTAACATTTCCCGATGACCAGTCGAGCACCAGTACAGCATGGCCTGCTCCCCAACCCACCAGCATTGATGATGTTGATTGGACCCTGCCACGGGGAGTATGTCATCTTCAACCCCGCACAGGCGCTCCCCATGTACCGGGTCATGTTCCATCCGCCGCTGCTGCCGGTATGGCCAGATCAATTGGGCTCGCCACGTCATCCACATATTATAATCCCTCCTGTCTTCAGTTAGAGAAAGACTGAGATAGACGGTTCCGCGTGAATAAATGGGCACCAGCCTTTCGCCCTGGCCCGACATTGTGTCTTCAGTTGATTGGCATCTTAGTTACCATAAAACGTGGCGAGCATTATGTATCTGAGCCCGACGGCAAGGGTAGGATGCTGCATCCCATCCCGTTGGTCCAAGTTTGTCGGGGGATTGTGTTGCACTTCACGCTGCCGCCGCTACCGCCGCCGCCGCCGCCGCCACCAGAGGTAGTGCCAGGTCAGTCATGCTCGCCACGTCATCCACATGTAGTAGACGATGAACCCTCGTTTCCGGAAGTGATATTTCATGAAAATCTCATGACGTGGCGAGCATGATATTTTGTGAACCCAAAGGCAATTATCTTTTCTGAACCCCACGGCAAGGGCATGACGCCTTATCCCATCTCGTTGCTCCAAGCCTGCCGGGGCATTATCAGCTTCTGCTCAACAATCATGTTGCGCTGCAACCTGTTGCCGCCGCCGCCACCGCCGCCTCTGCTGGTAGAGCCGCATATATCATGCTCACCACGTCGTCCACCTGAGATTAATGATGAACCTCGTTCATCAATTCAGATGCCATCATATGACGTTAGCAAGCATCTTTGTCTGTGACCCTACTCGAAGGGCACGATACTTCATTCCAACGCGTTACTCAACATATGTTGGAGTCTGGTGCGCTGCTACGCAGTGAAATGTATGGTGGGATATGGTGGGCGGATGTTTGGTGTGTGGTAGCGCGGGTTTCGCCGCGCGCGCCTCAGAGGACATCATGCCGCACCACAGGCGGAGCACCGCGAATGTCTCTACGCAAAGTCCCCGGCGTAGCTCTCACGGAGACTCTGGACGATATCGAGGACTCGCTTGCAACTCATATACAATTTAGATTGAAAGTAGCTACTTATTAGAGCTAGATCGAAACCTCGACAATTCAGCATTGAGTTGGGCAGTCAAACTGGAGCTAGCGGTCGAAGTTTTTCAAATTAGGAGCTCTGGAGCTTATCTGCACACTTGTACTAGTATGCCATACATAATTGCCGTCAGAGCTCTGGTTGCATGAATCCTGTAAGATCCAACGCGGAGGCGCGCTATTACTACGGGAACGCCTCGTTCGCTATTGAATTCTCGCTCGACAATGCTTTCAAGTCCCCGGACGTGGAGAACGTCGAAGCCTCGAGATCGGCAAGTGTCGCCGGCGGTACGGCTCACGACGTGGTTCAAGGTCAACGTCATCTACGTCGGCAGGGTGTTGTCCAAAGTAAAAACAGCGCCTAAACCCTATACCCTAAACCCTAAACCCGAAACCCTAAACCATAAACCCTATACCCACGTCAGCAAAAATGGTAACGGTTTTGCTGACGAGGCGCTCCACGCGCCACTAGGTCTGTCCTTGCACATGATTCTGGTGGAGGACGGCAGCACGCCGCACTACGCACAGCCACACGCGCCGTCCGGCGGCGGTCGTGCACGTGCACACGGAAGCTCGCTCTTATCCCTGTCAAGCCCCCGAGACCTGTCCGCACACTCGACAACAAACGCATTGGACGTCCTTCGAAGATGAGCATTCCGGGCGCACCCTCGGGTCTTTCAAGAATGATGTCACGCGACGACCAGAGCAGCGCGGCTCGCGTGGGAAAGTTCCTATGCGTTGTGCCACCGAAGGTGCGTGGGTCGTGGTTCTGTCGCCCGCCGAAACGCCCCTGCTATTTCAACTCTCCGCCCTGGCGTTAGAAACCGTCGACAAGCGCTCGTGTAAACCGTGCGCCCTCGGTTTTAGCAATGCGTACTCGTAGCCCCCCCCGCCCCCTCCACCGCTTATCTGCGGAACTCGTCGAGCGCACGTACGGCGCAGATCTTGAGGTTTGCCTTGCCTGCACACGCGTTGGACTGACCCCCCGCTACCCCGATACCCACTCCCCCATCCGTTGTTCCAGATGCTTCGTGTAAACGAAGCCGGGCAAGCCGAGCGAGTATCATCCAACGGCGCTCTTGACGAGGTAGGGCCTCATGGGTCATGGATGATGCCCGCCACGTCATCCGACGCACTCTGAACCCTCGTTCCTCGAATTATGGCACGTAATGACGTGGCGAGAATCGTCGGACGCACTCTGAACGCTCGTGAGTTAAAGGGCAACCTATGACGTGGCGAGCATTATCCTATGTCCCTATGACTAGGCTCTCTCCGCTCTGGAATTCCAGAAGTCCTCGCAGACGGTGGATGGCGGCGGTAGGGACTGACGGATGCTGCTCGCCACGTCATAGGGTTCCTGTCAACTCAAGAAACGGGCGTTCAAAGTGCGTCCGATAATGCTTGCCACGTCATAGGCTTCCTGTCAACTCAAGAAACGAGCGTTCAAAGTGCGTCCGACGATGCTCACCACGTCATAGGGTGCCCCTTTACTCAAGAAACGATCGTTCAAGGTGCGTTCGGTGACGTGGCTGGCATTCTCCGGGCAGTCCCTAGGCGGCGGAGTAGCCATTTCCGTGGGTCCCGCCATCCAGGTAGGGCGCTGCAGGTTGACCCTATCAAACCCACGTTGAAATCGCCTGGAACGAAGCGCTCGAAACTGGAATATGATGAGCTGGTTTCAAGGTTTGCTTTCAATTTCAAGTGTGCGCCGCTACATCCAGGCCTTTACCGACAACGAGGCAGGGTGGTACAAGTTGACTCTCATTGAATCCCGCGTTGAAAGCGTCAGGTTACACTCATTGACACCCGTGCTTACAGTGTCTGGTTACACCCATTGACACCCGTGTTGAATGCGTCTGGTTACACTCATTGACACCCGTGTTGAAAGCAGCTGGTTACCTGGTACACTCATTGTAACCAAAATACGATACACTGCTTTCAAAGCTCGCTTTCAATTCGAGCTTGCGCCGCTACAACGAGGTAATCGTGTCCTTCTGCGGACACCTCACCAACGTGGACTACCTGGTAGGGCGGTGCAGGTTGACCCTATCAAACCCACGTTGAAAGCGCCTGGAACTAAGCGCTTGAAACTAAAATGTGACGAACTGCTTCAAAAGTTGCTTTCAGTTTCAACTTGCACCGCTACAACCTGGCATGGCGCCTGTTCAGCCCGGAGGGGCGCCGCGGCGATCGTATCACGCAAAGCCCTTTGGTGGGGTGGTGCAATCTCATGGTTTGAAAACACGTGGTTGACCCCAGGTTGACCCGAGGTTGAGCCGTTATTGACCCCAGGTTGACCCCAGGTTGACCCCAGGTTGACCCCAGGTCGACCTCAGGTTGACCCCAGGTTGACCTCAGTTGCCCGCAGGTTGACCCGGGCTAGACCGCGCCTGGTTGCAGTGCTTGAGACTAAATTGCGATCAACCGCGTTCCAAACGTTGCTTTCAAATTCACATTGCGCCGCTGCACATTGGAGGCTGCGAGCAAGCTCGTCGGAGGCAGGGCGGTGCAGGTATCAAAGCCCGTGTTGAAATGATGAAAGCGCCTGCGGTTTCAGCACTTGAAGGTACAATGTGATAAACCGCTGTCAAATTTTGATTTCAACATCAACTTGTGCCGCTACACGGGGGCAGATGTTACGAGGCCGAGCTCATCTGCCACATGGTTGGGTGGTGCAATACGATGGCTTCAGATTCCGTGTTGAAAGCGCGCCTAGTGTCAGCGCTTGAAGCTAAAAATACGATACACTGCTTTCAAGTTCTGCTTTCAATTTCAACTCGCGCCCCTACAACATGTACAAGACCTTTGGCACCAAGGCGGGGTGCTGCAAATTGATGCTTTCAAAACCCATGTTGAAAGTGCGCCTGGTTTCAGCGCTTGAAACCATAATATGATATTCTATAAACTGCTGTAAATTGCTGCTTTAAATTGTTGCATTTGAGCGTGCGCCCCTACAGCATGTCGCTCCCCAAGCTCCGCGGGACGTTCTCGTTCTCGTGCTTCGATGCCAGGTCCGTGCGCGTCTTCGCCGCCCGGGATCCCTCTGGTCGGGACTCACGGATGATCCTCGTGTATTCCACGTCTTAATGAGCCGTTTAACTCGAGTCACGAGGGTTCAAACGCGTTGGGTGACGTGTAACTCAATAGACGAGGGTTCAAAGCGTGTTGGATGAGCATTATCCGTTAACGCTCGCCACTCCACAGGATGCCGTTTAACCTAAGACAAGAGGGTTCAAAGCGTGTTGGATGACGGGGCGAGCATTACCCGTGAGTCCTTACCCTCGGGCACCTACCCCTTGCTCTTCGGCCGGGATTCCGAGGGAACTGTGGTTGTCGCTAATTTCGATTCCGCCAAGGTAGGGCGGTGCAGGTCAACCCGATGAAAACCACGTGGAAAGCGCCTGGAACTAAGCGCTCGAAACTGTGATATGATGAACCGCCTTCAAACCTTGCATTCAGATTCGACTTGCGCTGCTAAACCGAGGATATGCTGGGCAGCGGCGCGGACGGACCGAAGCTGGACGACGTCCCCGCAGGATGCTTCATCTATGGCACGGCCTGACAACCCTAACCCTTAACCCTAGTCCCTAAACTCTAAACCCTAGACCCTAAACCCTAACCCCGGGATGCTTTATCTATGGCGCGGCCTGACGGCTGATGCTTGATTACTCCACGTCATAGGGTGCCATTTAACTCACGGAACGAGGCCTGGCTGATGCTCGCCACGTCATAGGGTGCCATGTAACTCAAGAAACCTGAATTCACAGCATGTTGAATGACGTGGCAAGCATGGATGATGCTCGCCACGCCACGTCATAGGGTGCCATCAGTAACTCAAGAAACGAGAATCAAAATTGTGTTGCATGACGTGGCAAGCGTTGATAATGCTCGCCACGTCATAGGGTGCCATGTAACTCAAGAAACGAGGGTTCAAAGCGCATTGGATGACGCGGCGGGCGTTATCCATCATCCGTCAGGCCCTGCCCTTCGGCCACCGCGGCATCACGCCCCAGCGCTATGCGAAGGACGAGGCTGTGTCTCAAAAGGAGGCGAAAGGGGCGGCTGATGCTGCAGCAAACGCGCTTCGTGGGCTCAAGGTACGTCGGTGCAGGTTGACCCAGTGAAACCCTTGGTGAAAGAGCCTGGATCTAGAAGCACTCGAAACTAAAGTATGATAGAGCTACACTGCTTTCAAATTCTGCTCTTAAACTCCACTTGCGCCGCTACATCAAGGTGGGTGGGCGGAAGAAGTCCGTACCCATAGACATTGGAGGCGGTCGTGGATCAACGGATGGCGGCGACTCGCCGAATGTTGGTTTGCGGCAGAACAAGGGCAACTCCCCCGCGAGCAACTCCCCCGTCGCCAACTCCCGTCTCCCATGGTGGGATACTGCAACTTGGAACGCATCTTCTGTTGAATAAAAAATAAGTAGGTATGAAGAGCTGGATCTATTCGGAATTCCCGATGTACAAACGTATTGACACCCGTGTTGAAAGCGCCGGGTCTTTGTAATCAGCGCTTGAATTGAGTGTACGATACACTGCTTTAACGATTTCCGTTCAATTTCAACTTGCGCCCCTACACTGTGGCGCAAAGGTGGCGAAAGCGCCTCCCCGGTCCACACACCCCTCAGCGCGGCGGCACAACCATGGTAGGCCGGTGCAGGCTGAACGGATACGATCCAAGTTGAAAGTGCTGAAAACTGAGCGCATGAAACTAACATATGATATCTTTCAAGTTTTGGTTTCAATTTCAACTTGCGCCGCTACATAATGGACAAGCCCTCTCAATGACAGCCGTGACGCTCCCCCGGGTAGTCAGAGTCCCAGGTCCATTGCAGAAAATGAGCCGGATATCTCTGCGGAGGCGGGGTGGTGCAGTTCATGGC
>Ga0307489_10003520_pt1 | contig 10378 bp, 5 predicted proteins | sample SB12metaG_FD_202247 | JGI IMG/M metagenome (GOLD analysis project Ga0307489, IMG submission 202247) | Sea-ice brine microbial communities from Beaufort Sea near Barrow, Alaska, United States - SB 1.2 | ecosystem: Environmental > Aquatic > Marine > Coastal | place: USA: Alaska | collected 2017-05-06
ACGCGCCATCAACGATGCGATCAAATCCATCGCGTACTGAAATAAGTAAGCGCTCGCCTGCGCTGGTGAGTGTTAAGCGATTATTTGCACGCGAAAAGAGCTTAATGCCGAGCTTTTGTTCAAGTGCCCGTACTTGATGGCTGATGGCGCCATGAGTGACACCCAGTTCGTTGCCAGCTCGACCCAAATGCAAGTGTCGGCCAGCAGATTCAAATGCACGTAATGCAGACAGTGGGAGTGTTCTTCGATCGAGCACAAGGCAGTCCATGTGAGTATTTCTCACAGAGAGTACAAATTTTTATCGAGTGCTACCAGTATTATTAGCAGTTAATATTTTGTAATGTATTTTTAAGTAAGCAATCTTTACCGAAAACTTAAAGACGCCGTATTTAACTTGCCTTTTTGAGGAACAACTCATGAACGAACCGAATTTAAAAGTAGTTGATTCACGCAGTCAATCCAATAGTGATTGGCAAGCTCGTAAAAATGATGCTGTTGCACGTGGTGAAGGCAATCTGGCTTCTGTGTTTGTTGATCATGCCTTAGGCTCAGAAATATGGGACGTAGAAGGTAAGCGTTACATTGACTTTGGTAGTGGTATAGCCGTTTGTAGTGCCGGACACACTCATCCAAAAATAACCGCAGCAGTAGCAGCCCAACTTGGAAAATTTAGCCATACCTGTGTCATGGTGACGCCATACGATACTGCCGTCTTGCTGGCGGAAAAGTTAAATGAACTCGCACCAGGCGCCTCAAAAAAGAAGTCTATTTTCGTGACTACCGGTGCTGAAGCAGTCGAAAACGCGGTGAAGATTGCGCGCTCACATACTCGACGTCGAGGTATTATTGCATTCAATGGCGGGTACCATGGTCGAACTCTCATGACTATGGGCATGACTGGAAAAATTACGCCTTATAAAAATTTATTTGGCCCATTTCCTGCGGAGATTTATCATGCGCCTTTTCCGATCGAATATCACGGTATTAGCGTCGAGGATTCGTTGAAAGCACTTAATAATTTATTCATCTGCGATATTGCACCGAGTGATGTAGCTGCCATTATAGTTGAGCCTATTCAAGGCGAAGGTGGATTTTATCCGGCGCCAAGAGAATTCATGCAAGCCTTACGAGCGCTTTGTGACGAACACGGTATTTTAATGATCTCTGACGAAATTCAGACAGGCTTTGCACGTACTGGAAAAATGTTCTGTACAGAATATTCAGATATTGAGCCAGACATTTGTACCGTTGCAAAAGGCATGGCAAATGGATTTCCAATTGCTGCCGTGGTTGGTAAAGCAGAGATTATGGACGCACCTTCGCCTGGCGCAATTGGTGGTACATACGCAGGTTCACCCATAGCTTGTGCCGCGGCTTTAGCAATGATCGAAGTGATCGAAGAAGAACAATTAGTTGAATCAGCAACTCATGTTGCAAAAGTATTTCGAAGCCGTCTTGATAAACTTCAGGCGCAATACCCCAGTACAATAGGCCATTTACGAACCAGTCATGGCGCAATGATGGCAATGGAGTTGGTTAAAAATGGTCACGCCGATCAGCCAGACGCTGAACTAACCAAGGCATTGTTGGGTAAGGCCACTGAGAAGGGCTTAATTCTGCTTGCCTGTGGTTCACGCGGCAACGTTATCCGTTTTTTACCTGCACTCAATATTAGCGACGAACTGGTAAATGAAGGAATGGATATTGTAGCCGAGTGTATGAAGGAGTTGGTTTAAACCTATCTAACTGTGATATTTTGATAGGGAAGGTGCTTCGACAAGGAAGTTAAAGCAACTGAATCATGCACCTTCAAAAACTTTGAAAATAAAGGTGCGCATCAATTTTTTTGGTGCAGATATTGACATGTACTGGTAGTACCCACGCGGCGCCAAACCTCAAAAAAACTGACTTTGTTACCAATGAAGAAATGCATCATTTAATAGTACAGGCCACTCAGCACATCCCTAGCAAAAGTTAACGGGCTACTGGTATTTAATTGCAAGATGTCTAAACTAAATACAAGGGTTAAATTTTTAAACGAGTTAAACCTTATAATAAAAATAAAAGTTTACGGGAGCAAACAAGTTTTTTGCACTAGGGCCTAAATCGCATCTACGATACCTTCATTCTCTGCAGTAACATCCCTATTCAGGGGTAACGGCTAAGCTGGTAGCCTGTCGGACTTAGGATAAATCTACTGCGGGAAAGCCATTTCGGCCAAATTTCTTGATTCAATTTGTTGAATAGAACCACTGTTCGCCTCATTCGATCATAAAATTTAACTCAAAATGACTTCCCCTCGTTACGATTACCTAAGTCCGACAGACTCCTAGGTAATAAATATTCGAGGCGACATCAACCGCTTAGCACATAAACCTTACTCTAATAATTAGGGCTTATGGATAAAAAAGTGGCCATTGACCGATGATTTTAGCTGATAGCGTGGTTTATTTATGATTACTAAGCTGTATTTTCAAACTGATTAACCAAGAGCCCTTTACTACTATTACTGAAGAGGCATCATTAATAACTAGGTTATCAAATTAGTAGCGGTTCCCGAGAGTACGCTTAAATAGTGGGATTGGCATGACTGATCTTTACTAATAATTTATATGACTTTATTTCTGCCGGACGATTTAGCCCGATAAAGTGCTTCGTCAGCTCGCTTCAAGATGACATCTATATCGTTGTCTACCGGTGTACTTTCGGCTATTCCGATACTCAAAGTAAAACACAGCGGTGCAATTGGGGTTTGAATTACTATCTCACTGATAGCAATCCGTATTCTTTTAGCGGTATCAAATGCAGCCAATTTTGTTGTCTCCGGCAGCATAACGGCGAACTCTTCGCCACCCAGGCGAAATAAGAGATCTTCGCCACGAATATTTTTTTTAATTACAGCAACTGTTTCTATTAAGGCTTCATCGCCAATATCATGACCATAGGTATCATTAACCCCTTTAAAATGGTCTATATCTAGCATCAAAATTGTGAATGTACTGTTATTTCGCTTACTTCTCGATAGTTCATTCTTCCCCACTAAGTCTAAATGTCGACGATTAAAAGCACCGGTCAGTGGGTCCGTTGAGGCAATCAACTCGAGCTTTCGGGTCGCCTGTTGGAGGTTTAGGATGTTGGAAACTCGTGCACTTACAATGCGGGGAGAAATCGGTTTGCGAATAAAATCTGCTGCACCAATTTCCAGGCCGTATTCCTCATCTTCATTACTGCTGTTGGCGGTTAAAAATACAATAGGGATCGATGAGGTTTTGTCATTTCCTTTAATCGTTTGGCACACTTCATAGCCATTCATCTCAGGCATCAGGACATCAAGAATAATCAAATCTGGATTAATCACATTTACTTTTTCCAGAGCTTCCTTACCCGATCCAGCCATCTCAATAGTGCCAAAACCCTTCAACAATAATGACATTAAATGCCGAATGGGCATTTCATCATCAACAATTAATATTGTTACATCTTGATTCATATTATGCTTTTTTGAGAGAATCAACTGACCTTTCCCAATCCTTGTAATAATAGTCTACCGGGTTTGCCACCATTTCCAGACATTTTCTTTATTGATACTAGCTCAAGTGCTTTTGCATGATTGCTTAACAACGTTATATCTTCCGCAGTAACATGATCATTTTTTTTGAGTATTTGATCTGCATGGCTGGCTATTGTCGTAATCAGATGGTAACCAAATGACGCCCCACCGCCCCTAATGGAATGTGCCAGCTCTATCGCTTTTGCTTTCAACCGACTGTCGGTTGGTTTCTTAAATAAGTCAGAAACTACTTTCATAAAACCATCACATTGTTCTGTTAACCCAGTCTCATACATTGTTAACAATTTAGCAAACGCATCTTCACCAATAGCCACCATCGCGGAAGGAATCTCATTATCCTCGTTTTGTTTTGTTGTTTGATCAACGATGTTCCCAACCCGCAATAGCACTTGGGCAAAGTTCACTGGCTCTCCGCTTTTTTCAGTACTAGCCACCGCATCGGTGGATATTTGGCGCATTTCAGATGCATTTACATGAAATATTGAGGTATGGATTTCTTCACCTAAACATTTGTTAATCGATTTAAGTAGAAGCTTTAATTCTATTGGTTTACCACACATATCATTCATGCCTGCATTCGTATACTCGCTGACATTGGCCGCTGAGACATCAGCAGTCAGGGCGATGATTGGAATGTTGGATTTGGAACCATTCGTTGCGCGGATAGAAGCGGTTGCCTCTAAGCCGTCCATCACCGGCATGCGAATGTCCATCAGTATAAGATCAAAATCTGCCGAGTCTAGAAGATCAATCGCACACTGACCATCCTTCGCAATTTCAATCGAGTGATGCAATTTGTTTAAGAGGGCTCGTATCACATGTTGATTAACCATATTGTCTTCGGCTACGAGTATTTTCAACGGACGAGACGCTACCCATCTATCTAAGGAGACTCGCCTATCCGTTGCTTCCACACCCATTTTGGCAGGCAGGCAGCAAACCGTAAACCAAAACGTAGATCCGATGCCCTTGGTACTATCTACACCAATTTGCCCCCCCATCAATCCGACTAACTGTTTAGAAATTGACAGCCCTAACCCTGTTCCACCATAGGTTCTCGAGGTTGAGCTGTCTGCCTGAGTGAAAGCAGAGAATAGTCTATGTTTTTCGCCGTCAGTTAATCCGATTCCGCTATCGGTAACAGTAAATCGAATCTGTAATTCACCCTGTTCATTTGGTTCTAGTTTAACAGTCACGCCGATGTGACCTGTATGAGTGAACTTCACTGCATTACTGAGAAAGTTAGACAATACTTGTCCAACCCGCAACGAATCAGCATGGACAGCGACTGGTACATCGCTATCTATTTTGAAGTCCAGCGCCAAACCTTTTGTCGCTATATTGGGGCTGAATAGTTGAATATTATCGCGAACAAGGGATCCTAAGTGAAAATCTGTGGGTGTAATTTCAAGCTTGCCAGCTTCTAGTTTGGATTGATCAAGAATCTCATTGAGGATCGCCATTAAGTTTTTACCCGACGAATTAATGCTGATTGCCCAATCTAGTTGTTGAGGCGATAAATCTGTATCCAGTAGTAAACCTGACATGCCGATGACACCTGCCATTGGCGTTCGGATCTCGTGACTCATGGCGGCGAGGAATTGGCTTTTTGCTAGCGTTGCTGCTTTGGAGTCGGCTAACGCCTGATTTAATTTATGTTCTGCTTTTAGTAGTTGACGAATATCCTGTACAACAACAACAACTCGAGTGCTGCTGTCGTCAACCTGATCTCTTGTAGACAAACGTGAAGTTGACACAGCGACTGGAATAGGGGCACCGAATTTTGGCTGAAAACAAATATCAGTATTGTGGGTAACCGCGTTATCATTTTTGAATACTGTTTCGCTAAAAAGGGTGTTTGCTTGTTGTCCAATCAATTCACTCGTTTCATAGCCCAGTAATTTTATGAGTGCATTATTGATCGTTACAATTTCACTTTTTTCATCGATTACGAACAGGCTGTCGCTCATCGAATCGATAATATTACTGACATAATCTCTAGAAACTGTCGTGCTGCGCAATTGTTGACACATATTGTTGATGTCTTGGGCTAGGCGCCCAAGTTCATCGTTCGTCCCGACATTCAAGTTGATATTGAAATTGCCTTTGGCAATTTTGCGAGCGGCCGTACTAATCTCTTCAATCGGTTTAACCAATTTTATGCCGAGGAAATAGGCAATCGTAATACCCACCAAAAATAAAATGAGCGATAGGCCAGCCAACGTCACTAGTTGAGTTCGAATTTCCGTGTCGGCGCGCTGGAGTGATACCTCTAAAAAAACATGGCCAATCAAATCCTCGTTAGCAGTGAGTACCGGCACAGTAATAGTAAAGAGATCCTGAGCGCTAGTTTGTTCGAAGGGCATCTTACTGACACTAACGCGTTCTATTATTTTCAATAGACCGGAGGCTTCCTCTTCTTGTAACTCATTGTCTTCAGTTCCATCGCTGATGATCAACCCATCGGTGTCTATAACCCAACCCCTAACCACGTCGATATCGTCGATGACCTCGGCCAGAGCGATCGTAATAATATTGATATCAAGGTTATAAATTGGATTCACCAGTGATTTACTGAGCTGGGTAGCCAATGTGAGTGCCTTAAAAGAATAGGTTTTTTGAATCGCCTGTTTTTGTTTGACCAGTGCTGTGGTGGCGATGGTGCCACTGATTAAAAAACTGATGCCAATAGTAAATATAATTAATTTTGATTTAACGTTAACGAACATAGCGTCGGTAGTCTATTTAAACGCTTTAGCTAACGCAGTCATAGGCGTCATTGCTTTTTCGATCGAATCCGGAAATTTATCAAATTTAACGGTTCTTTCAAATTCTTTTAATTGTTGCCTTCCATATTCAGTTTGATCCATATTGAGGAAGATTTGGGTCAACGAACTGGCCAGTAAAGGAGACATTTTTTTGCGGTAACTGACCACTTGCCTAGGTACGCTGACTGAGCGGAATATGATTCTCAGCTGATTTCTAAATCGAGCTTTCAATCTGTCGAATTTAATATTGTTGATTGCTCCAGCTGCAATTCGTCGCTTTCTAACCCAGGTGACAGTGTTCTTGTCATGACCGGTAAATAGATAGCCTATTTCATCGTTAGTCACAGTTTCATGGCGATCAATTTTTGAGATAAACTTAAAGCCTTTCTGTTGAAGAGAAGACTTGGGGAGATAATAAGAGGACGTCGAAAAGCCTTTTTCGAACCCTATTATTTCTCCCTGGAGGTCCTCTATCGAATCAATCATGCTGTCGGAATGAACAAAAATGACACTATGGTATTGCTCGGTCCCATTTTTCCAGCGACGAAGTATGATGTTGCTGACACCAGTATTAGCCAGTTTCAGGCTCGGGAATGGACTGCCCATGTACAAATCCACTGAGCCAGTAAGCATTAACTGCGCCATTTGGTTGATACTGTCGGTTACTCTGATGTTTACCTTATCGATCCCCGACGATTTGAGTGACCGAGTTAAATATTCGATCAAAGGCTTATAGTGTTTAATTTCTTTCGATGGATCACCAGAAATAGAGCCCAGGGTCAATGTGTCGGCCTGCACAACAGGAGCTAATCCGGTAAATATCAATACGAGTAGAGATAAAACAGAATATTTAACTGAATAATTCATAGCCGCCGCAGGTTAGGTAATGGAAAGTGAAACCGAATTTTATCCTCATCACAAATATGACTATAGTACATGCACGCAAAAACACATGGCCTAAAATGTAGAGACGATAAAAGGTCTATTTGGCTAAATAAACTCGTGATATCTAATTAAAAACCTATCTCTTCAGCTGCTATTTTTAAATGATTTTAAAATCAACGGGCCTTTTTACATTTACCTTGAGCTAAAAGCCGCTAGATGAGCATAACGATGACTAGCACTATGTATTGTGGTGACCCAATAAATCACCAAAGACGCCATAGATTGGCAGTAAAACAAACGGTAAGTTACTTGTCTTAATTGGACTTTAAAATTATCCGTAGGTACTTAAGCAGTGAAAGGTCGATTTTATAAGGTAAGCGAATATTTGGAGAATAAGATCAAATTAAGGCTTAGCTAGATGAAAAAATCATATTGACTTAAAAGTGCCTTAAGTCTGCATTGTGTAGTTAATATATTTATCAAGTAATTCAACCACATTTGTAAATCTGGTTTATCCAAAGGACTTAATTTAAAAATTAATTACAGAAGGTTTCTCCTGTTTCGGTTGTGGTAAGTTTTTGGCTAGCGTTACAGTCGGCCTTTATTTTGTCTATTCAAATTGACCACAACAATCAGATATCCTTCACTAACCTCAGAGCATCATAAATAGCCGCATGGGTATTTCTAGCGGACACGGCGTCTCCAATTCGAAAGAGCTGAAATTTACCTTCTGCATTGCTAAAGACTGATTGCGTTATGCCGGCAAGTAAGTCGGCCTGATCAACTGCTCCCAAATTGGAGGATAAATGTTTTAAGTCGAAGTAAATATCATCCAGTGGAACAGTGCCGTGATTGACGACGATTTGATCGAAACTCCGTTTCTTTGTCAAATCACTATAATCACTGCCTATTGTAGCGACTAAAAGATCATCCTCTTTTGCGACACTTTTTAGTCGATAAGTAACGGTAAAGGTGGTGTCTTTGTCTTGCATGCTGCGCATATAGGGCACTAAATTCATTGCCATAACTTCAGGTGCAAAGCTTCGGTCTGGCGTCATTATTTCGACTTTGGCCCCAGCCGCTGCTATAATTTCAGCCGCCTGCAATCCAGCGTGATCTCCTGCATCGTCATACACCAAAACATTCTGACCAGGCTTGATACTGCGCGAAATAATATCCCAACTGGACTCGACTAAGTCGTTACCGGCCTCGAGTACTTCGGTGTGCGGTAATCCGCCAGTGGCAACGATGACGATATCAGGGTTTTGAGCGATTACATCATCAGCTTCGACCAATGATTCAAACTGAAACTCAACATCGTGTTTTTTACATTGCTCGATACGCCAGTCGATAATCGAAATCATCTCTCGCCGTCTTTGACTTTGTGCGGCGAGCCGTACCTGCCCACCTGGCTCTGCGGTGGCTTCGAAAACTACGACAGTGTGACCTCGCTCAGCTGCGACCCGAGCGGCTTCAAGCCCAGCGGGACCTGCACCAATTATAACAATCTTCTTTTTGATTTTGGCTCTCAGGATATCGTGTGGCATGGTGAGTTCTCGACCTGATGCCGCATTGTGCATACACAATGCTTCGCCACCCTGATAGATCCGGTCGAGACAATAAGTTGCACCGACACAAGGTCGTATATCATCTTCTTCACCTGCGATGATTTTTCGTACGATATGTGGGTCTGCCAAATGTGCTCTCGTCATGCCGACCATATCAATCAAGCCAGCACGAACTGCGTGGCGTGCTGTCGCGACATCAGGAATCCTGGCGGCATAAAACGTTGGCATCCTGGTCGCTTTGCGTACTTCGCCTGCAAAATCGAGCCATGGGGCTGATTTTGAACCCTGACCGGGTATAACGTCGGATAATGCAGGATCGGTGTCAATATGGCCGCGAATAACATTGAGGAAATCGACTAATCCATCTGCTTTTAACCGTTTCGATATCTCGATACCATCTTGCGGTGTGAGTCCACCTTTGGCAACTTCGTCAGCGGTATAACGAATACCGACAATAAATTCATCTCCCACGCGTTTACGAATGGCGCGGAGTACATCATTAGAAAAACGTAATCGATTCTCCATTGATCCACCATAAGGTGCGTCAAGTGTGTTGGTGAGCGGTGACCAGAACTGATCCATTAGATGGCCATAAGCCTGCAACTCAATGCCATCAAGCCCAGCTGCTTGCATACGCTCGGCGGCGTCGGCGTAATCGATAATAATCCGGTCAATATCCCAATCTTCCATTTTTTTTGGAAATGAACGATGAGCAGCTTCTCGATTATGAGAAGGGGATACTGCTGGCAGCCAGTCACCTTTGCTCCAACTGGTGCGCCGGCCTAAATGAGTAAGTTGAATCATCACCGCACAACCGTGTTCGTGACAACTGTCAGTGAGCTCTCGCATCCAGGGCACCACTTCGTCTTTATAAGCCAGAATATTGTTGAAAACCGGAGGGCTGTCTCTTGAGATGGCGGCTGATCCGGCAGTCATGGTCATACCAATCCCGGCTTTCGCCCTCTCTTCATGATAAGCACGGTAGCGTTCCTTTGGCATACCGTCTTCAGCATAAGCGGGCTCATGACTGGTAATCATGATTCGGTTTTTAATCGTCAAGTGCTTGAGTTGATAGGGCTGCAGTAGTGGATCTTGCGACATTTGAATTCCCTTGAATCAGTATCGATACGTTTAGTACCGTATCAAACTTGACACCAATGTCAATATAAAGGACATTGGTGTACATTGCTACAATTTAAATATTCGAGTTCAACACAGGACATATGACAATAGAACAGATTACCAACAGGAATAGCACTCGTGGCTCCGAGATAGCGTGGCTTGATGCTGCCCATCATCTATTGATCGAGTCTGGTGTTGAATCAGTGAAGATCATGGCGCTAGCGAATCAGTTGGCGCTATCGCGCACCAGTTTTTATTGGCATTTCAATGATCGAGAAGCCTTACTCGATGCGTTGATTAAACGTTGGGAAAAGAAAAACACGGGTAATCTGGTCGCTCGCACTCAGCTCTATGCCGAATCGATTACAGAGGCGATCCTCAATCTGTTCGACTGTTGGGTCGACCCTGGGCTTTTTGATGCGCGTATGGATTTTGCGATACGCAACTGGGCGCATCAATCAGAC
>Ga0307489_10003521_pt1 | contig 10377 bp, 16 predicted proteins | sample SB12metaG_FD_202247 | JGI IMG/M metagenome (GOLD analysis project Ga0307489, IMG submission 202247) | Sea-ice brine microbial communities from Beaufort Sea near Barrow, Alaska, United States - SB 1.2 | ecosystem: Environmental > Aquatic > Marine > Coastal | place: USA: Alaska | collected...
GTTGTAAGTGCCAGCACGCCGACACCATAGGCGCTTTCAACACGGGTTTTGATCCTGTCAACCTGCACCGTCTTACCATGAGTGCCTTGACTTCCCTCAGCGCAATGTCACGCTGCATTATGCCGTCCTGTGGGGGCCCGGGCGCGGGGGGCGGCCCGCTGCCAGGCACCCACCCCATACCTGCACCGTCGTCAGCATTCGCGTAGCCGGCCGGCGGGTTACCCGCGGAGCAGGGGCGTAACACTTGACTGTGAGCACTTGACGTGAGCACTTTTGGGCATTTTTGAGCACTTCTTGTGGGGCAGAGGCTACCGTTGGGTGGGTTCGCTGAGCACTTTTGATCACTGTTCGTGGGGTAGTCTACCGTCGGGTGGGTTCGCTGACAAACACGGCTCAGGTTGAGCTGAGAAGTGGACGAGTGAAAGCGCCTTACCCCGGTCCACTTCTCCAGCTCAACGTAAGTCTATAACACAAACGGCTCAGGTTGAAGTGAAAGGTGTACGAGTGAGGACCCCTGCCGATGCCGCCCAGCCGCCGCCCGGAATCGGAAGCGGCATCTGCCCGTTCGCGCCTATCGCTAGGGGCAACCGCGCGACACAAGCAACGGCATCGGAAACACAATGAGTGTAGGATGTATCCGAAGTTAGAATGTTTTTGGGGCTGGGATTGTGCAAGAGTGCCGAGTAGGCCTCTGAATCTGTGTCAACCCACGTGTGCCCCGTACCGCACAACTGCACCATTGCCGCATACTCGTGTCGTCGGATTATCTCTAGGGTTGTGACCGCGCGCACACAGGCAACGGAATCGGTAACACTGGACGCATCTATCCGATAGTCGGAAAGATATTTGGGATGGGTGTGCCAGAGTGCCGAGTAGGTTCTATCGGTCCGAGCGTGTGATGACCCACGTACAGTGTGTGTGCCCCGTATGACCGTATCCCGTACCGAACATCTGCGCCATTGCCGCATACTCCTCCAGGTTCCCGTTGTTCGCCGCCCACCGCACGCATCATAGATTCAATCAACGATTGTTGGTCGCCGGAGAATTCAAGCGACGCCCCGAGGCCGGCGGGATTGACGCCGTTGCCGCCTCCGCCGCCGCGGCCGCCGCCGCCGCGACCTCCACCGCGCCCCCGAGCCATGGTGCAGAGTGATGGGAAGGCAAGCGCGCTTCGGTGTGGCAGAGAGCCCGTGTGAAAGCGGTCGTCTTCCACCCTTCCCTGACACATCGAAACCCTAAACTCGAGCCCTGGATAAACCCTAAAAGGCCTTCGAAGGAGTAAGTGCAACTCTAAAAGTGACTAACAACACGTTTTTCGGCACCCCCGCGGTCGCGCGTCTTCCATTAATCCACTTTCGTCGGAGCGGGCGGCTTTATACGGGCTCAGCACGGGCTCACGAGGGGCGCGATGGGTAACAGAGCGTCCAAACGCGGACAAGATACAGGAGCCAAAGCCAAAGTCAAACCCAAAGCCAAACCGGAGAGGGGGATCCTCCTCAAGAAGCTCGGACTTCCGTCAGGCCCCTCGAGGTACAACTTTGAGGCTACGCAGGGCATCCACCACGGTTCGGAACCGGCGTCACCGGAGTCCGCCCCCGAGGTACGCTCGCCCCGGAGGCCTGCCCCCCCGCGCCCCATCCCCCTATCACCAACCCCCGCGTCCCGCTCTGGCTTTTACTCGCGTCGCGTCGCTTCGTCGCCGCCGCCGCCGCGTTCCTTCGACGAGCTGTCCTGACATCCACGTTCAAAGCCCAGATGGATTGTTCGGGGCCTGCGTCCCGCGCCCCCCCCGCCCCCGCGCGCTGGCTTGCACTCGCGTCAGATACGGCCCGGCGCGCTCCACACACGGCATATGGTGCTTCCTTTACCATGTATTAGCCGACATGCGCCCCGGAGCGCCGTACTCACAGAGCTGTAGGTGTTTTGCGAAAACACGTTTTTGGAGTGTACGGTACAGTACTCTCCAGCGCCTTGTGGACCAACCCCCCATCCCCCGCCACCAACCCCGCGATGACTTTCACTCGCGTCGCGTCGTCACCGCAGCGTCATTGCACGCACACCCACACCCACACCCACACCCACACCCGCACCCACACCCACACCCACACCCACACCCACACTCACTCTCACACCCATCCACACACCCACACTCACCCCTCACACACACCCTCACACTGACACTCACCCTCACCTGCACCCTCACTCACCCTCACACCCACCCTCACACCCACCCACCCTCGCCAACACTCTCATCCTCATCCTGACTCTCACACCCATCCTCACCCTCACCCTCACCCTCACTCTCACTCTCCATCACCCTCACCTGCACACTTACTTACACTCACACCCACCCTCACCCTCACACCCACCTCACCCTCACACCCACCTCACCCTCACACTGATTTCACTCTCACACACTCACCCACCCCCATCCTGCAGCCGAGCGAGAAGAACCTCCGCGACAGCTTCATTGCGAACACCACCGTGTACCATGTCCCCGTTTATCCCAGCTGGATGGCAGGGGCCTATTCTCGTCCACTTCTCGGTTTGACCTGAGCATTTTTTGCACTTTTGTGGGATACGTTGGGTGTATTGGGTGGTTTCAGTGACAAAGACGGCTCAGGCTGAGCGGAGAAGTGGACGAGTTGAAGCCTGGAGGAGTTGAAGCCCCTGACACTCGTCGACTGTTCGGCTCGACGTAAGCACTTTCTGTGGGATACGCTGGGTGGAGTCAGTCTTCAGAAAACAAAAACGGCTCAGGTTGAGCTGAAAAGTGGACGAGTAGAAGCCCCTGCTGGATGGAAGCCGACCTCCTTCAGCGGGCGATTGAGAAGCACGACAAGCGCTTGACGAAGGAGGTCTCGTTGCTGAGAAAGGCAGGGGGGTTAGTCAGAACAAGCACTCGACCGACGGTTTAACCTCCTCCTCTTTCTCGTCCTCTGCCTCCTCCTCCTCCTCCTCCTCCTCCTCCTCCTCTTCCTCATCCTCCTTCTCCTACTCATCCTCCTCCTCGCCCTCGTCCTCCTCCTCCTCCTCCGTATAATCCGCACGTCTGAATGAGCAGTCACCCTTGAATGTAAGTCATGCTTTGATATTGGTCGATTGCTTGTTCTCAATGACCCTCTATGATGACCAAGCGTGGCGAAGCGGGCAAAACATCAATGCCAACGCCCGCAACCCCATATGTCCCTGGCGCCGAGACGCTCCCGGTCAAAGCTGCGCGAAACACCCATGCTGAGAATTCCGCTCTTCGCGCTGAGTGCGCGAGGCGGCAAGCCAAATCGGAGCAACGGCATGGCCTGAAAAGGTGTCTTCACACCGCAGTTTAGCTAATCTCAAAATGTGTCCGCTGTGCCTTCCAGTTCGTGTGGCTCCAGTCCTCGTTTCAGCTTTGCTCAAGCCGTCGCCGCCGTCATGCAAGGCCCTGCGAGACGGCGGCAGAAGGAGAGGGATGTCGAGCGGCGCGCGCAAATCTGCGCTGATGAGAACGAGGAGGTGCGCGCCAGGCTCGAGAATGCGCGTGTAGGTTCTAGCGGCGGGGTTGGCGGCGGCGGAGGCGGCGGCGGCGGCGGGGGCGGCGATGGCAGTGGTGGCGGGGGCGGCGGCAGCGGTGCCGGCGACGGCGGCGGGGGTTCATTGAGAGACACCATCGGTGGCATCAGAGGCCGGAGCCGAGGCGGCCTCCGAGCGCATTTCGAACAAGGCAGGGTGGCAACTGAGAACAAGCACGCCACCGACGTTCAATCTCCTCCTCCTCCTCCTTCTCCTCCTCCGCGCACCTGTATGAGCATCATCCATGATGGCATGCTCTGATCTCGGCTCGAGAGCTTGTTCTCCATGGGGGGATACTGAGAACGAGCACTCCACCGACGTTGAATTTCCTCCTCGTTCTCCTCCGCGCATCTGTACGAGCATTCTCCCTGAAGGCATGCTCGGATCTCGGTTCGAGTGCTTGTTTTCGATGACCCTCCTTCAAGTGAAAGTGTATCGGGACGGCAACTCATTGTTCCACTGCGCTAGGCTGGCAGAGATTTTATGTCAGGCAGGGGCTTACATTTGTCCACTTCTCAGCTCATCCTAAGCCGTCATTTGTCACTGGAAAACTCAAACCACCCAGTGTATCTCACAGAAGGTGCTTACGTTGAGCCAAGAAGTGGACAAGCGTAAGCCCTTGATGTCAGGCGCGGGACGGCGGTAACGTCGGGGCTCGTGGGGACACCGTCGCTGCGGTATTACGCCGCGGCATCCGGACACTGGCAGGGGTTTACACCCGTCCACTTCTCGGCTTGACGTAAGCCACGTTATGTGGGATACGCTGGGTGGCTGCTGGGAATGAAAACGGCTCAGGTTGAGATGAAAGGTGGACAGGTGTAAGCCTCTGGTCGCTGGGCCAGGCACAGGCCGCTGCCACCGCCGCAGGATTCCGCAGCGGCGCCATGACACGCCTCGTTGCGGTGGAGAAAGCGGGGTCGGGGGAAAGGCATGGGCTTACTCCCGTCCACTTCTCAGCTCAACCTGAGCCGTTCATTGACAGCCTGAAACCGTCTAACGTATTTCACAAAAAGTGCTGACGTTGAGCTGAGAAGTGGACGAGTGTAACGTATCTCACAAAAAGTGCTTACGTTGAGCTGAGAAGTGGACGAGTGTGACGTATCTCACAAAAAGTGCTTACGTTGAGCTGAGAAGTGGACGAGTATAAGCCCCTTGCGACAGGGCAGTGGACATCAACGCCGACAGCCTCGACGCCTCAATTGCCGTCGCGCTTGCCGGGTAGGGCGGTGCAGGTTGGCCCTATCAAGCCCACGTTGAAAGCGCCTGGAACTAAGCGCTTGAAACTAAAAATGTGATGAACCGCTTTCAAATTTTGCTTTCATATTCAACTTGCGCCGCTACAGCTGGGGCCGCGCGCATTTCATCCGAGGAGGAGGCGCGTGAGGCGCGGGCAGTCAAAGGCAGAGACACCCCTACAACACCCCTAATTTACCCCTAATAGACCCCTAGTACACCCCTCATACACCCTAGTACACCCCAAACACACTCCTATTACACCCCTGACACCCCCCTAATACACCCCTAATGCATCCCTAATACACCCCTGACACCCCTGACACTCCCCTAATACACCCTTGATACACCCCTGTAACGCCCCCTGGCCGCCGGCGTGCCGTTCGACAATTGGCGCCGCGCCATGGGCGCTGTGACGTCAGCGGCAGGGACTGCCACTCGTCCACTCCTCGGCTTGACCTAAGCACGTTGTGTGGGATACATTTGGTGGTTTAAATGACATAAACGGCTCAGGTTGAGCTGGGAAGTGGATGATTGGAAGACCCTAGTCAGCGGCGCGTGAGGCATCCGCCAGTATCGAAGAGGGCTTGGACGATGAACAGTATTATGCTCGGTAAGGCTTGGTAGATATTGCCCTTTGTCCGCCACGTCATCGACAACGCATGGTGCACCCTCATTTCCTGATCTAATCGGCATCCTACGACGTGGCGAGCAACATCTGCCCGGCCCTGCTTCAAGGGCCTCGTCGATGGTCCGTCACGCGTACTGCGATGCCTTGTCCCGGCCGGACATTCCCTCGTCGTTCCTCGAGGCAGGGCTGTGCAGATTGACCCCAGGTCGACCCCAAAGGGCGGTGCGGATTGAACCCAGTTTGACCCTGGGTGACCCCAGGTTGACCCAGATTGACCAAATCCCGACCCCATATCGACCCCAGGTTGACCGCAGGTTGACCCCAGCTGCACGGGGTGACCCCAGGTTGACAGCGCTGGGTTATATCGCGCTTGAAGCCAAATTATGATGAATTGCCTCTGAAGTTTTTGTTCTGAGATTCAGCTTGCGCCGCTCCACGGAGGTGGCCGCCCTCGCCGCGCACCTCAAGCGGCCAATCACGATCGTCCGAGGGCCAAAGGGAGGCGGTGGTGAGGGGGAGGGGGAGGAGTTAGGGGGGGACAAGTGGCGGGCGCGAGCGGCAGGGGCTTCCACTCGTCCACTTCTCACCTCAACCTGAGCCATTCGTGTCACTGTATCAAATATAATATCCCATAAATAGTGCTGCGGTTGAGCTTCGAAGTGGATGGGTGTAAGTCCCTGCCGAACGGCTACAGAGGTTGTGGGTGCAGCGTACGGGGGACGCGCGGGATTCACACTGCTGTGGGAGGAAGGTCAGGACGTTCCCAGCGGCTTGCCAGCGGGTGACTTTTGCTTGTTAGTCCCGAAACGGCCGGAGGCGCCGTTACCAGTGATACGGCAGGAAGCGTCGTTACCAGTGCGCGGCGCCGCCGGGGGTGGGGAGGTACATTACGGGTTAAAATCGAGCATGGGCCGAGGCAACGGCCCGGAAGTGTCGTTACCAGCGCGTGTCGGCGGCGGCGGGAGGGAACATTATGGGCTTACAGCGAGCATGGGCCGAGGCGCGGGGGGCGGCGACGGTGGGGTTGAATTGTCACGCACCCTCCTCTCTCTGCACTGGTTCTATCAGTGTTCTGTACCACCAGCAATATGGTCACGGACTAACAAGCAATTCACATGTGTTTGAGGGGGTGTCATGATTCTTATACGAGCCTGATCCGGACTGGTATGGTCATGTGACTGACCGACAATAAATTTACATGTGCTTGAGGGGGTGTCATGACTCTTCGGAGCGTTGGAGGCGGCGGCGATGGTTGCGGCAGGGGGGGCGGCGGCGGCGGTGGCGTTGCCTCGGTGTCAGGTAGCGAGGCGTTCGACAGCTCGGCTAGCGAGTCAGGACACGGCAGGAGGCGGGAGGCGCGGGCGGCGCCGCGACAGGAGTCCGAGGGCGCTGCTCCCGCGGCGCCGCGCCGCGCGCATCATCGCCAGCGCGCCGCGGTGGCCGCCGAAGCACGTGTGAAGCGCGAGGCGTCGTTGGGAGGTGCGGGCCCGGCCGCCGCCAATGCTATGCTTGAGCTCGCCGCCGACGGTCAGAAGATGGGAGTACACCGCCATGCGAAGATGGGCGTCTCGCTCGCGGCCGCTGACGCCGACGGTAGGGCCAAGCACATGTTGGGCACGCATTGGGCATATTTTAATGTAATCAGGTCACACTTGTTCATATTTGGGCAATTTGGGCATATGTGGTCATTTTTAGGCAGATGTGGGCAGATTTTGTGCATCTTTGGGAACGATTCGGAATGTTTTGCTTGTCCCTCATTGACGGCAACACTGCACTCCACCGTGCCGCGGCCTCCGGCTCCATCGGGGTGGTAAAGGTCGCCCTCAAACACGCCAACACACCTGGCCAACCTTCAAATCGTGACATGCTGGAGGCACCCAACGGGGACGGCCGGACGCCGCTAGCGGTGGCGGTGTCACAGCGCAACGTCAAGGCAGGGCGGTGCGAGTTGAAACCAGCTGAAACCGCTTCGAGTGCTGGTTGTCAATCACCCTCCTGCCCTGACAAGGAGGTTATTGCTTACTGCGACGCCTTGTCGCAGTAGGGCGTTGCGAATTGAAACCAATTGAAAGCCATGTTGACAGCGTCTTGTGTCAGTGCTTTAAATCAAAATATGATGAACCGCTTACAAACCTTGCTGTTAATTTCAACTGGTGCCCCTTCATCAAGATGTCACGGTACCTGCAGCAGGTGGGTGCGACCGACCGGCACGGCCTCGTCGAGACCCTGGAGGGCACAACCGGGTACGACACGAGCAGAGGGTACTCATCATCGGGTGTTGAGACCGGAGCCGGAGCCAGCACCGATGATGACGGCTCCTCCTTCGGCGGTTCGGAGTCGGACGCATCGGACGCCGAGCAAGAGGGACACGAGGGTGAACAGGGTCGCGGTGGCAGTGGTAAGTCGTCAGCGTCTACGGTAGGGACTGGTGGACAGTGCTCGCCATGTCATCGAGTGCCATGTCACTCAAGAGACGAGCGTTCACAATTCGTTTGATGACGTGGCAACCACTATCCATCAGTCCCTATTTGGCGGCGGCGAGGAGGGGCGAGTGGGACGGGCACGGGGGAGGGCACGGCACGCCTGTTCTGTTCGACCGGATGCCGAGGCAGGGCGGTGCAAGTTGACGGTTTCAATCCCGTGTTGAACGCGCCTGGGGGCAGTACAAGCTGAAAGGTTGAATCCTGTGCGTAAATCGCCTGGGAGCGGTGCAAGTTGAAATGTTGAATGCGGTGTTGAGAGCGACTGGAACTAAACGCTTAATGCCATAATATGATGAACAGCTTTAGTCAAGTTTTGTTTTGGAATTCAATGTCGCCCCTACTCCGAGGCAGCCGCAGCCACAGAGGCACTCCAACCATCCCAGCCTGGACAATCAGACCAACCACAACAGCAACAACAGCTATTTCAACAACCCCAGCCTGAACGATCGGAACCTCCAAAAGCACCAGGCCAATTTCTCGTTCGGTCGCGGGCAGGGGCTTACACTCGCCCACTTTCCGGCTCAACCTAAACACAGTTTGTGGGACACGTTGGGTGCATGATTTCCCCCCAGTCTATTAGACAGGGGGAACCGTGAAGGTGTGACCAAAACGGCTTAGGTTGAGCTGAAAAATTGACGAGTGTAAGCCCCTGGTCGCGGGGGCCAGCTTGGGACGCAGCTCGCCGGTCGGTCGCCCAGCAACGCGTCCGATTACAGCAGCGCTTTTGGCAGTGACACGGACGGTAGGGGGGGTGCCACTCATCCACTTCTCAGCTCACCCTGAGCCGTTTATGTCACTGAAACCATTCAAATCGCCCAACGTATTCCACAATCAGTGCTCACGTCAAGCCGCATAGTGAACGAGTGTGCAAGGGCTTCCACTCATCCACTGCAACCTGAGCTGGTTTCGTCACTGAAACCGTGCGACCACCCAGCGTATCCCACAAAGGGAGCTTACGTTAAGAGAAGTGGAAGAGTGCAGGCCCCTAACGGACGGCGGCAGCAGCCGGGGGGGCGGTTGGTCAGACATCACACCCAGTGGCAGCGAGGTAGGGCGGAGCAGGTTGACCCCAGATTGACCCCGGGTTGACCGCCCTTGGTTTCCGTGCTTGGTTTCCGCGCCTTGAAGCTAAAATAACATAAACATGTTTCACGTTTTGGCTCCAATAGCAACTATATTGCGTTGACCCCGGTGTGACCGCGCTTGTGTTCAGCGCTCAAAGCTGAATTACAATAATTTATTCAACCGTGTGCCCTTCCGCGAGGCGGAGAGCGACGCCGGCAGCTTGTGGAACTCAGACGCGGAGAGTTCATATGCCGGAAGCGAGTACCAAGGCAGCGAGGCGGGGGACTCGGACGCCGAGGACGGCTCGGACGCCGGGGACGGGGAGGATGTTGGAGGAGGGGGGGACGTGGGGGGCGGCTTGACGGGCTCCAAAAGCAACGAGTTCAGCTATGGGAAGCAACTGCCGTCGTTCATGCGTTGAGCACGATAGGTACATAGGTTTACATGTCGTCGCTTGGTCAGATGGGGCTATCTAGTGCCGTTGTTCATGCGTTGAACAACTCATGTGGGGAATATATGTACTTTTCACTAAAGTTCATCGAGCTCCTAGGCGCCTCCCGTGTTGAGCATTGGTCAACTTCTTCCGCCATTCAAGCGGACAGACCCTATACATGCCGGCGTTTTAAGTGCGTGACCTTGACCTTCTGTCATGTTGTGTGACCACCCCCGTCACGACCGCCCCCGCTCCGGCGCGCTCCCTGCGGCGGATACCACAGTATCGACAGCATGCATCATGACGTATATATCAGATCTATGTGTTCGCATCTAGGGGGGGTGTCGTCATTCGCGCACTCTGGCTCATCCACTGCTCAGACCGCGGTCCCAGCAGCCTCCCGTGCGCGCCGCGCCTCGGCGCACTCCCCGCGGTGCCGCAGCACCCAGTCCACGCGCTGGCACTCCTTCGAGCAGTACCGCGCGCGGGAGCCACGGGCGGGGCAGTCGCCGCACCGCTTGAGGTGCTTCTGCTCGCCCGCCGTCGCCGCGGACAGGCCGGGGGACGTCATGCCGCACGTGCTGCAGCACCGCCGGCGGAGCACCGCGAACGTCTCCGCAAACTCAGGGTCGCCGTCGGCGCGATGGCGCGCGATATTGAGCGCGGTGCACGGTGCGACTACACGGATCTTGACGGTTACGATCTTGGTGCCGTCGGCGCCCCGCGTGAGGAGCATCTTGACGACGCCGGCCTGGTTCATCAGCGCGGCGTACATGAGTGGCGTGAAGCCGGGGCTTTGGTGGCGCGGCGGCGTGGCGAAGTCGATGTTCGCGCCGCCAGACAGGAGGGCGATCGATGGCCACCTGGCCGAGGCCGAGCCTGCAGGCGACGCAGAGCGGCGTCATGCCCTGGTCGTCCACAGGGTCGGGGGCTGCGAGGGAAGACATGCGTATGGGCAGGGTAGTCAGAAGAGATCAGCC
>Ga0307489_10003523_pt1 | contig 10373 bp, 13 predicted proteins | sample SB12metaG_FD_202247 | JGI IMG/M metagenome (GOLD analysis project Ga0307489, IMG submission 202247) | Sea-ice brine microbial communities from Beaufort Sea near Barrow, Alaska, United States - SB 1.2 | ecosystem: Environmental > Aquatic > Marine > Coastal | place: USA: Alaska | collected...
GGTGTGTTGGGAGTGTGTAGGGGGTGGTAGGGGGTGTTAGGGGGGTTTAGCGTGTGCTTTTGTCAGAGATGGCTCAAGTTGAGCTGAATAGTGGACGAGTGTAAGCCCCTGGGTCGGGGTGTGCCAACGACACCCAAGGGATTGGGCCGGGGTGTCGCAACGTCACCCAAGGTTGCCACGTCACCCGAGGTTGCCTCCCCCAAAGAAGGTCTGGGCCATGGAGTAGCCTCGGCCAAGGAGGGTGGCGGCGGCGGCGGGGGCGGCGGCGGGGGCGAGGTGTTTGCCCCGGGCCAGAGCGGCAGCGCCATCACCAACTTCAAGGAGCAGTTCCAAGCCGTGAGGCCCGGTTTCATCCTCCCTGACTCCCCCACGGGCTTATGTTATGGTCAGCTCGCCTACATCGAGGCAACTCAATACGGGGGGCTCGTTTCTACCAAAGCGCTATGTTTCTCCCCCGCATCAGTATGGTCACTGTACCTAACATTCGAGTCTGTCATCCACCGGGCCCTGGCCGCGGCGTATAGACGCAGCGGGGGGCGTGAAGGAGGCGGGGGCTTACACTCGTCCACTTCTCAGCTCAACTTGAGCCGTGCCTGACACACACGAAATCACCCTACACACCCGAAATACCCCATAATACCCCCTCAACACGGGCTACACAACCCATACGCGCACCCCCTATCCCATACGAAGCGCTCAAGTTGAGCTGAAAAGTGGACGAGTGTAAGCCCCTGGAAGGAGGCAATCTGGGCAGAGCGGGAACATCTGGTCCTCGGCGTTGCCGTGGGGCTGCTGCAGGTGGGGCCTCACCGCTTGCTCATGGTTACACTTGTCGCCCCTAAACTAGCCTACTAAGCACTAGCCCCTAAACTAGCTTAAGCTAGCTTAGTTTAACCCCCCTTATTTTACTATCCCACTGTACTCGCCAATACTAACCCACTAACCACTAAGCATTAGCCCCTAAATTAGCTTAAACTAGCTTAGTTTAACCCCCCACGTCGCCAGCACTAACTTAGTTTGACAAGCATAGGCCTCACCGCTTGCTCATGGTGCACCTGTACACCACTGCCGCTGCTTCCGTCAAGGGCCTGGCGCAGCGTCCAGCTCATAACTGCCAGCCTTTGCAGCTGTGTGGCAGCTGTCTCACGAGATCCGGACTTGGCGAGACCATTGGTAAAGGGCACGGTGGGGGTCGGGGGAGGGGTGCTGGTCACTATGTACATGAGCATCATGTCGGACATGGAGGTGAGAACGAGTGAGCATGCCTTCCCTGTCATCAGTCGAGCGCAAACCTTCGTTCCCTCACTTGAACTCACCGTCCAGCGGGCGTGTCCGCAGAGTAGATCGCAACGTTCATGAACCGCCTGCCACGTCATCAGTCGCATTGTAAACTCTCGTTTCAATTAGCAGCTCATGACGTGGCAAGCATTATGTACCCGGCCGTACACGGAGGTGCATCGCATCTGTGCCACGGCGCTGCTGGCCACCCTGGTAGGGGCTTACACTCGTCCACTTCTCAGCTCAACTTGAGCCGTGTCTGTCACAAGAAAACACCCTACACACCCTAAACACCCCCTAACACCCCTTAACACGGGCTACACAATCCCTGCGCGCACCCCCTATCTCATACAAAGCGCTCAAGTTGAGCTGAGAAGTGAACGAGTGCAAGCCCCTGCACCCTGGTCACCAACACCGTCGTGTGCACGCACCACTTACGGCAGGGCCTCGTCAACCGCATAACCCCGAACCCTGTGGCGTGCCCTAGGGCCTGGCAGATGTCGCTCGCCGCGTCTTAGGATGCCATTCAACTCATGAGAAGAGGGCTCGAAATGCGTTGAATGACGTGGCGGCCTTTCAGGGCGAGGCAGACACTCCTCGCCATGCCATAGGATGTCGCGTAAATCAAGACACCAGAGTTTGAGGTACGGTGGGTGACGAGGCGAGCAATATCTATCAGGCCCTAATTTTTGGGCGGGCAACGTCAGCGTCAAGGTGGCAGCGGTGCTTGGAGGCAGGGCCTGGCAGATGTTGCCCGCCACGTCATCGACACGCATTCTGCACCCCCGTCTTCTGAGTTGAGGGCATCCGACGACGCGCAAGGAATGTCAGTACGAGTAAAGACTTAGCCTGCCACGTCGTCCTACGCAGGGACACTCAGCCTGCCACGTCGTCCAACGCATGGTCAACCCTCGTTTCTACAGTAAATTGGCTTCCTATGACGCGGCGAGCGATATCTGCGAGGCCCCACCCGGAGGGACGGCGATGGCGGCGAGTTATTTCACCGCCAAGAACGTGAGCGTGGCGATCCCGGAATGGGGTATCCGTGGCAGGGGCTTACACTCGTCCACTTTTCGGCTCAACCTGAGCCGTTTCTCACACAAAATACACTCTAAATACCCCGTCATACCCCCCACCACCCCCAAAACGCCCCCTGAACATCGCCTAAATGCACCCCCTATTTCACAGAGAGCGCTTACGTTGAGCTGAAAAGTGAACGAGTGTAAGCCCCTGAGCCGCGGCTTCATTACCGTGGCGCTTGCCGCTAGCGGTGTCAGCATGCTCCGATGACGCGCCCGGCGATGGCTTACCAACATCCTTGGTGCGTCGCTTTTCGCTAGCGGTGCCAGCATGCTCCGATGATGCGACCGGCGATGTCTATCAAACATTTTTAGTGCATCTGCATCGCGGCGGCGCAGGCCTGCGTTGCGCGCGTGGATGGCACGGGGAGGCGGTTTAGAGACACAGATATACGCTTCCACGTGTGTAAACGAGGTGCAAGGATTGCGAAAGGGATTCATACAGAAAGCGCGTATGAGGGAGGCTGGTACGGTCAGCGCACTCTCTCTCGAGTGAAAGTCATTGCTTTGGGCTGATGAAAAGTGCTGCCCCCTGGTTCTCCGGACACGCAATATTTCAGCGTGCTCGTCACACGTTGCCGCATTGGGCCCGTGTTTATTGTTATCGACGTAAATTTATAATACTTCATCATACTTCGCGACTCGCGTAACCCGCTGCGGAGTCTGTCGAGGGCTTTGAGAAGCATATCACCCCCATCGACCGCTTGCGCGGGACTGAGATGCGAGTGCAAGCTCGCGCCCGATGCAAACGCCATCATTTAGCTTGTGAAGCAAGAGAACTGGCAGGATACGAGTGCACTCTTCACATAATGTTCCAGACGAACCCAAGAACCCGAAAACTGGGTGTGTTTTGCGAGCATACTCACACTAGAATCGCCCAAATTTGAACAAAATCAGCCAAATTCACCACGTACAGAACCCGGGGGCTCTGGCTGTCTGGAACAACTAGGGAGCGTACCTGGCTCGGAACAATATTTAAAGAGTGCACTCGTATGTGGACGCGGCGGATGAGCGCGCTGGGATGATTATACAGAATCTTCGATTACAAAAAACTGGGAAAGCTTTGCAGCCTCTCCGTTGTGTCTGTTGTTGTTGTGTCCTCATTCTCATTCGCCGCGTCTCAATCCGAGCGCCATTACTACATTAGCATACGTGCCCCCCCCATAGGATCTAATTTCCCACAGCGAAAGCACGTTTGAACCCGTTACAATTCCCCAACCCCTCCGGTTAATCCGCCAACCACCTCACCGACTCTTCACGACTGTCGATTAGTCGTGCCTCCCATCGGAACTAAATTCCCACAGCTAAAACCCATTTGTTTCGTTTTTTGTTTATCTAACCCCCAACCCGCCGATTAACCCCTGACACCGCCCCACACTCTTCACGACTACACCCCCTCCCGCCGGTCAAGTCCCGATTAACCCCCAACACCCCCACTCACTCTCCACGACTGTCTATTCGCCCTGCCCTGACACGCGTCAACATCGTTACAGCGACCCAGTCTCTCGCCTCTCTCACCACACCACTATCGTTACAACGGCCCAGTACAATGGCACTTTGCCATCTCAGGCAAAGCACCTCTGCCCTCGCCCACTCTTCACCCGCTCACCCACACCCACGTACAGCCTCACCACACCATCACCTGGCACCCGCCGGCCGCCCCCCTGGCATCCTCACGAGAAGAAGAACTTCTTCCACAGGATTTCGGTGGCGTGCTGGTACTTGCCGTTGACGTGCAGGCCGCGCCTTTGCTTAGTGCCACCAGACATCGCTCGCCACGTCAAAGGATGCACTCTATTTGAGATACAGGGGTCTACACTGATGTGGACGAGGTGGCAGTACTCAACCCCGGTACACGATGTACTCAGGCCCCCGGGTGAATGACTGTCGCCACGTCATAGCATGCCATCGGAGGAGGAGGAGAAGGAGGAGGAGGAGGAGGAGGTATTTAAATCAATAAACGACAGTTGACACGCGTGTTGATGACGTGGGGTTGGATGACATGGGGGGTGATATTTGCTCGTCCCCCTACCCATGCTCGTCGCTGTCGTACGTGTCGCTGACCAGCTTGTCGAAGAAGGCGAAGCACGGCTTCACATCCGCCTCCGAGTACCCGGACAGCACGTGCAGCGGGGGCAGCTGCTCCCACGCCACGTCGTAGACCTTGCTCAGCGTGTACCCAATCGCCGCCGCCGCCGCCACCGACGGCGGGAACTCCAAGCTCCCGTGCGCCACCACCGACGCCTCCGAATAGGGCCCGGCAGAAATAGCTCATAACATCAGGCGGTTGGCATACAACGCAATAAACAGGGTTGGTCAATGTTTGTTGGAGGACGGCCTGGCAGAAAACGCTCAAAATATCAGGCGGTTGGCTAGTAACTCAAACACGGTGGTTGACCAATGTGTTGAAAGACGCTGTGAGCGATTTCTGGCAGGACCCTACCTCCAGCAGATAATCCACAATCTCGGTGATCTCGTCCGCCGGGTCCTCGTCCCAGCAGTCGCTGCTGCTGCTCACCAAACCCTCCTTCGTTCAGAGCCAAGTAAACATTGAAGTCGCCGGGTAAATAATGAGAACGTTTTGACACCGGGTGCGGGTTGACACGGGGACTGGCATGCGGAGGATGGCATGGCAGGCATGTGTAGAGCCGAGTAAACAATTAGTACCTGGTAAGTGATGATCACGCTCTTGCTACACCGAACCCCAAGGCACTCGCATAGGATGGGCATTTGTTCCAAGAATCGAGGATGTAGAGTGTGGTAACTGTCGTGCATACCAGGTAGAATGGGCATTTCAAATGTTATTGAGTTAGTGAGTGCCCTACCTTTTTGAGGTGGGGCAGGGTGACGGACAGGTAGGCGCCGCTGAAGGAGGAGGGCGTGGGGTGGTACAGGTAGTATTCAAGCTCGCGCAGCAGCGCGCGCTCCGCCAGCAGCAGCTGCTGCCGCGTGAATGTCGCCACCTCCGCGGCCCCCGCGAACTCGTACGCGCTCGGCGCCGACACCTCCGTCACCTGCTCGTACCAAGGGAGATGAAGTATAAGCGTGAGCCGGTTTGCATCATGAGACAATTCGAACATTTTAAAGTCAAATGGGCGGCGGTCGACCCAAGGAGCCGCAGCCCACTAGCAAGACTGAATAGCTGTCGAGCCCGGTCTTTTAGAGCAAGGAAGCGGTACGTGAGTCGCATCGCGGCGTCGGATAGGAGCTCGAGCTGGAGTAAGGTCTGGACCTGTTCACACCGTTTTCAAACGTTCTCAAGCACGGGCGGCAGTACGGAGCCCGCCGCCCGTTTGAAAACTGGAGCCGAGCTTTCGAGCCCAGGCTGCCAGAGTCGCGGCGTCGGATAGGAGATGCAGCTGGAGTACGATGTGTGTACGCTATGTGTTGCACTTCGATGTGTTAACGGTTCTGTTCGTACCTTGGCAGCGACGAAGATGCATGTGATGCCGAGGCGCTTGAGCTTGTTGCACAGCGCCTGCCCCGGGCCGTCGTTGAGGTACAGCACGCTCTTCTCCGGCAGCGCGCCCAGGGGGAGCGCCGGCACCGGCTCCGACCCCGCGCCGTTGCGCGCCAGAAAGCTCTCCGTCCCTGCGACAATAATGGAGAGTGCGAGCGGTCGTCAGTCGCGCGCACATCGGCATCTGAAAATCATCGCCATCGCGCTTGCGCCGCAACTGTCGTCGCACTATCGTGTACTGTCAGCACTGTCGCTGCCGGCGGCGCTCGGTCCCGTGCCGCGGAACTGTGCACTATCGCGGGCTGTCCGCCGCCATGCGCGGGCAGACGACGAGCGTGGCTGGGGCGCTCGAGCGCTCAGCCCACCACCGCCGCCGTTGTCGGTGCACGTATGGACGCGCGGCTCAAACGACATGTCGTAAAGGCAACCGAAAGACCGGCCGTGCCGAGTTCGAAAAAACGAGGGAAGAGAGGGGCGGGGAGACGGGGCGTTCGGTGAGCGGGGGGCGGCGCGCGTGTGGCCGGGGATCCTGCCAAGACACGCGGGGGGTAGCGCTTTCGGCGGTGACTCGACCAACGCAACTGTCAACTCGTTAGCTTGCCGACGACGCGACGCCCGTCAAGGTAAGCAGCGAAAGACAAAAGAGCGCGAGCCGTAATTTTGAGTTTCAAAAGAGGTAAAGAATCAAATGGTGGGCAGGTGGTAGTGGCGTGTTGGCGCACCTCGGCGCACGAGGAAGGTGTCGAGGTAGCGCAGCGCTATGTGCAGCGTTTCGTCCGCCAGCTCCAGCGACGAGTGCTGCGCCGACATCCAGTCCACCAGCTCCTGCCGCATCCCGAGGCTGCAAGAAAAAGCGGCAGAGGGATCGCAAAACTCAAAATCGAAAACGCGAAACACAGCTGTGGGGTGCATCGATGGTCATGGGGGGGGCGTACGAGGTGTGGCTTCGGTGGGGAGCTTGGGGTGAGCTTGGATGGGGTTGCGGGGGTGGTGGCGGAGGTGCTGAGGGGTGGGGGAGGGCGGGGGAAGGCAGGTGCGTATTGGGGCAGCGCGGGGGGCGTGGAAGCGGTTGGGCAAGGAGGAAGAGTTGGGCACTCACCTAAAAAGCTGACCATTGAGCGCGTAGGGCTGCAGCGCGTTCTTGCGCTCGTTGATACGCCGCCCGCCGTCCACGGAGAACGGATAAACCTCCTCCCGTGCGCTGATCCCCGGGCACCCGGAGGCCAGCACCAGGCCTGTAACGTTGAGGACGACAAGCGGCGTCAGCCAAAGCGCCCCAAACAGTTCAAACAAACAAACCCTGCTCTTCAAAACATAATTCAACGTGTTTTGCGTACAACCCGCGTCCATGCCACGGGACGGAGAGCGGCGTGGGACGCACCTCTGTCGCAGACGAGCCGCTCGTCGCACGTCAAGTCCACCTCCAGCTGCCCCGTGGGCTCCACCTCCCCACCTGCGGGACGGAAGACAGTCGGCGGGTTAGCTCTCGCGTGCGTACCGAGCGTGTACTGGGGTTAAAAATCAAACGCGCAAGAAAGCAGAAAAGAAAGCCAAACAGCGCGACGGGAGAAGGGCCGGACGCACCCGCTAGCTTGCGCGCCGCCGCGCGCGTGACGTGGACCCGCGCCCGCTTGCCGTCCGTGGCGTCGATATCCTCCGCTGCCGTGCGCTTCTTGCCGGGCGCCTCCTCGACCGGCGCCTCCGCCTCCTCCTCCTCGTCCTCCGCGAGTAGACGCCTCACCACCGCATCCTTTTCAAGCGGCTCTCCAGCCTCCCCGCGTTTCTTCACACTCCGGCTCCTCGTCGTCATGCGCGCCTCCGCCGGGCGCGCCTCAGCCGGCGGCGCGGTAGCCGGCGGCGCGGTCGACGGCCCGGCATCGTCGGCGTTCTTCCGCCCCTCCGCCTCGGCCTTCTTGGCCGCGTTCGTGATGTTGCGAAGCACCCGCGCGACCGCCGGTCCCACCTCCTCGTCGTCCTCCGCCGTCTCGCTCGCGTTTGGCAAAGCGGAAGAGCGGTTGGTCATTGTGTGGCTCGGCATCGTGAGAAAGCGTGCGTGCGACGACAGCCCCGACCCTTAGTAGCACACGCGACGCCCGAACAGTGTTCGACTTTGGTGGCGCGCGCGTGCGGGGGGGAGCGACGGCGTGTTGTCGGCGACTTTCCGTTCGTGCGGGAGGGTGGTTGAATGGCGAGAGGGGAAGCTTGAAACTGCTTGAATCCAAATGGAAGCTTGAAACTGCTTGAATCCAAATTGAGAAAGCCCGCGAAAAAAATACCCTGGGGTAAATGCTCATAGACCGTTATGCTGTACCGGTACACACTCAGCACATGCAAAACGCCTTTGAAACGGTTATAAACCGTTGGCTTCGATACTGTTGGCTTCGATACCACCATGATGAGAGAGGAGAGGGCAGGAGAGGGGAAAGCCTCTCAGCCGAGCGTCAGACATTGCCCGACCGGACACGAGTACAGTACCGACTTGGGGATTCAGGCTCCTCTGCTCCTCGCGGACACGGCGTGGGCCTCCTCGTGCCACATCTGAGACAACTGGTCTTGGAGATGAGCAGCCGCGGGGGGGTGACGGTGACTGTGTTCGTGGCTGTGACGGTACGGGTAGGCGAGGGTCTGTGACTGTGGTGTGTGGAGTGTGGACAGAGACTTGGAGACTGGGTAGTATATAGCAACATTGTGGAGGGTGGATGGGAGGCAGTGTAGTGAGTGTGGACTGTGGACAGAGACTGGGAGTGCCAGTACCCGATTCAGATTGATCTATGTAATTATAGAGTAATAAACCCCGTCACTGGGAAGACATTCATTCAACCTAGCGCTACTGGTAACGCCCTTGAATTCAAATAGAGGACAGACGCTACAGAACTACCGTCTAATGGCGTAGAACGCCTGCCCCGCTAGCTAGCCGTGCTCACGAGCAGTGTACCAGGTACACATTTTGGAAGGGCAGGGCACTGCAAACTGTGTACCCGCCTGCCCTTGCAAACTGTGTACCCGGGGTGTTTTGCGGCGAGCGCAGCTGGCAACGAATAACCTTTACCCCGGTTTTGAAACGCATAGACCCGAGCTTCTACTTTCGCCCACTGCGCGGGCGTCACCTGCATCACCCCACCCGCGCCACCGCCGCCAGTCGACCCAGCAGCCCCAGCCGCCCCAGCCGCGCCCGATGTGTAGCGGCGCAAGTTGAAATGGACAGCAAAGCTTGAAAGCGGTTCATAATGTTTCAGATTCAAGTGCTGCAACCAAGCGCGGTAGTCAACCCAGGGTCAACCCGGGGTCAACCCCGGGTCAACCCTGGGTCAACCTGCACCGCCCTACCGATGAGGTGTCAGCCAGCCTCACCTTCTTGGTCTTCTGACTCGCCGCTGTCGCCGGCGCGGCGCGTTTGCGGCCCGTGCCCGCGCCCGCGGCTCCGGCGGGCTGGATGACGTTGAGGGTAAGACCGGCGCGCGCAGCCTCGATGTTGTACGCCTGCGCCGCGTCATCCTCCGTCGCGTGGTAGCCGAAGGATTTACCCTTGCATACCGCCCTCCATCTGTTGCTGTTCTTGTGCCAGCAAACGCCCTTGAAATGGGAGCTATTCCGCTGAGTCACCGGTGTCGCTGGCGCAGCGTGTTTTGGTTCCGTGCCTGCGGTTCCGGCGGGCGCGATGACGTTGAGGGCCAGACCGAGGCGAGCAGCCTCGACGTTGTACGCCCGCGCCGCGTCTTCTTCCGCCAAGTGGGAACTAAGGTATTTTCCCCTGCACCGTGCGGTCCACCTGTTTGTGGACGGCCTCCAGCTGAGGCCCGTGAACCGAGACGATGCGTTCTTGACAGGAACGATGCCATCCTGAACGTACTTGCTGTATGCTCTCGCCGCGCCCATCTCCGTGGCGTGGCTTCCCAGATGTTTTCCATCGCATTTTGCAGTCCAGCTTCCGTGGGTCTGGGTCGAGCTGACGCCCTGGAACCGAGAAGAGCCAGCGGGGCCGCCACCACCGCGCTTCCGTAGCTCAGGAACAAAGCCGTCCACCCCTCCCTCCTCCTCATCCTTCTCCTCCGTCCCCTCGTCCTCCTTCCCCTCCTCGTCGTCGTCATCCTCCCCCTCCGCCACCTTCCCCATCGTTTCTTCCTCCGCCTCGTCCTCCTCTTCCGCCTCCCCCCCGTCCTCCGCATCCGCATCCTCCTCGTCCTCCTCCTTCACCTCCTCCTCCTCCTCCTCCTCCTCCTCCTCCTCTCCCTCCCCCTTCGTCTCCGCCTCCTCCTGCGCCTCCTCCTCCTCCACCGCCTCGTCCTCCTCCTCCCCCTCCACCTCCTCCACCACCTCCTTCACCACCCCCTCAAAACACTCGTCATCGATGCTGTTTCCGACGGGTGCCCGGGAAGTGATCCTCCCAGCAGTGTTCAAGCTTCGTCGCCAGCGCTTGACGACGGTGACCCGGCATCGACAGTGAACGAGTCCGCGCCGGTTGTCCAGAAGGCGCACTCTTGCGCATTCATGGTACTTTGTATAACGCGGATCCGATGGGGGGTGCCCTTACAGGTCGGTCGGGCGTGTCCGATAAA
>Ga0307489_10003525_pt1 | contig 10357 bp, 10 predicted proteins | sample SB12metaG_FD_202247 | JGI IMG/M metagenome (GOLD analysis project Ga0307489, IMG submission 202247) | Sea-ice brine microbial communities from Beaufort Sea near Barrow, Alaska, United States - SB 1.2 | ecosystem: Environmental > Aquatic > Marine > Coastal | place: USA: Alaska | collected...
TCAGCCATGGAGGGCGAAGGGACCAACTCGAGCAGCATCGGCGGAGAAGGAGGAGGAGGAGGAGGAGGAGGAGGAGGAGGAGGAGGACGAGGAGGACGAGGACGAGGACGAGGACGAGGACGAGGAAGAGGACGAGGAGGAGGAGGAGGCAGGCATCATTGGATGAGGAGGAGGAGGAAGAGGAGGAGGAGGAGGAGGACCCGGAGGTGGACGAGGAGGAGGACGAGGAGAAGGAGGAGGAGGAGGAGCAGGAGAAGGTGGAGAAGGAGGAGGATGAGGAGGAGAGGAGGAGGAGCAGGAGGACGAGGAGGAGAGGAGGAAGAGGAGGATGCAGGCAACATCTGCCAGGCCCTACCGCGGCCATTCGTGTACATGGTGTATAGGTTGACGGCCGCATCCCTGTTCCCGGCTTCATGCGCCGCCACGTACCATTTTGCCGCCGCCGCATAATCCGGCCCACCCACGCCCTAGGGCCTGACGGATGCACCTGCGTCGTAGGATGCCGTGTGGGCGCATAGTAACTGTACGCAAAAGCGTTACAAAACGGCCATCGACTCAGCTCAAGAAACGAGGGTGTAAAACGTGTTGTATGACGTGGCGAGCAATTTCCGCCAGGCCTTACCACCACTCCTTTGTCGTAATGCACGCCCAAGCTGAACATCGCTAGCGGCAACCCGGCCTCAGCGTAGCAGCGCAACATGAAATTGAAAGCAAAGGTTGAAAGCCATTTATCATGACTAATTAAGCTTCAAGCGCTGAACAAATCGCTGTCAATCCCGGGTCAACCTGGGGCCAACCTGGGGCCAACCTGGGGACAACCTGGGGACAACCAGGGGTCAATCGGGGGTCAACCTGGGGTCAACCTGGGGTCAACTTGGGGTCAACCTGGGGTCAACCTGGGGTCAAGCTGTGGTCCAGCTGTGGTCAAGCTGGGGTCAAGCTGGGGTCAAAGCTGGGGTCAAGCTGGGGTCAAGCTGGGGTCAAGCTGGGGTCAAGCTGGGGTCAAGCTGGGGTCAAGCTGGGGTCAATCTGGAATCAGCCTGGGGTCAACATGAGGTCAATCTGGGAACAAGCTGGGGTCAACCTACATCGCCCTGCCTCGGCGGCCTTGGTGGTCCACTCCATGTCGTAGTGGCGCAACTTGAAATTGAAAGCACAGTTTGAAAGCGGCTCATCATGTTATAGTTTCAAGCGCTGAAACCATACGCGCTTTCAACACGGGTTTTGATACATTCAACCTGCGCCGCCACATCTGACCCTATATCCGTGTACATATGACCCTATCTGAACGACTCTGACCCTATATCCGTATCCATTTGACCCTATATCCGTGTACATCATGGGTCGACCTGGGTTCAACCAGCACCGCCTCACCATGTCGAGTTCAGGCTGCTTCCTCCTGCGGTAAGTTGCCGCCATGAATATCATAGCGTACACGTGCCCTTGCTCTGCTGCCTTCTCTATATTCGTCAGAGCCTCCTCCGTCCAGGGTTGACACCCGCGAAAATATCAATTGGTTGATTGTTCTGTCACGGCAGAGGTCGAGGAGCAGGGGCAGGGGCTTACACTGGTCCACTTCTCAGCTCAACTTGCGCTGTGTCTGACACACACAAAACACCCTACACACACAAAACACCCCCCAACAACCGCTACGCGCACCCCCTATCCCATAAAAAGCGCACAAGTTGAGCTGAGAAGTGAACGAGTACAAGCCCCTGAGCAGAGGGCTGACGCGGGTGACGCGCACGCGCGGTGGAGCCTGGGCTACATGTTAGTGAGGGAAGCGGGAGGGGGGGCTGAGGAGAGGCCTCTGAGCGCGGCCGGTGTATCGCCACAGACGGATGTAGGTTTGGCACTTTGCTCAACGCAGTTTCTGGTCGTTCACAAGTTGCGTGAAACGTTGATCTCGCCCAGTAGTCAGCCCCACGTCGCCCAGATCAGATATGCGAACCTTCGCTTGAGCTGATGATTTGTTTGAGTGTGCGGGTGCCAACCCTGAGCTGAGGAGGGCATTGCGCTGATGGAGCAGGCGGCAGGGCAAGGGCACGCGTACGCGATGCATTGCTTGGGAGGTATGTACCGGGAGAGGAAGCAACACGTGCTCGCCTTGGAGTGGTACACCAAGGGCGCCGAGGCTGGGTTGCCGGGCGCGATGAATAGCCTCGGATGTCGTCTCGATGGAGGGGATGGCGGGGCAGCGCCGGACTATCCGGCGGCGGCGGGCTGGTACAGGCGCGCGGCAGACGCTGGCAACGGGGACGGCGCAAACAACCTATCCCTCAATGTACGCTCTCGGCCGCGGTAGGGCCCGGCTGATTCACTTGCCTTGCTTTAGTCCCTCGATTCTTTAGTGAAGTGGCATCGCACGACGAGGCGGGCATTATCTGCCAGGCCCTAGGGCACGGCGTCACGCGCAGCAAGCGGAAAGAGACGCGATGGATGCGCAAGGCCGCCGAGAACGGGCACGCCCAATCGTGTTTGCGACTCGCTCAATTCATGTACTTGGACCTTCCCTACGCCCGTGTGTTTGGGCATGTGGGGGAGGCCGCCGGGGCGGTCACTTCGGCTGGTCTCGTGCCGGGACATGACGTCCCCCTATATGTCCTGATTAGCGTGATACATTGGTTGCGGGAGGGGGGGCATCATCCAATCGACCAGCATGTTTCGTAAAATGGCGCTGGAGGGGTCTAGGTATTGTTTCAACAACGGATGCGAGTTTGTGGGCCTTCTGAAGGACTTCAAAGTGTGCCCGCAGTGCAAGACCGCCCGGTACTGCGCGACGCGTGTCAGAAACAGGACTGGACAACGGGTGGTCACAAGGCGACGTGCAGCACAATGTGGGCGAAGATTCGTGCCATCTTAGTGCTAGCTAAATGAATAAGTAAATAAATGCAAATGCGGAGGCGAACTTCACACTCGTGAGGATGTACAGCTATACTTGTCGCCCCTGAATTTTAAAACTAGCCTACTAAGCCCCAGCCCTTAAACTGGCTTAAAGTAGCCTAGTTTGACCCCCTCTATTCTACTCACCCACTGTAGTCCGCAATACTAACCCACTAACCCACTAACCACTAGCCCGTAAACTAGCTTAAAATAGCCTAGTTTAATCCCCCCGGTCGGAAGCACTGACTTAGTTCGACGAGCATACGTACGACCAGCTCACAACTATGCCCCTCCTTCTATTAAGACCCCCTTCCAAACCTTGCTCCTCTTCATACTTCTATACATACCCTTAAGCCGACTGTGCCCCTCTTCATACTTATATACCTTCTTTATAACTAACATGCCGTAGGCTAGCTCACAGCAGCAGATAAAAAACCCGGGCCGGGCTACGGCAGGATGAGCACTTTCATGATTTTGGCAAAGGGTGTCTCGAGTACCGAGTACCGTGACGTTCTGTTCCAGTACCGAACATGAAATTCATCGGAAAATTCGGAAAAGGGCATATCCTGCCGCGCGAGGACGCCACCTCGCCACGCCACAGCACCACCGGTCGCGCGAGAGATGCCGCGCATGAAGAAAATCCCTCGGCGGAGCGAGGGGGGCGGTGCACGCGAGCAGCAACGCGCCGCAGCTGCCGTCGCCGCTGCGCCCGCGCCCGTGCCTAACCACGACGCCTCGCAGGGAGGGGCGGGGGCCTCTGAGGTGACCGTGAAGGAGGAGGAGCAGGAGGCGGGGGAGACTCCTGAGGGGCAGCGGCGAAATCGGTTGGGGCTGGCGCCCGGACCCGCGCGGGTGCCACCGCCCGGGCCGCACGCCGCCGCCGCCGCCGCGTCAGCGACCGCGCCTCAACACGACGCCCCTCCGGGGGGGGCGGGGGGCTCTGGGGTAGTAACCCTGAAGGAGGAGGAGGAGAGGGAGACTCTGGGGCAGCCGCGAGACCGGCTGGGGCTGGCGCCCGGACTAGCGCGGGTGCCGGCACCCAGGCCGCGCGCCGCCTTCGTGCACATCAAGGTCGAGGACGGCACCAGCGGGCAGGATACGGACGGGGAGGGGGGAGGAGGGGGAACCGGGGAGGCAACGGGCGGGGCAGGTGACGGGCGGGAGGTGGAGGGGGAGGAGGAGGAGGTGGAGGGAGATCAGGAAGAGGATGAGGAGGTGGAGGTGGAGGCGGCGGAGCCGCGCCACCAGCGCGCGCACGCGCCCGGCGACAGCGGCCTTGGCGGCAGCGAGGCGGTCCGCCCCAAGCGCCTGGCGCTGGTAGCGCGCTCGAAGCCCGGGTCCCCGCGGGCGCGGCTGCGGGCCCCCGGGAGGCTCATGGATAATAATACTCTCCGGGATCATGATGTCCAGCAGTTGGAGGCGGACGAGGCGGGTATGGTTTCTACGCTTGCAATGCGCGGTGGCGGTGACCGCGCTGGTATTTCTCAGTTCAATGGCGTCTCATGGAGCCATTTCAAATGGCAGGCGAAATGCCAGGGGAGGCACCTGGGCTATCACACCACGGAAGAAGCTGCGGCACGCGCGTACGGCAAGTACCTGGAGGACGGCAGGGGCTTCCACTCGTCCACTTTTCAGCTCAACTTGAGCGCTTTGCAAGGGATAAGGGGTGCGCGAAAGGGTTGTGATGCCCGTGTTAATGTAGTTGAGGGGGTGAAAGGGGATGTCTGGGATGTGTAGGGTGCTTTCATGTGTCAGACACAGCTCAAGTTGAGCTGAGAAGTGGACGAGTGTAAGCCCCTGGAGGACGGCATCGACCCAGTAAAGCACCGAGAAGCCAGGACCTCGCAGTTCACTGGTGTATGCTGGGACAAGACCAAGCTCACGTGGCGGGCGAAATGCAAAGGGACGCAACTGGGCAGTCACACGACGGAGGAGGACGCGGTGCGCGCGTACAACAAATACCGCGGAGACGGCGTTGTCTCCGTCGTGCACCGAGGCGCCAGCACCTCGCAGTTCACGGGTGTCAACTGGGACAAGAGGGACTCCCGCTGGATTGCGAAATGCAAGGATAAACGCCTGGGCTCACACACCACGGAGGAAGCTGCGGCCCGCGCGTACAACGTCGAAGCTACGCGCGTCGGGCGCCCCCTCAACGTCATCCCGCCCGCCGGATCCGCGGGTGCCGGCGGTGGCGCGGGTGTGGGCGCAGGCCCAGGAACGAGCGCCGCAAAGCACACGGATACGAAGCACGCTATTCCGACGACACTGGCGGCACACGCGCCGAGCAAAAATATGAAGCTGTAGGATACCTCGGTGGGCGCGGCGGATGCGAGCTGCGCAATGGCCATCGGGCGAAATTGGTTGCTCGGGTCTAGGTGTACAAAAGCAAATGCATCCGCTATCCGCGCAGCCTAACTGCATGGCAACATATCGTGCTCGCATCTCAATCTGAACACCATGAAATGATAATCATAACACCATGCAATGACAGCCTGAACTCGAATGGTATGATGCGCGCCGTTCGCTGCGCTGCGCTATTCCTCGCACGGTGACATCGCGCATTCCTCGCACGGTGACATCGCGCGAGGAATTTCTGGAGTGGGCTACAATGCTAATAAAGCTGCCAAGCAAACGGATCATGTAACTGTGTAGCCACTCGTTTGCAGGAACTGGTTTCAACTCCTACTTCGAGCATCCGACCTCCATCATCAACCCAGCTCCACCATAGTTCATATATTTGCAGAAAGTACGCAAAATCACAACAGCCTGCCATGTGTGGAGAATATCGAGTGGAGCGCAACAGTGGCAGCGGTCATTCGCACGCCACCCAGTGATCCGCCTCCCGTATTGGACGCGTGCGACAATTGGAGCACAAGCATACTGACTGACTGAGTAGACCACTGTGTTTGGGACGCAAGGTAAACTTGAAAGCCAGGCTTGAAAGCGATAGCGATAACGATACGAGTAGCGATCACACGTCTGTCTATACCAGTATATCGAACTTATTTATTTTGTCCAAGCGGCGGCGGCGCTACTCGTAGTCCCGGCATATCATGCCGCGCGACACACGACTGCGCCGCCGGTCGCCGACCGTCAGGGAGATCGGAGATACCGCGCACGATGAACGTCCCGCGGCGGAGCGAGAGGGGTGCCACCCTCGCCGCTGCGCCCGAGCCCGCGCCCTCGCGGTACCCGAACGACAGGCCTTCCAGGGGGCGGGGACCTCTGGGTCTGGGAAAACCCTCATAAAGGAGGAGGAGGAGGAGACTCTGGGGCAGCTGCGCGACAGGCAGGCGCTGGCGTCCGCGCGGGCGTCGGCGCCTGGGCCGCGCGCCCCCTTCGTGCATATCAAGGTCGAGGACACGGACGGGGAGCAGGGGGGAGGAGGGGACGGGGAGGAGGCAACGGGCGGGGAACACCACGTGGCGGGGGAGGAGGTGGAGGAGGAGGAGGAGGAGGAGGAGGAGGAGGAGGAGGAGGCGGCCGAGGGGCAGCAGCACACGCAGGCGCCGAGTGTCAGCCTCGAGGGATGCATGGAGGCGGGCGCGGACGCGGTGGCGCACCCCCGGCGCGCGCGGCCGCCACCCGGGAGCTACGCGGATACTGGTGTCGACTACGACGAAGAGGAGGAGGAGGACGACGAGGAAGAGGAGGAGGATTCGTTGGGAGAGGAGGAGGAGGAGGAGGAGGAGGAGGAGGAGGAGGAGGATCCACACCACCCACGCGCGCAGGAACCCATTGCCAGCATAAAGGGTGGCATCAAGGTGGTCCGTCCGCAGCGCCTGACGCCCGGAGCGCGCTTGGATCCCGGGTCACCGCGAGCGCGGCTGCGGGCGCCCGGGAGGGTCGCATATGACGTTATCCAGGATACTGATGTTCAGCAGCAGGAGGAGGAGGAGGAGGCTGGCATTGTTCCTGAACTCATGAAGCGCGGGTGCGGTGGCAACGCTTGCACCTCGCAGTTCGCGGGCGTTTCCTGGGCCGAGACCAAGGACAAATGGGTGGCGAGATACCATGGGAAGTACCTGGGCTACCACACCACGGAGGAGGGTGCGGCGTGCGCCTACAGCAAATACCTCAAGGACGGCATCGAGCCTGCAAAGCGCCGAGACGCTATCACCTCGCAGCTCAAAGGAATCAGCTGGGACAAAGCAAAACTCAGGTGGCGGGTAGAATGCAATCGAAAGCACCTTGGATATCACGCGACGGAGGAGGACGCGGCGCTCGCATACAGCAAATTCCTCAAGGACGGGATCGATCCTGTAAAGCACCGAGAAGCCAGCACCTCGCAGTTCACGGGTGTCTTTTGGGCCAAGGCGCAGAAAAAATGGAATGCAAAGTGCAAGGGGAAACACCTGGGATATCACACCACGGAGCAAGCTGCGGCGCGTGCAAACAGCAATTACCTCGAGGACGGCGTTCTTCCAGGACACGCGGGCTCCTCTCAGTTCATGGGTGTTAGCTGGAACACGAGCAAGAGCAAATAAAAGACGAAATGCAAGGGCGTATACCTGGGTCTTCACACCACGGAGGAAGGTGCGGCAAACGCATATAACAAGTATCTCGAGGACGGCGTTGTTCCCGAATCCGCGGGCTCCTCGCAGTTCACCGGTGTCTGCTGGAACAAGAGGTTGTCGAAATGGAATGCGCGATGCAAGGGGACGTACCTGGGCCTTCACACCACGGAGGAAGCTGCGGCGCGGGCGTACAAGGTTGAAGCTGAGCGACTCAGTATCGCCCACAACGTTATCCCGCCCGCCGGAGCCGCGGGCGCCGGCGCGTGCCCGGGCGCATGTGGCGGCGCGGGCCCGGGCGCGAGCGGCGGCGCGGGCCCAGGAGCGGGCGCATGCAGCGGCGCAGGGCCCACCAAGCGCGCTGCGCCGAAGACAGCGGCAACTCCGGCGCCGAGGAAGAAGACGACGAAGCGCGCTGCTCCGACGACATCGGCAGCACCCGCGCCGAGCAAGAAGACGACGCTGTAGGATACCTCGTCGGGCGCCTCTGTTGGCTGCGGGCACGAGCGGTATCACGGTGTTGCAGTGAGCGTAATTGGATGATCGGGTCGAGGCGTTTAAAAGTACATTTCAACGCTAGCTTGTTTGTTTAGCCGCATGAAAAACATCGCATTCGTACTTCAATCGTAACACCATGTCATGACAACCTGCACTCGAGTGACACGCTGTGTGCGGGCGGCGGCGCCGCGCTATTCCGCACACAGTGACACCCCATGACGCACGAGGTGTTTTTTGTGGCCTACAGTGTGATGATAAATCGTCGAAGCAGGTACACTCATGCACACGTGTAATGCTAGATTTAGCATTGAGTCGCCATCGTACCGCAGAGGGGTTTTTCCACTCCGACTCCGAGCCTCCGGCCTCCATCAGCTACTTCACTGAACACACTCCTATCTATAATAGTGAATATTCATTTAATAAGGTTGTCCCATAATCACAACTGCCTGCCTGGCGAGGAAGAAAACGCGTCGAGCGCACCAGTGGCAGCAGACTGTCGAACGCCCCTTAATGACCCGCCACCCATCATGCACGGGTGCGACCACAGGAGCTTGAGCGGCCGGACTAATCCACTGTGTAGGTTGAACGTGTCAGTTGAAAGCAATGTTTGAGAGCAGTGGTGCATCATATTTTACGTGCAACCAAGCGCTGTCGGACCTCGGGTAAGCCGGGACATAATGCTTGCCAAGTCACGTTGTGCCATGTGACTTAAGACACGAGGGTCTACCAGGTGGAGGATGACGTGGCGGCAATGTATGCAAGGGTCTAAAACACTAAACTCACTATTGATGCTGCAACCTACACCTGGTAGTGCTACGGACTCTGATTCAGATCTGACGCTGACTGTGTGACTGTCTATACCAGCATATCGAGTTTTTTTTTTTGTGGTGACGATGACGGCGGCGCGCTTCTGCGGCATATCCTGACGCGCGAACACACGGCTGCACCGCCGGTCGTCAGGGAGTGAGGGGGATCGGAGATGTCGCGCACAATGAACAACCCGCGGCGGAGCGAGGGGGGCGCCGCCCTCGCCGCCGCACCCGCACCCGTTCCCGCGCCTCACCCGAACACCGAGACTTCCGGGGGCGGGGCTGGGGAAGCCGTCATAAAGAAGGAGGAGGAGGACGAGGAGACTCTGGGGCAGCTGCGAGATCGGCAGGCGCTGGCGACCGCGCGGGCGTCGGCGCGTGGGCCGCGCGCTGTCTTCGTGCACATCAAGGTCGAGGACACGGACGGGGAGCAGGGGGGAGGAGGGGAAGGGGAGCAGGCAACGGGCGGGGAACGCGACGAGGCGGGGGAGGCGGTGAAGAAGGGGGAGGAGGAGGAAGAGGAGCAGGAGGAGGAGGAGGCTGAGGACGAGGAAGAGGCGGACGAGCGGCAGCAGCGCGAGCAGCACATGCAGGTTCCGGGCGCCAGCATCAATGAACGCATGCAGGTTCCGAGCGCTGTGGCGCCCCCCCGGCGCGCGCGGCCACCACCCGGGACCTACGTGGATACTGCTGTCGAGCTGGATACTGATGACGACAACTACGAGGAGGAGGAGGAGGAAGAGGAGGAGGAGGAGTGGGGGGAGGAGGAGGAGGCATAGGAGGCAGACCATGAGGTGGAGCTTGGCGCCAGAAGCAAGGTCGGCAGCGAGGTGCTCCGCCCCAAGCGCCTGGCGCCGGGAGCGCGCTCGCATCCCGGGTCCCCGCGAGCGCGGCTGCGGGCGCCACGGAGGGTGGCGGATAATGCACATGAGGAGGAGGAAGGGGTTGTTTCTGAGGTCGTGATGCGCGGTGGTGGTGACCGTGCTGGCACATCTCAGTTCAAAGGCGTCAGCTGGGACAAAGAACGCAAAAAATGGCGGGCTCAATGCAAGGAGAAATTTCTGGGCCTTCACACCACAGAGGAAGATGCGGCGCGCGCGTACATCAAGTACATCAAGGACGGCAGTGTCCCCGGGGCAGCCAGCACTTCGCAGTTCACAGGCGTCAGCTGGAACACGAACAGAAGCAAATGGCAGACGCATTACAAGGGGACATACCTGGGCCTTCACACCACGGAGGAAGGTGCAGCACGCGCGTACAGCAAGTACGTAGAGGACGGCATCGATCCTGTGGAGCACCGAGGAGCCAACACCTCGCAGTTCACTGGTGTCAGCTGGCACAAGAACACCAACAAATGGCAGGCCGGATGCAAAGGGAAACACCTGGGCCTTCACACCGCGGAGGAAGACGCAACGCGCACGTACCGCAAATACCAAGAGGACGGCATCGCTCCTGTCAAGCACCGAGATGCCACCAGCACCTCGCAATTCGCGGGCATCAGCTGGGTCAAGAACGCAAACAAATGGAAGGTGACGTGCACAAGCACATACCTGGGCCTGCACACCACTGAGGAAGCTGCGGCGCGGGCGTACAATGTCGAAGCTGAGCGCGTCGGACGCCCCCTCAATGTCATTCCGGCGGCCGGAGCCGCGG
>Ga0307489_10003526_pt1 | contig 10356 bp, 12 predicted proteins | sample SB12metaG_FD_202247 | JGI IMG/M metagenome (GOLD analysis project Ga0307489, IMG submission 202247) | Sea-ice brine microbial communities from Beaufort Sea near Barrow, Alaska, United States - SB 1.2 | ecosystem: Environmental > Aquatic > Marine > Coastal | place: USA: Alaska | collected...
CCTCCTTGTCATCGTCCTCCTCCTCCTCCTCCTCCTCCTCCTCCTCCTCCTCCTCCTCCTCCGCCTCCGCCTCCTCCTCCTCTTCCTCCTCCTCCTCCTCCTCCGCCTCCTCACCCCCGTCCCCATCCTCACCAATGACCCACAAAGGGAATTCGTGAGAACAAGCACTCGACCGACGTTAGCTCTCCTCGTTATCCGCCGCGCGTCTGTATGTGCATTCATTCTGCAGGTATGACATTCGGGCACGTCTGATCTCGGTCCGAATGCTTGTCTTCATTGACCCTCCTGCCTAGCATGGGAGGGGTCATCTATAATTAGGGGGAATTATATTTGTTAAGGGTACGGCCCTGGAATGATTGGTTATGGGTTCGGCCTTGTCAACCCAGGGCCGTTCTTCCTATATGCCCATACGCACACTCCGCTTCTCTTGTTATGAGTTGGGGGGTTTATTGAGAAGAAGCACTCGACTATGGACCGAGTCCACGTGTCTGCATTCACCCTGACGGTATGACATTCGGGCACGTCTAATCTCAGTCGGAGTGCTTGGTCTCAGCGACCCTGCTGCTTAGCAGGGGAGGTTGGTTTTTGAGAATAAGCACTTGACCTCGAACCAGGACCGCGAGTCTGTATGAGCATTCACCCTAAAAGCACGCTTCGATCTCGCTTGGAGTGCTTGGTTTCAGCGACCCTGCGAGGCGCTGACATACGAGACATTGGCCGGCAGCGGGGCGGCGCCCCCGCAGCGCATCCGGGCGGGGTCTTACACACTGCCCCATGTTTCAGCTTTGCGTAAGCAGTTTCTGTAAGGTACGTCGGGTGGTTTGTGGGTGGATTCGGTGACAAAAACGGCTCAGGTTGGGCTGAGAAATGGTCGAGTGGAAGCCCCTGCCTTACACTGCTCCATGTTTCAGTTCATCCTGAGCCGTTTTTGTCGTTGAAACCACGCAACGAACCCCACGAATAGTATTTGCGCTGAGCTGAAATGTGGACTTGTGTAGCAGAGCCTTACTCTGTTACATGTTTCAGCTCAAGTTGAGCAGTGTTGTGCCTGAAAGCTTGGGCAAAATACCCACTGGATACCTCAAACGTGTTGAAGGTGCTCAAGTTGAGATGAATAATGGACACCTGTAAGGCCGTACATCCGGGCGTACGTGCCGCGCTACAGAGCGGACGGTGGGGACGGGGAAGAAGGGGACTGATGGGTACGAGTGCACTCTTCAAATAATGATCCGTGCCAATCCAAGAACCTGGAAACGAGGTGTGTTTTGGAGTAAGTGTACCTGCGCTAAAATCGCCCAAAATTGAACAAATCCGCCCAAAATCGACCAAAATTGCCTCGGACAGGTCTGAAATTTCCTGAACAACTAGGGTGCGTACCGGGTTCGGAATATTTTTCAAAGAGTGCGCTCGTAGTGCACGCCACGTCATAGGATGCCGTTGAACTCAAGACTGATAGATAGTGCCAGTTTCCCAGTTTTGAGTGAGAGAAGGGATCAGAGCACCTGATTTAAATTACGATTTACAGATCATCTCCAATCATTAGAACCCTATACCAAGTTTTCATAAGCCTCGCCTCAACGATTCATCAGTCCCTATTTCACGGCGGCGGCGGCGGTAAATACGGTCGGGATTGATGGATAGTGCTCGCCACCTCATCAAAGCACTCTGAACCCTCGTTTCCAGAGTCAAACGGCATCCTATGACGGGACTGACGGATAGTGCTAGTCCCTAGTCTGTGAAGCGTACTAGTACTAGTATCCTAGTAGGTACGTTTGGCGAGTCGTGACTCGCCAAACGTAGTTACTAGTACTTGTACTTACTAGAACTTTACAGACTAGGCACTAGTGCTCGCCACCTCATCAAAGCATTCTGAACCCTCGTTTCCAGAGGTAAACGGCATCGGCATCCTATGACGGGACTGATGAATAGTGCTCGCCACCTCAACAAACGCAATTTGAACCCTCCTTTTGTTGAGTAAACGGCATGATTATGACAGGGCGAGCACTATCCACCAGTCACTCACGGATGGTGCTCGCCACCTCATCAGACGCAGAGTGACAAGATATCCCATATCGATATGGGAGATGACCGTATCGATACTGTCATCTCCCATATCATCAGACCATATCCCATATCGATGTCCAGGATGACCATATCGATATGGTAGACAATCATATCGACCAAAATGGCTCAGGTTGAGCTGAGACGTGGACGAGTATAAGCCCTTGAGCCACGGCGACGGCGTCTCGGTTTGGGGCGGGAACGCGGGTAAGCCCGAGGCGCGGGAGACGATATCGTGCGCCGGTAACGCGGGTCGCGTCATCGGCAGTGGCGGCGTCACCATCCGCCGCCTGTCCGATGTAGGTCGGTGCAGATCGACCCTATGAAACCCACTTTGACAGCGCCTAGAACTAAGCGCTTGAAACTTAAATGTGATGAGCTGCTTTCAAGTTTTGCTTTCAAATTCAGCTTGCGCCGCTACACCGAGGAGACTGGCGCGCGCTTCCACATGAATAACAACACCGGCGTGTGCACTGTGAGCGGCAGCGCGGCGGCGGCAGGGGCTCACATTCGTCCACTATTCAGGTCAGCTAAAGCCGTTTCTGACACAAAAGCATACCCTAAACACCCCTAATACCCCCTAAACACCCACTAAACACACCTTAAACACCCCCGAAACAGCCCCCAACTGCACCCCCTGTCATACAGAAGACACTCAAGTTGAGCAGAAGAGTGGACGAGTGTAATCCCCTGGTCGGCGGTGGCGGCGGCAGTGGTGGCGGTGCGTCAGGTCATGGAGGTCGGAGACAGACACAGCCACAGACACAGCGGCGGTCGCGACGATAACGTTTACGGTAGGGACTGATGGATGGTGCTCGCCGCGTCGTCAAAGCATTCTGAACCCTCGTTTCCAGAGTCAAACGGCATCCTGTGACGGGACTGATGGATAGTGCTCGCCACCTCATTAAACGCATTCTGAACCCTCGTTGCCTGTGTGAACAGCAAGCTTATGACACGGCGAGCACTATCCATCAGTCCCGCGTCACAACTTTCCCAGTTTTGAGTGAGAGAATGGCACCAGAGCCCTTGATTTAATTTAGAATTTACCGATTAGCTCCACTCATTAGACCCCTATACCACCTCTCAATAAACATCTTCCCCCTCAATAGGCCGATTTCGGTATATCGCTTCCCGCGCCGAGTGCTGACGCTTTGCCCGCAACTCTGTATGGGCATTCAACCTGACACCCGCTTTCCCGCGCGGAACGCTGACGCTTTGACCGCAACTCTGTATGGGCATTTCATCCAGGCGAAATACGGAAATCGGCCTATTTATCGGTCCTTTTTCCACGGCAGCAGGGGTGGCGGCGACGGCGGCGACCGCGGCGGAGGCGGGGGCGGGTTTGATGATGAGCGTGGTGAGGAGCGAGTGAGACAGGGGTTTACACTCGTCCACTTCTCAGCTTAACCTGAGCTGTTTCTGACACAAAGTAAAACCTAAACACCCCCTAATACCCCTCGACGCCTGCCAAACACCCCCTAAACAACCCCTCAACGCAACCCCTATCCCACAGAAAGCGCTTACGTTGAGCCGAAAAGTGAACGAGTGTAAGCCCCTGGTGTTAGGCGTTGGGTGGGCCGCGGTAGGGACTGATGGATGGTGCTCGCCACGTCACCAATCGCTTGTTTGACCCTCGTTTCTTGATTTGGATGTCACCCTATGACGTGGCGAGCACTATCCATCAGCCTTGAGTTGAATGGCACCCTATGACGTGGCGAGCACTATCCATCAGTCCCTAAGGCTCGGGGAGGCTGTGGTGGGCGGCGCGGGGAACGAGGTAATGACGGTTGGGCGGTGCCGGTTGACCCCTGGTTGACCCTGGCTCGACCACGCCTTCGCTGGTTGACACTGGCTTGACCGCGCCTGGTGTCAGCGCTTGAACCTGACGTGTGATGAAGCGCTTTCAAACTTTGATTCCAATTTCAACATGTGCCTCTACAGAATGGTGCCGGACGGGGAAGGAGACGGGCGCACTATGAGCGACGAGTCAGAGGAGGAGCTGCCCCGGGTGTGGGCGGGCGTGTCGGGCGAACTCGTCGAACGCATCAACGCAAGGCCTTACATTATTTCGTTCACTTCCCAGCTCAATCTGACTGCAGGCTCGTAGCGTACCAGTATGCCTGTACACATACTGGGGCCAAGGCGGAAGCCTGGTGCCTCCCCATACTCGCTGACGCGTCTATCTCCCTCTACTCTACCGCTTTGCCTGTACACACTCGCCGCATCGAGTGGCCAGGCCCTACATCAAGGCTGGAACCCCCGTGGCCGCGTTGACTGTGGTGCAGCTGAGGGTCATCCTGCGCGCGGCGCAAGTGCCGGTGCCGTCTGGGACTAACAAGGCCGGCTTGGTCCTCCTCGTCACCGGCGTGTTGTAGACTGGGGCTCGCCACCCACACCGATGAGGTGGTAGCACACTAGCTAGTGCCTAGTCTGTAAAGCGTAATATATAGTATCTAGTACTACTAAACTACCCGTAGTAAGTAGGCGTTTGGTGAGTTTCAGCAAAAGTCATTTGGCTTTTGGCCACGTCACCAAACACCAGCTTACTGGAAGTTACTAGCCCACAGACTAGGCACTAGGCCGAGGACGAGTTGCATTTGTGATTAATCGCATGGTTCTCATACATGTCTGGTCTCGGCCGGAACCCATTTCGCCGCGTTGACGGTGGTGTAGCTGCAGGTTCATCCTGCACGCGGCGCAAGTACTAGGGAAAATGATTGACCATGTTTTCGTCGCAACATCACTTCCATCACAAGTTGTAGTATTCGTGCACACGATGCGTTCGAGCCCATTGGCGCAGAGCAGCGCAGCGTCTGGCTGTTGAGTTGCATGGATGAGAGTATTTTGGCGCACGGCGCCGCACGCTCCGCCTCCCGGAACCAGGGAGGTGTTGTTTGCAGCGGATCCGGGGAGCGCAGCATACTGCCAGTGGGACCATCGAACGCGTCAGCTCGCTGAGCTGTACGGGCACGTCTGGAGCTTTCGCAGTGGGCAGTGGCATACGGAGCTCTATGGCGCGCGTGCCGCTCGCCGCGGGTGCGCTCGCTCAGTATGTTTGCGTTACGCCACATGGATAATCTTTGCACTGAAACTGAAACCATCCTCAAGTTATGTTTTCGCCAAACCTACACGATTTACACTTGCTCATTCTCACGCATGTCACTTACATCACTCTCTTCACGTCAAATGCACCAAACTCTAACGTACTACCCGTGGTGCGAGCTACTACGGGTATTACACACTACAGACACGGCACCTCCAGGACTGGGCTGCGGCGATGCCGGCGGCGGCGGTGGTGTCGGCGTCCATGATGCGGTTCTCCCGCGGCGAGGCGGTGGACGCAGCGGCGGTGGCGAGTATGGTGCCGGGGGAGGTGCTGGATATGCTGGTCATGTCGCATCGGAGAATGAGGATGTCGTCCATGAGGTATCCATTATATCTGACAGCGGGGAGTCTGATGAAATGAGTCCATCCCTTGGTGTAGCAGCGCAAGTTGAAATTGAAAGTAGTTTGATATGGTTTTAGTTTCGAGCACTCTCTCTGAGATCCAGTCGCTTTCGACATGGGTTGCGTCGGGTCAACCTGCACCGCCCCACCTTCGCCGGAGTGTTCGCGTCGAAGGTCTGCGGTGTCGTATCCATCTTGCACCTGGTCCCGCTCGTCTGGCTGACAAGCGTGAAGGAGTAAACCGCGTACTGGCTCCAGCTGGGTCCCGGAGGGCAGCGACCCGGTGTCATCGGGCACCTCCATAAACACGGACATGAACCCTTCTCCCGAAGTACCGTCAACATCCGGGGAAGTTTTGCCTTGGCCCTTGGACACCTTCAATCGCCTGTGTAGGGGTGCGGCGGGGTCGGGGAAGGGCGTCAGATATTCGGTTGGCCGTGAACTCTTCACTGAATACTAACAGGGGCGCTCACCAGTTGAAGCCGCCGACAGAGAAGATCTCCGAGCGGAGCAGCTAGCCAGCGCGCGTTTTGGACCAGTCCTTGATGACCCACTTGTAGTGTGCGCTCAGAACACTCATGTCGTCCTCAAATTCGTGCGAAGGCGGCGGAGCTGGACCACATCACGTCACAGCCAAGAAGAAGCTAAACACCACAAACAGCAAACGCCCTGTCTGGTTCGCTCTCGAGGGGGCACCCGGCGGTCGAACCCCGCGGACTGGCGCGCTTCGTGGGATGATTGAGGTGATATGCGAGGTGACACCCCAGGTGTTGGACGATTGAGCAGGGCTGCGCGGCTGGTGTGGTAGCGGTGTGAGGCCAGGGAGCGTGGGAGGTGACCGTACGGCAAACTTTGTCGGACTCGTATCGTTTTCCTCACAGGGGCCAGGGCGAAAGCCTGGTGCCTCTCTATACACGCGAAAGCGTTTCTCTCTCTCTCTCGTTTTCCTCGGACTCGCCAAGCAGAGCCCCATCAACAACAACATTCAGGTATCAGGATAAGACAACGGGACTCCTCCCTGGACACTATGCACGCACGCGCACAACCGGGCCCACCGACGCTGTCATTTAGAACCCGCATGATGCGCTGCACCCGAGCACGTCGCGCCGCACAAGGTCCCCCAGCGGCAGAAGCCGCGACGACATTGACGGCGTTGGTAGCACAGGCGGCGGCGACCGCAACCGAGGCGGCAGCTACGGCGTGGGAGGCGGCGGCGGCGTGGGAGGAGGCGGTTGCCGACGGGGCGGTTGCGGCGGAGGTGACAAGGGCAGCGGAGGCGGCAGCGGCAGCGGCAGTGGAGGCGGCGGCGGAGGCGGCATCGGCAGTCGCGGCGGCATCGGCATCGAAGGCGGTAGCGGAAGCGGCATTGGCTGCGGAGGCGGGAACAACAGCGGAGGCGGCCCGAGTCACCTGCGTCGTGTGTCTGACTCCGTTCGGTCGGGCTCACGGCGTGTCGTGCAGCACCAATGCTACGCACTTCCTCTGCGGCAACGCGGGCGGCGCCGGCTGCCTCGGCGGCCACGTGCGGGCGCGCGCCCAGGCGCTGCGCGAGACGGACACGCTGGTGGGGCCGGCTGCCGGGGTTCTTTCACCTCATTGTTCAGGAGTCCCCTTTTCTGCTCAAGAGAAAGAGACGCTTCTGCGTGTATGAGGAGGCACCAGGCTTCCACCCTGGCCCCCGTCCCATCTCTGCTCAACTTAAGCTGCTTCCACCAGTTTCCTTTTCAGCTCTGCTTGAGGAACCTGTCGCACTAGTTGATACGTTTTGGTACGGGGGCCATGTACGCCGGCCGCGGCGGCCACCGCGGCGGAGGCGGCGGGCGACACGCGGCGGCGCCTGGAGCTCAGCGGCGCTGTGTTCTGTCCCGTACCTGGGCAGGGGGTTTGTTGAGAACAGACAAGCACTCGACCGCCGTTGAATCGACGGACCGAGTCCACGTCTCTGTATGAGCAGTCACCCCGGAGGGGAGGAAGAGCGAGAGAGACAGAGGGAGACGCGTCAGCGTGTATGAGCAGGCACCATATTTCCGCCTTGGCCCCCGTCATTCACCCCGGAGGGGAGTCATGCTCCGATGTCGGTTCGAATGCTCGTGCGATGTCGGTTCGAATGCTCGTGCTTGTTCACAATGACCCTCCTGCTGGGTGTCCCGCCGCCGCACCCTTCTCGGACCGCGACATCGCGTCGCAGGTTGACGACACGTGCTTCGCCCAGTATGTTGACGCCAAGGCAGGGGGGTCATTGAGGGCAAGCACTCCACCGGCGTTGCATGTACGAACCTTGCCCGCGCGTTTGTACTAGTATGAGCATTCGCCCTGAAGTTGCGTCGTTTTCCGAACCCGAGTCGATTTCTTGTTCGCAACGACCCTCCTGCAAGACATTGCTCTTGATTGCGATTGAAACATCACGGATCCTGGGGGAGGCCCAGGCGACGCTTGCAGCGCGGCCTTGGCAGGGGCTCACACTCGTCCACTTCTCGGCTCAACGTAAGCTCTCTTGATGGGATAGAGGGTGCTTTCAGGGATTTTTGGGGTGTTTTCGGCGGTGTTAGGGTGTATTAGGGGGTGTGCAGGGGGTGTGCAGGGTGCATTTTGTGTCAGCAACGTCTCAAGTTCAGCTGGAAAGTGGACGAGTGTAAGCCCCTGGGCCTTGGGCTATCTCTCTGTTTCGGCCCCTCCAGCAATACCTCGGGCATAGACGCGATACATCGCAGGAGCGCGCAGGTCTGCGCGCGAGTGAGCAGGCCGCGAGAGAACGCGCGAGAGAGAGTGCGAGAGTGGCGCGAGAGCAGGAGAGGGTTGAACAGACGGCGAGACGGCGTGCATCGGCGGCGTCGGCAGCAGCGGAGTTGGCGGCGACAGCGGCTCGTCGAGCCGGACCGTCGCGGCGCATCCTCGAGTTGCAGCTGATCAGTCTGTATCCCAACGCTCGCCAGTGCGGGGAGTGCGGCATGGGCTGACACTCGTCCACTTTTCAGCTCAACCTGAGCCGTTTCTGACACAAAAAACACCCTAAATACCCCTTGATACCCCGTGATACCCCCTAAACAGCCCCTGAATGCACCCCCTATGCCACGGCAAGCGCTTACGTTGAGCCGAATAGTGGACGAGTTTAAGACCCTGAGGTGCGGGCTGGGGCCAGTCGACCACGCCGGGTGTGCAGATCTGGGAACACATCAGCGGCAGGGGCTTACACTCGTCCAATTCTCAGCTCAACGTAAGCACCTTTTGTGGACCGCAAACCTTCACTTCTCAGTTTGTCGTGAATATTTTTTGTAAGCTAGGTTGGGTGGTTGTGTCTCAAAAACGGCGCAGGTTAGGCTGAGAAGTGGACGCTAGCTGTGGCTTCAATGACCAAAAATGGCTCAGGTTGAGCTAGGATGTCGACGAGTGTAAGCCCCTGACCAGCGCCCCCCATAGGTAAGCGTTTACTATGCGTTTTATACACGCGCCCAAAATATTGAAAAACAGTTTGTCGACCACAGAATCCCACCGGAGCTCTTCAAGGAAACGATTGCACCGCTTTTGCTCGTCGAGCACACGGCTCTGATCGGCATCACCACGCCCATGGACACGGGCTGCGATTATTCGATGATGATGGACCTCAAGCACGCAAACGGAGATCCTATGTTCAACGCTCTCGCGATCACGCTCATGTGCGACAAGTGCCGTTTGGGCAAGGACTCGGGGGGTTCGTCACATCGTGCGATCTTAAATATATTTTAACGAAGGAAGTCAGGATACTTACGAATACACAAGCACGCAAAGAAGTGGCGACCCTACTCGCCGCCGGACTCCTGGAGTGCCCGCACATGGAGCACGAGGTACCTCACTGGCAGGGTTCAAATTGTATTTTGTTTTGAGGCTTCACCCTATAATTTCGAGACTATCTATCTGCTTCTTAAACTAAAAGGCGAAAGAGATTGATAGGGAGGCTTGAAAGGTTTTGAGGCTTCACCCTAGAATTTTGAGCTTATTGCCTTTCGTTTTGAGGCTTCACCCTAGAATTTTGAGACTATCTATATGCTCCTTAAACTAAAAGGCAAAAGAGATTGATAGGGAGGCTTGAAAGGTTTTGAAACATGCCAGTGCTGTAGTATCTAACGTGAATTTGTTCAAGGCAACTTCGATGCCGCTCTGTTCTTTAAAGCGCTCGAACATGCCATTTTTGTCAACTGAAACCGGAACTAAGAGAAGCTCACACAACATGTTTTGCTTTGATCGAATTTGTAACTTCGTTGATAAATAGTCCTTTTTTGAAGGAAGCGTGATAAGAAACGCGGCGCGCTCGTTCAATCGATCATGGCTTCCGATCGGACCATGTACTTGAGGCAAGAAGGAGACCCGCTACTTGAACCTCACACAAGGGCTCTTTCTTTTCTCAGGTAACTATTATACAACGTTTTACAGCCGTAGCTGTAGATTTGGCGTAAGACCCTTTGTGACGAGAAAACGCGGGAGTGGTGACAAAGACGGAAAACACAGCCTTCCATCATGGATCGGTGGATGCTTTCCTCAATACATCTTACGACATCAACATCATGGGCAACCTGAGAGGGCCAGTTTTTTGCGCGGTAGGGAGAGATCTTTGCTATCGTCGTCCCGAATCTATGATATAAAAAAAACGATTTTAAAAACTTTGCTTAAATTTTGCGTCACTACAACGCGATCGACACGGCTGGAGGTGGAGCTTCGGCTACCGCGATTTGCTGTGGGGTTTATACCAGAAGCCATAGCTTATTGGTACGTGCCCATTTCGGTTCAATGACTCGTCATACGGCGTTCCCTGTCCAGCGACGCTGCGTGACGTTTGTTTCATTGTCCTGGAGACAGGTATTCTTATACAATGAT
>Ga0307489_10003527_pt1 | contig 10352 bp, 21 predicted proteins | sample SB12metaG_FD_202247 | JGI IMG/M metagenome (GOLD analysis project Ga0307489, IMG submission 202247) | Sea-ice brine microbial communities from Beaufort Sea near Barrow, Alaska, United States - SB 1.2 | ecosystem: Environmental > Aquatic > Marine > Coastal | place: USA: Alaska | collected...
CCTGCGCCCACTGCAGTACCTCCAGGTGCCCACCCCGAGCGGCCCGCTCACACGTGTGCGCGTCCCACGAGCACTGGTGATCCCGCAACCACTGCAACACCTCCAGGTGCCCGCCCTGAGCGGCGTGTGCACACGTATGCGTGGTGAACGGGTAGCCGCGCTCCCAACACCACTGCTACACCTCCAGGTGCCCACCACGAGCGGCATCGAGACACGTTCGCGAGTCCCACGGGCAGCCGTGCTCCCGCAACCACTGCAACACCGCCAAGTGCCCGCTCTCAGCTGCGAATGAGCACGTCAACGAGTTCCATGGGCAGCCGTGCTCGCGCGCCCACTGCAACACCTCCTGTTGCCCGCCCAGAGCGGCGGCGTGACACGTCGCATCGTGCCATGTGCCGCCGTGCGCCCGGGCCCACTGCAGCACCTCCAGGTTCCCGCCCTCAGCAGCGTAGTGACAAGTCAGCGTATTCCACGGGCAGTTGCGCTCTCGCAACCACTTCAACACCTCCAGCTGCCCGCCCCGAGCACGTCATCCTGTCCCACGGGCAGCCTCGCTCCCGAGTCCACTGCAACACCTCCAGGTGCCCGGCATCAGCGGCGCCGCAGCACGTCGTCTTGTCCCACGGGCACTCGCGTACGCACAGACACTCGCGTTCCACGGGCACCCGTGCTCCCGCGCCCACTGTAGCACCTCAACGCGCCCACCCCCAGCGATCACCGCGCACGTCGACTTGTTCCATGGGACCCTCGCGTTCGACTTCGCCCAAGCCAACCTCTCGACGGACCCGACGAAATCCTCGAGCTTGAGCGGCGGAGCCCCGCCCGTCCCCGCACACAGCGCGCCGGAGGCCACCACCACCGCCATCCACGGCTTCCCCACCAGCGAGAGAAGGGCGCAGTCCGTGGAGTCCAGCCGCCCCAACACCTCCTTCACGAGGACGTCCCGACCGTGCTCGAGAAGCAGACCGAGCAGCTCACTGGGGGCGTCGGCGTCGGCGACGTCGTCGTCTAGGGGGTGCCCCCCAAACGCCCCAGCCCCCGTCCCAGTTCCTCCCGCACCCGCCCCAGATCCATGTGACCCACCCGCACCCGCGCCCCTGCTGCTGCCCGCGCCTCCCCCGCCGCACGTCCTGGCCCGAGTCTCTCTCTCCATGTGCAACCCCATCTCCTGCTCCTCCTCTGTTTCTTCTACTCTGGCGAAGGGATCCTTGCGGCCGCCGCCGCCGCCGCCGCCGCCGCCGCCACCACCGCCAACTCTGCCACCGCCGCCGCCACCGCCGCCGCCACCGCCGCCGCCACCGCCGCCACCACCGCTACAACCGCCGCCGCCTCCGCCGTCGCCGGCGGCGGCAGGGGCGGGGGCGGGGCCGGGGCTGGCGCGCGTGTCCTCTTTCCCATCGTCCAGGGCCTTACACTACCTCCCTTTCTGGCTGAACTTGAGCCGTTTTATCGCTGAACAATTATGTTATTTCAACTTGATACCTGAAACATGCGTTGCATGTTCAGCAGCCACGGGAACGACTGTGAGGCCCTGGATGAGATATACCTATCTAAGCCACTACAGGAACGAGTGAAACGCCTTGGTGGAGCCATTCGTAGCTACCTGCACTCGTATCACTATTCCAAGCTGAAAGCTGCCACAGGAACGGACGTGAAGTGTAGGGCCCTGCCGCTGTCGGCGTCGGCGTCCATGTCCATTCCGATCCCGCCGCCTCCGCAGCCGTCGTCGTCGTCGCCGCTGTCTTCCTCGTTGGGGCGACGGCGACGGCGACTGTTTCCCCCATTATAGGGCCTGGCGGATATTGCTCGCCACGTCATTGGGTGCCATGTAACTCCAGGGACGAGGGTTCAAAGTGCGTTGGACGACGCGACGTGGCAAGCAAGAGCAAGATCCGGCAGGCCCTACCCCGCTCGACTGCTCGCCCGCCGCCGCGCCTGCGTCCGTGCGCCGCCGCTTGGGCGAGGCATCGCGGCTGGCGAACCGTGGCGAGGGGAGCGGCCGGTCTCCCGCGTGGCGCGCGGCCGCCATTCCGTGCAGCCCGCTCCTGCTCCCCCCGGCGCCAGTGTTAATCGCCAGCGCAGTCGTCGTCTTCACCACCCGGACAGGTGGAGGTGGCCCCAAACCACTCACTTTGTCTGCGTTGTTGTGTTCCTGCCTCCGGACGAGTTCCCCGGTGCGCTTGTGAAGGGAACCGACAATCGCGTGCCAAAACTCGGGGTGGACGCCCGGCCGCAGCTCCAGGAGCGTGTCTAGCTGCTTGCAGATGACGCTGTGGGCCTACTCCATCACGAAACAATCCGTCGAAAATCCTTTCGGCACAGTGCGAAGAATGTTTCTAGGGGCTGCGACAACAGCACTAGGTCTACTCAACTACGCTGTGACGATACTGTTCGACGGTATCCTGTTGAGAACGCGCTGCAGTGTGATGTGCGATGCGCGTCCATCAGCGATATCCTTACACCTTCGCGTCGTGCGGGAACGTCTTCCCCGTCGGCCGCAGACCGGCCCTCGGCCCCTCTTGGTGCCATTCGTAGCGCGTGGCGCGCCATCTCATCGACCGACCGACCTGGCTTATGTGGTCCGGCTACAGTAGCAGTATGCCTGCGCGATGGATGCAAGGGGCCACGTCCCACCCCCCGCGGCAGGCATGGGAACGGCGTTCAGCTCCGGCCGGGAGACGACCACGCCCCCGGGCATCGTGGTGTACGACCTGTACGCCAACGGCGGCGTGCCGGACGCCTGCGGCACCAGCACCGCCTCCTTCGAACAATGTCGTTTCCTGCCGGGTGGGGACGACTGTTCGTGGGATGGGTGTAACACAGCTGTGACCCCCTCCCGTCGCGCCCTCCAGCGACACCGCGGCTGCACATTCATGTCATTAACCTCATTCAACGAAGATGAACAATGCGGTGGAGGACGTGGAGAGCACCGAAACACTATGCGGCGGATGCGGTGCGGTGGTGGGTGCCTCGAAATCCTCGTTCCTTGGACTCCTCGAAGTCTGCCTCATTCGCCTGCCTCATAGGCCGCGGAACCACACCGGAACTTACTCGTCGTGAGGGCACCCTCGCGGTTGGCATGGAGCAATTTATTAGCCAGCAGGAGTTCGAGGACCTCAAGGCGGGGTTCCTTTCGTGTGGACCTCAGGCTGTCCCACCGCCCCTCATCAGACCGACGAGTGTTAAATTCACAAAATTACAACAGCTTCCTGGCACAAAAGACAGCTGTGTTGTGAGCTTGGTGGCGTCAGCAGCTGGTGCGCACCAGGTGACCAGGTGGCCGGGTGTGTTATGCTCGCACAGCCGCGACTGACGCTAGTCAACCGGTAAATGGTGAGCAAACAGTCTAGGAACAAGTGTGAGGCCAAGGAGGAGGACGCGGCGAGTGTGTACGGGTACACCGGTACACTATCTATGAGCAAACAGCGATGAGGACCTGAGGACGGGTTGGCTGTGTTGCGGCCCTGGCGGTCGCAGCGGCTGTGCGCGCAGATGCACGGGTACTCCCAGCTGTCGCGCAACCAGCTCATCTTCATCCTCGTATTCGGCATGGTGTTCTTCGGCGCCAGCTTCACGGACGCCGGCTCCTACTTGTACTTGAACGTCATCGCGGTTTTTGGCAGGGCCTGACACTGATTTCTCATAGTGTACCTGACAGCCCCACTGGCAGGGCCTTACACACGCACAAACAAGCAAGAACAATTCCCAGCTGGTCCTCTGAGCTTTTTGTCCCTGATGCGTGATACGTGACACCGCTTGAGTTATCTCACGAACACGGCCTGACACCATTACTATTCCCAGCTGGCACTGCAAAAGCTGTTTGTCCCTGATGCGTGATTCCACTTGAATTATCCCGCGTTATACCTCAAAGGTTCTCAGGAACGTAAGTTATGCTGAGGCAAGGAACTTATGTATGGCTCTGGTTCCCGGCACGATGGGCGCGTTCATGTTCATGCAGAGCCGCGTAGTGGAGCACAATAACATGGTGGGCCGGTGCATATTGAAACCAGCTCGACCCGCGTTGAAAGTGCCTGGTTTCAGCTCTTCAAACTTAAAGATGAGGCGACTGCTTTCAGGCTTTGCTTTCAGGTTTTGCTTTCAATTTCAAGTTGCACCACCCTAACATGGTTGAAGGGTGCAGGTTGACCCCGGGTTGGTACCGGGTTGAACCGCTGGATTGACCGCACTTGGTTTCAGCGCTCAAAGCTAAATCGTGATTAACCACCTTTAAACTTTGCTTTCAGATTCAACTTGCGCCCCTACAACATGGTAGGGCGGTAAAGGTTAACCCCGGGTTGACCCCGAGGTCACCGCGCTTGAATATGGATTGCGATGAACCGCTTTCACACTTTGGTTTCAATTTCAACTTGCGCTCCTACGACATGGTGGACGTCGCGGTGCACGGAGTGGTGGCGGAGTTCAACCAGCGCCTGGGGGGTAAGGCCCGGGGCCCACTGGCCAATGAGAGACGCGAAGGGTGAGACGCACCCGGCATACTAGCCAATGCGAGACGCGGAAGGTGTGACGCCCCCGGCCAACTGGCCAATGAGAGACGCGGTTGGTGCACGCCGTCATCAATGAGTACAACCAGCGCCTGGCGAGTAAACACAGCTGTACCCCCCTATCATTGCGCCCCCCAGCGACGTCGCAGCTGCACAATGTATGTCAAGTCATCGTGGGTCGACAATGTGCTGGAGGACGTTGCGAGCTTTCGGCATCCGCAGCCGCTTGAATAAAATGACTTGTGTTTCACGGTGGCGGCAATCCTACGCCCGGGCCGCGCGCACATCGCGTTCGTGACCGCGCACACCGGCCTGCTCAAGCCCAAGCGCACCCGTGTCACGCGCCAGATCTGGATCGCGGGCTGGGGCGCGGGCGCGGGCAGCGCGCCAGGCATGCCGCAGCCGCACATGGAATGGCCCCACTCGTACGCATACACAGTTCCCTTTTCAGAAAATGTTAGCTTTACTACTGTTCATTGAGGCCCAAGGCGCTCACATGGTCAGCGTTATATTCATCGTCGGGTCTGGTATCGAAGATCTGTCATTTAACCCCGTTCGATCAATCAGAACTGTCCGTTTTGGGAATCCCGCCGACCGACTCGCCGAAAGTCCGACCGGGTCGCCATCCTTGAGTAAATAGACTCTCGATTTCGAGTAGATAAGCATGACTAGTCATGCTTACACTGAGTTGAACCCAACCCCATCCTTTTCAGAATTGGTCCAGCGTAGTGATTGTAACTACTGTTCATCGAGCTCCAAGGCACTCACATGGTGAGCGTTAATCCAACTCCATCCTCCATATCATAAGTGGTATGGCGTTGTGATTGCAAATACCGTTCATCGAGCCCCAATCAACCCAAGGCACTCACATGGTGAGGTGAGCAAACAGACAGGAGCTTGGAGTAAGGCCCTGCTCCGCGGCGCCCTACCCGGCTGAGCCGATGCAAATGGGCATGCCGACGGGAGCCCTGGATGGAGCACCAATGGCTTACTGTTTGCTCGTAGTGTACCGAGTGTACCCCTACACACTGTCTCACCGATGGGACCTCTAGGTGGAGCGCACGAGGCTGCGGTGGGCGTTTCACAGCGTTCCATCTTCAGCTCAAGCAGCTCGTAAGGCCCTGCGTCCCGGACGCCCCCGGCACGTACCAGCCCGGACAGCCTGCGGTGTACGGCGCCCCCCCGGAGTACAGCGCCTACCCCGCACTGCCCGCCGGATGCCCGCCGCCCGCGCAAGGTCACGACGCGCAGACGCAGCCGTCCGCGCCCGCCTACCCCGCGCAGCCCGCTGGCTCCCACCCCGCTTACCCCCCCCCTCCCACTTACCAACAAGCACCCCCGCCATCGGACTACACAGCGGCAGGGGCATACACTCGTCCATTTATCAGCTCAACCTGAGACATTTGTGTCACTGGAACTCCATGAAAGGACCCAACGTATTCCATAAACAGTGCTCACGTCAAGCCGGAAAGTGGACGAGTGCAAGCCCCTGCTCAGCGGCTTCCGGCAACCCGTACCCCGGAGCCGGGCAGGGGGGGTAGTGAGAACAAGCACTCGACGGACGTTGAATGTCCTCCATCTCCTCCGTGCGTCTGTATGAGCATTCATCCTGAAGGCAAGTCATGTCCGACCTCAGTTGGGGTGCTTGTTCTGAATGACCCTCCTGCCGGAGCGGGCGGACCCAGCATCCGCCGCGAGGTAGGGCCTGACAGATGTTGCTCACCACGTCATAAAGACGCCATTCAACTCAAGAAAGGAGGGTTCACATGCGTTGGATGACGTGGCGGGCAACATCTGCGAGGCACTACCGTGAGGTGTTCTACGCGTCGGTGCCGGAGGTAGAAACTGGCAGATGTTGCCCGCCACGTCATCGACACGCATTTCGAACCCAAGTGTCCGGGATGAAATGTCATTCTATGCCGTCGCGTGCAATATCTGCCAGGCCCATTGCCCGCCACGTCATCGACACGCACATTGTGAACCCTCGTTTCCTGAGTCATATGGCATCCTGTGACGTGGCGAGCATTATCTGCCAGGCCCAAGCGCGATATTGCCAGCCATGTCATCGACAACGCGTTGTGAAATTTCGTTTCTTGAGTTAGATAGCATCCTATGACGAGGCGAGCGATATCTGCCAAGCCCTACCAATGACTCGTACTGCCCCGCGGCTAAGCCGTATTTTGATCCCTCGTTCCTTGAATCAGAAGGCAGCCTATGACGTGGCGAGCAATATCTGCCAGGCCCCTAGGCGGAGGGCGTGTCGGCCGGACAGGAGTTCCAGGCCAGGACGCCGACCGGCCGGACAGTCACGGTGACCGCCCCCAACGGCGCGCGCCAGGGGGTTGAGTTCCAAGTCAGCGCATAGCATCGCAGCCACGCCATTGGCCCATCTCGGCCACGTTTCACGTGGCAGTCACTGCATTGGCCCGTCTAGGAAGGGTAGCGAGTCCCACGTCAGCGCCTAGACAAAACACAAAAGCACGGAACTGGCGTGGATGATGGTGTCGTGCCTGTAAATCAAATCAAGTCAACTCATCATTAGTTGACATCGGACTATCCGACCAATTGAGCAGATATATTACGGTCCGACGCTCGCGCAGCTTAGTGGTTTATGGAATTGGTTTGATACGCGTCGCGTCGGCGCGTTGGAGCTTGATGAGCGTCTGTAGCTCTAGTAAACACACACCAACATATTTACTGCAAAATTCAGTAATGACCCCGCTAGTCGGGGCCGCCAAGGATGTTATATATCGACTTTAACGCGCACACACTTCCGACGCTTTAGCGCGCGAGTGGATCACCGGTGCAGACATTGCCCGGCATGCGTGGGAGGTGTGAGGGTAACGCTTCCACGCCCCGCTGCCGCCGCTGTGCATTGGCTGCCTCGGTGCTCTCTGCCATGCTTTGCATTAGAATTTATGTTGCGCCGCTACAGGTTGGCTCGGGCACTGGAGGCAGACGACGTGCTGCGGCCCGCCGCTCAGGGCGGGAACCTGGAGGTGTTGCGGTGGGCGCGGGAGCACGGATGCCCGTGGGATGAAACAGAAGGTATTCACCCGGGTCTAAGCGGTGCCGCTTTGGCTGGGCACCTGCAAGTGATGCGGTGGGCAGGGGAGCGCGGTAAGGCGGTGCAAGTCGAAACGTGTTTCAACCTGTCTTGAAAGCGAACGTTTCAGCGATGAGACTAAATTCGTTAAACTCATTAGTTATCTTGCTTTGAACTTCAACCTTTGCCTCTACAGTGCGGGCTTGCACATACGACATGCGAAGCGGCTGAGGGTGGGCGTGGGTGCACGGCTGCCCGTGGAACCAACACACGACGCATGCGGCCGCTCGGAACGGACACTTTGAGGTATTTGTGTTTGCGCGACTGCTCGGCTGCGAATGGTCTGAAGCGACGTGCTGGGCCGCCGCAAACGGCGGGCATCTTGCGATTTTGAGGTGGGCGCGGGAACACGATTGTCCGTGGAATAAGCGGGAGTGTGAACGCGCTTGGCAGAGACATCCCCAGACTCTGTCATGGGTGAGGGCGCAACCTCCGGACGCATATGCCGCACGCCATCACGCATACATAATACACGGATTCGACGACCATCGTATGTCGCGCTGGGAGCCGCATGGGGCGGGCACCTGGCAATGATGCGGTGGGAGCGGGATCAAGGCCGTTGGCAAGAAACATCGGAAACCTGTTTGTTGATAAGATGAGAGAGCAAGCGCAAGTGAACCCTGCATGTTGAGACGTTGAGAGAGCAATAATACATATATGATAGCAGCGTCGTCGAAATGTACTGCCTCTGTTTAATTCGACTATAGCTGTTATGATGTATGATGATGAGTGAATCCTCAATCATGCTGTGCGTGTAGGAGGAGAAGCCCTTCTTCTCGAAGACCTGCACCTCCTCAGCATTCTTGCACGGCAGCGGCGGTGATGGCAGCAGCGGCTGGGTCTGAGGCGAGGGTGCCGGCGCTGTCGCCCAGAAGCTGGATGTTTCCACTTGGGCATTCTTTGCGTTGTGCGGAGGGATCGCTGAAATAAATTCAACCTAAAAGCTAAGATATTCCTACTAAGGTGCTAAAACAGGTGGTGCGTGTCCGAAGACTAAAATAGGTGGTGCGTGTACGAGGAGAAGCTCTTCGTCTTGAAGACCTGCACCTCGTTGAACTTCTCTCGCATCTCGATCGCCCTCCTCGCACGCCCGAGCCACTTCTGTAGCTTTGGTAACTGCGTTGTCATGCAGGAGGGTCATTGATGAGAATGAGCACTCAACCAATATGAGCGCATGAGTTACCTTCATTCATGGTGAACGCTCAAACAAACGCGCGGAGGAGGAGGAGGAGATTAGCACACTCCATAATGAGAACAAGCACTCAACCGAGTTCATAACATGGCGTACATTCAGTGTGAATGCTCGTACAGACGCGCATGGGTGGCCGGAAGCGGACGCGGAGGAGGAGATTCAATGTTGGTCGGGTGCTTGTTCGCAATGACCTCCCTGCCATGCCCCAGACCCAGACATTGCTTTGCAGTCGTCTGGCGCGATAAATTACCTGCATCCTGATTATCATAGCGCGCTGGCGAAGGAACAGGCGGCGGTAGACCCACCCGCGCACCGCGCCCTGGATGTAGGAGCGCATGTTGGAATTTAAAACAAAGTTTGACAACAGATTATCATATGTCAGTATCGAGCGCTCAGTTCCAGGCGCTTTCATCAAGGAATTCCTCGTATCAACTTGCACCGCCTCACCTGGATGAAGCGTGCGGCACAGTGCCGGCTCTCCGTAGCGGTGACGTCCAGGCGGAAGCTCACCGTGACGCGCCGCGCGGCAGCATCGGCGGCATCCCCGCTAAGTGCGCGCTTCAAGAGTTGGCTGAGCGCCATGGGCGTGGCCATCTCGTCTGGCACGATCGTGACACCGCTGCCGCCGTCACCGCCGCCACCGTCCGCCGGCACTATGGTGACTCCGCGCCAACCAGGCGCGGGAAAGCGCATTGGCTCAGAAGGTCCGTCGTCGTCGGCATCGGCACGATACTTCGACTTGAATGGCCGTGTAATTGACGCTCGCCACAGGTTATCATAGGATAGAACGTAGCTCAAGAAACGAGGTCCTCAATTGTGGTTGAAATGGCGAAGAGGGTTGGTTGAAGCCGAACATTTCAGTGCCTGGGGGCTCGATGGACATTACTTGAAAGAATAAAAGATAGTAATTGATGACGTGGCGATGTGGTTCATCGAACCCCACCCGCATTGGCTTGCCGGCGGTGTGCGCCAGCCGCAGCAGCACGCGCAGCGCAATCAGCTCGTCGGCACGCCATAGACGCATCCAGTACTTAGGGCCGGATGAATCGTGCTCGCCGCGTCATGGCCATGCGGTGCACGTTAATTGATTTGGAAATCTGTGTTGGAAGCGCCTGGTTTCGGCTCTCAGAGCTCAAACTTGCATCCACTTTCAAGTTTTGCTTCTAATCGTAGCTCGTGCCGCTGCACCATGGGTTGCCGCGTAATCAAACAAACGGGAGTTCATGATGTGGAGGATGGCGTGGCGAGCATCAACAAAAAAGGGTTAACAATGTGAATGATGGAGAATCACGTGGTGAGCATCATTGACTAAGCCCTGCCGGTAGTTTAGGCCCGGGTCGGAAAGGTTGCACACGTTGAGGCAGCCAAGGCGCTGGCCTACACGCATCTGACTTGCGGCGGGCAGGGAGCGGAGCGCCGCGTTGAACCCGGTCTCGGGGTCAACCGTGCGGGTGAAGAGCGTCACGGCGGCGTCCTCCGCTGCTGCCGCCGCCGGCCACGGCACCTCTTTCAGCAACCGCCGCACCTGCGCGGCCGTGAAGGCGTGTGCGGC
>Ga0307489_10003528_pt1 | contig 10352 bp, 9 predicted proteins | sample SB12metaG_FD_202247 | JGI IMG/M metagenome (GOLD analysis project Ga0307489, IMG submission 202247) | Sea-ice brine microbial communities from Beaufort Sea near Barrow, Alaska, United States - SB 1.2 | ecosystem: Environmental > Aquatic > Marine > Coastal | place: USA: Alaska | collected 2017-05-06
CCTTGCTCCTGAAATCCAAAACCCCGAACCCTAAACCCAAGACCCTGAACCCTCAACCGTAAGCCCTAAACCCTCAACCCTAACCCTAAATCCTAAATCCCAAAGACTAAACTCTAAATCTTAGACCCTTGATCCCAAACCCTGAACCATAAACCCTAAACCCTGAATTGTAGACCTCGCGCTCTCAACCCTAATCCCTAAACCCGAACAGCCACACCAGACATCCCAGGCCCTAAAACTTAAACCCCGAACCCTAAACCATATACCTCAACTTCTGTACCCGAACCCTAAACCCCAAGCTCAAAACCCTCAACCCTAAAACCTGAAACCTTTCCCATATATCCCAGACCCTAAACTCAAAACCCTCAACCCTAAAGCATAAACAGAACATCCTTTACTCGAACTCTCCATCCCAAACTCGAAACACTTTGAACCCTACACCCTAAATCCTAGAAATAAAAACTAAAAACTAAAAATTAGAACCTCAACCATTAGCACTCAACACTCAACATTCAGATATCAACACTCAACAATGAAGACTCAAGACTTAAGACACACCACTCAACACTCAACACTCAACACTCAACACTCAACACTCAACAATCAACACTCAACACTCAACACTCAGATCTCAACACTCAACACTCAACACTCAACACTCAACACTCAACACTCAACACCCAACACTGAACACTGAACACTCAACACTCAACACTCAAGACTCAACACTCAACCCGAAACCCGAAACCCGAAACCCGAACCCCGAAACCCGAAACTTTGAAACCTAAACTCTGAATCCTAAAACTTGAACCCTGAACCCCAAACCCTAAACTCTAGATCTTAGAACCTAGACCCAAAACCCTAAACCTTAAGCACTCAAACCTGAAACCTTAAACTCTAACCCCTAAACCCTAAACTCTGAACCCCAAATTCAGAACCCTAAACCCTAAACAATGAACCCCAACCCCTGGACCCGGTATCTTGAAACACTAAACCCTAAACTCTAGACCCTCAACCCTGAACCCTCAACCCTCAACTCTCAACCCGCAACCTTCAACTTTCAATCCCTGAACCTAGACCCTAAACCCTCAAAACAAAAGTCTGAAACCCAAATTCTGAACCCTAAGCCCTAAACTTTAAACCTCAAACCCTATATCCTGAATGCCAGAATATCTACCTTAAACGCCCAAGCCTAAAAATAAATTCTTTGACCCTCCGTGTCTAACCTGAGACCCCAAATCCCAAACCCTTAACCCGAAACCCTAACCCGAAATCCTAAGCAATGAACCCTACACCCCAAAACCCAAACCCTCAACCCTGCAGCCTCAACCCTTAATCCTTAACCCTCAACCCTTAACCCTCAACCCTCGACCCTCAACTTTCAACCCTACACCCTCAACCCTCAACCCTCAACCCTAACCCCTACACCCTACACCATAAAACCTACCCCCTAAACCCTACACTCTAAAACCTCCACCCTGAACATCACATCATAAATCTCAAACCCTGAACCCTAATCCCTCAAAGTTAGATCCCAACCCCCCAATCCTGAATTCTAAACCCTAAGCAGAAACGGCGCACCCAAGTTTCTGCCGAAGTCTTATTTGGCCTCAACCCTGAACCTTCAACTTTGCTCGTTAAACCTTAAACCCAGAACCCCAAACCGCAGTTGCTGCCGAAGCTTGTCGAAAAGATTTGTTTAGGAACTTCAAGTTTGATTTAGGAACTTCAAGTTTAATCCAGCATAATTGACCACTTGGTATCCCCAAAAAGATCGGGTACGGCCAAGTGAAAGGCCGGCCTACTGAAACCATCACGATGATTAAGTGGATTCGGACCAGTAAGTTCTCAATGAAGAACTCTCTCTCTCAGTAAAATAGAAACGGGAGCCGGGCGCCGAGTGTGAAGTCCAGTGACTACTAAGTGAACAAGGGTCTTGCCAGTCCTACCGTACTACGCGGGATTGGTTCCGGACTCTGGACAATTTGGTACCGTTTGCTGTCTTAGGCATGCAGAAGCTTATGATAAGATTATCTTTGGATTAGGTATGGTTTTAGGGGCATGAAACCAAGGCTTAAGATACATACCCGAAATGGCTCCACAAAGGCGACTTGTTTTCGCGTTGAGATTTCAAGTCCCACCGCAATCCTGCGTAGAGCCACTCTGGCAGGACTTGGCCCAAACGAACTCCGAAGTCACCAAGATGCGAACTTCTAGAAGGACTGTAATTATTAGTAAACAGGTGATTTGTACTGCGAAATTCAGTTTTAAAACACTACATGTCCAAAAGTGTCCATCTAGAAGTTCGCATCTTGGCAACTTCGAAGTTCGTTTGGGCCAAGTCCTACCAGAGTGGCTCTAGCCAGGTGAGCTGGATTCATATGCGCATCGTGCTGGATGGGCCGTCGGAGTGTGGGGGTGCGGATCCTTTCTAGCATCTACGGAAGGGCGAGGTGTTGGCCTGTGTTGGGCGAGATCAAAATTTAAGGGATCCGCAGAATAGCCCTGCTTCCTTTCGGTGACGTGCATCAAGTCAATGTCCAAAAAGTTGACGGCACCACACTGGACTCATATGCACATCGTGCTGGACGGGCCTTGATGCATAAGAACCTCGCGCTTCTGGTCCTAATTAGAGCTCATGATCCACAGTTGAGGGTCCATTTGAGCTTCTGGCGACTCTCCCGACGTGCTCTGAAATATGCACATTGGTCATTATGAACAAATCCCACATGCTTGAGAGCGTGTCCTGTCAGCACAACCGTTCGAAACCGAAGCAACGTGTCATTTACTACACGAATTTTTGATATTCGTGCAGTAAAGAGAGCTCTTTACTACACCAAATTTGACCTTTCCCGCAAAAAAAAGAACATTCCAGGCGTCGGGTAGACAGAAATAAGAACCCTCCCCTCAAAAACATCCAAACTCCAACCACCTGATCCTCAAAGACAAAAGCCCAAACCCCACACGCTTCTCCAGCCCCTTCGCCCGTCCTCGCCTACTCGCCCCCCGCGTCCAAGCCCGCTCACAACGAGTCCTTCGACAGCCCATTCACAATGACCGCAACCTCGCACAACTCGATGCTCATCCCCGCCGACTCCATGTGCACGCATCGTCCCGCGTCGCACGACGAGTTCCTCGCGCGCCGCCACGCTCAGCGCGCCCCCCGAGTCAGCTCGCTCGAGGCAAAGCTCACCAGCTCGTTCCTTCCCGCGGACAGCGCCCCGCACGACGCCTCCTCGAGCGATTCCTCCTCTATGCCGACCTCTGCTCCTCCCAGCGCGTCGCACGACGATTTTCTTGCGCGCCGCCACGCCGAGCGCGCTCCCCGCGTCATCTCGCTCGAGGCAAAGCTCACCAGCTCGTTAGACAACTGCGAGTGCGTCGTGCATATCACGAAGGACAACACCTCGAGCGATTCCTCCTCCGTGCCGACCTCTGCTCCTTCCAGCACGAACCCAGTGTCGCACGACGAGTTCCTTGCGCGCCGCCACGCCCAGCGCGCCCCACGCGTCACACGCCAGCGCACAAGCTCCCTGCTCCGGGAAGCGTCGTGGCTCGTCCGGAAGTGCCATGAGTAGCGATGTCAAGCTAGTAGCTCGAGTGAAGTGACTAATTAAATCAATTTCCCTCAACTCCGATCGCGTTCTCTGAGATCTGCATGCTGTGTGAAAGACATCCGTGACAACAGCATACGATCATTCGAAAACGATTGCTGTGATGAACGAGGCCACGATGAATGTTGGTGTCTACCCAGACATTCAACAGGTCCGCTACGGGTCCCCAGCACAGAAACATGCGATTCAGTATTCAGCATCGAGTTTCCAGAAGAAGGGGTCCTCTTGCTGACGGCATAGTCTACAGGGGTACCTCGCTCATAAGAAACTGCCACCCCCTCAGGACCACCGTAGGGCCCTAGGCAGAGTCAGCACTACAGGGGTACCTCGCTCATAAGAAACAGCGTCCCCCAAGGACCCTACAGTAGGACTCTGCCGAGGGCCCTACGGTGATCCTAAGGGGGTGGAAATTTCTCATGGGCGAAGTATACTAGTAGACTATGCCGTCAGCACGAGGACCACTTCTTCTGGGACCGGTGACCGGCTATGGTGGGCTCGAATCAAGCCTAAAGGTCCTAATACACTTTGAGGCTGACACATTGTACATGGGGGGTGACCCTACCCACCCCCTGTCTTCTAGTTCTCGTATGTTGACTGAAGGCATAAGTAGTTCTGGTTTGATTTACTGCGTTTTGCTCATTTTGTGTGAGTGTTTCTCACAACACGTATGGTAATTTTCATTGACTAACGGTCTAGGGTATCCGAGACTGGACCTCACTGGGGTTAATGGTCGGATACCTGTAAACCACCCCCTAGACGGGCCTACCGGGGCTTTCTAAGGAAGGGGCCGGTGGTCGGCTATGGTGGGATTGGATCAAGCCTGAAGGTCCTAAAATGGAAACTCGAGGCTGAATACTGGATTGCATATTTCTCTGCTGGGGACCCGTAGCGGACTTGTTGAATGTCTGGCTAGACATCAAAATCTATCGTGGCCACGTTCATACCAGCAATCCTTTTCGAATGGTTGCATGCTGTTGTCATGGATGCCTTTGACGCAGCACTCATAGGGTAACTACCCGAAAACCGGGTAGTTAGGCCCACGGTATTGCCTACGGTAGGCCGTAGGGCTCCTAGGACCTCATGTTTCGTAGGACCCCCCCCAGGCCCCTACGGCCTACCGTAGACAATAACGTAGGCCTAACTGCCCGGTTTTCGGTTAGTTACCCTATGAGCATGCAGATGCCAGAGCACGCGACCAGAGCTGGGAGAAATTGATCTAGTGAGGCACTTCACTGGAGCTACTCGCTTGACATCGCTACTCATGGCACTTGTGGACGAACCACGACGCTTCTCGGAGCAGGGAGTTTGTGCGCTGGCGCGTGATGCGTGGAGCACGTATCTCAGAGTACGCAAACAGAGCTGGTTATCATTGATTTACTTTGTTGCTACTTGAGCACCTCACTGGTGCTGCTCACTTGTCGCCCAAGAAGGCACTTGAGCACTCTACACGCTGCAAATTCGGCGAATGCTAGCGTCCAAGCGGGCTGTCGTGTCCTTAGGCCGGGTGAGCCACGACGCTTCCCGGAGCAGGGATCGTGTGCGCTGGTGCGTGGAGTGCAGGTGCGACGCGGGGCTGGCGCTTGGAGGAGGAGAGGTCGGCACGGAGGAGCAATCATCTAGCGAGCTGGTTAGCTTGTCCTCGCGCGAGCAGACGCGGGGGGCGCGCTCGGCATGGCAGCGCGCAAGGAACTCGTCGTGCGACGCGCTGGGAGGAGCAGAGGTTGGCAGAGAGGAGGAATCGCTCGAGGAGGCGTCGTGCGGGGCGCTGTCCGCGGGAAGGAACGAGCTGGTGAGCTTTGCCTCGGGCGAGCTGACTCGGGGCGCGCGCTGGGCGTGGCGGCGCGCGAGGAACTCGTCGTGCGACGCGGAACGATGCGTGCACATGGAGTCGGCGGGGATGGGCATCGAGCTGTGCGAGGTTGCGGTCATTGTGAATGTGTTGTCGAAGGACTTGTTGTGAGCGGGCTTGGACGCGGAGGGCGAGTAGGCGAGGACGCGCGAAGGGGCTGGAGAGGCGTGTGGGGGTTGGGCTTTTGTCTTTGAGGATCAGGTGGTTGGATTTTGGATGCGTTTGAAGGGGGGGTTCTTATTTTCGTCACCTGACGCCTGAGATGTTTTTTTTTGGCGGGAAAGGGGGTCAGCAAAGGTCATATTTCGTGTAGTAAAGAGCCACGAATATTGGAAATTCGTGTAGTAAATTTCTCGTGAACGGTTGTGCTGACAAGCATGTGGGATGCAATGGTACGTATTTGCTGACACGACACACTCTGAAGCATGTGGGATGCAATGGTACGTACATAATTGTGCTGACAGGACATGCTCTCAAGCACGTGGGATATGTCATTTGTAAAACGTGCATATTTCAGACCACGTCGGGGGAGAACAATCGCCCAAAGCTCACATTGACCATTAGGAACTATATACCCCATTGGATTGACGCTCAACTGAAGATCGTGGGCTCTAATTAAGTTCAGAAGCGCGAGGTTCTTATGCGTCAAGGCCCGTCCAGCACGATGTGCATATGAGTCCAGGAAAGTGCCGTCAACTTTTGGATGTTGACTTGCTCGCCCTTCCGAGAAAGGATCCGCACCCCAAACCCCAAACCATTCCAACTCAATAACCAAGCCCAGCAGTTAATCAAGGAGTTCCGACAGTTAATCAAGGAACTCGGCTCTGCGTCATAAGAACCTCGTGCTTGATCGGCCTTGGCCCAGATCATGCGAACCTAGTTCAAGTTAGCGCCTGCAAAAAATCTCATTTTAGCATTCAACAGAGAAAGAGAGCGGCCCTTCGTTGAGGGTGATGCTAGAGCGAACTGCGAAAGCTCGCCCGAGTTGACTCAAGCGAGGGGCTGCCGCCGCCTTGCCTCACTTGTCTTTCCTAGGTCAACATAGCAGCATTTGATTTGAATTAAAATGTCAACCCTTTCAGCATCACAACTCTAAAAAGTGGCTGAAGGCAGGGCCAGAACCTGGCCTTGAATGTCCTATTTGTGCCGAGTTCGCTCGACAGCGGTTCATGGTGGTGCCTCCCGATGTGCGCGAGCCGTATGCACTGGAGGGCTGGATCCTAGAGATCTGAAAACAGCGCTTTTCTACATATCCTTTCTAAGGAAGGGCGAGGTGTTGGCCTATGTTGGGCGCATTCACAACCTAAAAGACCTAAAGGGTGGTGCATCCCTCTTGCGAGGACCAGGTCCGCTTCCGAGCGAGGGGGAGGGGGGTTGCAGGGTTTAAGTACTCCTACCTAAAAATTTAGGCCGGAATCTGGCCTTGACTACCTTATGTATGTCATATTCGCTCGACAGCGACCTGGACGAGTCCGGGTGCGCGGTCGAGGGGGGGGCTGAGGACCAGGTGCTCACACCTCCGCCTCGCTCTGCTCCCACGGCGATTACAGGGGTCACTTGCGAGTAAGGGCACACGCCGTCCGTAGAGGTGTCCTATGCCCCTGGGCGGAGGCCTACTCTAGGACCCTAGGGCGGTGCGTGTCCTTGATTTCGAGTACGCCCTGTACCACCACGCCACGGCGCCCAGCTAGCAAGAGAGTAGGCTCCAATTCCCTACGGACAGAGAGTGTTTGAAATGAACACTCGCCTCGGATGAATTGCTGATGAGTGGTGGGGGTATGGCGCAGGGTGCACCGCGCGAGTCTCTGAACCCATCGCACCAGGTTCCGAGACTCGACGGCCTCGCACAGTGGTTACTCGCGAATAAGGACACACACCGTCTCCAGGGAGGTCCTATGCTCCTAGGTATAGCCCTACCGTAGGACCATAGGGCGGTGTGTGTCCTCAATTTCGAGTTACCCCTGTACCGGCGGTGCGCTGTACTGAACCGACTGTATAAAAAAAGAGATCTTTGTTGCTACGAACATGGCCGCCATGTATGCATCCCCCTCGAAACTGTGTCTAAGCAGGATCTGGCGTTAATCGAACGATTCGGTGAATCACCGAATCATCGGCTCCAATGCACACGCTCTTCACCTTTGGATGCCCAATATTTCAAAGCCGAAGTGTTTTGTTCAAAACTCGAAATCGTTTTACGTCCCTGTCTCCGTTTGCACACAGCATGTACAGGGGTACCTCGCTCATAAGAAACTGCCTCGTCCTAGGACCCTACAGTAGGCCTATGTCTAGGGCCCTACAGTGGTCCAAGGGTGGAGGCAGTTTCTTATGAGCGAGGTACCTCTGTAGACTGCACATGACCTCTCTCTAGGTCGTCAAGCATTTGCTTGATTTGGAGGCTGGGCCCCTGCGCATTGGGGTTTGAAAGAGAATTCAACCCTGAGTCTCGTCGAAATGTCGGCCAATAACTTCATTGAGTAATTACGTGTCTTTGTACACGGACCGATCTCCGAAGCCAACAGTGTGGTGAGGAAGTGGTTCAGGGGTTACAAGATCAGAAGGTCACACATTTCACGGCCCACACCCAAAATCGAGATGTGAACCTTAATGTATTAAAGTCCACACACCAGAGTTCTTTTCTGTGTACCTTAGATTGAAAGTCCGCGAAGACCCGTTTTTTTGCGGACCTTAATACAGCGGGGGGAAATGGCTTGACATCGTCTACCCCCCCGGAGAATGGAGCTTGCAAGTTTCGAAGTCGGAGAAGCTGCCAACATTCCCAGGAAACAGTGGGTTCTCGAGTGGTGCAGCGTTGAAAATTGTACCTACAGGTCGGCCCGTGCTGAATTCAAGGTTCACACACCCGTTTTGTGCGAACCTTGACAATTTAAGAACCGCACACACCCTTTTTTTGCGGAACTGAAAAATTCAAGAACCGCACACACCCGTTTTCCGTGGACTTCAATCATTCCAGGTCCGCACACTAGGGCCCGAAAAGTGTGTGACCTTCCAATCGAGTAACACCTGCACCAGGTTGGCCTCTAGGCTCTCACGCTTGATGAAGCTGCTGTTGGACCAAGCATCCTTTCTCGGCATGGGGGGGGTTCCGCCTCCGGGAGGAAATGTGGTGTGCATGAAATCGGGGTTTGCTCCTCCAAGCACCAAGCCTGACGAGGTGCTTCTGGGAAGCTCAAAGAGAAAAAGTTCTTTTTTGACAACATACTGGTCCGAATCCACTTAATCATCGAGAAGATTTTAGTAGACCGGCCTTGCGCCATGGGACTTTGAGTTCCCTTTTTCGTGGACCTGTGCGTATCTTGCGCATCAGCGTTGAAAGCAGTATTTGAGCCTCTGACTTCCTTCGTACGCAGCGTGCAGAGTGTGAATGCCCCCCCCCCATTCCTTGTGAAAAAGTTTGTTCACAAAAACACTTTCGTCTAATTTTGCATTCAAGAATCGGCCACACGATCGGAAACAACCGTGTCTTATGTGGCCCAAGATCAGAGAATTGAAGGTTTCCATGGAATCTTTTTCGAGCTGCTGCACGCTGGTGTCACGGATGTCTTTTGCGCAGCATGCAGATCCCAGTGCGCACGCCCAGAGCTGGGGAAATCGATTTACTTGAGCACTTCATGTGTGCTACTCACTTATCGCTAAACACGGAACTTGATCACTTCACACGTTGCAAGTTCGGCGAACTAAAAAGCATCCCGACGCAGAGCGACTCGTGCGACGTAGGGCTTGGGGTGTTCACGTCGCTCTCGCAGTCGACGTCAACTTCGAGTGAGGCGCGGTCAGCGGAGAGGAACGAGCTGGTGAGCTTTGCCTCGAGCGAGAAGACACGGGGAGCGCGCCGGGCGTGGCGGCGCGCGAGGAACTCGTCGTGCGACACGGGGGAAGACGTGGCGGGTGAGCTGGAGGAGGCAACGCTGGAGGAGTCGTCGTTCGAGGTGTGCACGGATGACGAGACGCACTCGCAGTCGTCCAATGAGCTGGTGAGCTTTGTCTCGAGCGAGCTGATACGGGGGACGCGCTCGGCGTGGCAGCGCGCGAGGAACTCGTCGTGCGATGCGGGAGGATGCTGTGCCTCGCAACGAAGCTCGAACTCTTGAATGAAGTCGGCGGAGATGGGCATGGGTGTGCGCGAGGGTGCCGTCATTGGAAGTGGGGAGGCGAAGGACTCGTCGTGAGTGGGCGTGGGTACGTGGAGGGCGACTCGGCGAAGAGGGGCGAAGGAGCTTGTGGAGCGTGTCGAGTCCGGGCTGCTATTTTGAGGAGAACGAGCTTGCCTCTTCGGTTGTTCTTGTCACCAGATTCCAGGCGGCCAATCCCGTTTTTTTGCAAAATCGCCCAAGGTGAATTTTAGAAGGACGTTCGTGTAGTAAACTTCATAAGAAATTAGGACTGCTGACGCGACCCGCTCTCGTCTCCTGAAATGTGCATTTTTTTTAGAGCTCGTCCGGAGAGAACAATCGCCCCGATCCTCGGAATTAACGCGCCTCGGCAGATAATGGGCTCGAATTAATCGCGACGGGATCTCACCCTGGAAATTCGAGCTTGTCTGAGCAGCCACACTGGAGGCAACCCAGCGGCAAATCTTAAGTCAATCTACTACAGATGCTACCTCCGGGAGGAAGCATTTGAATGGGAGTTGACTTTTGAAAACGTCTATTTGCCCCTGGGTTGTCTCCGGGGCGGATGTTGACTCACAACCGAAGATATGAGCTCCTGAAGTTCTTGTCACTCGATGTTCTTATGATAGGTGCATGATCACGAATTGGTCGATCAGTTCCGCAAGTTGCGATTTGATTTGAATTGAACCCGGACACCCACGTAGACCCCCCGAGAGAGAAGAGACACCCCCCCCGAGAGAGACGAGACCCCCCGAGAAA
>Ga0307489_10003529_pt1 | contig 10350 bp, 24 predicted proteins | sample SB12metaG_FD_202247 | JGI IMG/M metagenome (GOLD analysis project Ga0307489, IMG submission 202247) | Sea-ice brine microbial communities from Beaufort Sea near Barrow, Alaska, United States - SB 1.2 | ecosystem: Environmental > Aquatic > Marine > Coastal | place: USA: Alaska | collected...
AGTTGAATCTTTAAACCAGTCTTTAGGTGCATAAAAAATTAATTCACCTTTTTTATCTTTTGTTGTTGAATGTTTTGCTTCATTTATAATAGATAAATAATGTGCCCAATTTTGAGCTTCTTTTGTTAGCTCTTCATCAAATACTAATGGTTTATATTCAAAATAATTTCTATTTATATTTTGATAATTAATAGCTTTTTGAATAGCTTTTAAATGTAATTGTTTTTTTTCTGCTTTAGCAGCTAAATAATCATTTACAGTTAAAGATTTTGGTGTTTGGGCTATTCCTAATAAAGGAATTAGCATTAATAATAACATTTTTTTCATAATATTTAATTTAATTGTTATCTCCTACTGATAGGGGTGCTTTGATTGGATTATGTGGATTATACTCTTTAAGTATAATGTCTTTATGACAAGGTATAAAAATATTTTTATTATTTACTATTTTTAAACCTTTTTTTACCTCCACTACAGGTAAAGTTTTAAAATCTCTAGATAATTGCAATTTTGCTTGATCTAAATGATTATTATATAAATGGCAATCGCCTAATTGTCCTGTTAATATACCGGGTGTAAAATTAAATTCTTTACACAATAATAATATTAATAAGCCATACATAGCAATATCATAAGGTAATCCTAAAAATACATCAGCAGACCTTTGTTGCCATATTAAATCTAATTTATTATTGTTTACATAAACTTGAAATCCATAATGACAAGGAGGTAAAGCCATATTGTTAAAATCAGCAGGGTTCCAAGAGTTAAGTAATAATCTTCTTGAGGACGGATTTTTTTTGAGGTTGTCAATAATATATAACAATTGGTCAAAACCATTGAAATTTCGCCATTGAGTACCATATATCTTCCCAAGAGTTCCATCTGTTCTACCGGAACGTTCATAATCGGGGTCCCAATAAAAAACATTATGTTTATGAAGATACTTAATATCTGTGCGGCCCTGTAATATCCAGAGTAGTTCTGTAATCGCATGATTAAAATATACTTTTTTTGTTGTTAATAAAGGAAATCCTAAGGCCATATCATGTTTAATACTTCTTCCAAATATAGATAATGTGCCGGTTCCTGTTCTATCTGATTTTTGTTTTCCACCATACAAAATTCCTGATAACAATCCCCTATATTCTTCTTGTATGCTTATCATAATAATATTTTTTTGTTTTATATATTTCTTGCCAAATTTCGTTTACAAAATATGTATTTGGTGTTTTATAAATAGTTTTATAATTACTACCTAAAGATACTGCTACTCGCCATTCATCCGGATAAAAACCATCAACAATAGGCCATGGCGAAACTCTTATATCATTTTTAATACAATAATCATCCCATTTTAATTGTTCATCGTTTGGAGTAAAAGTATTACCTAATCCTATATAGTTTTTTTTCTTTCTATTTGCAGCTATTCCCATGGTAAATCTTCATTTTTTAAATCAGTAATAGGTATATAATTTCCAGAAATGTGATCCCATTTAAAATGTGCTTCAGCTTGATTTTCACCAAGATTTTGAAACTTAACTTTTAAAACTTTTACTTTAACTGTTTTGCGTTCATAATCTCTATGAACTAAAAGTCCGTGATAACTAGCATCATACCATTCCCCACCACCTTTAATAGAATACATTGTTGGTTCATCCATTGTTCCATCATCTTTTTTATACATTTTTGTAGGATGAGCAACAACTATTACTAATACATCATATTTTTTTGCAAAAGCTTCTATTCTAGTAAGATATTCCATTGTAGCATCTGGTATACTCATAGCACTTGATCCATTCATCTTAACTTTGTTATATGGATCTATTACTAAACATTTAATTCCTTTGCGCTTTACAAGTTCAGCTCCTTTAAGCAATACTGAATCTAAATCATATCTTTCATTTTCAATAAAATAAAAATTATCATTTATTGATTCTGTTATTTCATTCCATTTATCAGTTCCAATATCACTTTTTTCAGGAAGCCAATTACCTAGCTTTCTTATTAGCTTATGGGCATGTAAAAAAGTAGGTTTATTTTCTGGAGATGCAAATGCTGTTTTCCAACCATAATTTAAATAGTATCCAACAGCCATTCGATCAACAAAATCAGACTTACCACTACTAGGAACACCTGTAACGGTGATGAATTGTCCTGTGTAAGTGGAGAATATGCTATCAAAGTTATCAAGCCCGACTTGATAGCCAGGCTTAAAACCTTCTTCAATAAATTCTTCAAGTTCATTATTAACATCATTTAAGGTTAAAACATTTTCTAATGGAACGGGTATAGCTTTATCAATAAGTAAAGAAAGCATAGAAGGGCCGTAAGCCATAAGATATTCATTAGCATCTTTGAGGTCTGCAAAGCTAATTGTATAGCATATCTCTGCCCCAAAACGTCTGATGAGTTCCTTCTGTAAGTTTTGTCCGGCTTCGTCTTGGTCAACCGCGATAATAATTTTGGATTTGTTCTCGAAATATTCAATGCAGTTATCGAGGTAATCAAGATTAAGCTTAGTAATTGTAGCTCCATTTGGAACGCTGACCACACTGTTGACTTTAGCCTCCAAAAAAGATAAAGCATCAATTTCGCCTTCCACAATAACAACATAATCATGCCCAACAGTACTGTCGACATTATAAAAAACCTTTTCGGCTCCTTTAACAAGTTTAAAATTTTTCCTACCATCTCTATATTTTATATTTATTAATTCATTATTTATAAAATAATTAAATTGAATTGTATTTTCATTTTTTGAAGTTTGAGGCATCCATTCAGAACCTTCACTAATTTTCATTTTAGTAAGTATTGATTGAGATATACCTCTGTTTTCAAACCATTTAATAGCATTATCACTTAATGATGTCTTATTTTTCCATTCAGGTTTTGTGTAAACTTTTTCGCTAGCGCCTTTGCGCTGAAATGTATGTAATTGAAATGTTTGATTGCAGTTATGACAAGTGCCTAAGCCTCTACCCCAATCGTAAGATGCACATTGTGCTTTCTTATTTTTACTTGTACGATCGGAAGAGCACAGAGGACAAATACCTTGTGCTTTTCCAACTTGTAAGTCGTACTGATTAAACTGGTCGATCAAAAATCCATTGATCTCCGAATTGTTTATATCCATTTAAAAAGGTAAATCTGGTGTTACTGGTTGATTTGGTTTATTTACTTGTTGATTATTATCATCTCTAGGAGCAGCAGCTACATTATCACCATTGGTCCAAACAACTTGAATATTACCTAAGTAATTTTTTTTCATTTTGCTTTCACGTTCTTCTTTTGATTGTGAATCCGTAATTGGTCCTTGGTTTCCAAATTGGTCTACTTCGTCATTAATTGTAATTGTAATAGGATAATATTTACCTTTTTTACCTACAATAATTTTAGACTTGTCTATTGCGTCTAAATTGATACTTGATTTAATTATTGATGCCATTAGATTAAATTTAATTATAGTGTTTGATTTTCAAAATATTGATCTGGGTTAAATCCAGGTGTATTATAAACTAATTTATAGTTTGCGGCTGCTTCTTGTACTTTCCTGTATCCGCTATTTATAAAATCAGGTGAGCAGTCAAAGAATTTTGGTACTAATGTATTTTTATCTAAAGCAATAAAAAGCATTTCATAACCAAAAAGTTCTTGATAAATAAAAGCTTGACTATTGTAACCATATTTATAAGCACTTGATTTAAAGTTGCTTACATCATTTGTAGTTTTTAAATCAATGATCATTTTTTCATCATGATTTACTACGTCAGCTTTTCCTTTCCACATAAGATCTTCAATTTTTTTAATTTGAGGCACTTCATATTCAACATTACCTTCATTTATAAAATAATTTATCATTTCATGCTTACGAGTTTTTTCAATCATTAATTCGATTTTATCAACTTCATGTTCTAGTAAACACATTTCACCATCAGATAATTCTTTATATTTTTTGGTGTTTCTTGTTGAACTTTGTATAACTCTATACTTTTTTAATTTATCAGGTTCTAAAATAGCTGTGTGATAATACCCTCCAACTAAAAAAGCCGGTCTCATTTCTTGAGGTTTATATAGTGATAGCGGATCTTTAATTAAAGTGCTTACATTGCTATTGCTTAAAAACTTTTGACCAAATTTACCGTAATAATGTTCGTCTTCTTTAAGTTTCTTAAGTATTTCTTCTTTATTCATTAAAGAGTTGTTATTAATTTTTCTATTTTAGAATCAACATTGTATTTTGCTTTAATAATATTTAAAGCTTTGTTTTTATCTTTTGATTCAGCTACATATTTTTTAGCTGCTTCAATTTGCTCTTCATTCATTAAAGGATTATCACTGTCTTGAGTATCATCAATAAGTAATAAATTGCCAAGAGCATATTTTTTACCATAAGATGAAGCTGAACCAAACTTTTGTGGTGTAGCCATGCCTTTTTGATTAAGATCAACGCCTACTAAAGCTGTCTTAGAAATAAAATTTGATGATTCGTTATCTGTAATTGTTGCAGTAGTTTTAAAGGTTGGTATTCCTGCAATATCTGCAAGCTCATCTTCATCAATAGTAAAGTTTACTTTATATTTTATAATGAAGGGCTTTAATGCTTCTAGTATATCTTCAGCATTTCTAAAGTTATAGTTCCCAAAGTTATTTCTTCTTTTTTTAGCTACTTTGAGTTCGGCTTGTATGGATGCTAATTTTTCGTTTAATTTCATTCGTTTGTGTTTAAATTAGTAATTGGTATATTGGTATTCTATATCAAAGGTAATCAAAAATTTGATTTGATTTGACATTTTCTATTAATTTTTTAACTGCTTCTTTTTTTATTTCAGATATTCTAACATAAGCACTTGGACCTTCAATGCTTAGTATATCAGCTATTTGATTAGCACTATGCTTATCACAATCAAGACCATAACTTAATCTTAATATTTCATATTCTTTTTTATTTAAATGCTTTTTAAGTAAGCTTTGCAAATAAATATTCATCAATCCTATATTATATGGCTCAGATTGATCGGGTATTTGAAATAAACTTCCATCTTCATCTTCATTAATTTGTTCATCAATACTTAAAAATATTGAATTAAAAAACATGGCTACCATTTTATGATTTTTACCATTATCTTTTCTTATTTCATTTAATTTATGCTCAGGTATTCTTATATCACCTCTGTTAATATCTATAGCTCTTCTTATTGCTCCTTTAATTCTCTTTGATAGAAATGACTTAATTGTTTTTTCGGGCTCATTAGATTCTTCTATTGTTTCCCATATAATTTTGTCTACTGCTCTAATTAATCCTAAACTGCCTTCTTGAATTAAATCATTAATACTCATTACTCCACTAGCTTGTTGTGAAGTGGCAAATTTGCGACCTATATTTTCTACTAAAGGTAAAAACATAACAATTAATTCTTCTCGTGTATATTCTTTTAATTCTTTAAGTTCAATATTATGTATTGAATCTGTTAAATCTAATTTATATCGGATATAATTTTTTACATTATATTTTTTCATATTCTTTGTTCAATAACATTTTTTCTTTCTTTAGGTTATCGCTCATGGTTCTGTAAATTGTTCTTGTTGAACAACCTAAAGCTTTAGAAAGGTTTGAAATGGTTATTTTACGGTGAGTTTCATTTATAAATAACATAGATTCATAAATATCTGATTCATTTACTTTTTTTGTTTTGCCAATTATATGGCCAACTATTCTTAGCTTCTCTCGTAAAGATAAAGTACAATTATCTTTAAATATAATTTTTCTTAATTTATTTTTAGGTGGCTGATCTAAATCAGCAGTACTTACCTCAACAATTATTTTTTCTAAAATTAACAATGGAACATAAAATTGAATAAAACCATTTTCTTTATCACATATATACGATGCTACTTCTGTAAACTTTTTTAAATTAAAATTAGGATTTAAATACCATATAACTAATAAATGCCATTTTAAAGATTTGTATGTTGTTATTTTTGCTTTGCTTCTAAATAATTCATAGCATTGATAAGTACCATCTTTATAATATGAACCCCATTTAAATACTTGTGAAGGTATATCGGTTATAGGGTTTTGCCGGTAAATAATTTTTCTTTGGTTTAAATATCCAAAGCGTCGATCTTGTGACATTAGCTCCTTACTATTTATATATAATTACCTATTGTCACACTTTTAGTGATGACTTTTTATAAGCTTTTTAATTTTTCTTTAATCTTGTTTATTTTATTAAGAATAATATTTGCTTTTAAATATTCCTCCATATCTACATATTTATATTCAAGATTATATAATCTTTCTAATTGTAAATATAACAAATCTTCTTCTGTTATAGCATTTCTAATAATATCTTCATGATCTAAAACATAATCTTTATTGTTTTCGTCTTCAGCTAATTTATCATAATGCTCTACAAGGCTCTCAAATATTAATCTGGAAATTCTTTTAATATCATCTTCTGAAAACATTATTCAATCTCTTCCATTGTTAATACTTGTTGGATTATTTGTTTAGGCGAACCTGAAAATCGAACCTCATCACCATATAAATCAATCCAAGATAATGTATATAATTCTGGCTTAATTCTTTTTTTAAATATTGTACTAAATTTATTGCTCGACATTTTTTATTTTTAATAATTCAACTTCAATTGTTTCAATTCTCTTTAATAATTGTTCTATTGTAATATCAACATTTTGATCACGACCAGGCTTTATATAATTCTTATCTAGCTTATTAGATAGTTCATCATAAACATCATGCATATAATGATCTATATTGGCTTCAACTTCATATTTTTTTAGGCCATTAATAACAGTTGCATGGTCTCTATTAACTTCTCTACCTATTGCAGATAAACTTTTATATCTACAAAAATTCTTTGCTAATTTAAAATATATAAATCTAGCTTGAGACATTTCTCTGGTTCTTAATTTTCTTTTAATATTACTAATTTGTAATCTTTCTTCAACTAATTCTCTTATTAGTCTAGTGGATGCGGTATTTGTGGTTGTTGTCATGTATTTATATTGCTTGTTTAAAAAAGGTTTTACTTACAGTGTTTCAAATTGATAATTGTTTTTAATTATTGAATTAAAATATTTGCCTGCTGATTTGTTTGTTCTCATTTTATCAAATACTTTTAAAGGTACTCCTTTATAAATATATATCCTGCCATTAACAAATTCTATACTTAATTGTTTTGCGTCTTTTTGATAAGTTACAACGCTAATAACCGTTGATTTTATTTCTAATGTTTCTTTAATTGCTTTTCTCATTTTCTTTGTTTATTATATTATCCAATAGCTTACGTACTTACTTCGTATTACTTTATTCTTAATTCGGTTCCATCATTGTAACGTACATGAATTTTTATATTATGTATATTTTTTTCTTCTGCTTCTATATAGCCATCTATAGGATCCATATTTGTACAAAAGTATCCATCTTTTGAATCAGGATAATCTCCTTCAATATAAAATACGTCTATTTTATTATAGTCTAATTCTCCGAGTTCCATAATTCTTTTCTTTTATAAGGTTTTGAGTGTTGTTTTGGCACATAATATCCTAGTATAGGATTCACCCAATAATTCCACCAATCGTCTGGAAATTTAGTTTGATCACTAACAATTAATGCTTTTTTATTTTTATATTTTTTTATCATTCTTGTAATTTATTAAAAATTATTATTTCTAAATCTCTCCATTCGTAACATATTTTTGAAGGATAATCAATGGCTTTTTGTTTTAGTCTTGTATGTTGTTCATACATTCCTAGCTGAGCGCCTACAATTATTGATATCCAAATAATACTTAAGTATTTAAATATTTTAAAAAGTATTTTAGTTTTCTTCTTCATCTTCATCAGTATCTAATTCGGCAAAAAAGTCTTCAAGTTCATAATCTGGTAAACGCTCTTCTATATCATCTATGTATACAGAAGAACCTTGTGGTAAATCTTTAATTCTTTCTATAATATCTTTGAATGAAGGAGCATAATAAAAAACATCTGACTCCCAATTTATAGTTTGTGCATCTTCAGTCATTACAAAAAGATCATATCCATCAGCAGTATTCCAAGTGCTTATTTCTAAATATGGTTTACCGTGGTAATTATCAGATATTTTTACATTTAAATGTTCTTGTAGTCTTGTTAAATTATCCATGTGTTGTATTTTAAGTTGTTTATACAAATGCTCATCATCATTATTAAAACACTGAGCTGAACACAACCCAGTGTATAAAATTAGTATTATTTTAATTGTTTTCAATTGCTTCTTTAGATTCGTTTTCATATCTGTTTTCAGCATAAGCTTCAAGTTCAATCGTAAAGTAGTCAACTATATCAGCTAAATCAAAGCCATCATCTATTAAAGGTTTCATAGATTCAACTTTAATTTCCATAGTGTATGAGCCAAGCACAGATTTCATGCGATCAAATCTTGCTTTGTAAGTTAAATAGTTTTCTAAATTATTATCCATTTTATTATTATTTAAGGTTCAATTATATTATCCAAAAGCTTACGTATTTGCTTCGTATATTGTTAATCCTAATTCATTTGCAACATAATTAATATGCTTTGAAGTAGTTGGGCTTGAGGTCATACCTCTTACATTCCATTTAAGTTTATATAGTTTATCATCTTTAATCTCAGCAACGCGAGTATCGTATGAAATTATGTCATTACCTATTTGTCTTAAGTTTTGTTTGTATCTATCAAATGTTTTCATTTTGTTACTTGTTTAATTAATGTAAATAATATTTGTTGTTTTATCTTTAATTCTAATTCTTGTAGCTCATCACTTTCAAAGTAATCTATATCCGCCCCGCTTAGTCCCCATCGGACTACAGTATTAATGTTTTCATCAATTTCCTTAATGCAATGATTTGCAGTTTTTTGTATAAGTTTGTCCATTAGTATCCGTGTTTAGTATAATGTTTAATTGTTTCTAAGCTTGCTTTGTTAAACGCGCTTACTCTTTGTCTATAAGTTTTATCAGTACAATATTTTTTCATAGCATGTACATTTGTTTGGCCATGATCTGTACCATAATCCTCTTCAAACTTTGCTATTTGTAATAGCTTAGCTTCCATCATTTGTTTAGTTATATTCATTTTGTTTATTTTATGTTTAATAAAATTTAAACCAAAAGTAATAGAGTTGGTATTCGTCCATCGTTGTCACTTAAGATTTAAACTTTGTTATATTATCCAATTCAATCCGTGTTTGCTTCGTATAGGAATAAAGCTCCTTTTCTACAGCATGAACACATTCCTGTGTTATATTTATCTATCTCACCAAAGGGTGATTCCCAACAACAATTTGAAAGCCATTCCCCATTGTTTGTCATTCCTAAATGTATCATTGTATCCATCATGACTTACAAGCTCTTTGACTTATCCAATATTTACCTACTGAATCACTTAAACGGTATTCATTTATTAAATACTTAGCATTTTTAAAGCTTTTAGTTTCGTCTACTGTTTCAGTTCCAGTTGAATTTGAATATTTATAGTTAATATAATAATTTGAATTTCTCATTTTTCTTTGGGTTTTAAGGTTTATGTTATTAGTCTTTTTGGTTGTATAATATATCTGCTAAGCTTTCACCTATCTCAGCAAAGTATTGGGCCTTACCTATCATGTCAAGCATTGCATCTTTTTCATCTCTAGACAAATTGTATCCATCTTCATCCTTGCCATTAGTATCAATTAGCTCTTGTGCATAATCTATACAATCTTGAAGGTCCATATTAGTATTTTGAAATCTACAGTGGGACATGTTGCTCATCTTTCTTTGGGTTTTAAGGTTTATATAATATCTTTTATTATAGTGTGTAAATCTTTTGTGTTTGTGATATGATAATTTGAATGGTATTTGTCATTTAATTTTATTACAGTGTCAATTATATAATCAAATTCTTTGTCAGTGTAATAAAGTTCAATTGATATTTTTTTGGTGTGTATTTTTTTCATTTTGCTTTATTTTGGTTTTAAGGTTTATATAATATTTTTTTCAAATGCTTTAATTAATCTTGTAACTTCTTGTTGTACTTCAAGTCTAGCTTCTGTATTGTTATAGTCTTCTAAAGCTATTAAAATAATTGTTTTTTGTAAGTTTGTTAATTGCATTTTGCTTTGTTTTAATGTTCAATTATATTATCCAATTCAATACGTGTTTACCTCGTGTTTTAGCTCTTCCGTCAGTAGACATATAAAATCCACCAAAATAATTACCAATAAATACCCTAAAGCATTGTAAATCATATCTAAATTTAATCCCTCTTTATCTTCCAAAAGGTTGTAAATTATTTGTATTGTAACAAAGTGTTGTATGTATAACA
>Ga0307489_10003530_pt1 | contig 10349 bp, 11 predicted proteins | sample SB12metaG_FD_202247 | JGI IMG/M metagenome (GOLD analysis project Ga0307489, IMG submission 202247) | Sea-ice brine microbial communities from Beaufort Sea near Barrow, Alaska, United States - SB 1.2 | ecosystem: Environmental > Aquatic > Marine > Coastal | place: USA: Alaska | collected...
CTCCTGTCAGTACGTGTTTGGCTGGATCACCTTGCACATTTCGGGCAAATTCTAAACGTTCACATTTACGGTCCCTGATTGGTCAACGGAAGGTCCGTAATATATCTTGCGGTCCCTGATTGGTCAAGAGGCTGTATTCGGGTAAGTCAGGGGGTTTTCAACCGGGAGACTGGGATTAAGTGATCCCCTCAAAGTACTTTGAGAGAGAGAGTGCCACGAGTCAGCGTGTATGAGGAGGCACCAGGCCCCCGTGCAGTGACCCACACGCAGGCGCACGGGGACGGTAGCCGTCACTTCAAAGTACGTAAATTCAGTGTCGAGTTTGGTATCGAATCGAAGCTTTTCGACCAATCAGAATGTTCCAATTCAGACCCCCCAAAAAGTATACCGGTACTCTTTGAGAGTTGTCATCCCCTTGACGGGCATACACTCGTTCACGATAGAGTTCAACATGAGCAACTCCGGGACACATTCATGAGTTAAGTTGGGTTATAAGGTGAACAGAAGAGCTCAAGTTGAGCGGAAATGGGAACGAGTGTAAGCCCCTGCCTCGCCGGGGCAGGCGATCGCTGCGGCCGCCTCGCAGGTGAGCGCCCCCTGGTCGGTGAGGGTGCCCGCGGTGGGTACCTGCCACGACAGCCGATCCCCCCCTCCTCGGCTGCACCAATACCAGCCTGTAGACCCAAGCCGCCGTCCCTGCCGCCGCCGCCGCCGCTGACATCTGTCTCCACGTTGGCACCAGTGTCAGTGCCAGGCTGCACGCCCACGCAGAGTAAGAGAGAGAGAAACGCGTCAGCATCCATGCCGCCGTCCCCGCCGCCCCCATCCTCCTCCTCGTCCTCGATACCAGACACCCCCCTGCCGCCGCCGCCCTCCTCCTCCTCGTCGGCTCCAGTGCCAACCTCCACGCTACTACCACCCTCCCCGCCGCCGTCCCCGCCGGCTCCACCCTCTTCAGCGGTCTCGTTACCAAACACCCCCCTGCGGCCGCCGCCCTCCTCCTCCACGTCCATCGGCTCATCCTTGTCGGCACCAGTGTGTAGCGGCGCAAGTTGAAAGTGAAAGCAGACGTTGAAAGCAATTTATCATGTGTTTGTTTCAAGTGCTGAAACCATGGGCCCTTTCAACACGGCTTTTGATACGCTTAATATGCACCGCCCAGCCAGTGTCAGCATCTACTCCCCCGCCGCCATCACCCCACCAGCTGACACCGCCGCAGCTACCGCCGCCGCCGCACACCCCACCGCCATCCCCGCCGCCGCCGCCGGATTGGCTCCCGTTCGCTCTGCCCGCCTCTGATTGGCGCCTTACCGCGGCTGCCTCTAGCGCCCGCCTGTGATTGGCCGCAACCCACTCGCGAATGCCCCCATCGCCGGCGCCGCCCGCTCCACCTCGACCGCCGCCGCCGTCGGTTCCTCCTCTGTCGCCGCTGCCGCTGCCGCCCCACACCTCACCACCGCCCCCGCCGCCGCCGCTGCCGATGCCGTCCCAAACCCCACCGCCGTCCCCGTCGCCGCCGCTGCCGCCGCCGCCACTCACCCCACCACCGTCCCCGCCCCCGCCGCCGCAGCCGCTCCACACCCCACCGCCATCCCCTCCGCCGCCGCCGCTGCCTCCCTCATTCTCGTCAGAATCGGAGCCATCAAACATCGCCGTCACAGCCGCCAAGCGTTCGGCGGAACGCGCTTCTACCTTTGCCGCGGCCGCCGAACGCGCGTCCGCCACCTTCTCCCAGGGGCTTGCACTCGTCCACTTTTCAGCTCAACCTGAGCCGTCTCAGACACCAAATACTCCCTGAACACCCCCTAATACCCCCCTACCGCCCCCTGAACAACCCCTGATACCCCCTAAATGCACCCCCTATCCCACAGAAAGCGCTTACGTTTAGCCGAAAAGTGGACGAGTGTGAGCCCCTGCCTCCTCCTCGTCGGAATCAGGAAACATTGCCGCCACAGCCGCCGAGTTGTAGCGGCGCATGTTGAAGTCGAAAGCAAAGTTTGAAAGCGGTTCATCATGTTATAGATTCAAGCGCTGATACCAATGGCGCTTTCAACATGGATTTTGATACTGGCAACCTGCACCGCCCTACCGAGCGTTCGGTAATACGCGCTTCCGCCGTTGCTCCGGCCGTCGAACGCGCATCCTCTGTTGCCTCCGCCAGCTCGCTTAAGAACACCGCCGCCTCCGCCGCCACCGCCGCCGCCTCTGCTGCCACCGCCGCCGCCTCCGCCGCCGCTGCTGCCGGCGCCGCTGCCGTCGCCGCATCCTCGTCGACCTGGGATGAGCCGTGGGGAGTTGCGTTCCCACTGTCACCGCTGCCACCACCCCCTCCGCCGCTACCGCCGCTGATACCGTCCCCGCCACCGACGTTGCCGTCCCCGCTGCCACCGTGCCCGCCGCCGTCCTGGTCGCCCCCGTCGCCCCACCCAGAGCCGGAGAATATGCGGCGGGGAGCGCTGTGGACCGCCGCCGGCGGCGGCGCCGGCACCGGCAGCAGGAGTGGCGGCCCGGGCCCGCCGCCGCCGCCTCCGCTCAGGGGCTTACATTCGTCCAATTTTGGCTTGACTTGAGCGATTTTGTGGTGTATGTTGAGTAGTTGAAGGGGTTCAGTGGTAAAAACGGCTCAGGTTGAGGTAAGAAGTGGACGAGTGTAAGTCCCTGCGGCCGCCACCGCCGCCGCCGCCGCCGTCGCCGCCGCCGCCGCCACCACCACCGCCACTGCCGCTGACGCCGCTCGTGGTGTGCGCAAAATTGCAAGCGGCGCCCCGGAAAAGTAAGCACACAGGCTGATCCATGGTGTGTGCATAGCCGCAGGCGTCGCCCCGGCCGCAATGACCTCTCTGAAAGTCAAAACACACCTTCTGTACGCCCGAGCCCCCGCTTCCCCCGGCGACCCCGCCAGCGCCTGCGCCACCGCCGCCGGCGGCCGCCCAGCCGCCACCGCTGCCGCCTGTGTTGCCGCCGATGCTGCTGTGCCAAAATCGACAGCCGTCGCCCCGGCGGCATTTGCCCTTGCGAAACGCAAAGCACTCGCCCTCCCCGAAGTGTGCAGGTACTCCGCTCCCGCTAATCCCGCCTGGTCGCTCATAGGCTGCAGGTCCTGCACTGCTGCCGCCGCCAGTGCTGCCGCTATCCCTTGTGCCTGCCGACCGCGCGAGCCAATCGTGATCGCCGCCCCTGACTGTTTGCTCATAGCGCACCAGTGGTCTGCCCCCGGCCTCAGATGACACACGGACCGCATCATACTGCCCCCCTGCCGCTAGCGTTACTGCCCTCCGCCCGTTCCGCGTGAAAACCCGACACGTGTCGGGCATTCGCGACAGGAAGTCCTGCACGTCGGGCCTGGTAGATACTGTTCGCCACTTCATACGATATTGTTTGAATCCATACACGAGTGTTCAACATGCGTCGGTCGACGTGGAGAGCAATGGGCCTGGCATTCATTGCTCGCCACAAAAAAATGCCATTTATCTCAATATCTGAGGGTTGGACGATGTGGTGGGCAATGGGCCTGGCAGATATTGCTCGCCACGTCAAACGATCCCGTTCAACTCCGGAATCCTGGGTTCAAAGTACGTTGAATGAAGTGGCTGGCACTGGGCATGGGAGATGTTTCTTGCCACGTCAAAGGATGCCATCTCACTGAGGAAACGAGGGTTCATAATGCGTTGGTCGAGGTGACGGGCAATTGCAGGGCCTGGCAGTTGTTGCTCGCCACGTCTAAATCTAAGAATCAACGGGAATTCAGAGTGCGTTGAACGTCGTGGCGAGCATTATCTCTGGGCCCAACCTCTACGTCCAATGCTTCAGGTGGCAGAACGAATGCCTCCCCGGTGACAAACTCGTGGGCGTCCTCGACATAGTGCCTTGCACCATGTTGTTATATCAGCCCAGACGGACCTGGAGTAAATTGGCGGAGGGGTTTGGTTCGTGCTCACCATGTGAGTGCCTTGGGGCTCGATGCATTCATGATACAGCGTAAGGACCCCGCCTCGAAACGGTCCAACCACAACGTGTTGCCGGCGAAGCACGAGAGTACCAGGTGAACCCCACTGCTAGGGCCGGAACACAAGGATAGCTGGCACTGTCATCCACCGCATAGAGTACCGGTGCAGCGGTGCTCGCCACTTCGATCAATGCCAGGAAACCCTCAAGGACCGAGGATGTAAAGTACGTGTCGACGACGTAGCGAGGGAGGGGAGTGGAGAGGGGGAGGAGTAGGAGTGGGAGGGGGAGGAGGAGGAGGAGGAGGAGGAGGAGGAGGACGAGGAGGAGGAGGAGACGGAGAAGGAGGGGGGGAAGGAGGAGGACGAGGAGGAGGAGGAAGAGGAGGTGGAGGAGGTTGGGAGGAGGAGGAGGAGCAGGAGTTGGAGGAGGAGGAGCAGGAGGAGGAGGACGAGGAGGCGGAGGAGGAGGATGATGAGAGGAGGAGGACGAGGACGAAGACGAGGAAAATGATGCGCGGAGACTGTGCACAGGTACACCCTGAGCCAACAGGGTGATAACGGAACATCCCACGAAGCCCCGCCTGCTGCGATGCCAGACACTGAACGCGGGCGACCGCCCCGTCTCGTCTCCTCCAGGCAGTTGCTCCCGCCCATCAGGGCCCCGGTACACTATGAGCAAACAGTCAAACCCATATACTACCACATATACCGCAAGGGTATGCAAGTCGCCCCGACCGGCACTTTTTCAGTACCTTTAGGGTCTATTGACTCGTCAAACTCGTTGTTGGTGTCCAACCGACCCCCACTCTCATATTAGACGCAGGCAGTTTCCCGTAGCAACCGAACCAACGTATCCCACAGAGTAGTCACGATGAGAAGAAAGGTGGACGAGTTGCAGCCCCTGGTGTATGGCCCTGCCTCCCGTGTGCGTCGATACACATGGCGCCCATGGTGCAGAGCCTGGCCACTTGTTTCCTGATTGCTTGCTCATATCATACCATTCGGCCAGCACACACTCGCCACGTTATCCTCCCTGGCTGTACACCAGCTAGCTCCCTCTCTGATGTAGCCTTGAGCCAGTTTGTCCCTGACTCCAGTCTGTGTGGACTCGATGAGAACGGGAGCCAAGGCGGAAGCCTGGTGCCTCCTCATACACGCTGACGCGTCTCTCTCTCTCCTGAACCCGATGAGAGAGAAAGACTTCCACGAGTATAAGGAGGCGCGTGGTGGAGATGTAGGGTGGAGAGGCTGACAAGTAGACAATACCCTCAAGGATCGGGAGGTGCGAGGGCAGCATGATAATCACCGAGGTATTCCACTATGGAATGTGTGGCCTGTCCCCATAGCTCAACGATTACCAAATAGCTAGGTTGCAAGAAACAACGGCACCACGGGAGCTGGTCTTAACGGCCTTACTATTCTGCGAAGCCCATTTTATGAAAAAGAAGTCAGGGAACGAGTGATCAGGCCGGGGATGAGGATGCAGCGCGTGTGCACGGGTACACGGGTACACTATGCAAAACCATTGATGGAAAGAGTGCAGGGCGATAAACGACATCCCACACTGGTACACCATGCACAACCATAAAGGGAACGAGTACGGGGAGACTATTTACATCCCTGCCTTTCTGCAGAGCCCGCCGTTTTGGTACGACCCGCACAGCTGTGCTTTGAAGTGGGCGCCCGGGTCGTTCAGGTTCATCAGGAGTGAGTTGAGCCCCGTGGCGACGGGGATGATGAACATGGGGTGGAGGGTCGGCGGCGAGTCCGGCGTCCGGCACCGGGGAGTAGCAGCAGAAGTTGAAATTGAAAGCAAAACTTTTATAAAGCGCTTCACCATTTCTATTGTAGTTTCACGCGCTGAAAGCGAGCGCAGTCAATCATGGCTTCATGGATCAACCTGGGGTCGACCTGGGGACAACCTGCTCCTCCCTGCCTCGGCGAATGCGGGCGCGATTGGTCCCGATCCCAGTCCCGCTCACGCTCCTCCCCCCTCAGGCCAGGGACTCACAGCGTAGAAGGCAATCAGCTTTAAAGATTGGGTGATTGGTCGATTCGGTCCGATGTTTCTTCATTTTGTTTCGTTTCATTCCTCACTCTCAGGCACTTTGTCATGTGGTCTCAACACTACCACGAGAAGGAAAGTAAGGCCCTGCCTCTGGCGCTGCCGATCAATCGCCAGCTGGTGCGCCGTCGCCGGCTTGGGTGGATTGCGGTCGCCGAGAGGGGAGCGGCTGCGCGAGCGAGAGCGTGTATCCGAACGACGACGACGCCGCGCGGGCGCGAGGCTCGGGGAGGTGGAGGAGCGTGAAGGTGAGCGGGGTCGAACTCGTCCGAGCTCGTCCGGTGACCGCGTCCGCGTCCGAGCTCGTGACCGAACACGTCTGTCATTGTCCCTCCCACCGCCGCCGCTGCCGCCGCCGCCGCCGCCGCTGACGCTGTCGCTGCCGCCGTAACCCCCGCCGTCGCCGCCGACTCCACCTCCTCCGCTGCCGCAGCCGCCGCCGCTGCCACCGCCGCCGATGTCGTCACCTTCCCACTGGCGCTTCCCGCCCCCCGGCTTCAGCACCCCAACTACCCTGCGCGAAGCCTTCTCCCTCCCGCCGCTGCCGCCACAGAATTGTTCCACCCACCGTGCAGGCTTCACCCCCCCGCCACCGTCGCCGGCAAGAGGCGACCCCGGCGGTGAGGACGACCGGCTTCGGCTGCGCGCCGCTGCCGCCACTCCTGACTGTTTGCTCGTAGTGTACAGGTTAGTCGTCACCGCTTTCACCGTCAGCTCAGAGGCCGCCCCGCGCATGTCTCCGATGATCAGGGGCTTCTCAACTCTACGTAAACACTTGTCGTGGGATACGTTCGGTGGTTTCAGTGACACCAACGGCCCAACGGCTCAGGTTGAGCTGAGAAGTGGACGAGTGGAACCCCCTTACACTCGTCCATTTTTCGGCCAGGCGTGAGCATTCTTTTGTGGAATACGTTCGGTCGTGACTTCAGTGACAAAGATGGCTCAGGGCGAGCTGAGAAGTGGGACGAGTGGTAGTCCCTGCCGATCATTTCGACCACGTCGCTCGGCTGCCAGGGCCTGGCCACTCGCCCCCGTTGTGGCTCAACTTGATGATCTTCGAGATGTCATGCATGATAACTTCCACTGTCTTCATGGACACAGACCATGACTGCTCGTTCCAATTCCAGCTCAACTTGAGCAATTTCGAGGTCTCGTGCAGGATACTTTCCAGTGGCTTCACAGGCACGCAACTGACAGCTGAGCTGAACAGTGAGTGAATGTCAACGGGCGCAGCTTCAAGGTCTCATGTGATATAACTTACATTGGCTCTACGAACACACACAGCTGGCTGTGCAACCCTGATAGGAGGATGCAGCGAGTGTGTAAGCTCACACCGGTAAACTACGTTCAAACAGTTTGGGGCCAGACCGGGACGGAGGACGCGGCGAGTGTGTACGGACACCGGTACACTACGATGCACGGTACACTGCGATCAAACTATCAGGGACCAGATCAGGAAGGAGGATGCGGCGAGGGTGTAGCGGTACACCGGTACACTGCGACCAAATAGTGAGCAGGGGCCCTGCCAAATTACTGTGCACAAGATGGGTGATCCCCGAGTTCCTCGCAAATCCCTGACCCTGTCCCGCCGCGGTCATAATTGCCGTGCAATAGGGGCCTGGCAGATTTTGCTCGCCGCGTCATCCACATTGCTTTGAACCCACGTTTATTGATTTACATGGCATCATGTGACGTGGCAAGCAACATCTGCCGCGCTGCCAGGCCCCAGCAGATATTACTCGCCACCTTATCATATACACTTTAAACCCTCGTTTCTTGAGTGGAGTGGCATCCAATGACGTGGCGAGCGATATCTGTCAGGCCCTACCGTGCGAAGGTTCTCTCCAAATCTTTGGTTGAAATCCAGTAACAGGGGCTTACACTCGTCCCCTTCTCAGCTTAACCTGAGCCGTTCTCATCACTGATATCCACGGAATCATCCCACGTGTCCCTCCGAAAGTGCTCACGTCAAGCCGAAAAGTGGACGAGTGTACACTCGTCCATTTCTCACCGCAAACTGAGCAGTTTCCGTTAGTGTGACAGACCGACGCCACCCAGCGTATCCTACTGAAAGTGCTGACGTGAGCTGAAAAGGTGGGCGATTGTAAGCCCCCGCCCCGCACCAGGTCAACTAAGCCCATGGTCAGGGTCTGACACTCGTCTACATTTCAGCTTGAGGTGAGCACTTTTCGTGCGATATGTTGGGTGGTTTCGGTTGCGAAAATGACACAAGAGTTCTCTGGACATAGAGCGTTGGGGCCGCACCAGCCCTTGAGGGGCGTTATGGGACAGTGACCCTCCACTTTGGTTCGTGCAGGTGTGTCCTCTGGGCCAGAGTGACAAGATATGATCCGGTCATCCTGTCTACACGATGACAAGGTGACAGTATCGATATGGAAGATGACCTTAAGCTGACAGTGTCCCTATAAGAGAGGACAGTGTCGATATGGACAATGAACTTAAGATGACAGTATCGATATTGGAGATTATAGTATCGATATGGGAGCTGACAATATCGATATGGGAGATGACAGTATCGATATCGGATATCTTGTCACTCTGCTCTGGGCGAGCTGATAAGTGAACGAGTGGACGCCCATGAGCCCCTGCCCATCGTCTGCTTTTCAGCTAGACGTGTGCACCTTTTGTGTGCATACGTTGGGTGTTGTAAGGGTGTCAGCGACAAAGACGGCTCAGGTTGAGCTGATAAGTGGACATCCCTGCCCATCGTCCACTTTCCGGCTTCACGTGTGCACGTTTTGTAGTGTGCAGACGTTGTGTGATGCCTGCTCCCGCCCGTGGCCAGTACCAGGGCCTTGTACTCGTCAACATGTCAGCTCAACCCGAACAGTGCTTCTTTTAGGTACCAAGATCGAGGTACTTGAGGGATATGAGGAGGGGTGTGACGTGATGGATCACGGCAGAAGCCAGCACGCTGCACTCGTCAACTATTCTGCTCAACCTGACGAACAGTATGTGTTTAGCCATGAAACCACCCTATCAGGGGCTTACACTCGACCACTGTTTGGCTCAACCTGAGCATTATGTGTGGGTCACTTGGGGGTATTTCAGTGACAAAATCGGCTCAACTTGACCTGAAAAGTGTAAGCCCCTGCACCCAACATGTCTCACAGAAACTGCTCACGTTAAGCTGAAAAGTGCTGGCGCTAAGCTAACGCCCGTCCCCGCGTGCTTGCCCGCGGATCGCTACACGGGGCCAAGGCGGAAGCCTGGTGCCTCCTCATACACGCTGACGCGTCTCTGTCTCTCTCTGAAACGTGGACGAGGGTCAGCCCCTACCCAGCACCTCCGAGACCCGGCGCTTGACCAGTTGGAGGGCGATGTTGTCTGCTACGTCGTCACCGGCCTCCCGGTCGCGAGGCTCGGGTTGCTCCGCGAGTCGATGACCGCCGTCGTCGTCGTCGCCGCCTCCCCATTCCCCGCGGCCGCCGCCTCCTCCTCCCCCGCCGCCGCCGTTGCCGTTTCCAACGCGACCGTTGCCTTCACTACTACCGTCACTATTTCCACTAATACCCCCACCACCACCACCACCACCACCACCACCAGTGTCGTCGCGTGTGCCGCCTCCGTCGCCGCCGCCGTCGTCGCCGCCGACGCCGTTCCCGACCGTGGCCGCCGCCGCGGCCGCCGCCGCCGCCGTGGCCACCGCCGCCGCCGCTGTCATCGTCGCGTTCGTCGTGCAAGGCACCCCTATCCTCTGAAGCTGCCCTCGCCCCCGATATTGCCTCAGCCACCGCCACGACCGCTGCTACTGACGCCGCCGCCACCGTCCGCCGCGGCCGCCGTCTGCCGCCGCCGTAGTCGCCCGCGTACAGAAGGCCGTGGTGCAAAGCTTGCGATATGCAAGCTTCGATGACAAAGACACGAGTGCGGCGCTGCGAGTAGTGACGCACTCGCACCCGCCGGCGTCGCACCGCCCGAGAAAATATACGAGCAAATCTTCCCGCCGAAAATCTGCCGCGGCTTCCCCCCCCCGTTCAGTCCACGCTGAACTTTTTTCCTCTCACCTGATTGGCCGCTGAGAAGCTACTTCTCAGCGGCCAATCAGGTACTTCTCAGCGGCCAATCAGGTGAAAGGAAACTATTTTGACCACGTAAGGGCCACTCAAGGTGACCGGAAACTACTTTGACTAAACGAGGGCCACGCGTTTTTACCTTTGTCGTCATGACGCGGCCATCGTCTGATGTGGCGCGCAGCTCGGCGCCGCGCGACCCATAGTACCCGCGCGAAGGCCCAGTTGCCTATTACCCGTCCAAGTATGGTGCCGAACCAGTCGGTGGGTGGAACCGGTGCGCAAGCAGCCTCCCGCGGCGCC
>Ga0307489_10003532_pt1 | contig 10346 bp, 21 predicted proteins | sample SB12metaG_FD_202247 | JGI IMG/M metagenome (GOLD analysis project Ga0307489, IMG submission 202247) | Sea-ice brine microbial communities from Beaufort Sea near Barrow, Alaska, United States - SB 1.2 | ecosystem: Environmental > Aquatic > Marine > Coastal | place: USA: Alaska | collected...
GGGGTGCTTGGGGCGTATTTTGAGTCAGAAACGGCTCAGGTTGAGCTGCAGAGTGAACGGGTGTAAGCCCCTGCCTTATAGTAGCTGATGTTGAGCGGCGGGCAGTACCGCTCGAACTTACAGCTGTCGCCGCGCCGCACGTGCATCCCCAGCTGTAGCGGCGCAGGACGAAATTGAAAGCAAAGCTTGAAGGCGGTTCATCATGGTTTAGTTTCAAGCGCTGAAACCATAGGCGCTTTCAACACGGGTTTGGATACTGTCTACCTGCACCACCCTACCCAGCACGCCGCCCAGCTTCAACCCCACCCCCGCTGGGCCGCTCTTTCGGCCGCCACCGCCCCCACCCTCTCCCTCGCCCCCTCCCCCACTCTGTCCGCCCGTAACCGGCGCCCCTATCAGTGCCTCCCCCTTCCTAGGACCTGGCATAATTGCTCTCACCACGTCACAGGATGCTGATTCAGGGCAAGCAATGATGCTTCAAAATGTGTTGGATGACGTGGCAGGCAGTATCTGCCGGGCCCTACCCCCTCCAGTGCTCCCACCCGATCTCCCGCCGCTTCTCCTCCACACAGGGTCAAGGTCGGTCCTTGTCATCTAACTATTTGCTCATAGTGCACTCGTGGCTTGTCCCTGACTTGCCTGATAAAATCACGAAAGCTGAAAAGTTGTCCCAACTCGACGATAAATACGCCAAATAGGCTGGATGACCAGTCGAGTGCAGTTCACTTCACTCCACCTCTGGGTTGGTGACTTTCATATTTGGGGTCCAGCAATCCGTCCGAATCCGTCCGAATCCGACCCTCTACCAAATCCGTGCGAATCCGGAATCCATTTCTCAAGGGTCAAAATGCCCATGCAGACTGTAAAATACCGCAAAAGAATCCCATGCGGGGCTGCTTGGAATCCGCCCGAGTCCGCCCGAATCCGACCCTCCACCGAATCCGTCCGAATCTGGAAACCCCAACCCAGCTTCACCCCACCAGCACGTAGGCCCGCACGATGGGCGACAGCCGCCACATGTATTTCAGCATCTGCGCCTCGTGCCAGAACGCCCCGTACCTCGCATAAGGGGCTTACACTCGTCCACTTTTCAGCAAAATCTGAGCAGTTTCTTGTCATTGACCCCGCCCACAGACACAGAGTGTCCCACAAAACGTGCTTACTTCGACCCGAAAAGTGGACGAGTGTAAGCCCCTGCCTCGCATGCTGCTCATCGCCCAGCGTCGATACCATCTTCCCGTAGCCCCGGATGTCCATTGCTACGTGGGCCGCCTGGTGGGAGGGTCATTGGGAGCGAGCATTCGAGCCGAGATCGGAACATGACTTACCCTCCGTATGAGTTATCACACAGACGTGTGGAGGAGGAGGAGGAGGATCGCGTGGAGGAGGATGAGGAGGATCGAGGAGATGCAACGTCGGTCGAGTGCTTGCTCAGCCGAGATTGGAGCATGATCTACCTTTCGAGTGAATGCGCACACGGACGCGTGGAGGAGGAGGAGGAGGAGGAGGATCGAGGCAATGCAACGACGGTCGAGTGCTTGTTCTCAACACTACACAGGGGGGAATATTTATTGAAAGGTGGTGTAGGGGTCTAATAATTTGAGCTGATCGGTACCCGCCCCGCCTCGTTGTCCTCCGCACACGGCGTGAAGGGCTCCAGGTAGCAGAATATATTCAGCCGCCCAAGTTCCTTGGTATAGCAGCGCAAGTTGAAGTTGAAAGCAAGCTTAAAGGCGGTCCATCACATTATAGTTTCAAGCAATCAGTTCCAGGCGCTTTCAACATAGGTTTGATAGGGTCAACCTGCACCGCCCTACCTTGGCGCCGCAGCGGTGCTCGTCGACGAAGTCCGAGAGGTAATCACCACCCGGTGTGAAGACCCAGCCGTAGCGGCGCAAGTTGAATTTGAAAGCAAAGTTTGAAGGCGGCTCATCACATTATGTGGTTTCAAGCGCTTAGTTCCAGGCGCTCTCAACATGGGTTTCATGGGTTCAACCTGCACCGCCCTACCCAGCCATTGGTGGTGGTCAGCGCCAGGCTGGCAGCCAGGTGGACTAACTTCACGCCCATGCTGTAGCGGCGCAAGTGGAGATTGAAAGCAAAATTTAAAAGCGCTTCATCACATTTTAGTTTCAAGCGCTTAGTTCCAGGCGCTTTGAACATGGGTTTCATGGGTTCAACCTGCACAACCCTACCATGCCGGCGTCTGGCTGATCGGTCGCCACCACCACCTTGCAGTTGGGTCGTTGAGCACACGCACTCTTGGTCGGTCGGCCACGGCCACCACGGACGGAATACTTCATGAAGGAAAGAGTTATGGTTAAATCATGCTCCCACGCCATCTCGGTTCGAGTGCTGATTCTCAATAACCCCTGCCTTGACACCCTTACAGCTCGGCTGCAACTCTGTTGCTCCGCCGCCCCCGCTGCCGCCGCTCCTACTCAACCTCGGCTTCCTCTGCGTGCGCTCTATTTGCCGCCGGAGTTGAGGGAACTGTAGACAGTATTCGCCATGTCATCTGACGCGTCTCGAAACCTCTTGTCATGAGTTACATGGCATCCTATGACGTAGAGAGCAATATCTATGAGGCCCATCGCTCGTTGCCTGCCATGTCATCGAAACGCACCTCGAACCCTTGTTTATTCATTTAAGCGGCATCCTATGACGTGGCGAGCAATGTCTGATAGGTTCTGCCGGAGGTTGCGAGCCTGCTTCAGCGCCGCCGCCGCCGGAGCCGGGTACGCGGCGGGGAAGTATTGCAGACACGTGGCTTGTTTCTCGTGGTACAGGTACCGAAATATGAACGGCTCGTCTGTCCGCAACAGCTCCGAATCCTCCACGATGCAGCGGCGCAAGTTGAATTTGAAAGCAAAACTTGAAAGCGGTTGACAACAATTTAGTTTCACGCTCTGAGTTCCAAGCGCGTTCAAAGTGGGTTTGATAGGGTCGACCTGCACCGCCGTACCACGATGCAACCCTCGTTGACCGCCCCGCACAAGTCCAGGCACCGCTCGCCAGGGCCTTACATTCGTCCACTTTTCAGCACAATGCAAGCACTGTTTGTGGGATACGTTGGGTACCGTCAGTAGATGCATGGCTCATAACTCGTCACAGACTTGATACAACACGGCTCAACTGACCAAAACGGCTTAGTTTGAGCTGAAGTGGGCGGGTGTAAGCCCCTGCCGCTCGCCGCTCGCGTCTAACTGAATCACACCGCACACGGTGCTTCCCTCACACCTTTCCCCAGGGCCTAGCACATATTTCTCGCCAACGTCATCCAACGTAGTGAGAACACTCGTTTCGTGTGTGAAACGAAACGGCATCCCATGTATGCCAGGCTCAATTTCCGCCACGTCATCAACACACGTTTGCGAATCCTCGCTTCTGAAGTTATACGGCACCCTGCTCGTATGATGTGGCGAACAATGTCTGCCAGGCCCTGCCTACCCCAGGGCCCCAACCCGGGTTCGTCTGGCTGGAGCCGCACGTCCCGCGGCAGCGTGAACGCCTTTCGCTCCGCGTGAAACAAGCCGCCCGCCTTCGCCGCGTGAATTTCATCCACAAAGGTGTTTATCTTCTGGGTCGTGTCATCGCGGAAGCTCCCGAGGCGGTATAACTCGTTGTCGGCCCAACCGATTGGCGCGTTGGCCACCGCCGCCTGCCTCGCTGCCTCCGCCGCCGAGTCTGCTGCCGGCGGCACATCGAGCGACTCTTCCGCTTTCGCCTCCGCCGCCTTCGTCGCCTCCGCCGCCGCCGGCGCCGATGTCGTCTTGCTGCGAGAAGCAACTGGTTCCGACCGCCCCTCTGACATTCTTGTCACTTCCATCGACTCCTGATTCGTTACCTGCGCCGACGGCACACCGGGCGAATCCTCCGCCGCCGCCGTCGCCGCCGTCGCCGCCTCAGCCGCCACCGCCTCAGCCGCCTCCACCGCCGCCAACGCCGGCGACGCCTCTAATCTGGGGTGCTGGGTGCCATGCTTGCTGACACCCGGGGGTGCTGGGTCCACTGGGTGCCGTGCTGGATGCCAGCCCGGGAGCTCTGCGGGCTGCGCCGCGCATTGGGCGGTGAGCGCGGCCAGGGCGAGGGCGGCGGCTATAACGGCGGCGGTGTGAGTGAGCGGTGAGCCCCTCCTTGGCATCGCGCCTGCTCCGGTGTCGACCAGCCGCTCCTGGTGGCGTGCGGTGCCGGCGTGGCTGTAGATGTAGGCTCGCGTCATTTGTCGTTTTCGTTGTTAGGTCTGGCCGTCATGTCCGGCCGCGGGTGACGATAAGTGAGGCAGCCAGCACCATCACCAGCAGAGCCACTTCTCGCACAAGCGCGCCGATGAGCGACAACACCGCCGCCAGCCGCGGGCGAGTTCGCGCGCGTGACGACGACGGGGTGCTGGAGCACCTGAAGTGCTCGGTGTGCCTGGACGCCCCCTGCGGCCGCATCGAGCAATGCTCGAACGGTGAGCACCACAACCTTCAAACCTGTCAAGTGTCTCTTTGCTCATTTGGACTCCCCCGGCGTAGGGCGTGGCAGATATGGCTCGCCGGGTCGTGGGATACGATGTGACTCGACACGCAAGGGTTTACGATGCGTGTCGATGACGTGGCGGGCAATGCGCTTGGCGGCTGTGAGAACATTTATCTCATATCTCTCCTCTCCTCTCTTTCCACGCAGGCCACCTGATGTGCGCCGAGGCCGGACCCGAGGGCGGGGACGAGTGCTCAGTGCAGGTACGCGGCGCGCGTGCCAAGCCGACGTGCCCCGTGTGCCGCCAGGCGCTGGCGCGTAACCCCATCCGCGCGCTCGCGGTGGAGCAGACCATCACGGCGCTGCCCGCGGCATGCCGGCACTGCGCCGGGCCCAGCACGCGGGGGGCGGTGCTGGCCCACGAAGCGCAGTGTCCGCGGGCGCCAGCGCGGTGCGCAGCCGGCGCCGACGGGTGCCCTTGGAAGGGGCCCGCGGGCGAACGCGAGGCGCACGAAGCCACCTGCGTATGGGGTAGGGCTACAGGCAACACCACCGAAGCAATCGAACCCGCTCCGAACTGCCGAATGAGGACAAACCTAAAAGCTACGAGTAAACGATGCACCTCATCCAATCCGCAAACGATGCACCCCTTATCAAGCGAAAGGCACCATCTGTCTTCAACTGACATGAAAGCCGATTGGTTGAAACGACTCTGCCCCCCGCTGCAGTAAAGCTCCAGGTGGCGGCCCAAATGGCGCCGCTTCGGAATCAGGTCACGGACCTCCGGGCGGTGGTTACAGGGCAACAAGATCGTATCCACACGCTGGAGGCGTCGGAGGTCCAGGCGGCGCCACTGCGGGCGCGGGTCGCAGAGCTCGAGGCAGCGGATAAGACGAATCGATCTCGCATTGACATGCTGGTGCAGAGCCACGAAAGATTGTTATATGCCGCCGTCGTGTCAGGAGACGAGCCCATGGTGGGGCGGTGTACGTAAGTTGAGACTGGTTGAAACTCGTCTTGAAATCGCAGAGTTTCAGCGCTTGAAACTTATCAGCTGAACTACGAGTAGTACAGCTGGTAAATTGCTTCGAAAATTTGATTTTTGTGTCAACTTGAGCCCCTCCACCACGGCGAAAGCGTTTCTGGATTGGATGTGAGAATCATCCAGCGACGGCGTCTATGTGGTTGGCTCTTCTGGGGCATCAATGTTGTCATTGGCTTCGGCTGCTGGCCGTGGTGAGGTGGTTAAGATGTTGCTGGGCAGAGGGGCGGTGGTGGATAAAGTGTGCGTAGAAGACGGATCTACGCCGCTGCTCGTGGCGTCAGAGGGTGGCCACGTGGAGGTCGTGAAAGCGTTGCTCGATAAAGGGGCGGAGGTGGACAAAGTGACCACTGGTGACGGAGGACGGAGAGCCGGACTATCACCGCTGTACGTTGCATCACGTGATGGCCACGGGGGGGTGGTGAAGTTGCTACTCGACAGAGGAGGGGACGCCAACATAGCGACCGGGGATGACGGAACAACGCCGCTGCACTGGGCGGCGCGGAATGGTCACGTCGCGGTGATGAAGATGCTGCTCGATGCGGGGGCAGACGTGAACATATCGGGCACGGATGTTGGAGAAAATACACCGCTGTACCTTGCGTCGTGTACTGACCGCGTTGATGTCGTGGAGATGTTGCTGAGCAAGGGGGCGGAGGTGGACAAAGCGTGCCCAAGTAACGGAGTGACACCGCTGCACAGGGCGTCGGAAGAGGGCCACATCGACGTGGTGAGAATGCTGCTCGACAGAGGGGCGGACGTGAACACATCAAGCAGCATCCCTCACGGATCGACACCGTTGTACGCTGCCTGCCGGGAGGGGCACATGGATGTCGTGGAGATGTTGCTGGGCGAGGGGGTGGAGGCTAACTTCGCACGCCCGGGTGACGGAATAACACCGTTGTACACTGCCTCAAAGCGCGGTCACTTGGGTATCGTACGGGTGTTGTTGGGCAAGGTAGGGAGGTGCTTTCAATATCCACTTGCGCCCCTACAGCAAGGGTGCAAACCCCAACGCAGCGAGCGCTCGGAAAGGCGGGGAGACACCTTTGCAAGTCGCGACACGCTGACGCCACCAGGTTGTCGTGGAGCTACTAGCCCGGCACATGGTTGGGATGGCGCTTGTTACATCATGGGCATGAGAGAGTATTCCGAGTCGTGCGTAGACTGTCATACTAGAGAGCAGGTCCAACTTATCGACGTTGTCTCGAATGCTGTTGCACGCTCACATCTTGTACACGTATATAATCACCGTGTTTGATGCAATGTACTAGCATTCCGCCGCTCCCGCCCCCGCCCGCCACGGCACTCCGCGTCAAATTCGAGTTGCAACCAACCAGATTGCCGGAGGTGCAGCGCGCAATTCGCTGGGGTCGCCGCCGTCAACACGGAACCGCTGGCATTTGTATACGATGAGTTGTGGCTGAGTCGCCGAGTTCGCAGCGGTCGCGTCAATGAATTGTAAAAAGAAATATTAAAACAAGTGCAGCGCCGGTAGCGCGCGGCGGGCGTTGGGCGTCATCTAGAGTGCACGATGCCGGCGCTGCCGGACTGTAGAGGGTCGCGGTAGGTGTCCGTGAATTAGGGTCATTGAGAACGAGCACTCGACTGAAATCGGAGCATGACTTACCAGTACTCTCAGGGTGGATGCTCATACCGACGCGCGGAGGGGGCGGAGTCGATTCAGCGTCGGTGGAGTGCATCTACGATGTCCGATCCCCTCTACTCTAAGAAACTGTGGCGTAAATCACGTGTCACCAATTTTGGGAACTCGAGAATGGCAGAAGGCACAGAAACGGGTTGGCCGGGTGTCGATCATAATACCGGAATTCCAGAGTTGCACAAGCAACCCCCCTGTTTCTGAGGATGGAGGGGCTCGCGCCACGTAGTTGTTCTGAAGTACCCCCTTGCCTTGTACAGGATGTAGCGTGTGCGGCCGGGTTCCAGCGCCGCGTACCACTGCGGCACGTACGGCGCCGCGTGCTAGGGCACCCGCATAGTGTACCGGTACACACATAAGTAGGATCATTAGTAGCAGCACGTGGGTGAGCGAAAATCGAATATCTCGGAAGGGGTCTTAGCTTCACACGGGGGGGTCCTTAGCTTCACAGCAGCATTTGGTCAGCCTCCGAGTCTATATGTTTGCGAGGGTCCCGCGGCCTCACCATGTAGATGGCGTCCCCCGCGCGGACATGGTACCACTTGGCCTCACCCAGCCGATAGATCCCCTGGCCCTCCAGCATAAGCATACCACGAGTAAGGCCCGTTGTCATTAACGTTTATTTAAGTGACCTAGTAAAGCGATGTCCGTAGATGTAACGTGACTGGCCATCCATATAATATCAAGTTACCTCAAATGATCAAAGCACGGCTCCGCTCCAGAGTGGGGAGCAAAATGGAGCGTAGACATAGGCTGCACTGACTTATGAGAGGGTAGACATCGGCTGCACTGACTGCTGTAGTGCGTGGTGCCTACCCGTGTTTGGGTTTTAGGGTCTAGGGTTTAGGGTGTAGGTGCCTACCCGTGCTGGTTGTAGTGCATCTCGTTGCAGTGCAGGAACTGCCCCGGCTCAAAGTCCATGATATAGCGGCGCAAGTTGAATTGAAAGCAAAGTTTTAAGGCGGTTCATCACATTTTCGTTTCAAGCGCTTAGTTCCAGGTGCTTTCAGGATGGGATTAATAAGGTTGTCCGCACTGCCCTACCATGATGTGGATGTTGAAGTCGTACAACATGTCCATGGGGAGCAGCTTGCGCAGCCCGAACACCGCCGGCGACGGCCCTATCTTCCATTATTGCAGGCTTAGGACGAGGCCTGTTGACTGCGAGTAAGGAGTCTAATCATTGTCGGGTGTTGAGCTTGCGCGACGAACGTGACACGATGTGTCCGTGTGGTTGGCTGGTGGGGTAAGAGGTGTCGTGCAGGAGGCGTGTGATTGGCGAGTGGGCTGATGGGTGGCGTCTGATGGGCGTGGGATTGGCTGGGCAGGCGTTTACGTGACACTGGGCCTGACCTCTGGCGCGCCCGGGTCAAGCAGCGGCTGCCTATCCACGTTACCGAAGATGACCGCGGTATCCCCCGACCGGACACACGGGTGCTCCCGGTACACCTGCTCGTACATGAGCATCACCGCGCCGCCCTCGCCCGCCGTGATGTATCGGCGCAAGTTGAATTGGAAAGCAAATCATGAACGCAGTTCATCATACTTTAGCTTCAAGGGCTTAGTTCCAAGCGGTGTCAACGTGGGTTCCACAGGGTCAACCTGCACTGCCCTACCGTGAACTCGTGCTCCGCGTTGTCGTCCGCCGGGAAGAAAGCGTACTCATCCTTGCCGGGCTGCAAGGTAAAGGCTTGTTTTCGCGTTGGCTCCCCATCATGGGTGATGGCGCAGGGCATGCTCTGAATCTCCGCGTATCCCTTGACGAATCCCTTCACGGATCCCTCGACGAGTAAGATGAAGCGCTCCACGCCGGGGAGGGGGAAGGCGGAGACGCAGCCGGGGTCCAGGGGCTTACACTCGTCCACTTCTCAGCTCAAACTAAGCCGAGTCTGCCACAAAAACACACCCTAAACACCCCCTAACACCCCCTGAAAACCCCTAAATTCCCCCTCAACAACCCCTCAACGCACCCATCAACGAACTCCCTATACCACAAATAGCGCTTACGTTGAGCCGAAAAGTGGACGAGTGAAAGCCCATGCCGGGGTCCATCCGCACCAGGCACATGGAGAATATGGCGCCGGGCATCAGGGGCTCACACTCGTTCCGATTTCAGCTCAAATTGAGCATTTCTGTCCACCGTGTGACCCAGCTTAACTCGGGGATGTGTCCTGGAGTTGCTCAAGTTGAGCTCTTGACGTGAGCGAGTGTAAGCCCCCGCCGGGCAGCTGCGGCGACACCAGGTACGCGCCGGCGTGCTTGCCGGGGGTCCACCCGGGCAGACCGCACCACGCGCTAGGACCCAGCGGCACATGCTATGCCACGTCATCGTCACACTATGAGCAAACAGTCAAGCCCTGCGCCGCACCACGGGTGCACCGGTACACTATGAGCAAACAGTCAGGCCCCGCCAGCGCGTCCACGGCGTGCAGCGCCATGGGTACACTGGCACACTATGAGCAAACAGTCATAGTCAGGCCCTGCGCCGCACCCCGGGTGCACCGGTACACCATGAGCGTCATCGTCATCGTCATCGTCACAGGTCTGCACTCAAGACTCAACTCAACACACGATAGACTCACCGAACGACTCACGAGGGTGCAGGAAATGTAAAATGAGATGTGTGAAGTGGGCAGGCATAACGCATAGTCCACCGGGCCGCACCACACGCGGCTCTCGGGGGTGATGAGCGCGTGCTCACGCTCGTAGCATGAGCGGGTGAGGCCGGGCAGGCCCTCGCCGCGCGGCCGCGGCGCCATCACCGCCGGGCAGGGCCCCAACACCAGTTGACATCTATCTTTTCAGCTCACATCTTCGAGGCACGAAGTTACTCCTTACTCGTAAACGAAGTGGGGATTCATACAGTGGCTTTATAGACGACAGAACCGTTGCGTTGCCGGATGACCGCTGTGACGGGCCCTGCCTGCGGGTACTCGCCCGCCTTCTCCGCTTCGCTGCGCGCGCGCTTACTCGCCATCGCGTCGGCCTCGGGGAGTGTTTTTTCCGCGCTCTGTTTCTGCTGGGTGGCCTTGCACGCTACCTCGACGCGGCGCTGGCGGTGGCAGTGGTGGTGGAGGTACGAGTGAGCGCCGTGCAGTCCGGAGTGGGCGGACGACACGGCGCAGCTCATCGATCGGCTGCGGCCTGGGTAAGCACGCTAGAAAGAATGAACCTTCTGCT
>Ga0307489_10003533_pt1 | contig 10345 bp, 14 predicted proteins | sample SB12metaG_FD_202247 | JGI IMG/M metagenome (GOLD analysis project Ga0307489, IMG submission 202247) | Sea-ice brine microbial communities from Beaufort Sea near Barrow, Alaska, United States - SB 1.2 | ecosystem: Environmental > Aquatic > Marine > Coastal | place: USA: Alaska | collected...
CCTATGCCTCGTGCACACACCTACTTCGAAGATTATTTTCCTCGAGGCCTTGCTCAGCCTACTTGAATACTGTCCGTCTGACAAAGTGTATGGCTAGTTAGAGCACAGTAGCATCAACTTGTTCTGCACAGGCATTCTGTGCTTGTGCTGGTTTTTTGTGGCTTCGATACCAGTAGGTCTGTCCAACCCTAAAATGTGGCAGCTTCAATTTCTCGCAGACGTCGATCACGGGCACTCTCCCGGCGCCTCGACAGCGCGGCAGCCATGAAAACACAAGCCAGCACGCGGCGAGGTGGTGGAAACGCGGACGGCGGCGGCGGTGGCGCGGCGGCGGGGGGACCGGGGGGACGCGCTGCCGTGGTCACGCTGGGTGGTGGGGGTGGGGGGAACGGGCATTTTGCGCCGCTCCCCAGCGTTGGGCCGCCTGAGGAACAGCTGCCCGGGTACGGCGCAGGGTACGACGCCGGGTTCCAAGCCGGGATGCTCGCCGCGTCGCAAGGTGGTGCGCCACCGTCGCCGGGGCCGGCGGCGGCCGAGGGGGGCGCCGGCGCGGACGCGCCCGGATCCGCGCGCCCTCCGCTGCTCGCTCTGGTCGAGGACTTCCCCGACCTATTCCAGAAGGAGGTGCTCGAGCGCCTGGATCGCGTCGATCGCGCGCTGCTCGGGCGCACCAGGAGCGTGGTCCGCATCGCGGTGAAGCGCTCGGGCTTACCGCGCGTCGGCGGCAGCGCGGTGCAGCCGCGAGTGGGCATCTCGCCGTTTTGCCAATCCCTCCCGATGTTCATTTGGGCCGTGGCGAACGGCTGCCCGTGGCAACTTAGGTCAACTTGCGTAACTCTCGCTGAGGGCGGGCATCTGGAGGTGCTGAGATGGGCGCGGGCGCACGGCTGCACGTGGGGCAAGAGTATCTGTGCTGGCGCCGCTTTGGGCGGGCAACTGGCGGTGTTGAAGTGGGCGCGGGAGCAGGACTGCCCATGGAATGCATCCACGTGTGCTGTTGCCGCCGCGAACGGGCACCTGGACGTGCTGAGGTGGGCGCGGGAGAATGGCTGTCCATGGGATGAGGTGACTTGTGCTGCCTCCGCTGAGGGCGGGCACCTGGAGGTGTTGAAGTGGGCGCGGGCGCACAGCTGCCCATGGGATGATTACCTCGAGGATCCAGAAATTGACTGTTGTGGACTCGCCGCGCGGGGCGGGCACCTAGAGGTGCTGGAGTGGCTTTTTGATCATGGGTGCCCGTGGGACAGTTCGGTCTGCGATAACGCTGCTGAGGGCGGGCACCTGGAGGTGCTGAGGTGGTTGAGGTCGGAGTGCCCGTGGTATGAGGAAACGTGTGCACGCGCCGCTCAGGGCGGTCATTTGCAGGTGTTGCAATGGTTGCGGGAGCATGGCTGCAAGTGGAACGAGGAGACGTGTGAGCGCGCGGCCGAGGGCGGTCATCTGGAGGTATTACAGTGGGCGCGGGCGAACCACTGCCCATGGGATGAGGATGATATGTGTCGGTACGCCGGTATTGGCGGCAATCTGGAGGTGCTGAGGTGGGTCATCGAGCAGGGGTGTCCGGGCGGCGAGCGATACGCGCACCACTTCACATGAACGCCCAGCCCCTCACGGTGCAGACTACATTGGGAGGGGGAGGCTCGCTGGTATGAACATGTACATGTGATGAACTAGCGTGCAAGCTTTATCCTGTATTATCGCAACAAACCCTTTCTCATCACAAAAGCGGTTTCGGTAGCACTCGACGATCCGCTCCGTTTCGTCCGAAATCCCAGTCGTCGGCGGCGGCGGCGGTGGGGGGGGGCGCTGGCGAGGCAGCCACAGCCCTTTGCCCGCGCCTGAGTGCCTTCGCCTCACGTGCTCCTGATAGGGAAGGTATTTGCTGAGAACTTGCACTGGCCTGACGTTGAATCTCCTCCTTCTCCTCCTCAAGGTGTATGTGCGAGCGTTCACCCTGAAGGACAGTCATGCGGGCACCGGTCTGACGTCGGTTTGCGTGCAGAGAGACGCGTCTGCGTGTATGAGGAGGCACCAGGCTTTCGTCTGTCCCCCGTGTATGCCATCAATGGCCCTCCTGTCTGGCTACGCCGCTCTGGGACCGGACCGCGAGGCGCGGCGACTGGGTCGAGTGATTCTGATTCCGGGGTCCAGGAACCGGACCGAATCATCCACCCGAATCGGACCCTCGACCGTATCTTAAATCCATTTCTGTAGAGTCAACATGCGGATACAGACTATATAAACATACCGCGATGACTTTCTCCTGCGGGGCTGCTCGGAATCCACCTGAATCCGATCCTCGACCGAAACCGTCCGAATCCGGAAAACTCAACCCAGCGTGGCGATGATGGCGCGACGCTCGGGGGCGCAAGCTCTGCACCACGCAAGCAAAATTAGTCGAGCTGTGTGAGCAAGCAAAAGTGTGGAACATTTTATTTTCAATCATCCGTTCCTTGGACAGCATCCTATACCCAAGTTTCCGGAACCGAAGACTACCACATATGTTACACTTAAGACGCTGCTAAGTACGGTTGACTGTCATGATGCGGAGTAATCTTCACACGCAATTGCAATTCATGTCCACATCGAGCCGAAGCCTAAAAGGTGGGGGCCGGGTGTTTATGTCAAATGGTGCGCATAACGCTCGCCGCCCGGACACCCGTTCTCGATTGCCCACCTCAACACATCCAGCTCGTCGTTTTCTTCGGCGCACTCACACGTTACCCTCATTCCAAGGGCAGTGGTGCTCCCGTGCCCACTGCAACACCTCCAGCTGCCCGTTGGCAGCGGCATACGAACACGTCTCCTCGTCCCACGGGCAGTCGTGCGCCCGCGCCCACTTCAACACCTCCAGTTCCCCGCTTTCAGCGGCATTCCTACACGTATCCTCATTCCACGGGCAATGGCGCGCACGCGCCCACTGCAATATGTCCAGGTGCCCGCCGAAAGCGGAATGACGTACACGTTTCCTCGTCCCACGGGCAGTCGTGTGCCCGAGCCCACTTCAACACCTCCAGGCAGGGGCTTACACTCGTTCATTTTCACCTCAACGTAAGCACCTTTTGTGAGATAGGTGGTGTTTACGGGGTGTTTAGTGGCAGGTTCGGGAAGTGTTCAAGGCGAGCGTAAGGGGTGTTGAGGGGCTTTAGGGTATGATGGGGAGGTATTTGGGGTGTATTTGAAGTGGCACAAACCGCTCAGGTCGAGCTGGGAAGCGGAAGAGTGTAAGCCCCTACCTCAAGGTTCCTGTTACAAGCTGCGCGTTCGCAGGTTAGCTCGCTCCACGGGCAATGGTGCTCCCAATACCAGAGGCGTACACTCGTCCAATTTTCGGCTCAACGTGAGCGCTTTGAGCGGGGTAGGGGGCGCTCTGAAAGGTTGTGCAGGGGGTATTTAGGTGGTGTTGTGGGTGTTAGGGGGTATTTAGGGTGTATTTAGTGCCAGAAACGGCTCAGGTTGAGCTGGAAAGTGGACGAGTGTGAGCCCCTGCCCGCGCCCACTTCAACACCTCTAGGTGCCCGTCCTGAGCGGAGAGTGCACATGTGTGATCGTCCCACCGGCACTCGTGCGCCCGCGCCCACTTCAACACCTCCAGGTGCCCGCCCGCAGCGGCGAATGAACACGTCCTGACATCCCACCTGCAACCATGCTCCCGCGCCCACCGCACAGCCTCCAGGTTCCCGCTTCTAGCGGCGTGTGCACACGTCAACTCATCCCACGGGCAGCCGTTCTCCCGCGCCCACTGCAACACCTCCAGGTGCCCGCCCCAAGCCGCGCAGCGACACGTCCCCTCATCCCACAGGATCGTGCTCCCGCGCCCATTGCAACATCTCCAGGTGCCCACCCTCAGCAGCGTAGGCACAAATGCGCGAATCCTCCCAAGGGCACCCATGCTCCCGCAACCACCTCAGCACCTCCAGGTGCCCGTGCCTAGCGGCGGATTCACACGAATACCTGCCAAAAGGGCACACTTGCTCCCGCGCCCATCTCAGCACCTCCAGATGCCCGCCCCCAGCGAGAGTTACGCAACTTGACCTAATTTGCCACGGGCAGCCGTTCGCCACGGCCCAGACGAACGTCGAGAGGGAATGGCAAAACGGCGCGATGCCGACCCGCGGCTCTACTCCGCTCCCGCCGACGCGAGTCAGGCCCGAGTGCTTCACCGCGGTGCGGACCACACTCCCCGTACGCCCGAGCAGCGTGAGGTCGAGGGGTCCAGGCGCTCGAGCACCTCCTTCTTGAAGAGGTCGGGGAAATCCTCGACCAGCGCGAGCAGCGGCTGGCGCGCGACGGTTTCGGGCCCGCCCCCCAGGGTATAGTCCACCGGCGCCGGCGTTGGGCCGGCACTCGGCAACGCGGCGAGGAGCCCGGCGCGGAACCCGGCTTCGTACCCCGCGCCGTAACCGGGCGACAGAAGCTCGGGCGGCCCGTCGCTGATTTTCCCGCCCTCCCCGCCCCAAACGCCCCCATCCCCATCCCCACCCAGAGTGACCGCAGCAGCGCTTCCTCCCGCAGCGGCCGCCGCTACCGCGCCCCCCGCGGCCACGCCGCCGTCCGCGCTTCCGTCCCCACGCCGCTTGCTGGCTCGGGTGTCCATGTCTACTGCGCCGCGTAGAGTTGCAGCACGGTGAATGAGGGAAGTGCGCCACGTGGCGCACGATAGAGCTCTACTGTGCTACGCCACGGGCCAGAAGGTTGGCCCCGATTGACTTCTCCCCAGTCGCTTCACCTCACCGCACCTTCCAGCGTCAGCGACTCGTACGGAAACCCAGGCGTGCGGCAGAATGGCCGCCGTCGGCATGCGTCTCACCATGCGGGCCGCGGGCGCGGCGGCGGGCGGCGGCGCGGCGCGCGGCTACAGCCGGAGAGGAGCCTCGGCATTCACAATCACGCCCCGTCAGGGTGTGGGCACCCGACCCCGCCCCCGCCGCGCGGCGCCGCTACGCTCTGTCGAGAGAGGAGGAGGTGCGGGGGCGGGGGCAGGCGGGTCATCTGAAGAAGACCCTGAAGGAACACCCCTCAATCCACCCTGGCATCTCCTGAACTCCACATCCGCTCCGGACCCGGCATCTCCTGAACTCCAAGCCCAGCGCGCCACCGACATCGCTGCCGTGATAAACGCGCTCACCGCCCGCATCGACGCCGCGCCCGACGTCCCGCTCTCCGCCGCCGCTGTTTCCGCCGCCGTCGCCGCAGGGAACAGCGAGTCGGAGCAGGCGCCGCAGTACGAGGTAGAGGCTTACACTCGTCCACTTGTTCAGCTCAACGTAAGCATTGTGTGTGGCGCACGCTGGGTGAGAAAAGTGTGTGTGGCTCAGTGGCGTCAGTCTTCTGTCGACAGTGAGAAGAACGGCTCAGGATGAGCTAAACAGTGGACGAGTGTGAAGCCCCTGACGCGAGGCCATCGTGGTGGTGGCCGGCGGCATGACCGACGAGGGCGGGCTGCCGCCCTGGGTCACCTCGCGCCTGGTAGGGCTCCACACATAGCTTGCCATCGTCACGTCCGTTTAAGTCAGTCGTCAGGTCCTGGCAATATATGTTGCTCGCCACACGGACATCGGGTCATGGCAGATGTTGCTCGTCACGCCGGAGGATGCCGGTTCACCCTAGAAATGAGGGTTCAAGACGCTTGTCGACGACGTGGCGGGCGACATCTACCAGGGCCTATCGGGCCTTGACCGTCAGCCAGGGCCACAACAAACAATTTGGTCAGGTGCCCATATTTTATCTGCCAGGCCCTGCCGCCCGGATTTCTGCCTGGAGGAGTACAGCACCCAGATGGACATCATAAAAGCCGGGACCGCTGAAGATGACCGCTTCCCTCCGTATGTCGTTGTGGTAGGCTGGTGCAGCTTGACCGCAGCTTGACTCCAACTTGACCGTGCTTGGATCAGGGGCTTACACTCGTCCCCATTCCAGCTCAATATGAGCTCTTCCGTCCACCGTGTAACCCAACTTAACACATGAATGTGTCCTGGAGTTGCTCACGTTGAGCTCTAACGTGAACGAGTGTAAGCCCCTGGCTTGGATCTAGCGCTGGAAACAACAATATGATGAACCTGTTTTCCAACTTTGCTCTCCATTGCAACTTGTGCCGCTACGACCTGGCCGGGTCGGCCACGCCGCACAAACCCCCGCCGCTGGCCAAGGCAGGGGATTCATTGAGAGCATCGTCTCGAGCACAGAACAGAACACGACTTGTCGTCAGGCTGGATGTTCAATGAATCATGCATTGCTCATGGGCTTGGTTTGTGGTGGCCAAACTGTCGAATGAGAGTGTACCCTCGGCACAAGGTCTCTGTGTCGTCCATTCAACGTCTGTCGAAGGCTTGTTCTCAGTGACCCTGCTGTCAGGGCGGGTTCGTGCTGCACGAGTCCACGGCTATGGCGGAATACCTGATCGCGCGCGGCATGAACCCCGAGGTGATCCTCAAGGACACCGCTTCCATGGACACCATCGGTAACGCGTACATGAGCCTGTGCATGCACGCCATTCCCCGCGGGTGGAAGAAGGCAAGGGCTGCCACTCGTCCACCTGTAGGCTCTCAACCTGGCCGCTTTTGTCGATAAAACCAGCCACGGTGTTCCGCAGAAACCGCCAACGTTGACTCGTCCACTGGTCTGCTCGACCTGATCCGCTCTTGACACTAAAAACAACCACTGTATCCCGCGGAAAATGCTAACGCTGACTTGTCCATTTGTCAGCTCAATCTGAGCCCTTTTATTCATTGACAGCACCCCACTAAAGTGCTCACGTCAAGCCAAAAAGTGGACGAGTGGAAGCCCCTGGAAGAAGGTGCTGGTGGTGACGTCCAAGTTCCACATGGGCCGCACTCGCGCGGCGTTCGAGTGGGTGTGGGGCCTCAACCCGGCGCCGCCCGGCCCGGACGGCGCGCACATTGTCATGGACTTTGCGGAGACACCCGACGACGGGCTGACGGAGGAGACGTTGGCGGCGCGCGCAGGGCGGGAAGCAGGGCCATACATCAGTACACTCACTTTTCATCGTAACTCGGGCCGTTTTGTCCCGGGATCCTCCACCCGAAATCTCCGCCTGAAAGCACTCATGTTATCACCAATCAATACCTCGACCTCGTTGATGGTAGGCCACATGTTAACATTGTGGGCGATTTCTCATGCTTGAGTCAGGCTGGACGTACAAGAGTGTATGACCCTGACGGGAGGCTCAGAGCGAGAGGGAGCTGAGAGCCAACCAGGAGAAGGTGAGGACAATGGCGGATTTCACGGAGTGGCTGTACACCACGCACATGTGCTATGCTGTGACACGGTAGGGCGGTGTAGACTGACCCCAGGTTGACCCCGGGTTGACCCCATGTTGACCCCATGTTGACCTCATGTTGACCGCAGGTCGATCCCATGTTGACCCCATGTTCAACCCAGGATGACCTCAGGTTGACCCCTGGTTGACCCAGAGTTGACCGCCCTTGGTTCATGCTTGAAGCTAAAACATGACGGACCGTTTTCAAACTTTGTTCACATTTTGTGCCTGCGCCGCTACAGCGCGGCAGCACGAGATCGGCGACTTCGCTGAGATGAAGACGGACGAGGCTCTCAAGTCGTACTGAGGACACTAGATGAGTACGTCAATATCTATATCGAGGAGGCGATACATTTATTATAGCTGTGGTAGCTCTACTGTAGTCTGTGCACCCGTGATTCATTAGCTCTGGCTGTCATTAATTGTATTATTATTACAGACTATGGTGAAGACGTCGGCTCAGAGCTTAAGCCGAATACGTATTGGCTTATGAGCCCAATTGGTGCCTACATCGTGTAGCGAAGTTGGTCACCTGAATGTCGAACCCCACCGGTGCTCGCCACGTCATGCACTCACCTGCGGCCGCCGCCGTTCATGAGTTTGTCTAGCACCACGTTGAGGTCCGAGCTGTAGTGGCGCAAGATGACATTGAAAGCAAAGTTTGAAAACGGTTTAACATATTCCAACGTACATCGCAGAGACCAGGTGGTTTGAACACAGGTTCCAACACATGCAACCTGCACCACCCCACCACGCTCTGGCCGCTTTCGGTGATACCACGGATGACCCCCCTGACCTGGTCGCGCGTGAAGCCCATGTTGGCGACCTCCTCCACCACTTGCTCCATGCTCTTGGTCACGCTCGAGTTCGATATCGAAGCCGGGCCCGCGTGGTAGGAGCCAGGCACTTACACTCGTTCACTTTTCAGCTTGAACTAACCAAGTATGAATACTTTGTGTGGTTTCAGTGACCAAATGGCTCAGGCTAAGCTGAGATGTGGACGAGGGGAAGCGCCTGGCATGCGCCTACCGATGGGGGGGCGGGGCGTTGATGCTGCTGCTGCGGCTGGTACTGCTGCGGCTGCTGGTATTGATGCCCCGGGGGTCCCCTTTGAGGGGGGTAGCTCATTCCTGGCGGCACCCCCATTCCAGGACCAGGCCCCCCCATCCCAGGACCCCCCATTCCACCCATAGGGCTGCCGTACCCTCCCTGGGGCTGGGGCGGTGCACCGTAGTACCCCTGCCCCGCCTCCATAGCGCCCGATGAGTAGCGCCTGGCAGATATTGCTCACCAAGTCATCGAAACGAATTCGAACCCACGATGCTTGAGTCAAATGGCATTCCGAGGCGATCAAATGGCATTCTGAGGCGATCCTGTGGCATTATTGTGATGTGGCAAGCAATGTCTGCCAGCCTCACCGGGGGGGGCATGGGGAGCGGCGGCATGGCGTGCTGAGGGGGGGCTTGCGGAGGGGCGCCCGCGGGGTTGTAGGGCATGCCTGGCGCGAATGGGCCAGGGCCTTGGGGGGCGTGGGGGCTGTGGGCGCTGGGGGGGGCGCCATAGGGCATGGCTCCTGGGGGTGGGGCATATCCGGCTGGGGCAGTAGAGTGCTGCGCGGGTGGGTAGTTGGGCGCGGGGGCGGGGGGGGTGACAGGCGCAGGCGCATACTGCATGGGAGGCGCGCCCGGCGCCGGCGCTGGCATCCCGACGGCGACGGGTGCGGGGGCGGGGGACGGCATGGCGAACGCGGGCGCCGACGACTCCACGGGCGCGGCGGGGGCGGAGGCAGGGGCCTGCTGATACTGCTGCTGTTGCTGCTGCTGCGGTGGTGGCTGCTGTTGCCAGGGACTTACACGTGTCCAGTTTCCGGCTCAACGTAAGCACGTAAGCACTTTATGTTAGACACTCTGGGTGGAGTCAGTGCCAAACAAGGCTCGGATTAAGCTGAGGGTGGAAGAGTGTGAGCCCCTGCCTGCTGCAGCTGCGGCTGTTGCTGTTGCGGCACCTCCGCTGCCACTGGCGGCGCCACGACCGGCTCCGGCGCGGGGGGAGCGGCGGCGGCGACGGCATCCTGGAGCGTGGACATCACCTCCTTGAGGTCATTCGCAATGCCGCCAACACTCGTTGCAATGCCGCCCACGCTCGCCTCGTTAGCCTCGAGCCAGGGTCTTAGGCATTCATTCGTCCAGTTTCCAGCTCAACAGCTCAGCGTGTCCCACTGCTGAGCTGTTGACGCCGCCCAGCGTATCCCACAAAAGTGTGTAACATAACGTTGAGCCGAAAAGAGGACGAGTGTAAGCCCTACCTCCACTGCAGCCTCCACCGCCTCGAGCTTGGTATTCACGCCTGCCAGCGCGCCCATCAGTTCGCCCGCGTACTTGCGCATCGAGGTTTCTGAGGGTTGACGGGAACGCGGGAGAAGGACTCAGTCAGCGGTGGAGAGGGGAGATCCGGACAGCTCACAAAAAAACATCCGGGGCATGAGGGGGAAAGAGGGCAGGAGGAGGGGGGAGGGGGAGCAGGGGAAAGGGGGGAGGGGGAGAGAGTGCTGGGGAAGGGGGATGAGGGACGTGGCGGAGGATGACGTGTTCCTGAGGTTGGGCTGAGTACATGCACTCGAGGATCTGAGATTGCCAGCAAGGCGCTCGACGTGGGACGTGGGATGCCGTCGCGTGGCTTGAATACACCATCCCACTCGTTCCCGTATCTACGAGCCAGAATCCAGCACCTTCGAGGGATGCTTGGGTGGATTCGCAAACCGGCTCAAGCTTGAGGTGAGCACGGGAACGATAGGTGCTGGTAAGGCTCACTACGGGGAATGGAGTGGGGACGGGGGTGCCGTCACCTCGTTGCCACTTTCTCGGAAAAAACAGAGTGGAAGGGGCGAGGGGTGACGCGGTGAGTTGCGGGGGACGCACCCACGGCGGCGTTGATTTGGGCAACGATGAGGTCCGAAAGCTGGCGCGCCGGGGCCGCCGCGAGGGACGCCGCCGGGGCCGGGGCCGGGGACACCGCGGCAATGGCAGGGGCAGGGGCAGGCGCGGCGACCGCAACGGGCGAGCCCAT
>Ga0307489_10003534_pt1 | contig 10345 bp, 12 predicted proteins | sample SB12metaG_FD_202247 | JGI IMG/M metagenome (GOLD analysis project Ga0307489, IMG submission 202247) | Sea-ice brine microbial communities from Beaufort Sea near Barrow, Alaska, United States - SB 1.2 | ecosystem: Environmental > Aquatic > Marine > Coastal | place: USA: Alaska | collected...
GTCATTGGTCGCTTTTTGTACTTCTCTTCTGTACTCGTGAGGACGAAGGAGAAGGCTTTCTGACTTTTCTAACTTTGGCGCGAGGCGCGTCAAGCCGTCCCCATCCTTGGAGAAATAAGTAGTAGGATCACCCCATCGGATCTGCGCAACTAACTTGAAGAATTCCCGAACCGTTTGTTCCCGCCCGAACAACAGAATCAACACCAAGTCACCAACGGTGAACGGTCTTTAAATGAGTGTTCCTCTCAACCAATCACTGTGTGGAGAATCCGTTGCGACTGGAATGTCCTTCTCTGATTGATCAGTTCTGATTTGAACGTTCTGATTTGAACGTTATAATTGGTCGAAAGTGGATGTACGACAAGAATATTCTGTAGGTCACGTGGCCAATCGTAAATCTTATCGACAAGGAACTTTCTGTTTCACTGACCGTTGCACAATCGCATGCGCAGGCCGCGGCATCCAACCCCGCCCGCCGCCATGTCGCCTCCGCGGCTCCCGGCGCTCGCCGCGTCCGCGCTGCTCCTCGTCTCCGTCGTCCTCCTCCTCCTCCCGGTTCCCTCCACGGCCGTCGCATACATCGAGGGCGCCTATCGTACAATCAACCAAACCTCTTCGTGCGTTCATTCCGAGCTCACCTGTAAGAACGGCGGCTACTTCGATGCCGACGCGTGCCTCAAGTACGTGCCATGCCGCCAGACCGGATCCAACGCAGGGCAAACCACACCGCACCCCTTTGCACCGGCGCGCCTGACGCCGTCACATCTGTCCCACTTCCACACGCTACGAAGTGAGTATCCACACCCTAAAAGAGGCAAAGAAGATGCCTGGATAACAACGGAACTACGAGACGACAATGGATAAAACATGGTATCTGCTGGAAGATGTTTGCGTGAGTTGAGGGACAAGGGCGCGGCGCGTCGGGCCCTGCGATACGGGTGTCAACATGTGGCAGAGTTGGAATTTGATCGAGGACTTCGCGTGCCGCTGCAAGACGGCAGGGTCTACCGAGGCGTCCCCTTCTCAGCTCTCCTCCAAATATGAAAAATGTACCGAATATTGTAGTTGCTTTTCTCTCCTTCCCTCCCCGCATCGCTCTCTCCCCTGGGAGCGTCATGCACCCGTCCCCTGCATGTTTGCTCATAGTTTACCGGTATGTCCGTACACACTCGCCGCATCCCCCTTCCTCCCCAAGGGCTCGTCAACTGGAAATCATGATGTACCGGCACACAACATGGCACAGCGTCCCTCAGTCCCCTTCTCAGCTCCCGCTCCCTCCTTCCCCCCGCTTCCCGCTCCCTCCCCACGCGAGCGCCACGCACTCGTCCCCTGACTGTTTGCTCATATAGTACCGATGCGTGCGCACCTGTACACACTCGTCGCATTCTCCTCCCTGGCTTTGTTTCCACTCGTTCCCTTTTCAGCTACCTGGGTGTTCGCTCATCGTGTACCGGTGTATCCGTACCTGGTACACAATCGCCGTCGCCTCCTCCCGCAGCTGCAGCCCTCGTCCCGCTTCACCTCAACCGCACTGTTTGCTCACGTGTATGCTTGGCGAACTAAGTTAGTGCTGGCGATGGGGGGATTCAACTGAGCTAGTATAAGCTAGTTCAGGGGCTAGTGGTTGGTGGCTTAGTGGATAGTATCGGGGATTACAGTTGGTTCGTAAAACAGGCGGGCTCAAGCTAGGCTAGTTTATGCTAGTTTCGGGGCTGTGCTTAGTAGGCTAGTTTAGGGGCGACAAGTATACTCACGTGCACCAGTGCACCCTGACTGTGAGCGGAGAAGCCAACCAATGGCCGCCTCTCCTGCCCCTAATGTTTACAAAAACTCCTTTCAACATGAACTTGTTCGCCTCCGCTTGAACCTAAGTGTACACTAACATCCTTTCAACTTGAACCTACCCCGAGGGCTTCAGCGGTGTGGACTGCAGCATCGTGACGCACGACGCGCGCTGCGAGCCGGGGCAGGTGCGTGGGAGGCTCCTTCATTCACCACCTCGTCCTTCGCTTCTCACCTCACACCTGTCTGCTCGCCCAATCTGTACCAGTGTGCCGGTACACACCAGGGGCTTACACTCGTCCACTTTTCGGCTCATCATAAGCGCTTTTTGTGGGTTACGCTGGGTGGTCCATAGAGTTTTAATGACAAAAACGGCTCAAGTTGAGATGAGGAGTGGACGAATGTAAGCCCCTGGTACACACTCACTCGGCGCCAACCGACCGCCGCATCCCCCGTCTCTATACCTGCCGAACTAGGCTACTTCTTGTGAGGGGGGGGGGGTTAGGCTACCCTACTTTTTGCTGGTTCAAGGGTTAGACTAGTGCGTAGTGATCTTGAGTCAACAACGCCAATTGTGCAATGAGACTGAACGGAGGGGGGGTTAGCATACCCTATATTTAGCTAGTTTAAGGGTTCACGCGCAGTGGGGTAATTTACCCGCGACAGGTATACCCGTCTCCGACCCCCATCTGGACGCATCCGACCCCCAGCTAATCCCATCCCGCCACGCCGCATCCTCCTCCTATCCCGCAGGTCTATGACCAAACGTACGACGCCCTGGGAGCGCCCGTGCACGCGCAGTGTCACATCGCGCTGACCGAAGCCTCCGGCCCAGCGGGGTTGCGCCACCACTTCATGATGGCAGGGCGGCTATCATAGTGACAAGATATCCCATATCGATATGGAGGATGACCATATCGATACTGTCGTCTTCCATGCCATTAGCCCATATCCCATATCGATATGGAGGATGACCGTATCGATATGGTAGATAATCACATCGATATATCCTATTCCATATCGATATCCCATATCCCATATCGATATCCCTATCGACATCTTATTGATGTCCGATCTCCCATATCCGTTCAGGGGTCGGAACATCATCGAACCCCCGCCCCGCTGTTATAGTGTCGGGCCCTGTGAGACAATGGTGTGTTTGAGTACATTGGTAGACTATGAGCATACAGTGAGGGAAGGAGTGTGTGCGGGTGCACCGGCACATTATGAGCAAACAGTGAGGACAGTGAGTACCCTAAACCCTAACCCTAACCCTAAACTCTAAACAGTGCGGACGCGGTGTGGGGCCCTGCAGGAGGATGGACGTAGACCTGTCGCCGGGGGTGGAAACGCTGAGTATCAATCTCGTGGCGCGCAACAAAGTGGACGAGTACCACGCACAGGAGGCAGGTCCATCCATACAATATGACTGTTTGCTCATAGTGTAGCGGGTGGCCAGGCCAGGGAGGAGAATATGGCGAGTGTGAACGGGTACACCCTACACCCTAAACCCTACACCCTAAACCCTTAACCCTAAGCCCTAGGCCTAACTATGAGCAAACAGTGCGGGAGCGAGTGTCCGGTCCTGTAACGCGGTGGTTGCAGGCGGCACGGGGGACGACTCGGGGGGGGGCATGTTGGCGGCAGGGGCTTACACTCGTCCACTTTTCAGCTCAACCTAAGCCGTTTTGGTCACACCTCCCCGTGTCCCCCTGTCTAATAGACTGGGGGAAAATCATGCACCCAACGTATCCCACAAAATGTGCTTACGTTGAGCCGAAAAGTGGAGGAGTGTAAGCCCTTGGTTGGCGGACGGGACGGGCAGCCGGTGGGACGCGCTGCTGGGGGAGAGCGTGGCTGGGCGTGGCGGGGCGGGCCAGTGGCGCTCGTGCGGGCCCGCCACCGTCAACCTCAAGTGCGACATGGTAGGGCGGTGCATGTCGACCCTATCAAACCCACGTTGAAAGCGCCTGGAATGAAGCTCTTAAATCTGAAATGCAATAAACCGCTTTAAAAAATTGCTTCAAATTCAATTTGCGCCGCTACAACATGGCCAAGTGCAAGCCCAGCACCAGTGTCTACGCCACCGCGGGGGGGTGTGGCCCTTGGCCCCTCACAAAATCCTCAACACATCTTTCAACACATTTGAAACCCTGGTGTTTCTTGAGTGACTAACACAACACCCGCCTGATGATTCAAACATGTTCTGCCGGGTCATGCTGGGGGGCACCAGTGCGAGTCGATCATCTGCAACCTCACACCTAAACCCTCAACCCTAAACCCTGAGCCCTGAGCCCTAAACCCTAAACCCTAAACCCTAAACCCTAAACCCTAAACAAGTTCTGGCGGGCCATGCTGGGGGGTACGAATGCGAGTCGATAGACTGCTCGAGCTGCTTCGGCGCGAACCCGTTCTGCGAGCAGCAGGGTATGTTGGCGCTGATGGCGGAGGCCACCACGGGCGGCGTCACCTTCTTCAACGCCAGCGCACGGCAGGGCTAAACCCTAACCCAAATCCTAAACCCCAAACCGCTGTGCTGTGAGGCCCTTTTCTCCCAACCTATCACCCTGAACATGAACGTGCCTAAACCCTAAACCCTAAATCCTAAGCCCTGAACCCAAATCCAAAACCTAATCCCCAAACCCTAAACCCTGAACCCCAAACCGCTGTGTGAGGCCTTTATCCCTACCTAACACCCTGAAGGTGCTCAAGTTGAGGTGGAAAGGGTTGGAGCGTGAGGCCGTAGCCTAGCAAAGCTAACCCTAACCCTAAGCACTAAACCCTGAAGCCTAAACCCCAAACCGCTGTGTGAGGGCCTTATCGCAACCTGACACCCTCAAGGTGCCCCAGTTGAGGTGGGAAGGAGAGGAGTGTGAGGCTGTAGCGCGCGGCACGGAAGCGCGGACGGGGTCATCACGCTGGGCAACAACGAGTTTCCCCTGACGTGCACCACAGGCAGGGGCTTACACTCGTTCCCAGTTCAGCTCAACTTGAGCACTTCTGTCCATTGTGTAACCCAGCTTAACCTTGAATGTGTCCTGAAGTTGCTCAAGTTGAGCTCTAACGTGGACGAGTGTAAGCCCCTGACCACCGGGCGGTGCATCACGCCGCCCGCCCCGCCGGCCCCGCCCGGTGCCAACCCCGGTAGGGCTTGCAGGTTGCCAGGCTCAAAACCCGTGTTGAAAGCGCCACTGGTGTCAGCGCTTGAAGCTCGAATGATATGAACCACTTCCAAATTTTGCTTTCAATTTCAACTTGCGCCACTACACCCCGACCCCGCCCCCGCGCCAACGCCCTCCGCCACGACGGACGACGACAAACCCGACGAGACGGCGGCGGTGTGTGCCGCTCTGGCGGCAGGGGCTTACACTCGTTCCCATTTCAGCTCAACTTGAGCTCTTCTGTCCACCGTATAACCCGACCTAACTCATGAATGTGTCTTGGAGTTGCTCAAGTTGAGCTCTGACGTGGACGAGTGTAAGACCCTGCCTGGCGGTGGCGGCGCTACTCACGGCGGCGGCAGTCATCCTCTGGGGGCGCAAACCGGCAGGGCCTTCCCTACGTTGATTTTCACAGCTGCCCATTTGAGCGTCTTTGAGGCATCAACCGGGATTACTCATGTGCTTTCCGGGACAAACTGGTGAAAGTTAAGCTGGAAATGTGCTGATGTAAGGCGCCGCGATTGCGCTGAAAACAAATACTTAGGTGTGGCTCTGTCTGGCGGCGCCCGCGCCCGCAACGGAGGAGGTTGCGCCCGCGGTAGGGTCTGGCAGATATTGCCAGCCAAGTCATCAACACGCATCTTGAACCCTCGTTTTATGAGTTGAATGGCGTCGTATGACGTGGCAAGCAATATCTGCTTTGCCCTACCCCGCGGCGGCGGCTGGTAAGTCGGCTGACGTGGCACCCGCGACGGCGACGGCGGCGGAGACCGCAGGTGCGAATGTTAGCAACGGGTCAGTGGCAGGGGCTTACACTCGTTCACGTTACAGCTCAACTTGAGCAGCTCCCGGACACGTTCATGAGCTCAGTCGGGTTATACAGTGGATAGAAGAGCTCAAGTTCAGCTGAATTGGGAACGAGTTTAAGCCCCTGGTGAGTGGCAGTGAGTGTGGGCGGCGACGAGGAGGTCGGGCCCGGCGGCGCCAGGGAGGGGGCCGGGTCTGGCGGCGCCGGGGTGGGCGGCGGGTCTCCCGGCGCCGACCTCCTGTTCGGAGGTATCACCGTGTTGGCCCCGGGCCGGCGTCGACGCCGTGCCGGCGGGGGCGGTGAGGAGACCCCGACCATTTTGTCAAAGGTAGGGCGGTGCAGGTTGAATCGATGAAACCCGGGTTGAAAGCGCCTGGAGCTATTCTCTTAAACCTGGGATGTAATGAACCGCTTCCAAATTTTGCTTTCAATTTCAACTTGCGCCGCTACACAAAGGTGTCCGGGTGTGCGGTGGCCGGTCAGGTGACGGCCATCATCGGTCCCTCGGGCGCAGGGAAGTCGACGCTTTTGAGGGCTTTGGCGGGAAAGATACCCACCCACGGCGGGTGGAAGCGGCTGCGAAGCTCCACGCACTCGTTGACGTGGCAGACCCCAGGCACGGTGGCTATGGTAGGGCGGCGCAGGTTGACCCAAGGAAACCGAGTTGAAAGCGCCCGGATTCCTGCTCTTGAAACTGAGATATGATGGAGATATGATGGAGCGCTTTCAATTTCGCTTTCGCCAACTTGCGCCACTACATGATGGTGGCGCAGCGGGACCAGTTGTTGGCGGCCATGACGCCGCTCGAGGCCGCGGTGCTGCAGGTGTGCATGTGCGGCGCTAGTAACGCCAATGAGACGGTGGCCCAGACGGCGGCCCAGACGCTGGCGGCGCTCGGGCTGGTAGGGCCTAAACCCTGAACCCACATCCTATCCTAAACCCTAAACCTTAAACCTTATCGTCTGTCACACGTTGTGAGGAACGCGTCATCGACACGTACTTCGGACCTAAGTTTCTCGAATTGAACAAAATCCTATGACGTGGCGAGCAACTACTGGAGGGCCCTCGGGGCTGGCGGGCGTGGCGGGGTGGCGGATCGGCGTGGAAGGCGGCGGGTTATCCGGTGGCGAGCGCCGGCGACTGGCGGTGGCCCTGGCGCTACTAGCGCGCCCGGCAGGGACTTACATTTTTTTACTTTTTGGCTCAACATGAGCGCCTTCTGAGGGATGGGGGGTGCATTTAGGGGCTGTTTAGGGGGTGTTTGGCAGGTGTCAGGGGGTATCTGGGGATGTCTAGGGTGCATTTTGTGTCAGAGACTGCTCAGGTTGAGCTGAAAAGTGGAACGAGTGTAAGCCCCTGGCGTCAGGCCGTGCTGCTGCTTGACGAGCCCACCTCGGGGCTGGACCCCGTGCAGGCAGGGTGGTGTGGGAGAACGAGCACTCTACCGACGTTGAATCACCTCCTCCTCCTCCTCCTCTGCGCGTCTGTGCTACGCTGTTCAGCACCCGGACTTAATTGCAATTAGTCCGCCTGATCGGACCGGAAATATTGGTCCATTTTGACTATGTCCGGCCTAGTCGCACTTAAGTCCGGGTGCTCAACAGCGTAGTGTGAGCACGCACCCTGAAGACGAGTATGCTCCGATCTCAGCTCCAGGGCTTGTTCTGGTTCTCAACGACCCTCCGGACCGGCGAGCATGATGCTGCGGCACGTGGCCGGCATCGCCGCCTGGCGCCGCATCGCCGTCGCCGCCGCAGTCCACGTGCCGCCGGCCGCGGACTTCGCGTTGTTCGACCGCGTGCTGTGCCTGGCGGCGGGGGGTGGCGCCGCGGGCGAGGGGCCCGTGCCGCAGGTGCTGCCCAACACATATCACCCTAAATACTTAACCCTTAACCCCAAACCCTAGACCCTAAACCCTAAACCCTAAACCCTGAACCCTAGCCCGTCATGCAACGCATTTTGCAACTCGTTTCTGGAGTTGAGCGGCAGCCTACGACGTGGCGCTCAAGGGACAGACACAAATTGCCCACGACGTTATCCAACGTATCGTGAACCCTCGTCTCTTGACTTAAACTCAGTGTCAGGATGACTGGTCACCCTGAGATACTCGAAATCGTGGGTCTGTTTACTGAGGGATCACGACCCGGTCGGACTCTCGGCGAGTCGGTCGGTGGGATTTTCGGTATGGACAGTTCTGATTGATCGAACGGGATTCGATACCATATCTTCGATACCAGACCCAACACTGAGTTTGAATTACATGCTATGACGTGGCGTGTGACATCATATCTGCCGCGCCCTACTGAGAGGTGGTGAGAATGGTGCAGGATGTGGTGGTCGGGTCCCGCGGCCGGCGCCAGACTAACCAACCCGATTACGAGTTCCTTCTGGACGTGCTGACGGCAGGGGCTTACACTCGTTCAAGTTAGAGCTCAACTTGAGCAACTCCAGGACACTGGCATGCGCTCAGTTGGGTCATACGGTGGACAGAAGAGCTCAAGTTGAGCTGAATTAGGAACGAGTGTAAGCCTCTGCCTGACGGATGACAAGACGGCGCGCCCGCTTGTGGTGGCCAACGGTGCCATCGGTGACCAGCTCGGCGACGGCAGGGGCTTACACTCGTCCACTTTTCGGCTCATCTGAAGCACCTTTTGTTGGATACGCTGGATGGTCCAAGGACTTTCAGTGACAAAAACGGCTCAGGTTGAGCTGAGAAGTGGACGAGTGTAAGCCCCTGGGCGACGGCCCCGTGGTGAGCGGCGGCGGTAAGGACGACGGGGCCGCGGGGGCCGCGGCGCTGCCCAGGTACGCGCCGCCGCGCGCCACGTGGGTGCGGCGCGCGGCGCTGCTGGCGGCGCGGCAGCTGCGCGTCACGGTAAGGCGGTGCAGGTTGACCCTATCAAACCCACGTTGAAAGCGCCTGGAACTAAGCGCTTGACACTGAAATGTGATGAACCGCTTTCAAACCTTGCTTTCAATCTCAACTTGCACCGCTACATCACGGCGCGCGAGCCCGCGCTCATGCTGTCGCACCTGGCGGGGCCCACATCAATAGGCCGATGCCAGTACATCGCCTGGGTAAAACACCGATACAGAGTTTCGGGCAAAGAGTCAGCGCTTCGCGCGGGAAAGCGGGCTCCGGGTTGAATGCCCATACAGAGTTGCGGACAAAGCGTCAGCGCTCAGCGCAGGAAAGGATATACCGAAATCGGCCTATCACGCTCACCATATCATGGGATGATGCTCAACTTCATGCACGAGGCTGTGAGTGCGGTGACTGATTGAGCAGGCATAATTCAAGTCGACCCTCCGATTTGGTGCTCGCGCCAGTGGTGGCGATCGTGCTGGGAACGGTGTATTACGACCTTGACATTGAGTTACCCGGGATTCAAAACCGCGCGGGTTTGTTTTTCGTTGCCGTGTTGTACCAGGCAGGGGCTTACACTCGTCCACCTCTCAGCCCAACCTGAGACGTTTTGGGTCACTGAACCACTGACACTACACTGCGTGTCCCTCAAAAGGTGCTTAGGTTCAGTCGAAAAGTGGACGAGTGCAAGCCCCTGGTACCAGGCTCTGACGGGTCTGAGCGCGGTGGGTGAGGCGGCGGCGGCGGCAGGGGCTTACACTCGTTCCCAGTTCAGCTCAAGTTGAGCTCTTCTGTCCACCGTATAACCCAACTTAACTCATGAATCTGTCCTGGAGTTGCTCAAGTTAAGCTGTAACGTGAACGAGTGTAAGCCCCTGGGCGGCGGCAGCGGCCGCGGAGCGCGAGCGTGAGACCGGCCTCGCTCCCGCGGGCGCCGCGGCGTTTGCGGTAGGGCATGATAAATAATACCTGCGACGTCATCTTCCACATTTCAGACACGGGGGCCAGGGCGAAAGCCTGGTACCTCCTTATACACGCGGAACCGTCTCTCTCTCTATCTTTCTCTCTTTCTCTCTTTCTCTCTCTATCTCTCTCCTCTAGCTTTTAGGACCTCGTTTCCTCTTCTATCTCTCTCCTCTAGCTTTTGGGACCTCGTTTCTTGAGTTCATTGGCATGACATGACGTGGCAAGCATTATCTGCCAGGCCGTAGCTTGCGGCGGCGCTGGTAGACACGGTGTGCCTGCGCGCGGCGCCGGCGGCAGGGGCTTACACTCGTCCACTTTTCAGCTTATAGTGAGCACTTTTGAGGAATAAGCTGGATGGTTTCATGGAATCACGGTGACGAAACGGCACAGGTTGAGCTAAGAAGTGGACGAGTGTTAGCCCCTGGCCGGCGGCGCTGTTCGCGCCCATCCTGCACCGCATGGCAGGGCGGTGCAGGTTGACCCTATCAAACCCACGTTGAAAGCGCCTGGAACTAAGCGCTTGAAACCAAAATATAATGCAACGCTTGCAATTTTGCTTCAATTTTGCTTGCGATTTCAAGTTGCGCCGCTACGGCATGGCGGGGCTGGCGGGCGGCGCGGACCGCACCCTGGTGCTGTGGGCCGCGTGCACGCTCGTCGCCGCCGCCGCCGCCAGCGTCGGGTAGGGCCCGCCGGGAAATGGGCTCAAAACTTGCTCAAAACTTGCTCAAAACGGCATGAAACCCATGAAACGATGGTTCG
>Ga0307489_10003535_pt1 | contig 10344 bp, 9 predicted proteins | sample SB12metaG_FD_202247 | JGI IMG/M metagenome (GOLD analysis project Ga0307489, IMG submission 202247) | Sea-ice brine microbial communities from Beaufort Sea near Barrow, Alaska, United States - SB 1.2 | ecosystem: Environmental > Aquatic > Marine > Coastal | place: USA: Alaska | collected 2017-05-06
GCCGCCGCCTCCTCCGCCTCCTCCGCCTCCCCGCCCCCGGCGCCGGCGCCGCCGCCGCCGCCGCCGCCGCCGCCGCCGCCACCGCCGCCGCCGCCGCCGCCGCCGTTGCCGCCACCGCCGCCGCCGCCGCCGCCGCCGCTGGCGCCGCCGGGGGTCACCGCCTCGTCGTGTGGCTCCTGAACCGCGGCGCGCGCGCTATCTGTGGCCGAAGCTGTTTCTGCACCAACGCTTCCAACACCCGCGGCGTCGGCGTGAGCGTGCGTGAACTCCCCCGCGCGGCAGGGCCGGGCAGACGGTGCTCGCCGCGTCATCCACCGCATTTGAACCCTCGTTTCACGTAAGATGGCAGCAGGCCTATGACGTGGCGAGGAACATCAGGCAGGCCCCACCGCGCGGCGGTGCCCAGCCCCGCCACGCGCCCCGGCCCCGCCCCCGCCGGCGGCGCTGTGGTGCACCACCGTGGTCTAGGGCCTGGCAGATGTTGCTCGCCACGTCATCCAACGCATTTTGGGCCCTCGTTCCTCTTGAGTTCAGGTGGCACCCTATGACTGACGAGCAATATCTGGCAGGCCGTACGGTGGCCTCAGGGCGCTGCAGTCCCGTGCGTCAGGGCCTGGCAGACGGTGGTCGCTGCGTCATCCACCGACTTTGAACCCTCGTTTCACGTAAGCCTATGACGTGGCGAGTAATATCAGGCCCTACGTTGGGGCGCGGGTCGAACATGTGGATGACCTCGTGGTGGCTGGCCGCCTGCGCGTACGTGGCGTGCGCCGCCAGCCCCAGCACCACCAGCACCGCGCCCGGGCACCAGGGTCGCTCACTCGAACCGAGGTCGGAGTACCGTCAGGGCGAATGCTCGCTACAGACGCGAGGAGGAGGAGGAGGGTGGAGGAGACTCGCACAAGCCAGCCCTCGAACCGAGGTCGGAGTACCGTCAGGGCGAATGTTCACAGACGCGCGAATGAGGAGCAGGGTGGAGGAGATTCGACGTCGATCCAATGCGTTTCCTCACTAACCCCCCTGCCACGGCGGCGAACAGCATGTACAAGGACGACGCGCTGCCGCCGCCCGACCCGTGCGCGTGCTTCACACCCATCTTTCGCGACCGTGCAAAGTCACAACCCCAGAACTCCTTAGAATATTGTGAAGGAAGGGATATCGTTGCGTCGTTGACGGCCCACTTGACGCCCGCACGCCGACGAAAACAGCCCTCTGCTATTCAACCGTACCACCAACTCGGAAGAGAAGGGCAGCGGGCGCCTGACTCGCGACTGCGACCCGGCGCCGCTCGTCTCCACCCCTCGGCTACGGCTCGGCTCGGCGGCTCGCGCGCGGCGCGGCCTCGGCTCGCGCTCGGCTCATGACCTTCGATACCAGCAAGCACTGCAGTCCAACGCCAAAACTCGCGCGTAAAAGCAGCAAAAAATATCTTCGTCTGGTGGGAGCGTTCCCCTGGTACACTCGGCAAACCGCACGCGCCTTCGTCGAGGGAGGCGCCCGAGGACCAACTGACCGAGCGCGGGGATAGCTCGATATCGGCGAGGGGACTGACACACGTGACAGCCGCATTTCAAACGGCTTTGGAAATTTTGGACCACAGGATTTTGACGAACAAAGATTCTCTTCTCTCACTCGAGCGAAAGGCCACCTCAGATCTCAAGCCACACTGCAGGCTGGGTTTCCCCGTCCAATCATGCAAACCGCCGTGATGCCTCAGCCGTGGCGTCCGGGCGCCGTCGCGAGCGGCACCTGCGGCCGCCCGCGCATCACACCCCGCGCCACCTGCACTGTCGCCTCTGCGAACCGTTATCGTGAGAAGCAACACCCGCCGGTTGGACGGCACCAGCGCTGGTCCGCCGTGGTGAGCGCCGCGGGTAACGGCGACGACGCGGCTAACGCGGCGGCCGCGCGCCGCATGCTGCGCCGGGGCGTCTCGCCGCCGCCGCCGCCGCCGTTCATGCCGAAGAAATCCGCGGTCTCCTACATTGGCACATCGTGCAACCTGGAGACGCTGGAGGAGGAGGACGTGTTGGTAGGGCCGGGCAGATAGTTATTGCTCGTCACGTCATCCAACGCACTATAAAGTATAAACCTTCGTTAATTGAATTGAATGGCGGCCTATGACGTGGCGGGCAACGTCTATCGGGCCCTGCTGGTCGGGCTTCTCCGAGACGTGGGAGGTGGAGATGGTGCGGTTCTGGTGGGGGCTCACCCTCGAGGGGCGTACACTCGAGGGGCGTACCCTCGCGTGTTGAGTTCAGCGCGTCCCTACGAGTGGCGAGCACCACATGTCATCATCCTCGTTGGTTAAGCTCAACACCATCCTACGACGTGGTGCGCATCATCCCGCGTGGGGCCCTGCCCCGCGGCGGTCGTGGGGCTCGGGCGAGCGGGTGGGGGAGCGGGTGCGGGAGCACGACATCCGCTGGCTCGTGGCATTGGGCCGCACGCAGGAGGCCTTCACCAGCGCGGAGGCCATGGCGTCGGGTACCGCCTGTCAGATACTGCCCGCCACGCCATCCAACGCATCATGAACACTCGTTGCTTGAGTGAAGCAGCATCCTATGACACGGCTCACAACATCTGAGCGGCCGTAGCGTCGGGGCTGAAGCGGCTGAAGGCGCTGCTGCCCGACGCCAACGTGCCCATCATGCTGCAGCGTGCACCGGACATTCTCTCGCTCAGCTTTGTCGGCGCGTCGCATAACATACTGATTCTCCAGCAGGTGCTATGCAACGCCGACCACTGCCCGGATGTCACCACCATCCTGGAGAAACATCCCAGGTGGGGGGCCCGCTGCGGGGGGCTGCTGGGAAATGCTCGAAATATCACAGGGTGGCGTTTAAATTAAGAATCGAACATTGAACAGGGTGTGATTACTCAGAGTGGGCACCTACTTACGTTACGGTCCTTAGAGGTATGACTCCATCGAGCGCTGGTGATGGAAAAAATGATGTGTTGATGGACATTTGGAGCAATTAGTGAGCGGCCCTGGTAGCCGGCTGCTGATGTGTGAGGACGTGCACGCGGCGGTGTCGTCCGCCACCGCTTGGCTGCAGGCGCTGGCGCCTGAGTGCGACGCGCAGCTGGCGATGAACGAGTACCCGGCGGGGCCGGGACCCTTAACCCTAAACCCTAAACCCTAAACCCTAAACCCTAAACACTAAACACTAAACACTAAACCCTAAACACTTAACCCTAAACCCTAAAACCCGGGGCCCGCCGCATCAAGATGACGCCATGCTCGCCGCGTCATCCACCACATTTCAAACTGACCCTCTGTGTGTTGCGTGACGTGTAATTCCACAACGTTGTGAGGCGAGCATGGTATCCCATGGCAGTCGTCTGCCGCGTTGCAAACCATCGTGTCACCCCCGGTGTCACCACACGACGTCGCGTGCATCCACCACGTTGCATACGTCGTTTATGAGGTAAACGTCATCCCATGACGTGGCGAGCACGAGCGTCGTTCAATTGGCCCTGGTGACCGGAGTTGATCTACCGCATCCACAACTACACAGAGTACAACGAGCTGCCCATCAGCATCCAGAATATGGTGAGGCCAGTGCCTGGTCTGTGAGTAAGTAAGTTCAAGTAAGTGATTTCTTTGGTAAACTGCCAAGAAACGTATTTGACTTTTGGCCAATGGCCAAACGGGCCAACTACTGTATACAGTACGAGACACTTCCCACAGTAACCTCACAGACCAGGCATCAGTGGGAACGAACGTTGATAGTGTGTCTGACTAAGTGCCTTTGTATGATATGCGATGTCTAACACATTCTAGCTCTACTGCTGAATATGTACCGGTACATTGTGTGATTGTGGTCCGTACTGCGCGCTGCTGGAGAGCACCTCGGAGGACGCGGCGGACGTCGACGCGTACAACGCGCGCTGGGACGACTGGGAGCGTGAGGCTGAGCGTGGGGGCGGGGGCGGGGGCGGCGGGGGGGGCGGGGGAGGTGGGGAGGAGTGGATGATGGACGGGCACTGGGAGGCGGAGGAGGTGGAGATGGATGCGGAGGCGGAGAATACGGTGCAGGCGGAGGAGACGGATGCGGATGAGGGGGTATCCGCCCGCCGCACGCTCGAAGCCATCAGGCGGGTGAGTGTGCTGGGCGGCTCGGCGGGGGCGGGGGCGGGCGGGGGGGGTGATTGGGATGACTCGGAGCCAGGCATTGCGAGTGAGTCGTACGCGGCGCTGTCGGGCGGGCTGGACGAGCAGTGCGAGGCGGCGCCTGACTCGGACGAGTGCCGCGTCTTCGACTGATCGACGCGAATCACGTTGCGCCGCAGTCGCGTGTCTGTAAACGACGTCGGAGACGAACTGTATCATACTTTGTTTGTTAGCAATTTTCAGTCGAGTCACTCTATACCGGTGCTGAACGGGGGCTGCTAGACAGACGATATACAGGGTCTGCGCTATAATCTCTAATCTCGGTCCCTCTCGCGGTATGTAACCTCCTCCTCACCGCCGTCCCCGGCCCCGTCCCCGTCCCTGTCGACGCGCGCGCGCTTCGGGCTCGCCGCTCGGTCCGGTCGGTCGTCCCGCTCCCGCGGCACCGGTGGCACGGCGCCGTCCCAGCACGGTTCGCACGGCACGCCCACCTCCGCCGCCGCCGCCGCCACCGGGACCTGCGTGTGCTGCTCGAGCGGCGCTGGTGCTGCCGACAACCACGGCGGCGGCGCCCCCGAGGATGAGGGCGGCGGCGGCGGCATCTGATGCTGTTGCGGCGGTGGCAGCCGCTGCTGCTGCTGCTGCCAGGGCGGCGGCGGCGCTCCCTGATAGTGCTGCTGTTGCTGCTGCGGCGGCGGCGGTAACTGATAGTGCGGCGCCTGCTGCTGCTGCTGCGGCGGCGGCGGTGGCGGCGGCCCCTGATGGTGCAGCTGCGGCAGCTGCGCCTGCGGCGGCGGCGGCGGCGGCATGTGGGCAGCGGGCCCCACAGGGTATGAGCCGCCGGTATCATCTGAATACTGCTCCATGCCGGCGCTGGGCCGCTGCATCTGGTGCATCCCCAGCTCTGAGCCGTCGCGCCCCACGCTCCGTACGTTCATCATCGCCATCGGAGGCGGAGGAGGTCCGCCTCCCATGCGCGGCATCTGACCCATCCGGGGGGGAGGAGGAGGCGCGTAGCCCTGCGGCCGAGCGAAGCCACCCGGCGGAGGAGGACCAAAGCCGCCCTGCGGAGGATACTGGTGCTGCCCCTGACCGTATTGCATGCCGCCGGCGCCGGGCGGGGGCATGGGCGGCGGCGGCATGGCGCGGCGGGTGGGCGGCGGCGGCGCGCCCCCCTCCGGGTGCGGCGGCTTGGGCGGGTCGGTCACCTCCTTGTACAGCTCCTCCGCGCGCTTCTTCACCGCCTTGAAGCGCGCATCCGACTGCAACGCAAACTTCGCCACCAGAAACTTCGCGCCCTCGCCCGCAGGCCCGCCACCCGTCGCCAGCCTCGTCAATCGATACCATCCCAGACCAGGAAAGAGGGTTCAAAACGAGTTGGAGGACGTGGGTGGCAATTGATGTTGGGCCCCACCTTGGCGAGGCGACCCGCATCCTGCTTCTCCTGGATGAGCGCCGTGAAGTCGGCGTCCTCCTTGGCCTTCACCGCCGCCGCCGCCTCCTCCAGCGCCGACATGTCCACCTTGGCCATTATCTTGTTCATTGACTTGTACGTCGCGTTCGTCACGTCGCGCCGAGTAGGGACACCACTCACCACACAGCGGCTAGTGAGCAGTCAGTTAGACGGAGGGACGGGTACGACCGCGACAGGGCGGGAGTGAGAATGCAGATTAGGGCGTGTGTGTGAATGGGGGCACTTCACTGCTTTACACTCGCGTCGCCTCCGGCCCCGCCTATACAGCGGGTTCTCCGCGGGCATCCGGCTGTCGTCCATCAGGACCACGATGCCTGCGCGGTGGGGGGTTGGGGGAGGGGGTAAGTGGGAGGGGTGACAGTGGGGGTGCGAGTGAACGAGCCTGGCGAGGAGATCCTGGGGTCCGTGAAAAGGAAGGGCATCTTCAGCTTGGTAGAGGGGCGAGCAGCGCGGGCGCGACAAAGCGTGGGAGGAGGTCCCAGGGGTCCGTGAATCCGCGTTCATTCATTATCCACTCACGTTTGCCGGTGGGCTCCTCCTCGACCGGCTCGAACTTCTTGCGGAAGTTGCGGTGCTGGATGCATGGCTCCCCAGGCTTGCAGCACGCGAAAGTTGTTGTCTGTACCATCGCGGCGTCGTCAACACCAACCCCAGGTGCGTCGCGATGGACGGGTCAAGGAGGGGGAGGGGGAGGGGACGGAGGGTATGACGCGGCGGGGGAGGACGCGGATGAGGCGGAGGATGGGCCGCAGCCGCGCTCGGGTGCGTGGGATGAGCAATGGACGCAAAAACACATCAAAGAACCCACAACAAAACAAACCCTAACCCTAATAACTGCAATACCCGGAAAACCCTACAAAATGGAAATGACACGTCACTTGCTGTGCGGCGATCCCTATCCATTCAACCCGTCGCACTCTCAACCGACGCCACGCTGGGTGTCAGTATCGGAGGCCACGCTCAGTGTGACTCGTACAGAGCCGTCCAGCTCGTGTTTCGGTACTCTGTTGTGTGGCTCCGCCAGCAAAGCGCGCAGCACAAGTGAAAAGTGTCGGAAACCGGAAATATCTTAGGTACTCGCTCAGTGTTACAGACGATGGCGCCGTGACTCCATCACGGAGCACACCAGAGCGGCGTCGCGCTAGTTGTGCCAGCTCGTAATCCAACATGGCTGCCATTTGCATGATGCAGGCCGGTGCCACCCGCCACCCGCCACGCGCCGCTCACCGCCGCCTCGCCAGCCGCGTCCACGTGACCAGATGTGCCACGAACCACACGCCACCCGCGCCCGCTGCTGCCACGCCATCCGTGGCCACGTCAGCCTCCACGACTAACGGCCGGGTGAGGAGCAAGAGGGAGCAAGAGCGGCAGGCCTTGCGGCGGCAGCGGCGGAGGGAAGGGGGCAGCGGGGGCGGGGGGGGGATGGTGATGCGGCCTGTGACGCCAGCATCGAAGCTGAAACCCATCACGCTGGATGGGCTGGGCGCGACGACGGTTGTTACTATCGTCGGGGATGAACCCGGGTCCAGTACCAAATTCATCCTGGAGGCCACCGCAGTGGGCGTGGAGATATACACCTCGCCGAGGAGTGGAGGTGTTGTGGGTGAAGGGGATGTGGAGGGGGAGAAGGGGAAGGAGGGGGAGGAGGGGGTGGAGGGGGTGGAGGGGGATGGGGACCTGGTGTTCATCAACGGGCTAGGGACGACGTGCATCCGGGGCAGCGCCACGCAGGCGGGGGCGACGGGGGCGGGGGCGGTGGCTGCCGTGGGGGACGTCGTCGGGTTCGGCGGGACGAGCGGGCGCGTGTATCGGGTCGAGAGGGCGGCGGGGGGGGTTGGGGCAGCGGCGGCGGAGGCGGCGGCTGAGGGCGGCGGGCGGGGGAGTGAAGATTCGTTGGCGGCCACGCTTCAGGACCTGGGCGGCGCCGCCGGAGGAGAGGGCGAGGACGAGGGCGAGGGCGTGGGCGAGGGCAGTTGGAACCCGCGGGGCAAGGAGGTGCTCACCACCGCGGGCGTGCGCTGGATGCAGGCCGCAGCTGCGGAGGCGGCGGAGGCCTTCGTCGCCGAGGTGGACGCCGTCGGCGCAGCGTCGTTCGCCACCGCCGCCGCCGCCGCCGCCGCCGCCGCGCCCGGGCCCGCCGACCTGGACGACACCGTGCGACGCCTGGCGCCGTTCGCGGCGCGGCGCCCGCCGCCGCCCGAGGTGCAGGCGGCGTGCTCGTCCGCCGCGCGCCACCCGCCCACCGTCAATGTCTTCTTCAGCCAAGCGATGAGGCAGGAGTTGCAGCGCGCCGCGGCGGCGGACGGTGCGGCCGCCACGGATTTCAGAGAGGCGCCAGCGTGGGTGGCGCTGCAGAGCCTCACCGCGCGGCGGAAAAAGGCGCACAAACTGCGCCAGCGCCGCGGCGCCAGCGCGCCCCAGGCGGCGGCGGCGAAAACACGGGATCCGGGCGCATCCTCCTCTTCTGCCTCCACTTCCACCACCACCTCCACCACCTCCTCCTCCGCCTCCTCCGCCTCCTCCGCCTCCTCTGCCTCCAAGCAGGGAAAACGTAAGCAGAAGACGAGTGCGGGGCGCGCGGCGGATGCGGGTGCGGGTGTGAGTGCATCCGACGCCAAGGCTGCGGCCGAGCTGGTGGCGCGCGTGGACCGCTTCGTGGATCACGCGTGGAGCATGCTGGCGCTGGAGCGTGAGGAGGAGGCGGGTCAGGCGGCGGCGATGCTCATGCTGCTGCCCGCCGCCGCCGCCGCCGCCGTCGCCGCCGCCGTCGTCGCGGAGGGCACGTCCGTGGGGCGACTGGGCGCGCGGATGGACGGACTGCGCCTGGTCGACACCACTAAGGCGACTGCGGGGACGCAGGTGCTGGGCAGGGGCTTACACTCGTTCACTTTTCGGCTCAACGTAAGCACGTTTTGTGGGATACATTTGGTGCATGGATTTCCCCCAGTCTATTAGACAGGGGGCCACGAGTAGTTGACCAAAACGGCTCAAGTTGAGCTGAGAAGTGAACGAGTGTAAGCCCCTGGTGGTGGGGTTCCGGGGCATGGCGCGTGGCGCGCTGCCGAGCTCCGCCATCGCGGCAGGGGATTACATTCGTCCACTCTTCAGCTCAGCCTGAGCCGTTTCTGACACAAAAACAAATCCCCAACCGCCCCCTACTACCCCCAACAGTCCCTAATCACCCACTAAATAACCCCTAAACGCACCCCCAATCCCACGGAAACCGCTTACATTGAGCTAAACAGTGGACGAGTGTAAGCCCCTGCATCGCGGTGGGTGACCGCGTGGTGGTGGTGGTGGTGCCCACTGCGGAGGAGCTGAAGGAGGAGGTGCGCGCCGGTCACACCTCCGCGCAGAAGACATCCAGGCGGCAGCGCTATGAGGTGGAGGGTGTGGTGCGCTCCATGGACGCCGCGGGGGGGGGTGTCACCCTCCACGTGGACCCTCTACACCAGCACCGCCTCTTGCGGGGCTCGGGGGAGTCAAGCGCAGGGTCAAGCGCAGGGTCAAGCGCAGGGTCAAGCGCAGGGTCAGGCGCAGGGTCAAGCGCAGAGTCGGCGAGCTCGGGGCCGGGGTCAAAGTCTGGATCAGACTCCAAAGCGGAGACGGAGTATAGTCTGGCGACAGCGGCGGAGCTGGTGCTGGCCGGTCGGACGCTGCGGCTGGTGCGCGTGCCGGACGTGGTGACGTACGAGCGGCAGGTGGCGGCTCTGGGCGCGCTGCGGGCGGTGGCCAGGTCCCGCGCCGACCGACCGCCGCCCGCGCTGCTCGTGGTCCAGGCGCTGTTCGCCGCGCCGCGCTGCCCGGCCCCCGCCCCGCGCCTCGTGCCCGCGTCACCGGCGGGACTGGACGCTGACGCCACGGGAGGCGGTGCCACAGCCGCGCAGTCAGCTGCCGCGGAGGAGGAGGAGGAGGAGGAGGAGGAGGAGGAGGAGGTCGGCGCCCACGCCACAAGCATCACCGACGTCCAAGGGTTCTTCGCGGCGGCGCCGAGACTCGGGAAGCGCGGCGTCCAGGAGGTGAGCGGCGAGGAGCTGGCCCCGCTGGACATGTCGCCCGCCCCCGGCGGCGGCGGCGGCGAGCTGCCGCCCGGCTTCGACGGCGCGCAGGCCCTGGCCGTCCAGGCCGCGCTGGCGCCCTCCGCCCCCGTGGTGTGGGTGCAGGGCCCGCCGGGCACGGGCAAGACGCGCGTGGTCGTGGAGACTATCCGGCGCGCGGCGGCCAGCGGGCAGCGGGTCTTGGCCTGCGCGCCGTCCAACGCCGCCGTGGATAACCTGGTGGAGCGGCTGGCGGCTCTCAACGAGGAGGCGGCGGCGGGCGGGGGCAGGGTCATGTCCTTCGTGCGCGTGGGCGCCCCCGAGCGCATGTCTGCGGCGGCGCTGTCGAGCTCGTTGGACGTGCGAGTGGAGGCGGAGGCGGGGACCACCGCGTTCTTGGACAAGAAGCGGCGGGCGGCGGTGGAGCGCGCGATCCTGCGGTCCGCGGACGTGGTGCTGGCCACGACGGTGGGCGCGGGGGCGGACAACGTGCAGACGCTGCCGGTCTTTGACCTGGGTGTGCTGGACGAGGCGGCGCAGGCCACTGAGCCCGCGGCGTGGATCCCGCTGGTGCGCTGCCGCCGCGTCATGCTGGTGGGCGACCCGTGCCAGCTGCCGCCCCTCGTGCGCTCCAACCCGGCGCTGGCCGGGGGGCTCGCCACGCCGCTCATGGCACGCGTCGCGCAGCCGCAGCAGCGCGCGGCGGCGGCGGCGGC
>Ga0307489_10003536_pt1 | contig 10342 bp, 19 predicted proteins | sample SB12metaG_FD_202247 | JGI IMG/M metagenome (GOLD analysis project Ga0307489, IMG submission 202247) | Sea-ice brine microbial communities from Beaufort Sea near Barrow, Alaska, United States - SB 1.2 | ecosystem: Environmental > Aquatic > Marine > Coastal | place: USA: Alaska | collected...
ACGAGGCGTATCGGTCGTGCCGGAGGTCCAGGTAGCTCCCAGGTTCGCCGTCCTCCTCCTCCTCATCGTCGTCCTCGTCATCATCATCGTCGTCGTCGTCGTCATCGTCGTCCGAGTGGTCGAAGCCGTGGCTCTCGATGGTGCCCGCGCCCAGGGGCTTACACTCCTCCACTTCTCAGCTCAACGTAAGCGCTTTCCGTGGGATTGGGGGTACATGTAGGGGTTGTTGAGCGGGTGTTTGGGAGGTGCTAGGGGTTCTTCGGGGTTGTTCGGGGATGTTCAGGGGATGTTCTGTGTCAGAAACGGCTCAGGGGCTTACACTCGTCCACTTCTCAGCTCAGCGTAAGCGCTTTCTGTGGGATTGGGGGTGCATCTAAGGGTTGTTCAGGGGGTGTTTGGGAGGTGTTAGGGGGTGGTAGATGATATTTGGGAATGCTTAGGGAGTAATCCGAGTTAGAAACGGCTCAGGTTGAGCTGAACAGTGGAGGAGTGTGAGCCCCTGCCCGCGCCGCCCGCCCCCACGAAGTTGGCGTCGCCCTCCACAAAGTTGTCGTCGTCCTCGTCGTAGTAGTAGTCTACACCTCCTGTTCCGTCTCCGCCCCCTACTTCATCGCCGTCGTCCTCGTCAACCCCGTCTTCTTCTTCGTCGCCCCCCACGCCTCCCTCGCCCCCGTCGCCCCCGTCGCCCTCCTCGCCACTCTCGCCCTCGCCCGGGGCATCTCCCTCCCCAGCTGTGTCACCCTCATCCGCGTCACCCATCTCAGTGTCGTGGTCGAAGTACCCGCCGTCCGCCCCACCCGCCCCGCCCTCCGCGTCGTCTGCCTGCCCCCCGCCCCCGAACCCCCCGAGCATGATATCTGCAGCGTCGTCGCCACCCCAGACCCCGCCCGCTGCTGCCGCGTCGCCGCCGTGGGGGTGCCCGAGCGCGTGGGTGCCCTCACCCTCAATTCCGCCACCTGGAATTCCAGCTGTCCCGACGCTAGAGCCGGAGGCGGCCAGCGGGCCGGGGCTCTCGGGCTCCTGCGCCGGGTCCGCCGCCGCGCGCCCCTCTCGCTCCAGGGAAGGCCCCGCCACCCGCTCGACCGAACCGCGTGCCTCGCTCATCGTCTGCCGCAGCCTGCGCGCGTCAGATGTGAAGGAGCGAACAACGTTGAAGGAGCGAACAACGTTGAAGAACTTTTTGCCTCCCGCCGCGCGCACGCGTCTGGAATCCTTGGAATATTCCATATCCTTGCGGATTATCCTTGGAATATCCTTGGAAGTTGGAACCCTTGGAATCCCTTGGAACCCTACCTGTAAACTGATAAGCGCTGGGAACCCTAAACCCCCTGCATTCCCCTGTCTGGCCGCGGCGAAACGCGTTGGACAGAGTTGAAGACCGCGGGCGACGGGGATCCAGCGCTGGACTCCGTGAGCGTCGGATCACTTGTCAGGCGTCGTCCGCACGATCCCATCGCCAGCGCATCGAGGAGTCAGGGAGCGAACGTCGTTCGCCCGGCTGGTTGCGCGCCTGGCTGTTGATAGTTTGAAAAGTTTTAGAGACCGAACGTGGGACACGGAAGGTGCCGAGCAGAGACGCCGGGGCCGGGGCAGGTTTCACGCGGCGGGACACTAAGTAGACACCGCCGCGCGCGATGCCGGCTAATGAGGACACTAAGTACACAGCCCTCGCGGCGTCGCCGAAGGGTGACGCGCTGGGCGCGAAGGCGGAGCGCGCCGCGCGGTACAAGGCGCTGGGCGCGATCGTGCTGTGGTTCCTCAGCACCGTGGTGCTGATCAGCATGAACAAGGTGCTGATGGGCGAGGCAGGGGCTTCCACTCGCCACTCGTTCCCACGTCCGCTCAAAACACGCTGTCTTTGTCCCCTACTCCCCCATATATCCAGCTCAACCCGTGAAGGTGTTCCCGAAGGTGCTTAAGTTGAGCTCTGACGTGAACGAGTTCGACGCTGGTACCTGTGGTCTATCAGTGTACCCACACACTCACCGCATCCTCCTCCCTGGCCTGGCCACTCGTTCCCTGTCAGCTCGACCTCACTCTTTGCACATGGTGCGCCGAAGGTGCTGAAGTTGAGCTGTAATGTTAACGGGTGTCCGACCCTGGAGCGAGGCGTTCCGGCTGCCGGTGTTCCTCACCTTCATGCACATGCTGGCAGGGGAGGGGGGCTATTGGGAACAAGCACTCCACTGCCGTTGAATCACATCCTCCTTTTCTGCCTCCTCCGCGCGTTTGTATAAGCATTCACGCTTGAAGAAGACGAGAGAAGATTGTGCCCTGAAGGTGAGTCACGCACCGATGTCAGTCGAGTGCTTGTTGTTCAATGACCCTACCGCCTGGTGTCCTACGGGTGGTGCGAGCTCAGCGCGGAGATGGGGTGGATCGAGCGCGTGGGTATTGAGTCCTGGTAGGATGGTGCAGATTGACCGCGGTTGGTTCCAGTGCTTGAAGCTAAAATATTATGGGCACCTTCAAACTTTGCTTTCCATTTCAATTTGCGCCGCTACATCCTGGAAAGTAGCCGGCAAGGTGTTCTTCCTGTCGCAGACCTTAGCGCTCACTGTGGTGCTCAGCGTGGCGAGCTTCCAATACATAGAGGTAGGGCGGTGATGGTTGGATTCTGTGTTTGCAAGCACAGAAGAAGACGTCCTTCGCTTCGGGTCCCTGACGCAATGCCCGTGTGTGCTACTCTATGATATTGCCACATGCTACTCTATAAACGCGCCTGGATTCAGCGCTAAAAGTGAAATTCTGATGAACCGCTTTCACACCTTGCTTTCGTTTTCAACTTGCGCCGCTACATGGAGGTGAGCCTGGAACAAGCACTAGCAGCGAGCACACCGGCGTTCACCGCCTTGCTGGGCGTGGCGCTGCTGGGCAAGCGCGAGAAGTGGCGAGTGTGGTAGGAACGGCTGGATAGTACTCGCCACGTCGTAGGATGCCGAATAACTAGTGACACCAGGGTCGAAAATGCGTTCGATGGCGTGGCGAGCACTATAGGGACTGATAGATGATGCTCGCCACGTCATAGGATGCCGTTCAACTCAAGAAACGAGGGTTGAAATGCGGTTGATGACGTGGCGAGCACGCAACAGTCCCTAGCGTGTGGCTGACGCTGGTGCCGGTGGTGGGCGGCGCCATGGTGAGCGCGGGGGGCGAGCCCACGCTGCACGTGCTAGGCAGGGGCGGTGCGGGTTGACCCCAGGTTGACCGGAGGTTGACAAGAGGTTGACCAGAGGTTGACCAGAGGTTGACCAGAGGTTGACCAGAGGTTGACCAGAGGTTGACCAGAGGTTGACCAGAGGTTGACCAGAGGTTGACCAGAGGTTGACCAGAGGTTGACCAGAGGTTGACCTGAGGTTGACCAGAGGTTGACCAGAGGTTGACCAGAGGTTGGCCAGGGGTTGTCCCCAGATTGACCCCAGGTCGACCCCAGGTCGACCCCAGGTTGACCCCAGGTAGACCCAGCGTGACCCCATGTTGGCCCCAGGTTGACCCCAGGATGACCTCAGGTTGACCCCAGGCTGACCCCAGCCCAGGATGACCCCAGGTTGACCCCAGGTTGACCCAAGATTGACTGCGTCAGCGCTCGTGCTTGAGCTCAAACATAATGAGTTGCTGTAAAACTTTGCTTTCGATTGCAACTTGCGCCGCTACAGCTGGGCATCTCACTTGTAATCGCTGCTAATATTATGCGCGCCACGAAGAGCTGCCTGCAGGAGCTGCTCCTGGTAGGGACTAATGGATAGAGCTCGCCACGTCATAGGATAGTGCTCGTCGCGTCGTTTAACTCAAGGGAAGACGAGGGTAGAAAATGGGTGTGATGACGGGTCGAGCGCTATCCATCATACCCTAGCTACTGGGCGACTCCATGGACTCCCTCAACCTGCTGCGCTGGATGAGCGCCTTCTCCATGGTGGGGTTTATGGGAACCAGCACTCGACCGACGTGTTCATTCTCCTCCTCCTCCGTATATTCCGCGCGTCTCTTTGTGCATTCACCTTGAAGGTTGGTCATGCTCTTATCTCGGTCGAGTGCTTGTTGTTGATGACTCTGCTGCACGGCAACGCTGCTGCCGGTATCGTACATGCTGGAGGGCCCCGACATGATCCACGGCAGGGGGGTGATTCAGAGCAAGCACTCGACCGACGTTGAATCTCCTCCTCCTCATCCTCCCCCTCCTCCTCCTCCGCACGTCTGTATGAGCATTCAACATGAAGGCGTCATGCTTTGTTCTCAAGTCGAGTGCTTGTACTCAATGACCCTCCTGCACGACCGCCTGGCGTTCGTGTACCATGACCGCTTCCTCTTCTACGCACTCGTGGGGAACTGCTGCGGCGCCTTCATGGTAAGGACTGATGGATAGTGAGCGCCACGTCATCAAACGAGTTTTGAACTCTCGTTTATTGAGGCAAATGACATTCGATGATGTGGCGAGCATCCTCGTCATCAAACGCATTTATAATCCTCGTTGTTAGAATTAAATTATATTCTATGACGTGACGAGCATTATCCATCAGTCCCTACTTTATGGTGAACCTGACGCAGTTCATGGTGACCAAGTATGTGGGCGCGCTATCGATGCAGGTGCTGGGCAACTTGAAGAGCGTGTTCACCGCGGTAGGGACTGATGGATAGTCTTCGCCACGGCACAGGATGTGATGTGATTCATAAAGCAAGGGTTCAATACGTGTTTGATGACGTGGCGAGCACTATTCATCAGTCTCTACACCGCGGCGTTCAGCGTGCTTATTTTCCGCAACCAGGTGACGGCGCAGGGGGTATTCGGCTACTCCATCACCATGGTGGGCTGTGCGGTGTACCACCGCGAGAAGCAGCGGCAGGGCGGTGCAGGTTGACTGACCTCGCTTGGTTTCAGCGCTTGAAGCCGACCCGTGATGCTTTTCTTATTACCTAACATTCATCTAGCCCCAAGGCGCTTCACATGGTGAGCATTACCTGCTTTCTTAGTTTGCTTTCAAATTCAACTTGCGCCGCTACGCAACGGCAGGACGCGCTCGACAAGTTGCGTGGGCCGGGGGGCGCGGCGTTGGGGCCGAGCGGCGGTGGTGCGGGCGCGGTGGTGAGGAGACCGGGCGCCGAGGTGTGAAGTCGCGGGCGGCGCGGAGCCGAGGTATAACGCCGAGTTCCGCGCGTCGGCGTTGTTGGGGGCATCCATCATTCAATACAACTACGTTATTCGTTGTCTGTCCTGCACGAAGTGATACGATTCGCAATTTATTCACGCTAGCTATCATATCATTATCCAGTGACTCACGGCCAATTGTACGCGCGCGACACGTCGACGCCGCAGTAGCCCGCGGTTTGCACCGCCCAGACAAATGCCACTCCCGCCGCACAGTACACCGAGGTAGCCATGAGTGGAAGGAACTCCATGCGCCCAGGGCCGAACATCGCCTCGTGCCCGGCCACGCAGTACAGCTCCAAAGCGGGGAGGCCGAGGAAGAGGAAGGCCAACTGCACGCACCCGAGCAGGGGCCTGCCGTCGCCGCGAGTTGAGTTGACGCACGCGAGCACACCCCAGGCCACCATGAAGCCGAGCACCATGACGGCCGCCTTGATTGGCCACTCGCGGGGCTGGAAAAGCAGCGGGGCGATGGTGTAGTGCGCGGTCGTGGACAGGAAAAGGTACTCCCCGCCGGCGAACGTGAAGCCCGGGGAGGAGGAGGACTTGGGCGAGGCCAGTTCCAGGGCCATTGCTTAAGGACTGATGGGTAGTGCTCGCCAGGTCATCAAACGTATCGTGAACCCTTGTTTCTTGAACTAATTGACATCCTATAATGTGGCGAGCACTATCAATCATTTCTGAGTGAATTGACATCCTATGAAGTGGCGAGCACTATCCATCAGTCCCTACCAGCGCTATGGCAAGCGGCACGGTGACCATGAGCGTCGCCTTCTCGTGCACGTGCCACCCGAACATGAACGCGCACAGCGTGGCGTGCGCCACCAGCCGTAGAAGGTCGCGGTGCAAAGCCACTGCCTCCGCGTCCGCATCCGCCTGCGCCAACTCCTTGGCGCCCCCGCCGGTGGCGGCGGCGGCGGCGGCAAGTTTTGGGCCCAGCATGGATTCCAGCTGGCGCCGCCTGGCAGCCGGGTCGGCTGACAGGCTGTCGTGGCTAATGGTCGGCGTCGCCGCCCCTGACCCGCCCCCGGCCGCGGACACGGGTGGGTTCTTCCCCGAGGCGCCTTCGGTCCCGGCCCCGGCGGCGGCGGCCCTAGTCCTGGCCCTGGTGCCAGCTCTCCGCGCCGCCTCCAGCTCCCGGTCCGTCCTCAGCCCCGCCGCCCCAGTCCCGTCCGCGGCCACCCCAACCCCGCTTCCCCCACCTCCACCCTCACCTACAGCCCCACCCCAATCCCCACCCCAACCCCCAGCCCTGGTTCCCCCAGCCCTAGTTCCCCCAACCCCGCCCCCGCCCTCTCGTCCCCCCGCGCCGCGCCGGCGGCAGTGCGCAACAATGCCCGGCGTCATCGCGGCCGCGACCATCACAAACGAAACCGCGGGTGTAATGGTGGGCAGCACGGCGTGCGTCTGCGCCCCCGTCCCGCCGTGCCCGGCCATGCCCCCCGCCTGGCAGGAGAGTCATTGAGAACAAGCACTCGATCGACATTGGAGAATGACTTACCATCAGGGTGAATGCTCATACTGACGCGCGGAAGATGCAGCAGGAGGAGGAGGAGATGCAACGTCGGTCAAGTGCTTGTTCTCAACAACCTCCCTGCCAGGTACCCCGCCGGCGCCTCCACCGCCACCCCCAACCGCCGCGCCGCCGCCGCCAGTGCCTTGTCCAAAGTGTTGTATAGCGCCCAGAAGTTGGGCGCCCAGTACGCGTGGCTCAGCCCGCGGCCAAACGGGAAAAGCCTGGCAAACATGGCCTGGCAGGAGAGTCATTGAGAACAACGTTTCGACCGACGTTGGATCGACAGTAAACAGTCATTGGAACGTAGGTACTGGGTACATGCTCATAGGTCTGCCAGCCACCACGAACCGTGTCCGCTTGTCTGTACGAGCGATTCACCAAAAGGTAAGTTATGCTCTGATCGCTGTTCGAGACGGTGTTCTGAATCACACCCCTGCCGGGAGCTGCCCCGCTGCAGCTATGGGCCCGAATGACGCGGCGGTGACGGCGGCGGCGGCGCCCGGGAAGCCGACACACCTAGCGAGCGCCGCTATGGTGCGGCCCTCCCGGAGCAGGCGCCAGGCGTGGAACAGCAGCAGGTGCGCCGCCATGGCGGGCGCCGCGTACACGAATATGTGCTTCATGTGAAGCAGCACAGACAGGAGGGTCATTGAGAAACAGCACTGGTACCGAGGTCGGAGCATGACTTGCCCTCAGGGCAAATCTTCATACAGAGGCACGGAAGACGAGGAGGTGGAGGAGGAGGAGGAGGAGGAGGAGGAGGAGGAGGAGGAGGAGGAGGAGGAGGAGGAGGAGGAGGAGGAGGAGGAGGGGATTCAACGTCGGTCGAGAGCTCGTACTCAATGACCCCCCTGCCTGAGACGAGCACCGCGCCGAGCACCGGGCGGCCATGCGCCACCGCTCCCAGCGACAGCAGCTGCAGGCCCAGCATCATCCCATTGTACTGGAAGTGCACATGGTCCACCATGAGCAACCCCGGGCTGAACAACACCAGCAGTACCGCCAGACCGCGGGGCGTCACATCGCTCCCGCCACCGCCGCCGCCGAATTTACCGGCGGTCTGCCAGATGACGCCCGCCATGAGCAGGGCGTCGCCCGCCATGACGGAGCCCCGCAGGAAGAGCACGGTGGCGGGGGTGTCGTACGGCGCTGCGGTCAGGCGCAGCATGCCGGGGTCCGCGAGAGGCGCCAGCAGCGCGAGCCCGCGCTGAAACCACGCGAACAGCGGCGGGTAGTCCAGCGTCCACTGGCTCGTGCGGCAGGGTCTTTGAGACAAGCACTCGGTCGAGATCTGAGCTTGACTCACCTCGGTGACTTGGGTGCCCATTGTTGACAAAACTCAGGGTAAATGCTCACGCAGACGCGCGGAGTATACGTAGGAGGCGGAGGAGGTCAAATGTCGGTCGAGTGCTTGCTGTCAGCATAACCCCCCCTGCCGTGGCCTCCGTGTACCATTGGCTGAGCGGCAGCGAGGCGACGGCGAGCCAGTTGCGATGCACCTCCAAGTCAGGGCTTCCAACCGTCACTTTTTCGCTTGACGTGAGCACTCTTTGTCGGATGCGTCGGGTAGCAGATTCAGTGACAAGAACGGCTAGGGGTGAGCTGAGGAGGAGGGGGAGGAGGCGGTGGTGGAGGAGGAGGTGCGGAGGGGGTTGACGAGGAGGTGGAAGAGGAGGGGGAAGAGCAGGAGGGGGAGGAGGAGGAGGAAGAGGAGGAGGGGGAGGAGTGGGCGGGTGTAAATTCCCGTGCCTCAAAGTCAGTGCTCTTGTAGCAGGGCACCAGGAGGAGCTTCAGAGCGGTCGCCAGCACCGCCACGCGCGCGACGGGGCCCCAAGCGGACGACGGCGCCATCGTGCCCTCCTCCGTCGGGCTTCCGACGCCGGGAGGACGACCGAGGCAGCGCGCGCGATGCTGAGTGGCGTTATAAAGGGTTGAAGGGTGTGCGAGGACGTGCTTCCCAATCCCGGGGGCAGCTGCCTAACTGCCTGACTTTCGACTGAAGGGAGGTTCCGCGTTCAGTCCGCTCGCGTGAGGCGTGTGCCCGCCAACTCCAAAGTCCGATGCCAGGACCAAGGTCGCGCCCCAGCTGCGCTCACATCGCTCTCCGCGTTTCCCACGCAGCTGAAGCGCCAGTGTCGCGAAGTCTCCTCGGCTATGCCGCATCTCATACTGCTCGCGCTGTTCAAAGACTTGCGGCCGTCGCCGGCACTCTGGAAATAGCGTCACAGCGCAGAGTCAACATCACGCCGTGCAGTAGTGAAACGGCCGTCATGCGTGAGGACTGTTTCGACACCCGCACCCCCGCATTCCGTGGGTAGGTCAGGCAGACCCCTTGGCGCCTGGGACGTTGATTCGCGGATCCCGCCATCGTGCCATCCTCCGCCAGGTCCGACGCCGGAAGACGACCGAGGCAGGAGCGCCTTGCGTGGTGATTGCAGGTGGCGGGTAAAATCCCAGAGACGTGAAACGAGAACCCTGCGTGAGGTTGACTGTTTCGACCACCCCGCGTTCCGTGGGTAGTTCAGGCAGAGCCATTGAAGGCTTCGGAAAGGTTGACTTCGCGGACCACGACATCGTGTTCTCCTCCGCCAGGTCCGACGCCGTCAGGCTGACCGAGACAGGACGTTGCGCGTGCGTGTTGCTGCTGTGTTGCTGTTGTGGGAAGGGGATTTCCATAGATTCCATCCAGCGCAGATCCCGCGGGGGTGTTGGGACCAAACCGCGCTACGCGCCATATACCGTTGAACCCCCACCGGATCTGAACAGAATTGAACCGTGAGCAGGGTTGCCCACCCAGCACCCGCGTCCACCAATCAGACACTTGTTGAACAAATAACAGAATTGAATAACGCGGATAGTGGGAGCACCGACGGCCACGCAATTCATTTCACAGCGACACAACGTTCGCTTGCACACATGGCGTCAACTTCAGCCTTAATGAGTATGGTCACCGCGTCCCCCGCCGCGGGGGCGACGCAAGGGCGCGCGGTGCGCGCGCGCGCAACCCGCGGGGGCGCGCAGGCCGGGGCGGTCTCGGGGCGACCCATCGAGGCGAAGGGTAATCTTGCTGGGCTCGGGGGCAACTCCCGTGGGGTTCGTGCGGCGGCGCGGCGTCAGGCGGGGGTGACGACCCGCGCGCAGGCCATCTCGGAGCCCGCCGCGCCCAAGGAAAAGTCCGCGTCGCAGGTCGCAGAGGTGAGAACCGCAGCAACGGCACCCCCCCCGAGCCTGTCCCCCCAGCTCAATCTCCCCCACCCACCAAACAGCCACGTGGGGCTTTCGCTTTCTTGGCGTGGCGGGGGAAATGGGCGGCGTTCCTACGCCCCGCAACACCCTTCCCCCTCCCCCGGCGCCCACCCTGAAGCGCGCGGGGTGCCCGCCACGGTATAACTGGATGGTCTCGCCTCTGGGTTCGATAAACTTGGAGTTCAACCCTCGGTGTTCAACCTATACACGTGGGGCTTTCTTCGCTTGTGGGGGGAAATGGGCCGCTTCCCCACGCTCCGCGACTCCACCCCTTCCCCCCCACCGGCGCCCACCCTGATACACGGAGCCGCTGCGAACCGCGTGCACGTGCTCGCGCGACGCCCGCTCATCAGTCTGTCGCGGACGCGTCTCCTTTACTCCTTTTCTTCCCCCCCCCCCCTCTCGCGTTTGGGTTCGGGGGTTGCCCACTCTCTGTC
>Ga0307489_10003537_pt1 | contig 10342 bp, 9 predicted proteins | sample SB12metaG_FD_202247 | JGI IMG/M metagenome (GOLD analysis project Ga0307489, IMG submission 202247) | Sea-ice brine microbial communities from Beaufort Sea near Barrow, Alaska, United States - SB 1.2 | ecosystem: Environmental > Aquatic > Marine > Coastal | place: USA: Alaska | collected 2017-05-06
ATCTTTTATTAATTTAATAAGATTTTTCTTCAAATATTATTCTTAGTAGCATTAAACCTTAAGATTTACTATTTATCAAGTCTATAGAAAAGGTCGCTAAAGCCTTCCTTAATGCTCTCCTATTGCAACCCAACTGGGTGGACTGCTACATTTACGTACTTTATATGGTTTCTCACTAAAACCTCCAGAAGTCACATGATCGGCTCTGCCCAAAGTTTCGGGTTCAGTTTGAGCGTACGCCTGATAAGCGCGTCAAACATCTTCACAGCTTCGAAGATTTTTATAACTCAAAATTACTTTGAGAAACTGATCAAAAGGCAGACCAGTATGGCTATAGCGAACTCGTAGGTAAGCGTCTTTTAATAGGACGTAGTCTCTTTTTTCTAAAAGCGACGGACTTACATTGGCTATATTGACATCCTCAAACATGCTAATTTTCTCATTGGAACAACAATAAATATACATCCCAAGCTAAAAAAAACAAAAGTACAGCAAAACCAGTAAAGACCAATAAATTGGCCATAATAAATAAAAAAGATTCCATATTTATATATGGGAAAACACCCCCTTTTTACTCTGGGCTTTTTTGGTTGTGTTTTTAGTTATCGTGTTCCTTCTTTTTTTAAATTCAATCATTCTAAATCTGACCCTCTTTAAACGATTTAAGTGCTTCGCGAATTAGTTTCAGTTTAAGTTTTTGCTTAGAAAATTGAAAAGCTTCTAATACCGACTCGCGGAAACCGACAGCAATTGAGATTTGTAGTCTCTCCTCTAAAAGTTTTTGAGAATAGCTTACTGCCTTTAATTTTTCTTGTATTTGTGCTGAACAAAGCGTAGTTAAACCCTGCTCACGACAAACAATAAGTTTACTGGTCTGGAAAAGACAAATAGGTTCTAAGCTGCTAAGCATTCTCTTGTTATGGCTTGTAGAACGAAGTATTTCCTCAAATTCAGCTAAAAACTGTTCTTTTAACTCTAAGAAGTTTTCAAGTTCTGTTTGAATTGTTTGGCGACGTTCTACAAAAAAATCGTGGACTGAGCCACCAAAGCTAACAAAACTATAAGTTAAAAAGCATACAAAACATAAAAGTACAAGACCTTCTTCATTGTACACGAATAGCTTTTTAGCAGAAAGCACTAAAAAAACTAGTGACGGACCTAATAGATACTTTTTATCAAATACCATCCGGTCTTAAATTTTCCATTTATTAACTAATCAAACCTAAGTACTAGAGTCTAGGCTGCTTTTTGTCATTAATTTTAGAGTCAAAGTCATTTAGAATTCTAAGCTAAAGAAAAGGGTTGAGTAAAAAGCTTGACCAGTGAGCTAGTTTTTACTTAATGTTACTGGATGTAACATTTTACCAAGCCCCCAATAAAATGAGGACCGACTCTGTCTAAAGTTTTTATCTGGAAAAACAGATGGTAATTATCTACGCACAATTATTTATTAACGGTCTACTTCTCCAAATACAATGTCTTGTGTACCAATGATAGTAACAACATCTGCTAACATGTGATTTTTAGACATAAAGTCTACACCTTGAAGATGTGCAAACCCAGGGGCTTTGATTTTACATCGATAAGGACGGTTGGTACCATCACTTACTAAGTAAACACCGAACTCACCCTTCGGTGCTTCTACGCAACTGTAAGTTTCTCCCTTAGGAACTACAACACCATCGGTAAATAATTTAAAATGATGAATTAGCGATTCCATTGACTCTTTCATATGAGTACGTGAGGGAGGGGTTACTTTACGATCATCGATTTTAATAGGCCCGTTTGGAATTAAATTGATTGCCTGAGAAATTATACGTAAGCTCTGGCGCATTTCTTCTACTCGAATTAAGTATCGGTCATAACAATCTCCACGTAAACCAGTTGGAATATCAAATTTCATCTGATCATAGACTTCATAAGGCTGGGCTTGGCGTAAATCCCAAGCCACACCTGAACCTCGAAGCATAACTCCACTGAACCCCCAAGCCATCGCTTCTCTAGCAGTAACAATACCGATATTTACTAGGCGTTGTTTCCAAATACGGTTATTTGTCAGCATTTCTTCAAGTTCATCAATACGTGAAGCAAACTGGTCGATAAATAGATAAATATCCTGGAGTAAGCCAGCCGGAATGTCTTGAGTAACTCCTCCGGGTCTAATATAAGCCGCGTGCATACGAGCTCCAGAAACTCGCTCGTAAAATTCCATTAGTTTTTCACGCTCTTCGAAAGCCCACAAGAATGGTGTCAAAGCTCCTACATCAATTGCATGAGTGGTTAACGCTAGTAGATGATTTAACAAGCGTGTAATTTCCCCAAAAATCACACGGATATATTGAGCACGTATAGGTACTTCTGCTTTGACTAATTTCTCAACAGCTAAAGAGTAGCCATGCTCTTGAGCCATCATAGATACATAATCTAGGCGATCAAAATACGGCAGAGCTTGAATATAAGTTTTTGATTCAATCAATTTTTCTGTACCGCGGTGTAAAAGTCCAATATGAGGATCCGCGCGTTGAACTACTTCACCATTCATTTCTAAGACTAAACGTAATACTCCGTGAGCAGCAGGGTGTTGTGGCCCAAAATTTAGGGTAAAGTTTTTTACTTTTTTTGTCGATAAACTTGTTTCAAAAGCCATCTTGTCAGGTCTTTTTTATTTTCAAATCCCAGGTAATTATAGACTGAAGTTAAGTTGTTGGTAAGCTACCTTTTTCTAAGCGCATGCAATAACATTTGAACTATGCCAATTAAAATAAGTGCGATCTTAGTTCTTGATTTTGCTTAACAACGGGTGTTTTCCCACAATAAACCCTTCGAAATTTGATAGAAGCCATTTTCTTACTCAGGAGGAAAGATTTAACTTAGAAAGTCCTTCTTGTATCGGTGTTTTTTAGCTGACGGGGTATTTTTGCATCCGTTGTGTTCTAAACTACTAGTGCTAGATTCTATAGGATTTTCTTTTTTTTATGTATAGTCCATAAATAAGTAATATTTCATAACAAATAAGGAAAAAGCTAAATAAAACACTTTGCGTCAATAGATCAGGAGGCGATAACAGAGCAGCAAAAAAAAGATTAAAAAAAGCCACGATTCTACGATAAGGATATATGCTTATTTGCTTGTATCTGATCAAATTTAAAAAGCTAAAAAAGAGCAAAAAAAAAAGAAATTCATAAGCTAGGGCATTAATTAAAAAAGATAAAAAAGAGCTTATTCTAGGTTCTAAAATAATTGGTATGAGTGCTTCTTTTTGCTCGAAATTAAAAAAAAACGCACACATTTTTGGAAAAAAATATAGATATGATACTCCCCAAGCGATGTATAGGCTAAGCACAAAAAACATCATTTGATTTACTTGGTCATCCCAATCTTTTTTGTATAAGCTAGGCCCGGCAAAAGCAAAGAATTGGTAGATAGAATAAGGTACTAAAGTTAGAGCTGTAGTAAATAGGTAAACCCATAGCTGTATAGTCATTGGCTCTGTTAAATCCATGCATAAAAAAGCCCTCGGCCTAGCTGATTCTAAACTAATGAAGGGTGATGTCCACATAAAGAAATACTCTGTTCCGAAAAAGACAATTACCCCTAGAGTCATAAGAAAACTCAATAACGAATAGCCTGCGCGGTTTTTAAATTCTTGAAAAAGAGAATGCCATACTAATGAGGTTAGATTTGGTAACATAAGGAAAATGCCGCTTTTTGTAAACTAGCTATTAGATGATTTGCGAACTAAGATGTTCAGTTAGTAAAGCATGTTGATTAGGTTGAATTTCTAATAGTTTTTGTACATCTAATTGATTATAAAAATTTTCTTTACTAACTAGACCTAAAAGGATATAATTATTTTGTAAAGACTTGGTTAGTTGGCGAAAAGAGTCTAAACCTGGCGTTATAGGACTTAAAAATAATAAAATGGTTGCTCCATGAATTGCTGGTAACCTTTTTGATTGTTTACAGTAACTAAATACATTCTTTGTTTGGTTATTTTTTTGGTAATTATTGGGTGCTTTCTTGCTATCTGGGCTAGCTGATAGAAGAGCTTTCATTTTATTTTGCCTAGCAGAGCTACTAGGATTTATATGTAAAACGAAAGCATATTCCATTTGGTCTGCCCGTTGAAATAATGTTTTTCTCACGCGTTCATTTCGCCAATTTTGACGTCGAATTAATTGTTGTTTAGCCATTGGTTTTTTTGTTTTAATTTTTAAGTTTTTTTTATTAGTCTCCCTAGATTCTATCTAAAGATTCTATCTAACGATAAAATTATTCAATCACAAATTCATTTCTAAATAGGGAGAGAAGCAGCCGCTTTTTGGGTTTGGTAGCCACTTTTGTGCCGAAGCCCTTCCCAAAAAAGTGCGTGAAATTTTAGCCTTCTTCAAGAATATAAATAGTATTTAAAAAAAGGTTTTTTGTTTTTTACTATTTGATTAGTAAAAAAAGTCATTAAATAATTCTAGGCTAGCTCCTATTAAGGACTAGCTTCTAAAAGTATAGACTAGTTAATTTTTTTATTTCTTCCTGCGCAAGCATTCTTCTTTTTTTCTTTTTATCTAAAGTCAAAAACCTCTAATATTCTATGAAGAAAGAATCATTTTTTTAGTTATAGAATATTTTGGACCAAACTATTATTGCTATGGTTAATCAGCTTCTAATCTTATGCCAAATAACTAGTTGTTAAAAGCCGTATGATTTTAGAAAATCCTGTACGGTTTTTTGGACAATTTACCAAATTGATCTTATTTCTTATTACCGCTCACGCTTTTTTAATGATTTTCTTCATGGTAATGCCAACCTTAATTGGTGGGTTCGGTAATTGGTTCGTACCGATTATGATTGGAGCGCCAGATATGGCATTCCCGCGTTTAAACAACATTAGTTTTTGGCTTTTACCTCCTTCTCTTCTATTATTATTAAGCTCGGCTCTAGTAGAGGTTGGAGCAGGTACAGGTTGGACCGTTTATCCTCCATTAAGTAGTATTAGTGCGCACTCTGGAGGAGCTGTTGATTTAGCAATTTTCAGCCTCCATTTATCTGGTATGAGTAGTTTACTTGGGGCAATTAACTTCATTACAACTATTTTAAACATGCGTGGACCTGGTATGAGTATGCACCGAATTCCTTTATTTGTTTGGTCTGTTTTTATTACTGCCATTCTTCTACTATTATCTTTACCTGTTTTAGCAGGCGCAATTACGATGCTGCTAACTGACCGTAACTTTAATACCAGCTTTTTCGACCCAGCAGGAGGAGGGGACCCTATTTTATTCCAACATCTTTTTTGGTTCTTCGGTCACCCGGAGGTGTACATTTTAATTCTTCCTGCTTTTGGTATTGTTAGCCATATTGTGAGCACTTTTTCAAGGAAGCCAGTATTTGGCTACCTCGGAATGGTTTATGCGATGTTAAGTATTGGTGTTCTTGGCTTTATTGTTTGGGCGCACCATATGTTTGTAGTAGGTTTAGACATTGACACACGCGCTTATTTTACAGCCGCAACAATGATTATTGCAGTCCCAACAGGGATTAAAATTTTCAGCTGGATAGCAACAATGTGGGGAGGTTCTATTGTGCTCCGTACCCCAATGCTCTTCGCTATTGGATTTATTTTTCTATTTACGCTAGGAGGGCTTACCGGGATAATTCTTTCAAACTCAGGATTAGATATTGCTTTACACGATACCTATTATGTAGTAGCACACTTCCATTATGTACTTTCAATGGGAGCAGTTTTTGCAATGTTTGGAGCTTTTTATTACTGGATCGGAAAAATTACAGGGCTTCAATATCCAGAATCTCTTGGGCAAATTCATTTCTGGGTAACTTTTGTTGGGGTTAATCTTACATTCTTCCCAATGCACTTTTTAGGGCTTGCTGGAATGCCTCGTCGGATCCCAGATTATCCAGATGCTTATGCAGGTTGGAATGCTATTTGTAGCTATGGTTCTTATCTTTCAGTCCTTGGTGCTGTGCTTTTCTTTTATATTGTTTTCGCGACCTTAACTGGAGACGAAGTTTGTGATGAAAATCCTTGGGCACCTGAAGACGAAAAAGATTTCTCTTCTAGTTTAGAGTGGCTATTACCAAGCCCTCCAGGATTCCACACTTTTGAGGAAATTCCATCAATCAAAGCGACCCAAAATCCTAACCAAATTCAAGCTTAAACTTGGATGCTAAAGCACTAAGCTTATACGACAAGATATTTTACCCCGTTTTTATACTTGATTAGGATTGTTCTAGTTAGATATAAAATTTTATAGGATAAATAAGCCCTTTTCTATGGAAACCTCTTAACAACCCCTTTGTCGAAAATGCCTCTTATGGCGTATAGTTTTGCTACAAGATGGTTATTTTCGACAAATCACAAAGACATCGGAACCTTATACCTAATTTTTGGGGGTTTTTCAGGTGTCCTTGGTACTTGCATGTCAATGCTAATTCGTATGGAATTAGCTCAACCAGGAAATCAAATCTTAGCTGGTAATCACCAACTTTATAACGGTGTGTAGGGAGAGATTGACTATTTTAGCTTTTTTGGTGTAGCCTTGTATTTCTATAAACAATCAAAAAAGAGGTAAGTTAGAGAATGAGGCTTACGAACTTGATACGCAAAAAATATTCTAATAGGGTCCGTTTTCTCTATAGATGCAAAAATCTGCAACTTGTTATTTATTTAGAGGTCTACTTTCAAGAAAAGTAGATTCTATCAGGTTAAAGTTACGTTTTGCTTTAAGTTGAGAAATTAAGAATAGCCTTTTGTAGACTATTATTGCTGCTAAATAATCAGTATCGAGAGAAACTAGCCCTCTAGTAATTTTTTCCTTTTTTATTACTCTTTTTTCAAAATGGGGGTTTTTTATAGCAAGAAAAGAAGTGTCAAATGCAGAATAATATAAAATGAGTTTGTAGCACGATTAGATAAGACTTTGTTAGTATTCTTAGCTCAACGGATAGAGCATCAGCTTTCTAAGTTGAGGGTTACGGGTTCGATCCCTGTAGAATATATCGGGTGGTCTTAAATTAATGATCATGGATATACTTTTATAATGCCCTATTGTCAGGAAATCTAGATTTTCGTTTTAGCCCAAAAACTTTAAGATTAGTGATAAAAAGCCTGACGGGCTGCTTTTTAAGAAGTAATAAAAATATAATCTTTTGTCTGAAATCTAAAAACGATCATCAGTCATGCGATTTGTTTCGTAGTTATATGATTGATTTACTTACTAGTAAAGAATATGTTTCCAAAAAGATTTCTTTTTATATGGCATTTCTAGAAAGACCTTTAGCTAAAGCTGTAGAAAGTTTTCCAGCTTCAGAAGCAATTGATCGTCGTAGAACATCTATTGCAAAACAACCTATTTTTTCCGTAATAAATGACCATTTAATCGAGTATCCTACCCCGGCAAATTTAAACTATTGGTGGGGGTTTGGATCTTTAGCTGGTATTTGTTTAATACTTCAAATCCTTACTGGAATTTTTCTAGCAATGCATTATACATGTCATGTAGATTTAGCATTCGCAAGTGTTGAGCATATTATGCGTGATGTAGAAGGCGGATGGCTTCTTCGTTATATGCATGCCAATGGTGCTAGTATGTTTTTTATTGTAGTATACGTTCACCTTTTTCGAGGTCTTTACTATGGGAGTTACGCAAGCCCTCGCGAATTTGTTTGGTGTGTAGGTGTAATAATCCTTCTTTTAATGATTATTACAGCGTTCATCGGTTATGTCCTTCCGTGGGGCCAAATGTCCTTTTGGGGGGCAACAGTTATTACGAGTTTAGCAAGTGCTATTCCTGTAGTAGGTAACGAGATTACTTTTTGGCTTTGGGGCGGGTTTTCTGTCGATAATGCCACCTTGAACCGATTTTTTAGTCTGCACTATTTATTCCCTTTTTTAATCGCAGGGGCTACTTTAGTTCATTTAGCGGCTTTACACCAGTATGGTTCAAATAATCCTTTAGGTACTCTTTCTGCAGTTGACAAGGTTCCTTTTTACCCTTATTTTTATGTAAAAGATCTTGTAGGATGGGTCGTATTTGCTATTTTCTATTCATTTTTTGTTTATTTTTACCCTAATCTTTTAGGACACCCAGATAATTATATCCCTGCGAATCCAATGTCGACACCTGCTCACATTGTGCCAGAGTGGTATTTTTTGCCGGTTTATGCTATTTTACGAAGTATTCCAAATAAATTAGGAGGAGTATTAGCTATTGGCCTGGTCTTTGTTTCGTTATTAGCTTTACCTTTCATTCACACTTCACAAATTCGCTCATCTAGTTTTCGTCCAATTCATCAGAAATTGTTTTGGCTACTTCTTGCTGATTGCCTTTTACTAGGCTGGATTGGTCAAAAGCCTGTTGAAGATCCTTATGTTCTGATTGGGCAGCTTGCTTCCGTCTATTTCTTTGTCTATTTTTTAGTCTTTATGCCATTACTTGGTAAATTAGAGTCTGCTTTAATTCACTATACTAAGAAATAAATTATAGTTTTCAAATTTTTTTATGGATCTAAAAAGCCTAAAGTAATTTGATATTTTTTTTGATAAAGGCTCTACTCGAGCCTTTATTAGAGATAAAACAAAAAAATAGGCCACGTGAAAAAACGATTTCAATTTATTTTTTAAATGGGTATTAGTGCATCTGAGCTCTCAAATCTTTTAGAACAAAAAGTATCAAATTATTATGTAAAATTAGATGTAGATGAAATTGGTCGAGTAATTTCAGTAGGTGATGGTATTGCTCGTGTTTTTGGTCTTCAGAAAATACAAGCTGGGGAGATGGTTGAGTTTTCTATGGGGATCAAGGGTATGGCTTTAAACCTTGAAAACGACAACGTTGGGGTCGTTATTTTTGGTAGTGATACTGGGATTAAAGAAGGAGATATCGTAAAGCGTACTGGTTCTATTGTGGATGTTCCTGTAGGTAAAGGAATGCTTGGTCGGGTTGTGGATGCTTTAGGAGTTCCAATCGATGGTAAAGGACCTCTAAAAGATGTACAAAAACGCCGAGTAGAATTAAAAGCTCCAGGAATTATTGCACGTAAATCAGTACACGAGCCAATGCAAACCGGTCTAAAAGCGGTCGATAGTCTTGTACCTATTGGTCGTGGTCAGCGTGAGCTGATTATTGGAGATCGTCAAACAGGTAAAACTGCTATCGCTCTAGATACTATTTTAAACCAAAAAGAGTTAAACAAATCTCCAAACGAAAAAGAAAGATTATATTGTGTTTATGTTGCTATTGGACAAAAGCGTTCAACTGTTGCACAGATGGTAAAAACTTTGACTGATAACGATTCTATGCAATACACAATTGTTGTAGCTGCAACTGCTTCCGATCCAGCACCTCTTCAATTTTTAGCGCCATATAGTGGCTGCGCGATGGGAGAATTTTTCCGTGATAATGGAATGCACGCTTTAATTATTTATGATGATTTAAGTAAGCAGTCTGTTGCTTATCGCCAAATGTCCTTGCTTTTACGCCGTCCCCCTGGACGCGAGGCTTTCCCAGGTGATGTTTTCTACCTTCACTCTCGTTTATTAGAGCGTGCAGCAAAGATGTCAGACGAAGCAGGAGCAGGTTCACTAACAGCACTTCCTGTTATCGAAACCCAAGCAGGAGATGTTTCTGCTTATATTCCAACTAACGTAATTTCGATTACTGATGGCCAGATTTTCTTAGAGAGCGAGTTATTCTACAAAGGAATCCGTCCAGCAATTAATGTTGGTCTTTCTGTTAGTCGAGTAGGTTCAGCAGCCCAGGTAAAAGCTATGAAGCAAGTTTCTGGATCATTAAAGTTAGAGTTAGCCCAGTATCGTGAAGTTGCGGCTTTCGCACAGTTCGGATCAGATTTAGATGCTGCAACTCAGTACCTATTAAACCGTGGAGCACGATTAACTGAAGTATTAAAGCAAGGACAGTACGCGCCGCTTCCAATTGAAATCCAAGTTGCTGTTGTTTTTGCTGCTACTAAAGGGTACCTAGATAATATTAGCGTAGGAGAAATTGAGGCTTTCGAAAAGATGTACTTAAACGCTATTGATTCAAGTTTACTTGATGTTATCCGTACTGAAAAAGCGATTTCAAAGGCTACTGAAGAAAAATTGACCAGTTTCCTAGACGAGTTTACTGCAAATTTCCGTAGCTTAAATAAGTAATCTCTCAAGCTATTCTCAGTTATAAAGACAAGCAGTTTTGCTGCTTGGCTTAAGTAAAACGACTAAAAAACATAATCTTTTGTTAGGATAATATAAATTTATTTAGCAAGGCTGTGTATACCTAACCTATAGGTTTCTATAGGTTTTTAGTTTCTTAAAAAAACAATTATT
>Ga0307489_10003539_pt1 | contig 10338 bp, 12 predicted proteins | sample SB12metaG_FD_202247 | JGI IMG/M metagenome (GOLD analysis project Ga0307489, IMG submission 202247) | Sea-ice brine microbial communities from Beaufort Sea near Barrow, Alaska, United States - SB 1.2 | ecosystem: Environmental > Aquatic > Marine > Coastal | place: USA: Alaska | collected...
TTAGCTTCAGGTGAAGTATTACCAGTTGCTTTAACAGCTCCAGCTGTTAACGGTTAATTTGCTAATTTCTGAAATTTCTAAACCTTTTTAAAGGTTTAGAAATTTACAGTTTTTTTTATTTCCAATTAAACAAACAAATTTTAAAATATTACCGGGAAAGAACTTTATTTTTAAGAGTATCCTTTCTTACTTACAATAGTAAATATGATTTAGAAGTGAGCCTTAAATAATCACAAATTACTTTGATTTTTTTATAAGGAATACTATATCATGCCTTATATTTAGATATTTCTTACTTTGAATTATGCAGCTCCAGTAAGTACCGTAACTATTACAGTAAAACCGAATCGTTCTACAACCCCAAGCTGATAGAACATGTTACTGAGGTCAGGGCTCTAGTTTTAGGATTTCTCGCAAAAATAATTTCTACTCCAGTTTACAGCGTTCTCAAAATATCTAAGGTAAAACAGAAGTAATCCGCACAACCTAGGTCTTTAATTGCATGGTATGTTTCCATTATAAGATCACCACCAAAATGTTTAGAATATGCTTTTGGGTAGAGTGGATCCAACATAAAATTGTAAGCAATATCAACCTCTCTGTCCTTGAGTTTAGGAGGAATCCCTAATGTTTTTTATTTGGCTTTTCATTTAGAAATTTTACATATCTACTCACAGTAGGACGGTAAGCTTTTTTTGAGTTAACTTTTGAAATATTAAAAATTGCATCCTGTAAAACAACCCCATTAATTTTACACTCTTTTAATGTTCTGTTCAGTCTTTCAATTACAGAATTATCTGCAGGGGTATTTTCTCTAGACATACTCGCTTGAAAATAATCTTTATATTCAATTGTAAAGTCGTGATACAGCTGACTTGTGAATTGAGTACCCCCGATCTCTATTAAGTATCAAAATAATTGAAGGAGGTGTCCTTAGACGGTCTCTGGTGGCTCTCGACAGAGATTCAGATATAGCTCTGCTAGTAAATTAGTAAAGTTAGTGGTCGATGCTTGAGATGCGGTTTTGACCCTCCTGGTCACTCATCTGACTAACATAACTGGAATTCGAATCAACGAACTCTTACCTTTGAAAGTCGGTCAGCTTCAAATATTACTCGAATTTCGTTGGCTTGGAATTGACCGTTCGAAACGCGGACCTTCTAACCATAAAGCTTTTTTAACTCGTCAGGAGAGAAAATTAGTTGATGAGAGAAAAAAAGATTTTGAATTCCTTTTCCTAATGAAAAATCCGGATTCATATATATTTACATCTGAATCAAATCATCATCAAATGTTGAGTCGTGAAACGATCACAAGAGATATGAATAGAGTAATGCCTTCTGTCTCCAAAAGTTTTCCGGATCAACCCAAGATTACTAGTCATAGTTTTCGAGTTGGCTATATTTCTCAATTATGGAAAGACACCAAAGATATTGAATTTGTGAAACAATCAATCGGCCATCGAAGAATGGATACTACTTCTTCCTACGTTGAAAAGTTATCTGATCAAGAAAGACAAGAGCGTACCCTTCAATTAAAATAGCAAATATACTAGAAGGGTTGTTGAGAGGGCAAAATAAGGCAGATAAGTCTCTAAATAGCTATTTAGGGACTTATCTGCCAAAGGCCTACCACCAAAAAGAAATATGGAATCTTCGAAGCTATCTTTTAAAAAATATTTTTAATTTTATTAACTTAACATATTGGTGGAGTGTGACTTATAATAGTTAAGATGAAGCAATTTGATACAAGAAAAAATAAATTATGGTTGGTTACCCTTATTTTTACGAAAATGAAGATTTAGATCAAGATGAAATTTTTATGATATTTTCTCTAGATCCTATTATAGAAAATTCAGAGTTAAACTTAACTCAAGCAGCATCTTTACCAATAATTGTAGACATCGCTAAGCTAGGATTAGGCGATGAATTTACTTATCAATTCTGCGATAAAATTTCACAAATTTGTGGAACCTTTCGTGTCATACCCGAAACACAAACTATAGTGCTTGATTATAACGGCTTTTGTGAGCTTGCCTCTAAATCGGATATGATTATTGATACCATTTCGTCTAACTTAGTCATTACTAAAGAATCAGCAATGCAACAAGCGCAGAATTTTTTTAGTAACAAAAATATTATTGTTCAAGCCGGAGGGGCCCAAGGGACTTTTTATAAACTTGGTTCATACCTTCAATCCGCAGGGAGTGCTGGATTAGTGGCGAACACTCTTGGACTTGCAAAGTTAGCTGGAGTCAGCGGTTTACAAATCTTGAAAGCTCAACCTATGCTTGCAATCGCAATTCCAACTACAGGCGCTATGTTCTTTTATGGGTGCGGAGCGATCGTTGGAAATAATACATTTGGGAAAGTTCTCGTTACTACAGGTGATGTTCTTGCGATTCCGATGAAAGGTGTTGAAATCATGTGGAATTCATATGGAAATCCTGTAATTGAAAAAGTTTTTGGAATTCCTCTAATATTTAACATGACTCAAACTTTTAAGACAGGACCAGGCTACACTATCGGAGAAATAATTAGATACATCCCAGTTAACAATAAATCTGTCTTAAAAACTATCAAGGAAAAAATAATTAGCTGGTTATCATAGACCTTCGTAGCATAATTTAAGACATTTATTCTAAACCACAGTTAACAAAATTTATTTAGTGTTCTATAAAGGATATATCATCACACAATCAGACTCAAGTCAATAAATTAGTTTTAGGTAAATGCACCTTGAGCTAAAATTGAGTCAAAATGGGTAGGTTTCAGTGATTAGGGTAAAATATAAAATAATTAAGAAGAGTGGTGCTAAAATATCTCACTCTTCAAAATTTTGAAAATAACTTCTATTAAAATCTTTTAATCTATATAGAATTTATCGATTTGATCAAATATATCGTTGAAATACACCTCTCCTTCGAATTCGATTGACTTTTTAGAATTAGAAAATTTTGAATCAATTAGGACTGCTAAACCAAGAGGACCAACCTTCATACCCTCAAACATTGGTTTCAGAAAATGACATGATTCAAAAATAGCATTATCGAAACCACTTTTCAAAAATCTGCATTCGTTAAAAATTGTTTCTGTACCATCAACCTCGCTTAAGTTACAATTGATGAACCGACAATTCTTAAACACACAATTATCAAACTCCGCTGCCCGAAGAATTGTATTTTCGAAAATACAATTTTCGACTAAACATTTTTCAAAACAGCTTGATTCAAAATTAACATTGATAAATTCCATATTGATCAAATCTGAGTTTTTAAAAGTGGAAGAGTCAAAAGTTAGATCAGCGATTAGTTCACTAGGAAACTTGATCGTTTCATCAGACAATTTTTTTTCAAACACTTGGATATTCGTTGTAGATAGTAGATCAGAATGATAACTATCGATTATGCTTTTCAGTGTTTCACTCATTTTAGTAATTAATTATTTAATTATTATTTAAAAATGTTATGTTCGTGTTGTTTTGCGAGCCTTTCAAAACGCTCGCCTCTATGGTTCTTCCAATTCAGGATCAAGTCTTGATTTAACTCATACGAATGACGGGTTTGACGAATTGAGTAGAACTAAGATCCAAAATGCCTACAGTCAGATTCTTAATTTTTCGGTAGAAGGAAAGGATTGGCAAATCAGAACCGCTTTGAGGATGGCACAAATTAAAAGATAAATTATTATATTTCTAGTAGTTCTCTTAATTAAAGACTTTCGTAGTCACTTAAATGTAGCTAAATGTAATAAAAAAAAATAGGACAAAAAAGTGTCCTATTTTTTTTAAAAATGGACACTTTTTTGTCTTATCTTATAGTTCAATTTAAGTCTAAGTCAAATCCATCTACAAGGTTATTCTGTGCGTTAATTGAAATTTTATATTTATGGGGTGTTGCTTGGATAGATTCCTTTACGTCTTCTGTTTTTAATAAAAAGGCTAGTGCAACTGTCCGTTGACTGAAATAACCTGGGTACCAATTTGAATCAAGGATTGTTAGAACCCGTTTTCTATGTATTTCTTTAAAAATTTGTGTAGCATATATTTTTATGCTTCGGTCGATTTTAGCAGTATCGAATATTTTTTTTGAGACAGCACGTCTAACTGATAAAGGCGTTGTTAAATGCTTTGTTTTTAATGAAACATTCCAAAATGGGATACCATATGAATCTTTTTCAAGCTGAGATGAGAACTCGTCCAGTTGAATGCTTCTGCCACGATCTTGAATTTCTAATTCATATAAAATATTTTCTAAAACAAGTTGAGGTACGAATTTTGTCGCTCCAAAAATGTCTATTAGAGTAGCCGTTGTCGCCTCCCACAAATTTTTTTCTGAATCGAGACTTATTAAACCTAAATGAATTGACATTTTAAAATATTTGTAGCGTCCATGTTTATTTTTTGACTCAGATTTCATATCTTTTAATTATATTTAACTCCAATTGTAAACGAATTTTAGTTAAATTTGATTGTTGATACCTTCAATTCGACTCTCTTCTTCGACAATTTCAATAAAATCTGAACCTAATAGAGGTGTCAGATCTGAAAGTCTCTTCAAACGAGCTTTTTTAAATCAAGAAGAAGCTCTTTGAACTCGATTCATCCCAGATTTTTCTTTTAATGCTTTATTTTCAACAACTGGCTCGAATAACGGAGTAAAAGTTATTATTTTACCTGTTCCAAGCTGAACCTTTCCTGTGGATGTTTTAGTTTCCGGTTGTTGATTCTTGTAAAATCTCAGCATCTATAATGTCTGAATGTGAAAAATCAGCACCTTCATAAAGATTTTGATTACTAAAATCCCTGAAGAAAACTGTTTTTCCTTTAGGTTTTTCCTTAACCTTTTTTTTTATTATTTTTTGCAACTGTTGTTCAGTAGGGTTTTCAACAAGCCCTAACTCTTCCTCTATTCTGGCTTTTATAAATTTTTTAAAATCTTCATCTGATTTTAAATTAAAATTATGCTTAAGTGCAGATTTTTCATCAAAATCTAGAGGTCCCATTTTTAGTGTACCAGAACTAGAGGTCGCGTCTTCACTTTCCGTAAAAAATGCTCGGATTGTTTTTTTTAGTTCATCGTCATCCAACATTTTATTAAGCATCTCTTTGAATTTCAAATAGTCCCTCTGATTTAAAATCTGCTGGGTAACACCTCTTAGTAATAAAGCTGAAATCAATACTGGTGGACTAACCAAAATAGCACCTACCGAAAACCAAGAAAGAGCAAAACCTGCAGCGCCACCTACAGAAGCTGTAATTACAATGACTTGAGTGCTAAATCCTTCGGTTATAATCGCATAACTGATGCTAATACTACATTTATATAAAATAAGTTCTAGTATTAACCTACCGTTTTTAAAAAAAACTTTCGCTATTCCTTTTAACTCTCGTTGTTTAAGAAATACAGCTAGTCGCTCAACTAAATCTTTAACATTTTGTGCCAAATCAAAGATTTCATTTGAAAATTCATCAACTGCTGGAAACTCTTGGAATTGTCCTCCACGGTTATTTAAAGCAAGTTTATAAATCTTTCTTATTTTGATTTCTTTCGAACTCAAAATTGGTGTTTTTAATTTTACTAAATCTGATTTTTCAATGATGGAATTTTTTAATCGCTCCATAGCTACTTTCTCAGATAAGTATTTTTTCAACCGTGAGGCTATAAGGCTACCAATAATAGCACCTATTAAGAAATAGTCTAATTGATCAAACACCCAAACACGTAAAATTCTGTTGTAAAACATAGGCAGTACTCCCTTCTGTTAGAACTTGCTAACATTATATGTTACTTTAAAATATATATATAAATGTCTTTATGGGGTGTTTGGTGTGAGGTCTATGACAAAAAAGTCTCTTGTTTTGATGTATTCATCTTAGTTAACATTTATTTTAATCGAAAGGTACGTAACCCAATAATTTGACCACGTGGTATACAAATCAAAAGACTTCTGATAGTAGCCTAATACGCCCCTGAAACAATCTTTAGACACCATAATATGCTAATATATATCCTCTACATTAAAACGCTCTACTGCTCAGCAATTTTTCTAGGCCATAGAACAGCCATTGTAACTGTCCTTTATTTTCTAAACTTTTTATTTGTTTTGAATTTTTTTTGATTGAATCCCCTTCAGAATATCCTTTTATACTAGTATATATATATTTTGGTTGGTTTATACATTTTATTTAAAAAAATGGTTTTGTTGTACAAAATGCTTGTTGATAAATTCTTATCTTTTACGGTATAATTGTTATTAATACCCGTAAAAAGTGGTGTTAACGTTTATAATTAGGGTGTTACTGACATTAGGTAACAGTAGCTTTGAACTAGATATATTCAGGAATAAACGTTTTAGGGTGACCTTAAAACGTTTATTCGGTAACATTAATAAATTTATTTTTTTAGTTATTCTACAGGCCAAATTATGTTAAGTTAGTTACAACCAAAAATATTCGTTTCTTTACATTTGTTACGCAACGTTCTACAAAAACAGGAAATGCTCGTCGTTACGCCAAATACCTTTTTTGTTGCATTACCTGGTACAAATGCAGCAACCGCGCTAGTTACGTCACATGCAGCCGCCGCAGTATCTAATATTAAACATTTATAATCTGAACATGCGTAATCTTCAACCCCGTGAGTAATATCAACCGCTGCATTTCGTGCACTAACCGAACTAGCAGCTGTTCGAACACCTGTAGATAAAAGTTCTACGAGTGCGCTAACGTTACCCGCTGCCCATTTTCCACCTTCCAGCACGTATAACCGAGTTTTTTTAGCTCGATTTACAGGTGTTTTCATTCGATTTAAGAGTTTTTTTCTAAAAGCCATAAGTTTAATCCATAATTTATTTATATTATACTATATTAAAAAAGAGCTTCGAAATATAAAATTACAGACCTTGACTAATGAGCACATTGATGATAAATTTACAACAAAATGACACCTTGATAACACCATATTGCACCATGCTAATGTTTAGGGTAATCATCACTCAACTCTTTTATTCATAATACGCCTTCTACGATCTTCATAACGATCTATATAAGGTGCTGCTTTTTCTCGATTCTCGGTCGAGTCCTCTTTTTTTAAATCGGCTAATGTTTTAGTTCGTTCTTTCAAAGGAACATATTTTCTTTCACATTTGCGATGAATTTGAAGCTGGGTTTCTGTTCTTACTAGCCTTGGATTTGAATTTTTTACCTCAACTTGCTTATATTGTGACGAACAAGAGCCATTGTCATTGTGACTCGGAATGTATAGCTCCGTATCTTCACTACCCTTAATAAAAACTTTCGGAGTTTTTTCTGTAAATGTTTCTAAAAACCCTATAGTTTTTTCTTGAGAAATTCGCTCCATAGTCACTTTTGAAACTAAATTATTACATTCGAAATAACTAATTCCCTGAGCAACATTAAAAATTATTGCACCAGTTAGTAGTGTACTTGTTAAGCTTAAAACTCCTACTGGAGTAAAAAAAAATATTGATCCACTAACAATTCCTATTCCTGTTTTTACAGCCAAACTTTTAAACTTATCAGCGAAAAAACTAACACCCAAAATAGTTACCTGTTTAATTGGTTGACGTGAAACTATATAAGATAAAATTAAAAGCGGCACTGATATAACGACTGGACCGGCTTCTGGGGGTAAATTCAACATTTGTTTTAGTACTATTTCCAAAGGTCGATCTACCAATTCATAAATAGAATCCGGCTCGATGCAGTCATCGATAAATTTCCCCCCTTTTGGGTTAGGTATTTTAATCTTTTTATTCGAATTTCTTAGCCTTCTTCTATATTCTATACCTGTGATCATGGTTAACAAAAAACTAATAAACATAATCCAATTCTCATTTATAAGCCACGTGATTTTTGCTCCACGAATAGCAAATTTTACAACTAACATAAGATTTTTGTTTATAAGGTATATAAGCGTTATTATTGAAAAGACTTCTTAGCAGCTCCTAATTAGCTCAAAATCGTTCGAAATTGACCTAATTGGGTAAAGTACCAGTATTTGTTTCATAGGATACTATGGTATTAGTGCGAATATCCATACATAACAATATAAATAACTTTCTTTCTCGATCTGGGTTCAATTTAACACTAGTTATATCAGCCGTCCAGACGATATTATTTTTTGCTGTTTGGCTTGTAGTTTAATTGAATTATCACATGTTACATCACAAGTAACAGTTTTGTCAATTTTTAATATTAAAAAAATTAGTTAACTTTTGCAATATTAAAAATTGCATCTTGTAAAACAACCCCATTAATTTTACACTCTTTTGATTAACTTATTTTCAGATATTATTTTTATATCTATTTACTAATTTTAATTTATAAAAATATGTGCGAAAATTAGCCCAGTGTTATGAAATGCAAACTGCTTTGAGTAACAGTTAAGGTTTTTACCAAAAACTTGATAATATTTTTATAGAATACTTAAATACCAAGGCTTAGAGCGGTTTCCAAATCTAAAACCCAGGTCTGTTTTTTAGGTTTGAAAGACTAAAAATTGGATCAGTAATGATAATAATTATCAATATTCTTCACATAAAATATCGATTTAGATCGACTTACTAAATTGGAACTCGATCGTTTTAAGACTCGTAAAATGTTCTTAGCGATTTTGGCGCTTCGATTATCATCTTTGCTATTAATTTGGTTATAAGAATTTTCAAGAAAAATATTCAGATTTTTATCACTGGGTTTCAATTTTGGATCGTAACATAAATCAATGCGCCCTAGATTTGTCTATTCTAAATTAAAAATAGACTAATCAAGGTTTTGAAATTTCAGATCGTTATAAAAACATTGAGCATGCTTACTGCTAAACCCTAAAGTGGTCCACCTCCAATGCTTGTTTGAATTGACTACAAATTCAGTATATTCCATAGGTTTGTTTAGATAGTTACTAGCTGTGTTACATGTTTGTCCCACTAAATTATCGCTCACCAACATCGCACAACCGTGTAAAAACATTGCGCCCATCCTTGGCAATACAAGTAATATAAGAGGTTGTGCTTGTATTATCCTAAATCCAGTTACTCACGCCGCTTTCGCCATAACGATGGTTTTTGGCAGCATTTTTGCGGACCCAGCCGTTTGAACAAAAGTCCCCAGGTTGTACAAGTTTCCTTGTAAGCCCGTTTGTTGCACCAAAAGTGCCTTATCTAAAAAAAACTCAGATACCTTCGTGATAGCTACTTGTTTATCGACGCCTAAAGCGATGCTTCCATCCTCAATAAACTTTTCTTGTTTAACGAGCTTACAAAATGAATCATTCGATAAAATGAACGTCTTAGTTTTTGGAAAGTAACTCAGGTCCTGACAGTTCTTTGCAAACTAGTCACAAATTATATAACCTGATCCATTAAAATCGGGTGATAAATTGTAGAGAAAATTTTCTAAATCAAGCCGCTCTTGCTCTACATTAGAGCTAAGTAATACACCCGACAGTACAGCGAAACAAGGTTTATTAATATTAACTTTCTTCTTTCCCGCAAATATTTTTTTAATAACTGCTTTCATTTTTTTATGGGTAATTTTGACGATTTATTCAATAACTTAATTATTGGTTTAAACTTGATCCATAAAATAGATCAAGTTTAAACCAATAATTAAGTTATGTTTTTAGATGTTAAAAGTGCACAAGGAAGGCACATGGTCGAACTCGCGGTTACACCAGCTACTGGTATATAACTATAACTTAGGCAAACAATCGCGTTAGCAAACGCTTGGGCTGGTTTAGAACGAACAGTCGTAAAAGCTTGACTGATTATTTTTTTACCAGGTTGTGAACCTGCTAGACCGACAGCAACAGCTACGGCTGGTTGTTTTAAAGCTTCCTTCACAGCTTTCTTACCACCTTTCTCAACTATTAAATCAATTGCTAATGCCCGCGATGGGCTTAATACAAAATTTGCGCAAAGGAGAATTATCGTTAGAGTTCTAAGGTACTTTACTAATTTTCGATCAGATACCATTATTTTTTCTCTAATAAGTTAGAATAATTTATAGATATCTTTATAGACTTGAATTTAATCTTTTATCATAATTTTATTTTTTTTAATTTTTTCTGAAGAATCGTGATGCTCTTCCTGCAATGGTTGATTTTGATAAATCTTGATTGACCATTTCAGGATTTGAATCAGAGTCTTGATCGACTAACTTTGAGTCATCACTATCATTGGATGGAGATTCATTTAAAGCAGGTACAAATTGATCTTTAATGTCTGTAGAATTTTCTAATAAGCTTGGATCTACATCACTAAAGTCAACTTCAACTTCTAGCTCATTTGTATAAGTTAATAATGTCCCTTCAACTTTTTT
>Ga0307489_10003540_pt1 | contig 10335 bp, 17 predicted proteins | sample SB12metaG_FD_202247 | JGI IMG/M metagenome (GOLD analysis project Ga0307489, IMG submission 202247) | Sea-ice brine microbial communities from Beaufort Sea near Barrow, Alaska, United States - SB 1.2 | ecosystem: Environmental > Aquatic > Marine > Coastal | place: USA: Alaska | collected...
ACTTGAGTTTTGATTAATTGCATCCTGGCACCGGGATGTAGTTTGCAACCATCTGCCAAACATAGTGTGTAAAAATGTGGAACATGACCACACGACGTACTCGCGGTTGCCAATTGCCAACCCTTGCTGCCGCGGAGCAGGCACTGGAGCTCAAGCAGGAGGTGCTGCCCAAGCACATCGCGGACGCGCAGGCGGAGACGCGGCAGTGGATCGACGACTCGGCGCAGCGCTCCATGACGCAGATGCAGGAGCGCCTCGCGACAGAACGCGAATTGCGGTGGGGCATAGTAGATGGTGCCCGCCACATCATTAGACGTCGTGTAAATGTTGGTACTGACACCAGTACCTGAGGGACATGATGAGCGGATCCTCGGAATGTCCACCTGCCAGCTGTATATACACTGTCGACATGATGCCCCTGGTTCAGAAACGAGTGTATAGATGCGTCCCGATGAGGTGGCGGGGCTACAGTTGCCAGGCTGTACGTCGAGGCTGGCAGAGCGCGCGGAGGCGGAGCGGCTGCGCGTGCTGCTGGAGGCAAGGAGCTTACACTCCCCCAACTATCAGCTCAACCTGAGCCGTTTTCATCACTGAAATGATGAAACGACCCAACGTATCCCACAAACAGTGCTAACGTTGAGCTGAAAAGTGGGCTGGTGTAAGCCCCTGGCTGGAGGCGACAGTGGACAAGCTGGGTCAAGGCAGGGACCCCCCTATAATGTGCATATGACCCCCTATAATGGGCACCTAACCCACCTGTAATGGGCTTCTGATCCCCCTGTATTGGGCATCTGGACCCACTATAATGGGCACCAGAACCCCCTATAATTGGCTCATGACCCCCCTATAATGGGCTCATGGCCCCCGTATAATGGGTACCTAACCCCCGTATGACCGGCACCTGACAACCCTATACTGGGCTCATGACCCCCGTATGATGGGTACCTAACCCCCGTATGACGGGCACCTGACAACCATAATGGGCACCTGAACCCCCCCTGTACCAGGCCCTGGCGGCGGCGGTGCGCGAGCAGGAGATCCGGTGGTCGGCGCTGGAGCAGGCGCTGGGGCGGTCGGACACCCGCGCGGTCACCGAAGCGGACACCCGCGCGGAGCTCGGCCGGCGCGTGGTACGGACTGATGGATAGTGCTCGCCACGTCATCAAACGAAGTTTGACAAACGATGTTCGAACCCTTGCTCCTTGAGTAAATTCGCAGCCTATGATGTGGCGGCCATTCTTCATCAGTCCCTAGCGTGTGGAGGAGCATGTCACTGCAGCGGCGGCGGCTCGCGAGGCAGAAACAATCAAGCGGGACGCGGCGGCGGCGGCGGAGCTGGAGGCGGCCGTCGCGCGGGAGGCGCTATTGCAGAGCACCCTCCGGGCGGAGGTGGGGCGGTGCAGGTTGAAACCAGTTGGTACCCATGTTGAGACCGCCTGGTTTCAGCGCTTGAATCTACATTGTGATGAACTGTTTCCAAGTTTTGCTTTAAATTTTCAGTTGCGCTGCTACATGGAGGTGGCGGCGGAGGCGGCCGCGCGGGTGGCGCTGGCGGCGCGCGTGGGGACCGACCGCGTGGACGCCACCGCGGCGCTGGAGAAGCGCGCCGGCGCTGTCGAGCGCGCGTGCGTTGAGCTGTACGAGGATAAAGCGGAGGCGGCGGTGCAAAACAAGGCCACGGTAGGGCAGTGCAGGTTCACCCCAGGTTGACCCGCGTTGACCGCGCTTAGTTTCAGCGCTTGAAGCTAAACTATGATCAGTTGCATTAGAGTGTTGCTTTCAATGTCAACTCACGCCGCTACACCATGGGTGCTGCGCTGGCCGCCACCGATGAGGCTGTGGCCAAACACACGGAGTCGCTGCGACAGCTGTGCAACGTTGACCGCCCCGCCGCGAACCAGCGGATGGACAACGTCGAGGAGCGCGCCACGCGGGACAGCCTCAAGCTGCGGTCGTGCGAGGAGGACATCGACAAGCTGAGAGTCGGGGTGTCGCGTGCGGACGCGGCGACGGGAGCGCTCGAGGTGGGGCCTAATGAATGGTGCTCGCCACGTCATAGAATCGCCTTTAACTTAAGAAACGAGGATTGAACATGCGTTTAATGACGTGGCGAGCACTGTCCATCGGTCCCTGCCTCGAGGGCAAGGTGGCGCAGAGCGCCGCGGCGGCGGTGGCGTCCACGGCCGCCGCGCACGACGCTGCCGCCTCCCTTCGCGTGGTAGGGCAGTGCAGGTTGACCCCAGGTTGACTGCAGGTTGACCGTAGGTTGACCCCAGGTTGACCCCAGGTTGACAGCTGGCTTACCCCAGGTTGACCCCAGGATGGCCCCTGGTTGACCCCGGCTTGACCGCGCCTTCAGCGCTTAAATATTACGAATGACGAAGCTAACCTTTGCGTTAAATCTTTACTTTCAGTTTCAACTTGCGCCGCTACGGCAAGGACCTCGACAAGGAGATGGCGGATAATGTTTCGCGGGATCGCGAGCAGCGCGCCGCGCTCGGAGGCGTAGAGGCTCGCGTGGTAGGGACTGATGGATTGTGCTGGCCACGTCATCACACGCATTTTGAACCCTCGTTTCTTGATTTGAACGATATCCTGTGACGCGGTGAGCACTATCCATCGACGCGCATTTTGAGCCCTGGTTTCATGACTTAAATGATATGCTGTGACGTGGCAAGCACTATCCATCAGTCCGTATCACATGGTGGGGCTGGACGTGTCCGTTGCCGACCTGTTCGCGAAGAACGAGGCGGTGGTCCGGGACAACGATGCGAAGCAGCAGCATCTCAGCGGCTCCATTGACGCCGTCAAGGAATCGGACGCCAACGTCGAGGCGGGGATCCGGCGCCTTTCCGAGCAGCAGGAGTTCCTCAACCAGGCAAGGCGGCACGGTTGCCTCCCTGGTTGACCCTGGATCGATCGCGCATGGTTTCTGCGCTTGAAATAGAAATATGATCACGCGCTTTCCAACTTCGCTTGCAATTTCAACTGGCGCCGCTACATCCAGGAAGTGCAGCGTGCGCGGGAGGCGTCGACGCTCGAGGTGAGCCGCGAGGCCGAGGCCAGGGCGCTGGTATCCGAGCTGGTGGTCATCGAGGGGGTCGAGCGCCGGTCCGCTGACAAGGTGCGGCCTGATGGAAATCGCTCGCCACGCCACATTGTTCAAGTTGTACTTGGAACCTCGTCTCCTGATTCAAAGAGCTCCCGATGTCGTGGCGAGCAAGATCCAATATCCGCCAGGCCCTATGACAAGGCCCAGAAAGACTGGCTCGAGGAGAACACGCAGCGCCTGGGCACCATGGAGGCGAGGCTCGGGGAGAAAGCGGGTGGCGACGACGCCCCTTCAGACGATTACGCCCAGGCCCGCGCGGTAGGGCGCTGCTGGTTGACCTGAGATTGACCCCAGCTTGATCCCTGCTTGGCCGCGTTTGTTCTCAGAGCTTGAAGCCATAACATGTGATGAACCGCCTTCAAAGTTTTATTTCAATTTTAACTTGCGTCATTACAACGTGGAGCATGCGCGGCGGCTGGAGTCGGCGGAGGCGCGCGGTGACTCGCTGGAGGCCAACATGTTCTCCAGCGACCGCGCGATGCGGCAGCGCCTGGTGGAGCTTATGGGCGCCGTGCGGGAGCAGTTCGAGGTAGAGACTGATTGACAAAGTCCGTGAAATCACTTAGACACTTAGTGAAACAGAGTGCTAAGTCGTCCCGCTCGACCAATCAGAACGCTCCATTTGGACGACTTAGTACTACTTGTCGCTAAGTGTCTAAGTGGTTTCACGCACTTTGTCATAGCTCTCGCCACGTGATAGGACGCCGTTTGACTGAATCAACCATGTTTCACGAGTAGTTTGATGACGGGGCGATCACTATCCATCAGTCCCTGGATCGAGGGGCGGCTGGCGGCGGAGGCCGGGGCGCGCGCCACGCTGGAGTCGACGCTGCAGGACTGGACGAGCAAGGCGGACAGCACCGCGAATCAAACCGCCGAGGGGCTGCGGCGCACCACCCAGCTGGAGCACGCGCTGGTCACCACCGTCAGGCGGTGCACGCCGACTGTATCAACACTCGTGTTGAAAGCGACTTTGGTCTCAGCGCATGAAACTATAATATCATGACACGCTTTCAAGTTCTGCCTTCAATTTCAACTCGCGCCGCTACACCACGGGCGAGGGACTCAGCGCGCTGCGGGAGGGGATGATGGTAGGGTCTGACGCTTGGTACCCGCCACGTGACCAAAGGCATGGTGACCCCTCGTTCTTGACTTATATGGCAACCTATGACGTGGCGAGCACTATCCATCAGTCTCGTTCTTCAGTGATGTGGCAACCTATGACACGACAAACACTATCCATCAGTCAGTCAAGAAACGAGGGTTCAAACTGCGTTTTATGAAGTGGCGAGCACTGTGCATCGATCCCTAGCTGCTGGATGGTCACGAGAGGCTGGAGAGCCTGGTGCAGGTTCAATGCGACGCCGAAGCTCGGGCCCGGCGGAAGATGGAAGTTGTCCTGGAGCAACGTCTCGGGTTCACCAGGGCATCCGAGTAGGTTTCCTCCTCAAATGTGTCTTTGATTAAAACTCAAGAGAGAAGGTATGCTACTTGGTAACATATTTGAGCAACATATAAGGGTCCAACGTATAAGGGTCAACCTCACAACACAATAATGGCAATGAGCTTATGGAATGTTCGTACAAAATGCATGTAGGGCTAGCTAGTGCCTGATCTGTGGGCTAGTCACTTCTAGTAAGCTGGAGTTTGGTACTTTGGCCAAAAGTCAAATGACATTTGGTGAAACTCACCAATCGCCTAGTTACTACGGGTAGTACGAGATCTTTATATTGTACGCTTTACAGACAGGCACTAGCTAGCTACTTAGCACCGTAGAGCTTTCTCTACTCGACGACCTCAACAGTCTGGAAGGCGCCTGCACACAGGTAAGTATGTCGAGGGCGAGAGGGGGCGTCCGTCCGTGGCGTGCCAGGGGCGCGTGCGGGTGTGTGCGCATTACATGTGTGCTGCCCATATTTATACGGGTCATAGCGGCAGATCCGGGATGATGAGAAAACGTTCTTGAGCCTAAAACAGTTGGTACCGCTTATTGCTGGACGAGGCACTCGTGTGTGATCTCGACGCGGGTACCGTTCCCGTGCTCCCGCGGCCACCGCTCCACCTCCTGATTCCCGCCCCGTGCGGCTCTCCAGCGTGTATCACATGTCGTCGTCGCGTCGGTATCATGACATGTATGATGTGTGGCAGTTGTCCTATGGCTGCGCCCGCACCCATGCCAGCGTATCGGGGTGCCCACTGGAAACACCTTCACACTCTGCCTTGCTCCACGGGCAGCCGTTCTCCCGCGCCCACCGCAACACTGGCAGGTGCCCGTGGTGGGCGGCGTATGTGCACGTTGTTGCAGCCCATGGGCAGTCGTTCTCCCGCGCCCATCGCAACGCCTCCAGGTGCCCGTCGTAAGCTGCATAACAGCACGTGTCCGAGTCCCACGGGCACCCGTGCTCCCGCGCCCACTTCAGGACATCCAGGTGCCCTCTCCAAGCCGCGTATTTACACGTCAACGTATCCCACGGACAATCGTGCTCCCGTGCCCACCGCAGCACCTCCAGACGCCCGCCCAGTGCGAGTTGTGCGCGTATTTTCATCCCACGGGCATTCGTGCTCTCGCACCCACCTCAACACCTCCAGATGCCCAACCCGAGCGGCGGAGCATAAATGACAGCGCAACCCACGGGCAGCCGTTGTTCATGGCCCATGCCAGCCGCTCCACGGACGTGCAAAACTCCGTGATCTTGTGCTGCACCACCCATACGCTCTTCCCCAGCACCTCCCGTCTCATCTCCGCGCGCGGCAGGTCGGCGTTCGCCACCGCCGTCAGGCACGCCCCCCTCGTCTGCGCCAAGAAGGTTCGGTCGATGGGGTCCAAATGCGCCAGCACCTTCAGCGCAAACAGGTCAGGGAACCTCACAACCAGGTCGAGCAGCGGCGCAAAAGTGTCGTCGTCTCCGTCGTTGCCGTCATCGCCGCCCCCATGATGGCCCGCCGGCTCGGGCGGCGGCGACAGGGGCGCGACGTCGGCGGCGGAGAACGAGATCCCCGCCATGGCGCTCGCACCTCGTGCGTGCGGTGCTCCGGGGAGGCGAGCGCGCGCGTTGGAGTGGGGGGGGCGCGCTCCCTCCGAGAGTTTTAGGTCAGAAAAGAACAAATATCTCTTGAGCGGTCGGCGCCGACACAATGTCCAGCCGACCCATCGGGCCTCGTGGAGTTCGAAATATGAAATTATCGCTCAGCACGCACGTGAAGTCCTGACAAGTACACGCCATACTGGTACTCCTATCATTGAGCAGCTCGTTTGAAACCCCAATTTCTTTAATTATGTGGGCCCTGTGACGTGGCGAGTGTGAAGTAGTCTTGGCCAAGCACTCTTGCAGGGTGCCGGCGGCGATCAAGTGCTTTTGCATTCCACGGCACTGAGCGCGTGTGTTGCGGAGGCCACTGGGTGGGGAGTTGCACTGCTCCCCTTTTCGTCTCGGGTTCTGGCGGTTTTGTCACGGACTCCACTTGACCACTGGTAGGTATCCTGCCTGCTCGCAGCTTCTTAGAGTCGAGCTCAGGAGGGGGCTGCCGTAGGCCATGGCTGCTAGGTGGCTGCACTCGCTCGACGTGTGGCTGGGTGTAGCGTGTGCGGGAGGGAGCGTCGTCCGTGCGTGGCAGTGGCGCGTGTGAGGGTGTGTGCGCGCATTACATGTGTGCTACCCATGTCTAGACTGGTCATAGCGGTAGATATGGTGATATGATGGTGCGAAAACATTCTGAGGCTAATCAGTTGGAGGTTGGTTGGTGTCAATTGCATTGCGTAGTGCAGCCGGGGCACTGGTGGGTTATTTGGACATGGGCACCCAATGCCCCCGCGCCCGTCGCTCCACCTGCTGGTGCCCGACCACACGCGAATCATCAGACGTCGACGCGTCGCAGTCTTGGGTGTCCGTGAGGGAGGTACTCAAGCTACCGCGGTTGCGACAGCACCCAAGCGAGAGTCTGGCGGTCGTAGAGAAACCCGGAAGCCTCTGTACACTGCCACTTATTCCACGGGCAGCCGTGCTCCCGCGCCCAACGCAACATATCCAGGTGCCCCCCCGCGGCTGCTGATAGCACGTCGCGGTGTCCCAAAGGCACCCGTGCTCCAGTGCCCACTGCAGTACCTCCAGCTGCCCACCTCACGCGGCGTATGCACACATCCTTTCCGCTTTCCACGGGCAGTGGTGCTCCCGCGCCCACCTCAGGACACCAAGGTGCTCCCACCGAGCGGCCCATCTCACATGTCCGCTCGTCCCACGGGCAGTCGTGCACCCGCGCCCACTGCAGCACCTCCAGCCATCCGCCGCCGGCGGCGTACGAGCAGGTCCGCGCAACCCACGGGCAGCCGCTCGCCTTGGCCCAAGCCAGCCGCTCCACGGACGTGCAGAACTCCCTGAGTTCGTGCCGCACCACCCAGACACTCATCCCCAACACGTCCGGTTTCGTCCCCGCGCGCGGCAGGCCGGATGCTGTCACCACCGCCCGGCACAACCTTCCCGTCTGTGCGAGGAAGGTGCGATCGATGGGGTCCATGTGCCGGAGCACCTCCTGCTCAAAAAGGTCGGGCAACCTCTCGACCAGGTCGAACAGCGGCGAAGAGTTGTTGTTGTCGTCGTCGGCGGCGGCGGCGGCGCCCCCGTGGCCCTCCGCCGTGGGCGGCTCGTGCGGCGGCGAGAGGGGCGCAGCGTCGGCGGCGGAGGAGCAGACCCCCCCCATGGTGGCGATCCCAGCTCGTGCGTGCGGCGCTCCGGGGATGTGAGCCCGCGCGTCGGAGTGGGGTGGCGTCGCTCCCTCCAAGAGAGTTAGGTCGGCAGGGGAATATTCTGTATTGAGCGGTCGGCAATGGGCACATTGTCCGGCCGACCCAACGGACCGCTCGACTCGAAATGCACCTCTCCCGCCCACACCAGTGGTTATGGTCATGGGCTCATGGCCCATAAGCTTGCTGCATCACTCAGGAGCTGGTTTGAAACACTCAATTCTCCAGTGAAGCGAAAATATGTGACGTGGCGAGTGTGAGGATGTTCTAGGCGGGCCCTCCATCCGGGCGCCGGCAGGGATCCAGTTTGTAGTTGTGCTCGGCGTCACCGGGCGCATGCGCTGCGGCGATGCCACCAGGGGGGCTATACACTGCTGCCATTTCAGCTGAGCTTTAGGCCTTCCATCCCTGAAACCACCAGCAGTTGCATCACTAATGCCTCGACGATGATGAGAATCGAGCCGAGATGGGGACCGGTGTGGAGCCTTGGACGCCGGGCGGCTGTACTCGCTCGACGTCTGGAAGGCACCCGCGCACAGCTGGGTGTAGAGAAGAAGAGAGGGGGAGTCCATCCTTGGCTTGTCAAGAGCGCGTGTGCGAATGTGTGTGTATGACATGTGTGTTGCCCAATATTTAGACAGGTCATAGCGGTAGATCTGGGGATGGTGAGAAAGCATTCATCAGACTAAATCAGTTGGAGGTTGGTGTTGCGCAGTGCGCAGCGCAGCCGGGGCACTGGTGAGTAATTTGGAAGCGGGCCCCCATGATGCCCACCCCACCGCTCCACCTCCTGACGCCCTGGCCGTGCGGCTCTTCAGTGTATCAGCTGACGTCTTCGCTTCGGTACGGTGTATGTCTGTGGTGTACGGCAGTCGTCCTACTCCGGTTGCGCCAGCACCCATGCCAGCGTCGCGGGGTGCCGCCAGGAGGCAGATTCGCACTCTCTCTTGCTCCACGAGCCGCCGTGCGCCCGAGCCCACTGTAGAACCTCCAGGTGGCCGCTGGACGCGGCGTAATAGCACGTGTCGCCCCATGGGCAGTCGTTCGCCCTCGCCCACCGCAACACCGCAAGGTGCCCGCCACCAGCTGCGAATGCGCACGTCAACGAGTCCCACGGGCACCCGTGCTCCCGTGCCCACGTTAGCACCTCCAGGTGTCCTCGCAGAGCGGCTGCGGTACACGTCCCTGAACTCCACGGGCAGTCGTGCGCCCGCGCGCACTGCAGCACATCCAGGCGCCCGCTAAGTGCGGCGACCTCACAAGCATACGCAACCCACGGGCAGCCGCTCGCCTTGGCCCACGCCAGCCGCTCGACGGACGTGCAGAACTCCGTGATCTTGTGCCGCACCACCCACACACTCCTCCCCAGCGCCACCTGTCTCGTCCCCGCGCGCGGCAGGTCGGAGGCCGCCACCGCCGCCCGGCATGCGCTCCCCGCCTGCGCGAGGAAGGTGCGGTCGATGGGGTCCAAGTGCGCTAGCACCTTCAGCACGAAGAGGTCAGGGAACCTCTGGAGAAGGTCCAGCAGCGGGAAAATCTCGTCGTTGTCGTTGTCGTTGTCGTCGTCGTCGTCGGCGCCGCTGCGCCGCTTCGGGGGTGGCGCGATTGACACGGCGTCGGCGGCGGAGGAGGATATCCCCGCCATAGCACTCACAGCTCGTTCGTGTGGCGCTCTGGGGCGGCGAGTGCGCGTGTTGGAGTGTCGCCCCTCCACGAAAAGAATATTTTTAGGGTCGAAGGACACTTTATTGAGCGGTCGGCAACTCATGCACTGTGCGACCGACCGCGACCCAGCGGACCCGTGGAGCTTGAAAGAAACAAACGCCTGCCAAACCCATGTAAGGGCATGTCGATAAAGCATGGCGAGTAGGCACGCCACATCGCTCAGCAGCTCAGAACCCGTTCTTCTCCGTTCAAGTGGCACCTGTGACGTGGCGAGGGTGAGGTTGTCCGAGGCAAGTTTCCAGGTGAATGCATATCAATAAACGCCCGAGGCGCAGCTCTATCATTATTGTCAGGCTACCTCCATGAGTAGTTGAGTAGCGGTCATCAGAAGCCCAACTAGTCGGAGCGGCTGCAGCTAGTCGTCAACTTCTACGACATTAAGGCTCAAACGCTTACATTTCCACACAGTGCGTTTTCAACTATCATTCATCTTGTTCATCTTGGTCATGTTAACTGTCAATCGTGTACTCGTACGTCGTGCATAACGCTCTGTGTCACCACCATCGGCCCACCGCCGCCACGCCGCCGCCGCCCTCACCACACCGCCCTCACCGCACCGCCCCTCACTCGTGCCCGCACGCATACCATGCCAGCTGCGTACCTGCCGCCACCGCCGCCACCGCCACTGCCCTTCAATGGCTCCAGCTCTAGAAATTAGAGGCCAGGATGGAAGCCTCGTGCCTCCTCATACACGCGGAAGCGTCTCATTCTCTAACGGGGGACGGGGCGGAAGCCTGGTGCCTCCTTATATACGAGGAAA
>Ga0307489_10003541_pt1 | contig 10334 bp, 11 predicted proteins | sample SB12metaG_FD_202247 | JGI IMG/M metagenome (GOLD analysis project Ga0307489, IMG submission 202247) | Sea-ice brine microbial communities from Beaufort Sea near Barrow, Alaska, United States - SB 1.2 | ecosystem: Environmental > Aquatic > Marine > Coastal | place: USA: Alaska | collected...
GTAGGAAACCGCAAAGACGAATATATCTTATCTTTTGACCCATCTTGGTCTGAAAGTGAGAGTTCTGACGATTTCGCTATGTTGTTAATTAAAATTAACAGAGAATCTAAGAAGGGAATAATAGTCCATAGCTATGCTTTATCAGGGGCCAACTTAAAAACACATATCAAATATATGGCTTACGTTCTTACCCACTTTAATATATCAGCTGTAGTAGGGGATTATAATGGAGGCGTTCAATTTATCAGTTCTTGTAATGAGAGTGAGATATTCAAAAGTAAAAATTTAAGTCTAGGGGTAATCGAAGCCGATTTAGATAAATCTAAAGATTATGAGAGGAACTTAGCTAGGCTTAAAAATCAATACAATAAATCAGAAAGAAAATTTGTTTTCCTAAGAAAGCCCACTTCATCTTGGATTAGGTTAGCTAACGAGTCTTTACAATCTTCTTTTGATCATAAGCGTATATTTTTTGCAGGAGCCGCTATGAATGATGATTATAACAATCAAAGAAAATCTAGAGTGCCTATAGAAGAGCTAAAATTCTTAAAGAACGATACTGATGAAAAAGCAGCGAAAGGCGCGAGGATGATTGATTTCGTCGAACACCAAAAAGACATGATGGATCTTATCAAAGTCCAATGCGCTATGGTCCAAATCACGACATCTTCCCAAGGGACTCAGAGTTTTGATCTACCGCGTAACTTAAGGAGACAAAGTGGGGCTAACAAAGCTCGCAAAGATTCTTATTCAGCCTTAGTCTTAGGTAACTGGATGATGAATGTATTCTATGATATGGAATCAGATAAAATCTCAGATAGGCAAAACACTTTTGTACCAATGTTCATTTCTTGACTTTTAAAAGTTGAAAGTTAACTTTGAGGTGTAAGATAATTTGTATCTTATGTCGAAAAGAAAATATACTAAAAGCTCTGAATATTGGAAAAAATTCAACACTTCAGACCACCCATCACATGTTGGCGATAACGAGGAAACTTCTCCTGAATTACTAGGAGAACCTTTTTATACTTCTGAAGCGTCCTACAACGGGGTATCTAAAGCTAGGAGGCAAGAGGCATCAACCAGCGGGTTTTCTGGGTCTCGCACTAACCGCGCTGCTTATACGACTCTTCATAATCGTTATTCGAGTATAAGTTCGGGTTTATTACCGTATGAATATTCATCAGAAGGTATAACTTGTCGGGATGCTATTGAATTATGTCAGAAGGCTTATTGTAATGTAGCTGTATTTAGGAATGCTATAGATATTATGTCAGAGTTTACAAACACTGACGTTTATTTGGAGGGTGGCTCGAAAAAGAGCAGAGAGTTTTTTTATGAGTGGTTTAAAAGAGTTAATCTTACGTCTTTGAAAGACCAATACTTCAGAGAGTATTACCGCAGCGGCAACGTCTTTCTTTATAGAATCGATGGTAAATTCCAAGTTGATGATTATGCCAAGCTTATGAATCAAGTGGGGACTATTGGTTCTTCTACCAATAAAATTCCTCTTAAGTATATTCTACTTAATCCTTATGATGTCGTAGCGAAAAGAACCACCACTTTTAATCATGGGACGGTTTATCAAAAAGTTTTGTCTGAATATGAGTTAGCTCGATTATCTAACCCACAAACAGAAGAGGACATAGCTATATTCGAAGCTCTAGACGATGAGATTAAAACATCTATATTGGGAGGCTCTTTTTCTAATGAAGGCATCAGTGTAAACTTAGATCCGAAAAGACTTTCTTATTCTTTTTATAAAAAACAAGATTATGAACCTTTTGCTATACCATTTGGCTTCCCAGTGTTGGACGACATCAATGCTAAGCTTGAATTGAAAAAAATGGATCAATCCATTACCCGCACAGTAGAAAATGTAATATTGCTTATCACTATGGGCGCAGACCCTGAGAAAGGTGGAGTTAACCCCAATAACATGGCGGCTATGCAAAACCTTTTCAAAAATGAAAGTGTAGGCCGCGTTCTTGTTTCTGACTATACCACTAAAGCGGAATTTATTATGCCTGAATTAAATTTAGTTCTTGGGCCTGAAAAATATCAAGTGCTTAACGAAGATATCAAACAAGGGCTGCAAAATGTTATTGTCGGGGAAGAGAAATTTAACTCAACACAAGTCAAAGCTCAAATCTTCATCGATAGACTTAAAGAGTCCCGTCATGGGTTCTTGAATGATTTCTTAAACAAGGAAATAAAAAGAGTAGCAAAAAGCTTAGGGTTTCGCTCTTGGCCTGAAGCTAAAATGAAGGATATGGATATGAGGGACGAGGTGCAGCTTATGAGAGCTTCGACTCGACTTATGGAGTTGGGCATCATTACCCCGAAACAAGGGATGGAGATGTTCGAAAATGGAAAATTCCCACATCCTGATCAATTAGAATCGGCGCAGAAAGAATTACTTAAGGAGCGCGAAAAAGGACACTTCAACCCCTTAGTCGGTGGAGTTCCTGTTTTGCCTACTGCAGATGCACCATCGGGACCAAAAAAAGAAAGCGGTAGGCCAGAAGGTACTACAGGTATACCTTTAGCTAACGCTACTTACTCTAGAGCTAATATACAAAATACTATTTATTCTATAGACAGTTTTATCCATGATTCTAAAGATAAAATGATTTCTCATTTAAAAGTTAAAGAACTTAGCGGAGATCAAGAGGTGATGCTTTCCACTTTATGCGAATCCATCATTTGTTCGCAGGATAAAGAATCTTGGGCCAAAACGCTGGAATCATGTGTAAAAGATTTCAATAAGATAGAGGGCTTAGGGACTTTACGGGAAGTTTTAGATATATCATCTGAACATTCTTTAGAGACTTATCCAGCAGCAATTTTATATCATAGCCATGAAAAATAATTTTACACATACGGAAAACAGTGTCGAAGTAGATATCTCTGAAACTCAATCTAAACAAAAAGAATATTCAAGTTATGGCTCTCCAGATATTGATAAACACTATTTTGATTCTAAGGAAAAAGCTATGGCTGACGCTAAGAAAATGGGGCTTATTGGCATTCACTCCTATAAAAAGGAAGATGGAAAAGTTGTTTACATGGCTGGTCCCGATCACGCATCTTTTATGAAAAAGCATAAATCAGATGCAGAGAAAAAAGACTCCAAAAAGAGTTACGCTAATATTCTGGACAACATAGCTAACAAAAAAGACTAAGATCAATATGGATTACAAATATACCGCGACTTTCGAAGCCCCGCTGTTATCTTGCGAGATAAACCCAATAGCCTTGGGAGCTTCGTTAATTTCTGAAGCTTCTCTAAAAAACTTAGAGCCTCTTATCCCAAAAGATATAGACTATAACGATAATATAGACCTTATGGGTGTGGCTTTCAATGCCGCCGTCATAAACCAATTCAATAAGAACGGTGATGGTATGGATGCGGCTACCGCCGTTAAGTACGCTAATAATTTCATTCATAAGCCCACAAATATCGAGCATGATAAACAAAAAGTTGTAGGGCATATAGTTTCCGCTGGTTACAGCAATTATAAATCTAGTGAGCTTATCGAAGAAAATCGGGCCGCTTCTATGAAAGAGCCTTTTAATATAGCTCTAGGGGCCGTTTTGTATAAAACAGTTAACTCTAATTTCACCAACTTAGTTGAGAAATCTTTAGACCCAGATAGCAATCAGTATCAGAAAGTTTCCGCTAGTTGGGAAGTAGGTTTCAATGATTATGTTTTAGCTGTAGGTAGTGACTTATTGAGCGAAGCGCGAATAATTTCTGACCCCGAAGAAATATCAGAGATGCGAGGGTTTTTACGGAGCTATGGAGGAAACGGGCAAACAGACAAAGGAGAAACTATTCATAGGTTAATTAAAGGTGACATTTATCCACTAGGTATCGCTTATACCTTAAACCCAGCTGCTAATGTAAAGGGTTTATACTCGCCTTCTGAAGAAACCACAAAAGTTTTTATATCTGATAAACGGGATAAAATTTCACAAAACAGTAATTTAAATGTAAACAACGAAAAGAACATTATCGATATGGAACTTGAAAATACTCTAAACGAACTAAAGGATCTTCTTAGTGAGAAGAAATTCTCCAAAGAAGCAGTAGCTTCTATGACTGATACCTTTGCTGATGCAATCCGTCAACGGGACGAACAATACCGTAAGGATCTTGAAGCAGAGCGATTGGCTAAAGAAGCTAAAATCAAAGAATACGAAGACCTCAAAGCTTCTGTCGCAGAACTCGAAGCTAAACTTGGCACAGCCAGTGAGCGAATCGGTTCTTTCGAAAACGAAAAGAAAGCCGAAGAAGCTGTCGCTTCATTCAATACCCGCATGGACCATATTGATGAAAAATTCGAACTCGATGACGAAGATCGTGAGTTTCTCGCTTCTGAGCTTAAAGGTTTAGAGGACGACGAGGCTTATAAAGCGTTCGCTTCCAAACTCGATATTCTTTGGAAGACCAAGGACAAAGAGGTCCGTGAAAAGTTCGACTCTGAGATCCAAACTCTTATCGATGATGAAGTAGCCAAAAGGCTTTCGACTGCCTCTACTGGAGAAGTCGAAATCGAAGACGCTCTTGACTCTGCTGAAACAGTAGACGCAGAAGTTTCTAATACTAACGAGGCTGTTGCCTCTCAAGAACCATCATTAAGAGACAAGTTCAAATCAGCTTTCTCTCGCGAAAACATTCAAATTTCTTAGAAAAAAAAACAAAAATAGATTATGGCATTAAGAATTCTACCATTCAGACAATATTCTGACCACGATGTTGTGAACATGTACGCTGTTGTCAGCGCTGATGTTCTCACTAGTACTACTGACACGGGAGCTGGCGATGCTGGCGTTTTCGTGAAGGTATCAGACGGTAACTTTGATAACGATCCTGTAACGTACCAGACGAACAGCTACTTGGGTAAAACCGATTATCCTTTCGTTGGCACTACGGATATGTATCCTGAAGTTAATCTCAAGATTACAGGCTCTACTTCGGGAGAAATTCCCTTGGGCATGACTTTGTATCAAACTGCAAAAAATGATGAGAACGGCGAGAAGCTGCTCTACAATCCCCAAAAGCAAGAAGAACTCCAAGCTATGCTCCCAGGACAAGCTGTCCCAGTCGCTACCAAAGGGATCTTCACTTTAGCCGCTTCCGCCTTTGATGGTGGTGTCGCTAGTTACGCTCCAGGAAAAGGTATCCGCACTTCACTTGTGAATGCTGGTAAACTTACTGGCGCTCTTCGTTCTGACGGTATTCACGTTTTCGGTCACGTTCTTGGAACGGGAACCCGCACAAGCGTTGGACCTACTACCGATCAGTTTAGTGGGGATTACATCGTTGTATCCTTTGACTGTAACCGATAATTAGAAAGAACTTTATAATATGAAAATTACTTTAAAACGCACCCCAGAGCAAGTCGAGCTTGTGAAAGCCATGGCTTCTCGCAATCGCACTGTTGCACATGAGGCTCAAGTAGCTCTTGCTGATTTCATCGGACCAGTTTTGGCCGAGGTTCTCAACAATGCTCCTACTATTAGCACTCTCTTCCAGTCGCTTCAATTCGATGCCGACGATAATCCTAGCATTCCGCTTGATCTGTACTATGACATCTCTGATGAAGATTATGTCAGAGTTTGGAGTCAAAGCCACGCTGGTGGACTTCCAAGTAACCAAGTACTTCCTACGGCTTCCGAGCTGAAGCTAGCTACTTACACTCTTGATTCTGCTGTTGACTTTGACCGTCGTTACGCTGCTAAAAGCCGCATGGATGTTATCGGTAAGACGTTCTCGCGTGTTGCACAAGAGATTCTCCTCAAGCAGGAGCGTACTTCCGCTTCGCTTGTTATGACTTCGCTTGCTAACGCTACGATTAACACTTCCCCACTCGCTGGTAATCAACAAGTATTTCGTTCGGCTCTTGCTGGATCATTCCTTCTTGATGACCTTAACAAGCTTATGATTCTTGCTAAGCGTATCAATACCTCATGGATTGGTGGGACTCCCACTTCCCGTAATCGCGGTATTACTGATCTAATTGTCTCTCCAGAGATCATTGGAAGTATTCGCGCTATGGCTTATAACCCAGTTAACACTCGCGGCGGTGACGGCGCAGGTGCGGCTGGAACTGCTGCAACTGCTAATCCAATTGCTGCTCCAGAGTCGCTTCGTCAAGAGCTTTTCCAAAATGCTGGTCTTGATAGCTTCATGGGTCTTAACCTCTTGGAATTCAATGAGATGGGACAAGGACAGAAGTTCAACACCATCTTTGATACTGCTGCAGGTAATACCTCCTTCGCTAAGTTCGATGGAACTAGCACAGCGGTATTTGCTGGAGCTACTGAAGAGATCGTCGTTGGAGTAGATCGCACCCGTGATTCCCTCATTCGTGTTGTTGCTACTGATCCAGATAGCAATAGCGAGATGAACTTGATTGCAGATGACCAATACAGCGTTCGTCAGAACAAGATTGGTTACTACGGTCAAATCGAAGAAGGCCGAGTTGTCCTTGACAACCGTGTTCTTCTTGGAGTTATCGTCTAAGTTACAATTAACCTATAAAGAAAGTCACTCCTTCGGGAGTGGCTTTTTTTTGTAATTTTTTAGTTTAGTGTATATAATATTGTATGGCTAACAAGAAAGAAAACAAAATGCCTTTTAAAGAGGTCACTAATGGGCAAGAGACTCCTCCCAAAAAAGGCTTACTCGAAGAGTTGGAAGAACTCAAACAAGCTGGGCAGACTAGTACAGCTAGATACAGAGAGGTACTAAAAGAGGTCGAAGTAATCTTTGGCACAGGGGAAACGAATAGTTTCGGCACTAACGATATCGAGATACTAAAAGAAAAGTTAAACAAAATGAGCAAAGCTGATCTACAAGCTTTCTCCCGTAAGGTCGGTGTAAACCCTTACTATGAAAAAGGGGCTGTCCATGACAATATTATTAAAGAGTTCAATAGGTACAACAGCAGAGGTAATATAGCTACAGCTCCACAACCCATTCCAGCTATGGAGTTAGACCTTAATAATCCTAAACATAAAGAACTTCATGATTGGTTAAATCAATAAAGAAGGTGTAATAAACTATATGCCAAATGTATTAGAGAGCCTCGCATCAGGAATTGTCACTACGGAATTCGATAGTGATACAGGTATAGCTACAGTCGCTAGCGTCAGCGGGTGGCTTTATGAGAACTTGGGGCAAGTTAACACTTATCTATATACAAATTTTAGTGGAGATAACGCTTCAGGGACTTATGGGTTCATGGATATTGAAGCTCAGAACGTCCTTAAGGAGTTGTACCTTTCTAATTACTACAATAAAGAGGCTAGGAACGCCCTCAGAGGCATTACTAAGTCATCTGTGAGTGGAGACAACGTTTTGTCCCTAAAGGACGGTGAGAGCGCTGTGACGTTCATTAATCGCAATGAGGTCTCGAAGGTGTATCGAGGGTTAGCCAACGACTCTATGGATAAGGTCATTCAGATGGCAGCTCAATACAACATATACCAAGCCCAACCTAGACAGTTGGGTGGTATAGATGCTAGTGGGATAGGTGTGGTTTACACCTAGATTACTTACCTTGTAAGACAGCCTTATGCTTAAGGTATTCGGCGCGAATAGCATCATCCTGTTCGGGATGAGCTTTACGGGCTGCTGCAAACTCCTTCTTTAGCTCTCCAAGAGTTTTGGGTTTAGGCTTAGGCTTAAGGGCTTCAGGTTTTTTGGCCTCTACCTTCTTAGGGGCTTCCGCTTTCTTTTTTGAATCGCTCATTTTTTTATGCGTCTGGGTGGGTGTCAAACCAATCTTTTCCGTCATTCAATATCCTATTTTTACGCCTCATTCGGACGTTTGGATCATTTGATTCAACAGTAAATGGTTTATCTTCTTCTTTGGGCTGCTCAGGTTTAGACTCTTCTTCTTTGGGCTGCTCAGATTCAGTCTCCCATTTTGGGGAGAAGAATTTGTTTTCTGGCTTTTCGTCTTTATCGAACATATTATACGTCGAAGACCCCGATGTGACCGTTTATTCCACTCATGAATACTCCGTTGAGTACGTCATTTGGACCGCCTATTTGAGTCGAGAATGTTATATCTACAGTCTTGTTTGACCCGATGCTAGAGGAGAAGGATTGACTATCTACTTTCAAACCTTTCATCCTATATTGAATAGCGTTCGCTCCTTCTGTATCTTTAATCATAATAGTTGCTTGTTGAACTCCAGAGTTTAATAGATTTGCTAAGTTACCTGCTTGTGAATCTGCTACAATCGCACTGATGTTCATCGTCGCTGTCACTGGGAAGTCTACTTCTCTAGCGAACGGGAAACGGCTACCGAGTCTATCAATAGGAGACCTAGAGAGAGGTAAAGAGATCGAAGCGCTTTGAACATGCGCTCCGTCAACGCCAGTAAGTTGTACTAGAGACATTCCATTTACACCGTCTAAAGTGAGAGTAACGTCTCCTGGACGTAAAGCTGTAATAGTCCCTGAACCTAGAGTTCCAGTGATACCTGCATCTTGAGTTGGGTTTGGCAGTTTTACTCTATGGTCATAGATTGTCCCAGCAGTCTGATCTACCGCTGGACTTGGTATCGAGTTACTGCCATCAAACTCAGCAGAGTTCATATTAGCTCCTTCAACCGTCACGTTCACCGTGGGTAAAGAACCAACCGCAAGTTCTACGCTGTAATCACTCACATAGCAGTTGCCCACACCCATAACTCTATCGGAAGAGTCTAATAGCGCTCCTGTTCCTGTTTGATTTAAATCAACGCCATCTGGAGAAGTTGCTATATAGAAGTTGACTCCAGAACTAGAAGTTAAGTGGCCAGAAGCGAAATTGCCTGAGCTAAGTGCTGTCCCAGCATTACCTCTATTCATGTTTTCACCACTCGTTTGGACAAAAAATCCTAAAGCTCTTTCGTTAAAACCATCTGTAAGATAATAACTGAAATCAAGGCTGACCGTGGGGGGTTCTAGCACTAAGGAATCGATTCTCGCTAAATCACCAAATTGGTTGACATCTTGACGATTAATCGTAAAGCTATAGTTCGCGCTTTGAAGGCGATTTAACTGTTCGTGTTTATCTGCGCCTGTAAGACTAGCGTTTTCACTAACGTATAAGCCTTCGGATTGGTAAATTACTCTGTTTCTTGCCATAATTAAAGATTCTTTATTTTGTTTACAGTTTTAAAATTAAAATATGAAATTTATTGGAAGCGATATCTGTATTGTTCTATATCGAAATCCACAAAACCAACATAAAGTTCATTTGCTAGGACATTTCTAGTCCTATCGGTGAGTTTTGAGGTCTTCACTTTTTCTATACAGAATTTAGTTTCCCCTCCATAATAGTTGGCTAGGCCAGTGTAATTAAAGTCACCATCTTTTAGATCCCCTAATTCTGTAATTGGGTAACCCGACATTGGAATAGCTGCGATGACTTCATTGACGGAATCCATAAAAATAGACATCACCCCATCTAATTGGTACGTGTCTTCAGCGAGGATCACAGCTTTTGCTTGAATCTTCGTTTCCTGCATACCACCTAAAGCAAAGGGGCTGTTTTCTGCTTGAGAAATAGATAGAAAAATAGCAGGTATTACATCATCATAAGGCTCTATATAAGTCAATGGTCCAGATGGAATCCTTGAATTAACAGTATATTTGTTTTCTACAATTAGATCGTCCTCTGTATCGTTAGTGAGATAAACACTAAAATCTTTTACCGCGAATTCCCCTGTGACAGTCATGCTTGTATCACTGCCAGAGAACAAGGCCCGACCATTCTCGAAATCGAAGACTACTCCGTCATCTCTCCCTGATGTCCCCGCGCCTACGACTGAAACCCCCGTAGGTATAACAGCTCCAGCGATTGATGAATCTGTGACCCATTGTTTATAAGGGCTTCCATAAGCTACATATCTAGAATCTAATCTAGGATCAACATAATGAAATAGCTCTCCAGTCTTATTACTGTAAGCTTCTCCTTTTTTTAGTAGGAAATTATCAAACCACAAAAAGAAAGATGAGGTTAGTTTGTGTTGGAATTGCTCAATCATTTCAAGTCTTCGAATCGTTTTTTATATTTTTTAATCAAAGCAGATATATAAGGTCTGTTCTGAAATTTGCCGCTTCTCACTTTATTTACACGGCTTTGTATCGCAGCTCCCGATCTTCCTTTCTTTTTTCTCAATAAGTATCCCAAGCCAGACAACCCTCTCTCTATGCCTTCGGACCAGCTTCTTCCAGCAGCCCAAGGCAAAGGCGTGATGGCGAATATATCTTGTGCGGTGGGCAAAGACACTTCGAACTCTACCCCTATGCCTCTCTGTCTGATTTC
>Ga0307489_10003542_pt1 | contig 10333 bp, 19 predicted proteins | sample SB12metaG_FD_202247 | JGI IMG/M metagenome (GOLD analysis project Ga0307489, IMG submission 202247) | Sea-ice brine microbial communities from Beaufort Sea near Barrow, Alaska, United States - SB 1.2 | ecosystem: Environmental > Aquatic > Marine > Coastal | place: USA: Alaska | collected...
AGGCACGATTGGATGCCCGTGGGATGAGGATAATCATGTGTCTTACTAGCTAGCGCCTAGCGGCTGCGCTCCCTGCGAGTAAAGGGAGCTGCCACCGGCGGACCAGAGTGAATGCATGCCGCGGGGGATGCAGGATGCGCCAGCGCGCGCGTCCCCGATCATAAGGTGGGAGCCGAGGGCGGATTTGGCGGCGGCGTCTCCCAGGTCCACTGCCTTTTCAAGCCACAGAACAGCCTGCGTAGGGTCCTCCGTCACACCCTGACCGGTGTCCAGGCACCCGAAAAGTCTGCGCATGCCCTCCGGGTGCGCGTGGACCTCGGCCGCCTCACGGTAGCACCACGCCGCGACCTTCAGGCGGTCCGGGAGGATGAGCGGGAGCGTTTGGTCCGCGATCGCCGCCCCCAAGCTCGTGTAGAAAAGCCAAGGGTCACTCAGAAGACTGACGCGCTCACCGCCTTCGCGCTCGAAGGTCACGTTCAACAATCCTTCGCAGACGGCGGCGGTGAGGTTCACCCCCGTGTCCCGGCGCAGCTTGACGCGAAGCTCCACGCACGCGCGGTACTTGGCTTCCAGATCCATGGCGGCGTACAGGGCGGAGGAGACGGAGGAGGAGACGGGCACCCGGCGGCGGGCGTGTCGTTGTGTGCCACCCTGTGTGTGTGCGCCAGCGTGACAACGTTTTAGGTCAGACGATAACACGGCCGGACAGGAAGCCGACCACCCGAACCACCACAAAACGCAAAAACCAAAAAAGTGAAATTGGCTGTTGGGCGCCGCTGGCGAAGCGCGCGGGGGCGGCGAGTCAGAGCGTGGGAATGCAATCATCAATTACATGCCGGCATCACCATATCATCAATAGCATCTTCGCTGCCTATGGTTGAGGACATCACTCTTCAAATATCCCAGGGTCAGATTAGGACGCACACACGCACTCGGCGATGACAAGCCGCCACCAGCAGATGTGCCTTCCTCCGATGCCTCCGTGACGCGGCAGCAGTGACCGTTGTGCTCGTCCGTCTCGCAGTTGTAGAGACCCGCGTGGCACCCGGCGCCGCAGCAGGCTATGAGCCCGATCATTCTTTCAGGGATCGCAGGAACGTTGCAAAACATTCCTACTGGAGCGCCGACGTGGACGCGCCGCCCGCCTCCTGCTGAGATGCCTCCGCGGCGCGGCGGCAGTGACCCTTGTGCTGGTCCGTCTCGCGGTTCCAGTGCGCCGCCTGGCACGTGGTGTCGCAGTACCGCACCTTCCGGCATCGCTCGCAGTGCTTGCGGGCGGGTGTTGTGCCGCAGAAGTTGCACGTCCGGATAAATGGCAGGAACCCGATGGCGTGCGCGTCACCGCCGTCCGCGGCCCGCTAGCACCACAACGCCGCCTGCACTGTGTCGGCCTCCACGCCGTTGCCCTCCATGTAGCAGCTGGTGAGTGCTTTCTCGGCCCGAGCTTTCGTGGCGTCTTCTTGGTTGATGACCTGGCGCAAAAGGGACACCCCGTGCACAGCGTCCTTCTCCACGCCCTCGCCCTTCAAGTAGCACTGTGCGACATTAATCAGCGCCAAACCATAGCCTTGCTCGACGGCCTATTGCGCGGGAGGCACGATTGGATGCCCGTGGGATGAGGATAATCATGTGTCTTACTAGCTAGCGCCTAGCGGCTGCGCTCCCTGCGAGTAAAGGGAGCTGCCACCGGCGGACCAGAGTGAATGCATGCCGCGGGGCATGCAGGATGCGCCAGATGAAATGCTTGAACGAAGCCTGGTGCACGAGTTTGAACCCGGGCCCGCGTCCTTTGCGACCCTCGCGCGCGCGTTACCGCTGAAAAGGAGGGCGCCGAGCCGAGTGTGGCTTTGGAGCCGGCGTGCAGCGTCTCCCAGGTCCGCAACCTAGTGATACCACTGTGCAGCCTGCGCAGGGTCCACCGTCACGCTCCGACCGCGGTAATGGCACTCAGCAAGTGAGCGCATGTATGCCCAACGATGTACAACGGTTGCTTGCTGGGACCTACTGACCTACAGGATGAATAATGGGATCAACTGGCAAGAATTCGCGTTGGCGCCGGCGCGTGCAAGCGCGAAATCAGTTGTTACCGCTGATCCTATCCCGCCAGCACATTCGCGCGCGCCACGGACGCGGACGCGCTGGCGGACATTCGCGCAGCGTACCAGTTCACGCGGCACGGGCCATCCGAGCGTATTCTTCGAGCCTCGGGTGTATCAAGTGGCTGGCGACGACTGGCGTGCTCCACCGAGATCTGCAGCAAACGCGTTTTATCAGGAAATGGCCGAGGGGACGATGGGTTGGGGGGCCTGCGCGGAAGCTGGCGGGCGGGCCGTGAACAATGAGAACATGAGCCCGAACGAGAACCCGAATGTGAACGCGAGATCCGCACGCGGTGCCGGAGGTACGTGCGCGGTGCCCCGAACTTCGTTTTTTTCTTTCACTCGCAATAGGATACGCAGTGGGTTTGGACGAAAACGTTCGAGAACCGTCGTTCCCTCGGCGCCGAGCCGTGGCCTCTCTTCAGTATTGAAGTCTGTCAGTGCGCGCGTTCGCACGTGCTTGGTCGGCTGGCATTTGGCGCGCATAGGGAGCGCGACGGACTGCCGCCTTTTGTCCGGACAGTCTTCTAATCAACCTTCGCGTGACAGGGAGCTGCGTCAGGTCCAGGTCAATCCCGTTGATTGACAAATGACGGCACCCCTGCCTACAGCTATAGAATGCGGTCGAGATCCCCCCGACAGGAGGTACTGCGTGGTACTTACGGGGCGCACTCCCCGTGTTCAGAAGCAGTCCCGAATAGCTCTACACTATGGATATGGGGGCCGTCAGGAGGATGTCTGTATACCGTAGACTGCTGATGGAGAGACTTCAGTCGGTGCCTACGAGTAGACACTCGGAACAGTCTCAGCACCAGAGGTGACCAGGTGACTCACGCACTCCGCTTCACCGCTTGATTCGTTCCGCCGGTGGGACACTCAGCTCCCTGCCGGTGACTCACGCCCGCCACTTCAGCCCCTCCGCCTCCCTCCTGCACTCGGGCTCGAACTGTCGGGACACTATCACACTGGGACCTCAGCAGCACCGGTGACTCACACCCGCCGCTTCAGCCCCTCCGCCTCCCTCCTTCACTCGGGCTGTCAGGCAACTATCACACTGGGACCTCAGCGGCACCGTTTGGCTAATATTACACTGAGGGAACAATGATACGCAACCCCCCCTGCCAGGCGGATGACGCGGCGGCGGCGGCGGCGGCAGATGGGTACACCGTTACACTATGAGCAAGCATTCAGGGAGGAAATAATGGGGCATAGGGGGGTTCTGGCATTTATTTACAGTTAAGGAACAATGATGCGTGTCCCCGGTGACTCACGATCACGCACGTGCTCCCCACTCGGCTCTTCTTCATACTCCCGCCGCTTCAGGCTCAGGCAAAGGCAAAGCACCCGAGGAGATGGAGGTGACAATCTGCGACGAGGTGACCCCGCTGATGGCGTCGGCGCGGGAGACGCGGCGCGTCGCTGCGGCGGCCACTGCGGCGGCGGATGCGGCTGAGGCAGGGCCTTGCACTCCTTCCCTTTTCCTTTCTCATTCTTCAAGTCTCTTTTAACACGAATCTAGGAGATGTGCAGCTATGCGCGTGGGCTTCTCTTGTACTGTAGGTCCTCCCTAAAACATTTGGCTGAATCAACAGGCACGATTACCAGATTTAGAATTCTGATGTTAAGAAGTAATTACACCTAGCTTGTGCCGATGACTGCCAATCGAATGCTGGCCGTTCTCGCTATCCGCCACTCTTGTTATTTCACACCACTCTTGCTCTCTCGCCGTGTTATCCGACGTTCTGAAATTCCTCGAAGATGCTCGAGTTATGCGGCAATGCCAATGCCGTGCTGCCGTGGCAGGCCCTGGGATAAGGCTGCTGCGGCGGCTGAGGCGGGGGCCAAGGGGCCGCTGGCGCTGGCGCTGATGGCCAACGGCGACGGCGGCGGCGGTATCATCGAGAGCGGCGAGGGCGGCGGCGGCGGCAGCGGCAGGGGCTTACACTCGTCCACTTTTCAGCTCAACCTGAGCCGTTTCTGGCACAAAATACACCCTAAACACCCCCCAATCCCCCATCACACCTCCTACACCCCCATCTAAACAACCACTAATTGCACTCCCTGATCCACAGAAAGCGCTCACATTGAGCCGAAACGTGGACGAGTGTAAGCCCCTGGGCGGCGGCGCGCGGCGGGCGGCTCTGGCGGCGGCGGGGGCGGCGGCGGCGGGGGTGGCGGTGACGGCGGTGGCGGTGGCGGTCACGGCGGCGGTTGTGGCGGCGGTGGCTACGGCGGCGGCAATCTCGGCGGTGGTGGCGGCGTCGGGGGGGTCGGGCCCGTCGGGGCAGCTCGAGGCGATCAAGGCGTGGTCGGCTCAGGCGATCGAGGGGTTGGTTGCTGAGTCAGATGCGCCGGAGGCGTTGGTTGTAGACGTTGGCGGAGTTGGAGGAGTTGGAGGATAGGAGGCGCCGGATGAGTTGGCAGAGTTTAAGGAATCAAAGAAGTTCAACGCGTTTGAGGCGTCGGAGGGGTTGAATGGGGTAGAGGCGTTGGAATTCATACGACGGGGCGCAACGTGGGGCACGGGGGACACGCGGGGGCATGTGGGGCGGGACACGGGGGAACACCGGGGGGCACGGGGGGCACTGGGGCGGGCACGGAGGGGGGGCGGGAAAGGGACGGTGTGGGTAACGGGGATGGGGACAGGGTCGGGGACGGGTGTACATGGTACAATCTATGTAGAGAGAGACGCTTATGCGTGTGAACGGAGGCACCAACAGGCTTTCGCCCTGGACCCCGTACAAGGGACGGTACATTATGATGGGTTGATGGAACGGTTCATTACTTGATTATGATCATCTAGCGCTCCGCAGTGGCTGAGTGGGGATTGGTTTGTCCACGTGCTTAGTCTGTCTGAGCTACAAGTACAAGGTACGAGCATAGAATGAGATCGAACAGTCTTCGCATATGAGTAGCCCGTTCTCACCACGTGAGCGCCTTGCGGCTCGATGGACTTGAGGATGACTCAAAGCGAATCGAGTCTTCACAATTGAGCAGCGCCAACGCAGCGTGGCGCGAAACGAGGAAATGTGAAATGTTGTTACTTGTTTGTCATTGCTGTGCTTCTCTATGCTAAAAGTATTGTCTACGATGATACGCCATGTCTGTTGTAAGCTGTCTGTCCTGTACACACGATTTCTCACTAGCTCTAATCCATCCGACCGGATAACTCCCAATCGGAATATGTTTTCTGTTTCCCAATCGCTTCAACACCAGCTGCTGCCTACGATGTGTGATCTGAAAAGCTGTCGGCGATGCTGACGCGCAGCACGCGGCCGTCGATGGTCACGGCGCTGAGCTCGGCCACGAGCTTCTCCGCCTCGGCGGCGGAGCCCATGGTGACGAAACCGAAGCCACGGCTGCGCCCCGTATAGCGGTCCGTGTGCAGCCGCGAGTCCTCCCATCAGGGCCGCGGGAGTAACGTTATAATCGAGGTGAGGTCGGGAGAGGTTGGGAGCGGTTGAGGGAGGTGAGGTGAGTAGTTGTGCGATGTCAGGCGGGGTGGCGCTGACATTCAAACAACGGAAAGCGTCTGCAGGGACACGGAAGTGGAGGGAGGGCGTGGCGGGCAAGCTCATTCACTCGCGGCACTTGACTCTATAAAGGAGGGTCTGCAATGGCAATGCGGTGGGGTGCGCGGCGAGGTGCGATATGCTATGTGTGTCGCGGCCCCACCTCCACGGCGCCGAACTCGGAGCACATATCCTTCAGGTCCACGTTATCCATGTCAGACGACAGGTTGCCGACGAACACCTTGCACGCGCTGAATTCGAAGTTGCGGGTACAGCGGTATAGTATGAGCAAACTGTCAGACGACGAGCGGTCACGCTAGGGAGGAGGATGCGGCGAGTGTGTACTGGGGCACGGGTACACTGGTAAAGCGGTACGGTATGAGCGAACAGCGAGGCCCTGCCGCCGGCGGAGTCAGTCCCGCCCGGTAGCAGGTCCGCGATCATCCGCATGGCCACCTCCACGCACCCCTTGGGCCCGTCCACGGTGATCTTACGCGGCTCGTTGCCCTCGGTGCTTCGATCGATGGCGATGCGCGCGCCGGACTGTGCCTGGAGCCACGGGCTTACACTCGTCCACTTTTCAGCTCAACGTGAGCACTTTTCGTCCCATATGGTGGGGCGCCTTGCTGGTTTCAGTGAATCAAACGGCTCCGGTTGAGCAAAGATGTGGAGGAGTGCAAGCCACTCGACTGCCTGGAGCCCCTGGATGGTTTGGCCACCCTTGGCGAAAGCGGCAGCAGCGGCCACACGACACCAGGTTCAGCAGAGGGGTCTCTTAGTGGACGCTTCAATTGGGCTCCCTCTGGGGGTCTAAATGGGGGGTCTACTGTAGGGTTTTTGATCGTTAGACTTGAAATATAAGACGGACACATTAAAATTAAAAAAGTCAGTAGTTTGTGGAGGATATTGAGATATTGGCGCGAAGCGGGATTATGACGAGGCTGACTTTCGGGAGGGACGGAAAATTCCTGTCCGCCGGATTCGGACGGATTCCTGGACTCCAGAAATGGAATCCGCCAGTCCAGGAAATGAGAAACCTGCCTAATTGGGGCCACGCAAAGGGAGGGACCAGTTCGCGCCGCGCCCGCTGAGAGTGTCGCGCGCACCCGAGTGCGTCGCGAGTCAGCGCCTGCCCCACCGTGGGCCCGCGCCGTGGGGGCGCGACCCTTGACCCCGAATATTGGCTCGGGGCGGACAGCGGCACCTCCGCGCTCTGGAAGCATTTCATAAGTTGTACTGGGAACGGGTGTGAGTCTGGAGTCGGCCGCTATGGAGCAATACGACTACGCGATGGCGGGGGAGTATTACGAGGATGGCATGGTGAGTGGCCGCACCGAGGGCGCCGCGAACCGACACCGCGCATCGGGAGCGCGCATGACCTGGGTTACGCGCGGGTTGTGGAGCGTCGGGTGTTGGGCTCGCGGAGTTCGGTGTGGAATCTTTCTGCTCTACGCAGTCCAGATGTGAGAGACGTGGACCGCGACACCGCGACCGCTTCGGTGGCAGGGGCGCCGGCGCGCGGGCCAGGTTGGGCGGTGCGCGGCGACGAGGCGCAGGATGCCGGCGGTGGGCGATATGTTTGCAGCGGCGGCGGCGGTGGGCGAGAGGGGGATCACGTTCTCGGTCAGCAGGTCGCTTGAAAGCTTGTACAGGCTTAAGTCCTCGTTCTGCGCGCGAGGGGGGGGGCGGCGACGGGCAATATCCGCGCTCGTTAGGATCGACATCCCGCCGCCAAGTAGAAACGGCCACCGGGATCCCGCGCGACACCGTGGGGTACCCCACCAACCAAATACGTCCTTCTGACGCGTCACTTGCCCCACCGTGGAACAACAATCGCTTCGCAGGAGATTGAGAACTTCGACACGGACCCGTTCGAGAAGCCGCTGCCGTCGTCGGACGAACAGCTGTACTGGCCCCTCGCTCACGTGCTGCCGGACTCTGTCAAGGGTGCCGCCGCCGTGGTGCGCCCCGCGGGCCCCGAACCCCGGCTCTTCGACCGCACTGAGTGCTCGCAGTGTGCTTGTACACGCACACTCGCCGGATCCTCCCCCCGAGCCGAGCCCAGGACTTGACTGTCTGCAGGTTCCCTCACTGTTTGCTCTCGCCGCCTCCTCCTCCCTGGCCGAGCCACCCGGTCCCTGACTGTTCACGCACAGTGTACCACCCCCCCCGTGTACAATCCCTCGCGCGAATACCCTTCCTTAGCACACCCGTTCGGTTGACCCCAATCCCGATAATGTTTTTAGAGTGAGGTGTTTCCTTCCAGGTGGGAAATGGAAATGCGCCGTTCGAAATGTGCTGGTGCCCATGCTGACCAACTGCCGGCCGGCACCGCCACCTCCACAGGCGAACACAGCGGCGGCGGACCCGGCGGCGGACATCAGCGTCAGGTTCGCGCGCGCACAGGAGCGCGCGATGGCGGCGACGGTGACGGGGCGTGCCAAGCGGGAGCTGGCGCCCATGCTCAACGAGCTCTCGCTCTTCACGCGCGCCGGCAGGGGCTTACACTCTTTCACCTCTCAGCTCAACTTGAGCGCTGTTTATGGGATAGGGGGTGCGCGTCGGGGCTGTGTAGCCCGTGTTGAGGGTGTGTTAGGGGGTGTTTGTGGTATGTAGGGCGTTTTTGTGGGTCAGACAAGGCCCAAGTTGAGCTGAAAAGTGAACGAGTGTAAGCCTCTGCGCGCCGGCACCTTCGGCGACACCAATGACCTGTATTACCACGCGCCCAGCAACCGCATCGGCGCCAACTACTCGCCCGGTGCCAACGGCGTGCTGGAGCCCAAGCCGGCCGCCGCCAAGGCAGGGGGGGTATTGAGAACGAGCACTCGACCGATGTTGAATCCCTCCCTTCTCCTCCTCCCCGCGTCAGTACGAGCTTTCACCTGAAGGGAAGTCATGCGGGGGGAAGGTCCGATATCGGTTCGAGTGGGTTTGTTGTCAATGACCCTCCTGCGAGGTGCCCGCAGGCAAGGCGTACCCGGACCCGACGCAGGCGCGGACGGCGAAGGGCACGAAGGCAGGGGCTTACACTCGTTCACATCAGAGCTCAACTTGAGCAACTCCAGGACACATTCATGAATTAAGTCGGGTTATAAGGTGGTCAGAAGAGCTCAAGTTGAGCTGAAATGACAGCGAGTGTAAGCCCCTGCATGAAGGTGGACCCGGCATTGGCGGGCGGCGCGGTGTACCCCGCCAAGGAGGCCGGGCGCCGGTCGCCCGACTCGCCGTTCGACGTGGTCAACGGCGCCGCGCTGTCCGACATCGCGCAGTTCAGCGAGGAGCAGCGCCGGTACATCGCCGACGCCATCATCCGCTACTACTATTACATCGAGCATGGTCGGGCCTGGAGGATATTGCTCGCCACGTCATGGGGTGCCGTTCAAGACCGAAACGAGGGATTTAAACCCAGTCTCCACTTATGAAAATCAGTCGCTGAAGGCCCACGTATGATAGGTCGAGTGGATACCGGTACGCTCTCGACCAATCAGATGAGGGCCTTCGGCGACTACTGTTCAAAAGCGGAGACTGGGTTGAAGTGCGGTGCGTGACGCGGCGAGCAATATCCGGCCGGCCCTATCGCACGGCATCCGCGAGGACGACACCATCGCGCCGCCCAAGGAGGAGTGGTTCGAGCGGGTGCTGGAGCTGGTGCCGGCCGACCCCCCGGGGCGCGTCACCCGCGAGTACTTCGACGAGCTGGTGCTGTCCTCGCTGGAGGAGATGCGTGCCGACTACTACTACAGCGTCAAGGTGTGGCGGTGCAGATTGAAACCAGCTGAAACCCACCTTGAAAGCGCGTTCGTTGCGTAAATGGGGGTTGCCCCTTATCGACCATGATTTCCTTACTCTGATAATGGGGGAGGCCCCCTGTGCACCATTCAGCGATTGAAAGCAAAATGTGATGAAGCACTTTCAAACTTTGCTGCCAACTTCAACTTGCGCCGCTACGTCAAGAAGTCCATCGTGGACTACACGCTGCGCAACCCGACGGAGCGGCAGCGGCTGGGGCTGCGTGCGCTGGAGGAGCTGCTGCCGGTGCCGGGCGCGGTGCAGGCAGGGGCTTACACTCGTCCAATTCTCAGCTCAACCTGAGCTGTTTCTGACACATAAGCTCACCCTAGACACCCCCTGACACCCCCTGAAACCCCCGAAACAACCCTTGAACAACCTCTACATGCACCCCCTGTTCCGCGGAAAGCGCTCACGTTGAGCCGAGAAGTGCACAAGTGTCAGCCCCTGGGTGCGGGCGCCGCACGAGGAGCTGCCGCTGGTGTGGCGCGCTAACGTGGAGGCAGCGCGCGAGGACATCGCGTGGACGCTCCAGACCTTGTCGCCAAACGTCCTCGAGCTGTCCGCGCTGTGGGAGGCCTTCGAGGCAGGGGCTTACACTCGTCCACTGTTCGACTCAACTTAAGCGCATTCTGTGGGATAGGGGTGCATGTAGGGATTGTTTTGGGGGTGTTTAGGAGGTGTCAGGGGGTATTATGGAGTATCAGGGGGTGTTCAGGGTGTATTTTACGTCAGCAACCGCTCAGGTTGAGCTGAGAAGTGGACGAGTGTAAGCCCCTGCTTCGAGGGCAAGCCGCTCGCCGACATCTCCACGCCCGAGTTCAAAAGCGGGCTGCCGTTCGAGGCGGAGGCGTTCCGCAACTTCCAGACGGAGGCGTGCGAGCGGGTCAAGGGCAGCCTGTGGACCACGTGGTAGGGCGGTGCAGGTTGACA
>Ga0307489_10003543_pt1 | contig 10331 bp, 21 predicted proteins | sample SB12metaG_FD_202247 | JGI IMG/M metagenome (GOLD analysis project Ga0307489, IMG submission 202247) | Sea-ice brine microbial communities from Beaufort Sea near Barrow, Alaska, United States - SB 1.2 | ecosystem: Environmental > Aquatic > Marine > Coastal | place: USA: Alaska | collected...
GGGCCGGGTACCATATGTTGAATATCCCAAAATCACAGTGATCCACGCAAGTTAACATGCCTCACACTGCCCCAAGCTTTGTAGCCAGCCTCTACTTGTAACATGCCCCCTCACCTGCTGCCCCCTACCCCTCCCCCTCCCCCTCCCCCTCCCCCTGACCCCTGCCCTGACCCCTCCTCCGCCGGCCCCGCCCACGCCCGCTCGCAGTTCATCCGCGTGCAGTGGTACGTGGAGGCGGGTGAGGCGCACCGCCTGGTCACGGAGAAGGACCGCCTGGCGCACTTCCTGCTGCGGTAGGGCCTGGCGGATTATGCTCGCCACGTCATCATGCATGTTTAGATCCTTGTTTATTGAGCTAAACTGCAGCCCATGATGTGGCAAGCATAATTCGCCAGGCCCTATGCTGCGCTCGCGGGAGCTGGTAGCACGCGAGGCGGGCGCCTGCCACTTCCACCGCCTCGAGGCGGGGCAAGAGGGGTTACGCATATTATTACCTCCACTGTAATTAACGCTAGAACCCCCTGTGTACCATTATCTCCTCCCTGACTGTTTGCTCAGAGTGTACCAGTGTACTCGTCCGCCGCTGCGCTGGTCAAGGGCCCCAACCTCTTCAAGTGCTACTTTGGCCGCCGAAGCCAGGCCACCCAGGAGTGTTTCGACGATGAGGGTTGCTCGCCTGACGGTGTATGCTCGCCACGTTTAAGACCCTCGTTGTTCAGTGAGTTAGGTGCCGTCCTATGACATGGCAAGCATTATCCACGGAGAGGGGCCTTGCTCCGGGGACATCAAGAACCCGTTCCTGACTCCCGGGCAGTGCAGGAAGTGCGTGAGCGCCGAGACGCTGGGCGTGTTGAGCAAGAGGGACCTGGAGGTTATCGAGTCGCGGCAGCTGCAGCTCATGTCGGCGCTGCGGGGCAGGGGCTTACACTCGTTCCCAAACCCGCTCAACTTGAGCTTACTTTGCCCCTGTCCGCTCAACTTAAGCTGACATTGTCCCCCATATGACCCAACCTAACCCGTGAATATGTCCCGAAGGTGCTCAAGTTGAGCTCTAACGTGATGTGTCCCGAAGGCTCTCAAGTTATGGCCTGAAGTGAGCGAGTGTAAGCCCCTGCTGCGGGGGCTGCGGATGAGGGACGGGCGGAGCGTGGCGGACACTGTGGCGGAGCTGGTGTGCCAACGTCTCGAGAAGAGGACCAAGTGGGAGCGTGCGTGATGGATGCCAGGGAGGGTGATGGACGAGGGAGACGCTGCTGCTGTATCGGTGCACTGTCGTTATACTGTTGTTGTTGATGTTGCTGTTTTTGTTGTAATGTTGTTGTACGGTTGTTACACTGTTGTTGTACGAGGGAGACGTTGCTGCTGTACCGGTGAACCATGGTGCTGGTGGTGCTACCGGCGGTGGTAGAGCGGGACGACGATTGCATCACAGCGCCGCGAGTCGTCGCGAGTCTACCAGTGTGCTCTAAAAGACAATTTGTCTTCACATCAATATAATGTACTATATTACTGTTACGCTGTCCTCCCAGCATACAGTGTCCACCCATTTCAGCTAATGGGGCTGGTTTAATACGTTACGAGTATCCCTAAAGTTTTACAACTATCGCTCTACCTGTTGCACGCGCCGGCGCGGCGCTATAAATCGTATAAGCTAGTGCTCGCCACGTCACCCATCACACTCTAATGCCTAGTCTGTGAGCCGTGAGTAATTACTTGGCTAGTAACTACTCGGACGAGTCATTAACTCGTCAGATCCCTAACTTGCTTACTCAACTTCTTTAGCTAACAGACCAGACACTAACCTGTCGTTGATCTCCACGTCATCTGCCACGTTCTAACTCTGGGTTTGTTCCTCGCTAAAAGTCGGGGAAGAACTCGCCGTACTTGGGGCAGTCGCGGCTGGTCGGCGGGACCAGCGCGCGGTCTAGTTTGCTAATCTTAACTTTTTTGGCGACCTCGGGGTTCACGTCGTGCTCCGGGTGGAATGGCGGGTCCAGCGTGCGCCCCTCCAGCCCTTGCCAGTCCACCTCCCGGAGCCACGGCGCCTGCTTGAGCCCCTTAATGAAGCGGCGCAAGTTGAAATTGAAACCGAAAATTCAAAGCAGTTCATCATATTTCAGTTTCAAGTACTTAGTTCCAGGCGATTTCAACTTGGGTTTGATAGGGTCAACCTGCACCGCCTCACCTTGATCCCCTCCTTCAGCATCCCAAGGCGCTTGTTGGGGTTCTTCTCCAGCAGACCCTGGATGAACGACTTGAGCTTGGGGCTGAACACCGTGGTGCCGCCGGCGGTGGTGGCGATCTCCGAGGGAAACTTGAGGGGCCCGTGCACCACCATGGTCTTCAGCTCAGCCTCTGACTTGGCCTCCCAAGGCACCTTGCCCGAGATGTAGCGGCGCAAGTTCCAGTTGAAAACAAACTTTGAAAGTGGTTCATCATATTGTAGGTTCAAGCGCTGACACTATGAGCGCTTTCAACACGGGTTCTGATAGTGTCAACCTGCACCGCCCTACCGAGATGACCTCGAAGAGCAGCACCCCCAGCGCCCAGAAGTCCACCGCGCGGTTGTGACCGCCCATCCCCCACACCTCCGGCGCCGCTGACCACGGCCGTAAACGAAATACGTGCTTGACATATTTGAGGTGTGGAGTGAGATAACTCAAGTGGTTTCCAGGACAAACAGCTCAAAGATTAAAGTGGCGTCGGGTTGGTTAACCTCACTACGTGAAGCGCCTTGGGGCTCGATGAAGGTCAAAGAAAACAAAGAAAGAAAGTGCCATCTGAGAAGAAGATATTCTTGTATGGCCCTGCCAGGTAGAGGGGCGTGCCGCAGAAGGTGGTGGTGCGCTCGCCCGCGCTCATGAACTTGGAGAGGCCGAAGTCGATCATGCGCAGGTACCCGTCGCGCGCGATCATCAGGTTCTCCGGCTTCAGGTCGCGGTACGCGATCGTGCGGCTGTGCAGGTACTCCAGCATCAGCACCACCAGGGTTTAGGGCCTAGGGTTTAGAGTTTAGGGTTTAGGGTTTAGGAATTATAGGGTTTAGGGTTTATGGTTTAGGGCTTTGGGCTTAGGGTCACAGGGCGCTCGCACCGAGATTGAGCATCATTTACATTTCGGGTGAATGCACATACATACGGAGGAGGAGGAGGACAAGACAAAGACACCCAACACCCTGCCTGACTCATGTAGAACCGCGCGACGACTTCCGAGATTTCGTATTGCTGCACGCAGTAGTAAAAGTCGATGCCGTTGACGATGTCCATCACAAAGTAGATGTGGTCGTGGGCCTTGAAGCAGGGGCCTACACTCGTTCCCATTTCAGCTCAACTTGAGCTCCTCTGTCCACCGTATGACCCAAATTAACTCGTGAATGTGTGCTGGAGTTGTGCTCAAGTTGAGCTCTGACGTGACCGATGGTAAGCCCCTGCCTTGAAGGCGGAGTATAGGCGGCCGAAGGACGGGTGGTTGATTGCCCCCATGATGTAGCGGCGCAAGTTGAATTTGAAAGCAAAGTCTTGAAGCGGCTCAAGCATATTTTAGCGTCAAGCGCTGAAAGCATAGACGCTTTCAACACGGGTTTTGATACTGTCAAGCTGCACCGCCCTACCATGATGTCGCGCTCGTGCCGCACCGTGTGCTCCAACCTGTTGGTCACCAGTGTCTTGATGGGTATCACCGCAATGTAGCGCCGCAAGGTACAATTGTAAGCAAAGTTTGAAAGCAGTTCATCACATTGAAGTGTCAAGCGCAGCAACCCGGCGCTTTCAGCACGGTTTGCATGAAGTTTCGACTGGACAGGGGGGTTTGTCATTTCAAAACATTGAGTCTAGATCGACGAAGGTACTGAGATGGAGCCACGGCTGAAAATCAAATTGTACGAGCTCTGCGCCATATTAAACAGGCGCGGGGATGATTGAAGCTGCATGTTGTAACTTGCACGGCCCAACCTTGAGAGCGAACTCGCGGAACTCGCGGGCGAGGCCCTTGCGGCGCGCGGCGCACGACACGTGGAACACGCGGCTGAACCCGCCCTGGCCCAGCGACTTTATGATCTCGAGCGAGTGCGGGTCGATCTTTATGGAAGACGAGCCTCTGCCAAGGGGCTTACACTCGTCCACAATTCAACTCAACTTGATCACTGTCTGTAGGCAACTCAGCTACGTTGGAAGGTTTGAGTGGCAAAAACGGCTCAGGCTGAGCTGAGAAGTGGACGAGTGTAAGCCCCTACCTCTGCCGCTGTCGCAGGGAAGCAGAATCGGCAGGGGGCTTTGGGGGCTCGGCGCCGGGGAGGGAGCGTCCTCCGCGCCGTCAACGCCGCCACCGCTGCTGCTAACGTCGCTGTGCCGTGGAGTCCGAACTCCATTTATCGCGGCGGCGCCTACGGCCACGTCCTCGGGGCCGGGGCTGGAGGATTTGGTGCTTCCACCAAAGGTGTTCCGTAAGCCTTGCGATTCGTGTAGCGAGGTCTGGAGGCGGCCTTTGACCCCGGGGTCTATGGCTGCCAGCGCCGCGAGCAGCGCTGGGGAGGGCGCGGGCGCGGGCACCAGCAGCCAGGGGCTTACACTCGTCCACTTTTCGGCTCAACGTTTGCGCTTTGTGTGGAATAGGGGGTGCACTTAAGGGTTGTTTAGGGGGTGTTTAGTGGGTGTCAGGGGGTATTAGGGGGCGTCTAGGGTGCATTTAGTGTCAGAAACTGGCTCAGGTTGAGCTGAAACGTGGACGAGTGTAAGCCCATGCCAGCAGCACCGTCGCCGCCACCGTCAACACCTTCACCTCCACCCTGTCCTCTTCCTCCGCCGCCGCCGCCGCCACCGCAGCCGCGCCCTCTCGCTCTGCCCCCCCAGGTCCGACCGACCCCCCACTCGCTCTGCCCCCGTCAGACTTACTCCGACTAAGGCGCGCCTCTCCTTTCAACACTTTGATGGTTGGATTCACCACGGACTTTCTACCGGACTTACCATAGCCGTTCGCCACGACTTGCTTCAGGGCCAGGTATGGAATGACCGTGCTCGCCGCGTCACAGGATGTTCATCAAGGTTCAGGGTTTGGGAGTTTGGGCTTAGGATGAGGGTTTATCAGCAGCGGGGGTCAACAATGCGGAGGATGACGTGGACCAGGTAGGTAACGCCAGCGCTCGCCGAGTCACGGGATGTCAATGAATTCAACAAAACAAGTTAAGAGGGTCGAGAACCTGATGGAGATGAGATACTGACGAAAATTTGGCCAAGCCTCCCAACTCTGACCAAATCTATGACAAAGTGCCTGAAGCTAAAATATTTCGGGCCCGTGCTACAAATTTACAACTCAAGAGTCTTGAGTTGATTTTTTTGAGCGGCCCGAAATTTGATAGCTTCAGGCACTTTGTCATAATCAAGTTATGAAACCCGTCCGGAGCCCTGCCGTGTTTAGCTGGCAACATCACCGGTCCCTCCGTGACCAGCCGCTTGCGCTGCATGCCGGATTTCTGCGACCGCCTCCGAGCATCGGCCCGCTCGCCGCCGACCCCCGACTGACGTGCCAACTTCTCGCCGGCCCCCTCCCCGCCGTCCCCGCCGAGGTGTAGCGGCGCAAGTTGAATTTGGAAGCAAAATTTGAATGCGGTACAACACATCTCAGTTTCAAGCGCTTACATCCAGGCGGTTTCAACTTGGGTCTCATAGGGCCAACCTGTACCAACCTACCCAGGGTGAGCAGAGTGACGACCGCCACACAGCCCGACATGATGACACCCACGAAGTCACCCCCCGGGCTGGCATTGCTGTCCGCCAGAAGCTCTCCGGCCTGGCAGCACTTTACCTGCATCGAGGGCCGGATGAATCACAATCACGCTTGCCAGGTCACGGGGTGGCACTTTACACAAGCGACCAGGGTGTATGACAAAGAAAGTGAAGCTATGACTGAACTCAACTGCGTTGCATTGAGCTTCATTGAGTTTCCATTGAGTTTACTGATTTGTGATTGGTCCTGTCGATAAACATTCCTCTCGAGCAATCACAAATCAGTAATCTCAATTTAAACTCAATGGTTGAGTTCAGTCATAGCTTCACTTTCTTTGTCATACGCTGTGGCGAAGGACTCGAATGATGGGCGAGGCATCATTCGCTGAGCACCTACCTCGAGTTCCGCGATGAGCGTGTCGATATGTTCGGGCGTGACGTCGAGCTTGGCGTGCGACTGCGAGGCGTCATCAAACTCCTCGATGTAGCGGCGCAACTTGAATTTGAAAGCAAAGTTTGAAAGCGGTTCATCACATCTTAGTTTCCATCACTTAGTTCCAGGCGCTTTCAACGTGGGTTTGATAGGGTCACACTGCACTGCCCTACCTCGAGCCGCAGCGCGATCCAGGCCTCGATAGCGCCGCGCCGCCACGCCACCTGGAGTCAGGGGCTTACACTCGTCCACTTTTCGGCTCAACGTAAGCGCTTCGTGTGGGACAGGGGGTGCATTCCGGGGCTGTCTGGGGGGTGCTTGGGGGGGTTTAGAGGGTATTAGAGGGTAGTATGGGGTGTTTAGGGTGTATTTTGTGTCAGAAACGGCTCAGGTTGAGCTGAAAAGAGGACGAGTTCAAGCCCCTGCCTGGATTTCGTGGAGCGACCCCACGTTCCTTTCAATGTGCTCTCTGGACAGCGCCAGCACCGAGCAGTTATCCAGCGCGCGGACCGTGGTGTAGCAGCGCATGTCGAAATTGAAAGCAACGTTTGAAAGCGATTCGTCACATTTTAGTCTCAAGCGCTGAAAGCAGGCTCGGTTTCGACTAGGGTTTGATAGGGTCAACGTACATCGCCCTACCGTGATGCTGCTGGGCTCCTGCGTCAGTAGCGCCGCCTCGCCGAAATGCGTTCCGCGTGCCAGGCGCCGCCGCGCGATGCCGCCCAGCGCGGGAACGCCCCGCCCCGCCGTGTCACTCACCGCAGCACTCTCCTGACCCTCCCATGACCCCCTCCTGACCCTGCCACGACCCCCAGCGCTCGCAGCGCCCCCCCCGCCCCCTCTGGCCCAGCTGGGCAATCTTTGCATGACACCCACGGCGCCCCCCGAACCCTCGGTCCCGTGGCTGATGACCTCCACCGCCCCGTTGTAGCGGCGCAAGCTGAAACTGAAAGCAAAACTTGAAAGCAGTTCATCATGTTATAGTGTCAAGCGCTTAGATCCAGGCGCTCTCAGCGTGGGTCTGATAGGGTCAACCTGCACCGCCGCACCCCGTCCGCCACCAGGTACATCGCGCCGTCCGCGACGCCCCCCTGCACCACCACCTCGCCGGGGCCGAACATCATGATCTGCAACGACTGCGCCAGATCCGCCAGCTGCTCGTGCGTCAGCGGCGCCAGAATGGGAATGTTGCCCAGCGCCGAGGCGTGCATGGCTACCTTCAACGGGCCGAGGATCAGGGGCTTACACTCGTCCACTTTTCCGCTCAACTTAAGCACATTTTGCTGGATACGTTGGGTGCATGATGTTACCCCAGTCTATTAGACAGGGGGACACGGGGAGGTGTGACCAAAACGGCCTAGGTTGAGCCGAGAAGTGAACGAGTGTAAGCCCCTGCCGAGGATCCGCTCGAAGTTGCCCCGCTGGATGGACAACAGTTTGCACAACCCCCCCGGGCTGTCCGCCGGCACCACCGCGTCCGCCGACCGGTGCGAGTTGTCATTCAGCAGCGCTAACTCCCCGAAGAATTCTCCCTTTGTGTAGCGGCGCAACTTGAAATTGAAAGCAAAATTAAAGCAAATTTGAAAGCAGCTTATCATATGTTGGGTTCAAGCGCTTAGTTCCAGGCGGTTTCAACTTGGGTTTGATAGGGTCAACCTGGACCGCCCTACCTTTGCTACGATCCGCTTCACTTCGTTACCCCCAATGAGGATGGACACGTGGCCGGACTCGATGATGTAGATCTTTTCTCCAAACTCACCCTCTGCAAAGATGACGTCACCCGCGCTGTAGCGGCGCAAGTTGAATATGAAAGCAAAATTGAAGCACATTTGAAAGCAGTTTATCATATTTTAGTTCAAGTGATTAATTCCGGGCGCTTTCAACGTGGGATTGATAGGGTCAACCTGCACCGCCCTACCGCGCGCATGGTCTCGGGCTCCAGCATGTTGTAGCGGCGCAAGTTGAATCTGAAAGCAAAACTTGAAAGCCGGTCAACATATTATAGTTCAAGCGCTCGGTTCCAGGTGGTTTCAACATGGGTTTCATAGGGTCAACCTGCGTAGATCCTACCATGTCCACCACCCGCTGCAGCAGCTCCGGCGCCAGCCCCTGCAGCATACCCATGCTGTAGCGGCGCAAGTTGAAGTTGAAAGCAAAATTTCAAAGCACTTCATCACATGTTGCTTTCAAGCGCTGAATGGTGCATAGGGGGGCTCCCCCGTATATCAGAGTAAGGAAATAACGGTCCATAGGGGGCCTCCCCCATTTACGAAGCCAACGCGCTCTCAACTCGGGGGGGTAGCTGGTTTCAACCTGCACCGCCCTACCATGCCGGCCACAAGTTCCATGCGCTCCTTTGACACCGCCTCCAGCGCCGCCGCCTGCGCCAGTACGTAGCGGCGCAAGTTGAAATTGAAAGCAAAACTTGAAAGTAGTTCACCATATTTTAGTTTCAAAGCACTTAGTTACAGGCACTTTCAACGAGGGTTTGAAAAGTGCAACCTGCACCGCCTTACCAGTACGAAATGTTCGCGGCTGAGGACGAACACGCGCGCGCCGCCGGCCTGCGACCGCACAGTCGACGTGCGCGGCGTGTCGTATAACAGCGATACCTCACCGAAGTGATCCCCGGGGCCCAGCGTCCAGACCGCGTCTTTGTCGTTCGCGCTCGCCCGTTGGTCCGTTGAGTCCGGCGAGCCCGCCTCGGGAGGCGACGGCGGGCTGCCGTGTTATAACGGCGCAAGTTGAAATTGAAAGCAAATCTTGAAAGCAGGTTGTCGTGTTTTAGTTTCAAGCGCTCGGTTCCAGGCGCTTTCAACTTGGATTTCATGGGTTCAGCTTGCACCGCCTTACTGTGTCTGGCCTGCGTCACGCTCACCACCCCCTCCACCACAATGTAGAAACTACTGTCACCGCCGAAATTGCGCTGCCGCATGAGGCCCTGATTGGGTGGCACCTTCCCTCAGGGCCAGCTGGACAATGCGCGCCACGTCATAGGATTTCATGTAACTCAACAAAACAAGGCTCGGCACATGTGGTTGATGACGTGGCGAGACTTGGTGGACAATGCGCACCACGTCATAGGATGTCATGCAACTCAAGACAGGCCAGGTGGACAATGCGCGCCACGTCATAGGATGTCATGTAACTCAACAACACAAGGCTCGGAAAATGTGGTTGATGACGTGGCGAGCCCTACGATCTCCTCGCGCATCGCCATGGCGAGCGTCCGCGTGGCTCCTTCGGGGAGCTCGTCGAAGAGCGAGCACACGTCGTACGCACGCATTAGCGTCGCCATGTCCGTCTCGTAGGACCAGCGAGCAAAATGACATGCTTAGGGTTTAGGGTTTAGGTTCGGGGTTTAGGGTCAGACTATTTGCACATAGTGCACCAGACACCCGCCTCCGCCTCCGCACCCGGTCACGTCATGGGATGCCATGTGACTTGAAACACATTAGTTTCAGAACGCGAACTTCGCAGGTTTCTAGGGTACCTCAAATGGCGGTCAACGCTCTTCGAATCGGAAGACTCGAGTAAATAGACGGTCAGAGTTTCCATACAATGGTACAATATGGCGATTCGACCGTCATTTCTCAGAATTGGCGACCGCCATTTGAGGTACCCTGGAAAACTGGGAAGAAGGATAGCCGGTGATTTCGTTCGTACCTCGTGTGACTTTGGAATGGAGGGCAGCGCGGTCTCCTCTTCCAGCGACTCGGCACCGCGGAAGTCTTTCAAGCTGGGTGCGCGGAAGTCGCCTCGTCGGCTGCCGCGCCGACGCGCGTTAGGGCCAGGTTTAGGGTTTAGGGTTTATGTTTAGAATTTAGGGTTTCGTGTTTGGGGTTCAGGGTTTAGGGCTTAGGGTCGTGTGCACTATGCTCACCGCGGCATCGGATGACAGTAACAGCAAGAAACGAGGGTCCTCTACGATGCGGTGGATATCGCGGGGGTAGTGTTTGTCTGCGTGTCTGCGTGTATGGCGTCATATTAATCATAGGGGACATTTTGAATCGACAAGAATCGAGGGTTCACAATGCAGTGGATGACGCGGCAATGGATGTTGACTGGACCTACCTGGAGTGCGCGACAGCGCCGTGCCGCGCCACGCGCATCTCGCCCACCTCGTGTGTGGCCTTGGGGCGTAGCGGGGCGAAGGGGGGCGCCGGCAGCGGTGGCGG
>Ga0307489_10003544_pt1 | contig 10331 bp, 14 predicted proteins | sample SB12metaG_FD_202247 | JGI IMG/M metagenome (GOLD analysis project Ga0307489, IMG submission 202247) | Sea-ice brine microbial communities from Beaufort Sea near Barrow, Alaska, United States - SB 1.2 | ecosystem: Environmental > Aquatic > Marine > Coastal | place: USA: Alaska | collected...
GATGCGCCGCCTCCGCCGCCGCGGCCACTGCGGCCTTTGTACCCTCCCTCGCGTCATGATTATCTCCCGCGGCATCCTCCGCCTCCCCCACGTCCACACCGCGGAAGTGCTCCATGATGTAGTAGCGCAGGTTGAATGTGAATGCAAAGTTTGAATGCGGTTCACCACATTTTAGTTTTAAGGGTTGAAACCATGCGCGCCTTCAATTCGGGTTTGACAGGGTCAACCTGCGCCGCCCTACCATGAGCCCCGCGGCGTGGCGGTCCATGCTGGTCATCAGCCGCACCCGGTCCATGATGTAGCAGCGCAAGTTGAATTTGAAAACAAAACATTAAAAGCAGTTTCTGTGTTTTCAGTTTCAAGAGCTTAATTTCAGGCACTTTCAACGTGGGTTTCATAGGGTCAACCTGCACCACCCTACCATGAACCCCGCGCGCTCCTCGGCCGTCCCCGCGCCCGACGCCACGGCACCCGCCAGCTGCATGTACCGCGCGAACGTGTCCGGAGGCCATGGTGCCCAAACCAGAAACACAAAATTGCTTGGTCAAGACACGAGATACGGTGGGGCCTTTGTATGTGTTTCATCGGACTCCGAATGTTTGGTGATGGCTCTGGTGACGAAGGAATCTTATCGGCATTGGTGCGAGGCGGGGGGGTAGGCGTTTTGCCCACCTCGGGGAGGACGGTGGCGGCGGCCTTCAGCCAGGGGCTTACACTCGTCCACTACTCAGCACTCAGCTCAACTTGAGCCGTTTCTGACACAAAAGCACACCCTAAACACCCCTAACATCCCTTACCCGCCCCTAAACACCCCCGAAACAACCCTTAACTGCACCCCCTGTCACACAGCAGGCGCTTAAGTTGAGCTGAAGAGTGGACGAGTGTAAGCCCCTGCCTTGAGCTCGCGCAGGCGGTCGTGCTGCTGCGGCGGGAGCGTGTGGGCGAGATCGCGCCAGAGCTCCGCAGCATCCGCGCTGCCCAGGGCGCTCAAGTCCTTGTGCTTGCTGCGACCGGCGGAGCGCTGGGGCGCGGTGCCAGCGGCGGCGACGCCGGTGCTGGCGCCGGCGAACCCGGGGGCAGGGCCTGACATGAGTGTGGTTCCAGCTCAACAGTGGGCCGTTCGCCCCTGATGAAACCACTTGAGTTTAATTGAGTTATTCCTTATTCTCATCTGCGTCCGATGCCTCGCACTGCTCGTACTCGTGCCGGTGCGGGCTAACGGGGTAGGGGCCGCTCAAACTTGAGAGAATCCTGAGAGAGAAATGGTACGGGCGCCATGCGTTGGCCGCTGCGTGGAAACAGCGGCGCGTACGACAGCCGGCGCGACGGTCAGCGTTCGGTACTGCGGATCCAGCGCAGAACTTCCATACCTAAAACAATCTCGAGTTCAGCTGAAACGAATTCTTGGGTAACGGCCCTGCCCGGGGACGGCGTTGCCGAGGGAGTCCTCGAGCTCATCCTCCAGCACGCGGTACGTTCCGGAGCCGACGAGCAGGAGCACGGCGAGGCCCGCGGCGCAGAACGCCGCGGCGGCGCTGAGGATGGCACGCTGCGTCCGCCGCTGCTGCGAGGCCATCGACCCCGCGCCCTCGGCACGTGGCCACGCCATCGCGTCCGGGTCCGTCGTGCGTTGGGCAGGCTCCGCCGCCGCCGCCGGCGGCGGCGCCGCGCCCCGCAGCAGCCGCGCGCCCTCGCCCGGGTCGTTGGCGCTCATTGTGTCCCGCGGAGGCTGAGGGGAATGAGGATTGGAAACGGGTGACAGAAAGGATAAAAAGGCGTGCGCGCGAATCATCGGGTGTTACATCCTGACCATTCAGGGTTCAGCACTCCCTCATTTCTGCCATTCATCGTCTCGGCGTTTTCATTTTTTTGGAGGAAGTGAACCCATCAAATCTTATTAGGCGTGGCCTTTGAACACAAGCGACGCGCGCGTAAGCGCGAGCTCACAGCGTGCGGCACAGGGTGTGCCCTCCAGCTCAGCGACAGTGCTCGCGGTACCGAGACCGTTCACCCAACGAGTCGCAATAGTACGAGAAGCTGGTGAAAACTGAACAGGGAATTGCGTTCCGCCAATAACCAAGCGGAAGTCGCACCCGACTCGAGTCCGACGCTGGGGCGACGGCACACATGGAGCCGTCTTTCCTAAACACCGCTGAGGAGCTGAACGACGTGAGCGCGGCGTACAACGTGGAGGTCGGCGGCGTGCCGCTGCGGCAGAAGACCACCGCGGAGCTCACCAAGGCAAACCCACACTCCCGCCTGCTTTCGTTGACACCTGAAGAAGTTGAGACGGACACATATAAGAAAAGACGTCTTGAATCTTGACGTATCTTGCGTTTGAGACTTTCAGGTGTTAGAGTTTGAGCGTGGGGAGGATGCGGGGATGGAGCGGGGAGGAGGCAGGCATGGGCGTGGGTTGGAGCGTCGGTGGGGTGGAGGGTGGTAGGTGGTTGTGTGGTTTTAGCACCCGAGGGATGGGGGGAGGAAGGAGGGAAGCAAACGCACCCTACGCTACGCCCGAGACCGGCGCCCCTGCTGACGCCCGCCTGCCCCTCCCCCTGCTCCTCCCCGATACCTCCGCTGCACAGATTGCCGCGGCGCGCGGGGTGCCGCTGAGCCACAGCCGCGCGAAGCTCATGCAGGCCATCGCGCGCGAGGTCGGCGCGGAGGGTCGGGGCGAAGGCATGACTTGTCATCACTCCATTAGAGTACTCGTACTTTTCCCAGCTTAACTTTGATGAGTCAACCACTTTGTTTGATATCTGAAACATGCTCAAGTTGAGCTGTTAAAACGCTCAAGTAAGGCACTGGGCGAAGGCGCGAACCGCATGAACGAGATGCAGGAGGACATGGGCGCGCACTCCAACGGCGCCGACGACGACGTGGATGGCTTCTTGGCAGGGGCTTACACTCGTCAACTTTTCAGCTCAACATAAGCACATTTTGTGGGATACGTTGGGTGTATGATTGTCCCCCAGTCTTTTAGACAGGGGGACACGGGTAGGTGTGACCAACACGGCTTAGGTTGAGCTGGAACGTGGACGAGTGTAAGCCCCTGGTTGCTGGTGGGCGCCACGTCCATCGTGTGGGAGGAGGAGCTCTACACGTACGGGGGCCTGGCACCCGAGGCGGGGGGGGGCTGAGAACAAGCACTCGAACCGAGATTGAGCACGAGTTTATACTGGGCACCTTCAGGGTTCATGCTCATTCATACGAACGGAGGAGCAGCAGGAGACACGTCAACGTCGGTCGAGTGCTTGAGCAGCAGTGCCACAGTGAGCGCGAGATAGGCGCCGGCAGACATCATCGAGTGCGGGGACCCTGCTCTGCACGAGGGGGCGCGGGAGCGCACGGAAAGTCAACGAGTAAGTGAGACGTGGTTTCATCGTTACCCAATGACCCTGCCTCAAGGGCGAGTTCGTCACCGCAATCTCCCGTTGGTCAGGCCGCGGCCAGTGCTCGGAGGTTCACGCCACAGCTGGCGATCCCAGGGTTGGCATCCCCCCGGGGCGCTACGGCCACACGGCTATTGTGGTTCAGGACCAGTTGTTCGTGTTCGGCGGGCAAGGCCAGTTCGGGTGCCTCAACGACCTCTGGGTGTTTGACTTTGAGCGGTGCACGTGGAGCCTGATCGACGTCATCGGCAGGGGCTTACACTTGTTCACGTTGGAGCTCAACTTGAGCATCTCCTGGACACATCCATGGGTCAAGTTGGGTTACACGGTGGAAAGGAGGGCTCAAGTTGAGCTGAAATCGGGACGAGTGTAAGCCCCTGGTCATCGGCGCGCCGCCCTCGGCGCGCACCGCCCACGCCGCGTGCATCTCCGACGGTGTCATGTTCATCTTCGGAGGGAAGGCAGGGGCTTACACTGGTTCCCATTTCAGCTCAACTTGAGCTCTTCTGTCCACCGTACAACCCAACTTAACTCATCAAGGTGTCCTGGACTTGCTTACTTTGAGCTCTAACCTGAACGAGTGTAGGCCCCTGACGGAAGGATGTCCGACCGGGTCATTCGCAGCAGTCCCAGGATGGCGGCACAGGGCAGGACGTGGTGGCGTACAACGACCTGTACGGCATGGGCTTACAATCGTCCACTTTTCGGCTCAACGTCAGCGCTTTCTGTGGGATAGGGGGTGCGTTTAGAGGGTGTTCAAGTGGTGCTTAGGAGGTGTTTAGGAGGTGTCAGGGGGAACGAGGGGGTGTTCAGGGTGTGTTTTTGTGTCAGGAACGGCTCAGGTTGAGCTGAAGAGTGGACGAGTGTAAGCCCCTGCTGTACGGGTTCGACCTGAAGGAGAGCGAGTGGCTGACGATTGAGACCAAGTGGCGGCGGCCTATGGGCAGGGGCTCACACTCGTTCACGTTAGAGCTCAACTTGAGCAATTCCAGGACACGTTCATGACCTAAGTCGGGCTATACGCTGGATAGACGAGCTCAAATTGAGCTGAATTGGGAACGAGTGCAAGCCCCTGCCCATGGGCGGCGGCGGGTGCGCCATGACCTCCATGAACGGCATCCTGTACGTGCTGGCGCCCGCCGAGTCCGGGCAGGGGCTTACTCGTTCACTTCTCAGCTCAACCTGATCCGTTTTGGTCGCACCTCCCCGTGTCCCCCTGTCTAATAGACTGGGGGAAAGACATGCACCCGACGTATCCCACAAAATGTGCTTACGTTGACCCGAAAGGTGGACGAGTTTAAGTCTCTGATTCCGGGCTGGAGATGCTGGTGCACGTGCTGCAGCTCTCGGCGCACGGCGCACTGCGCTGGACGGCAGGGGCTTACATTCGCTCACTTCTTAGCTCAACCTCAGCCGTTTATGTCAGTGAGCCGTTCTGTGTTCAGTGTGTGGCGAGTTATGACCGGTCTATCTAATGAAGGCACCCAACGTATCCCTCAAAAAGTGCTTACGTTGAGTCGAGAAGTGGACGAGTGTAAGCCCCTGGTGGACGGTGGTGCCGCGCGCGGGGCACCTGCCTACACCGCGCACCGACTTCGCGGCGGCCACCTTTGGCGCCAACTGGGTGATACACGGCGGGCGGGTGCTGTCGGCGGACGGCGTGCTGGGCGACACGTACGTGTTCCACTTCGCCACGGCGGAGTGGGCGCGGCTGGACGCCGAGTCCGACACGGACCCGCGCTTCGGCCACGCGGGCAGGGTCTTACACTCGTCCACTTTCCGGCTCAACGTAAGCGTGTTTATAAATTGGCGGCATGATTTTCCCCCAGTCTATTAGACAGGGGGACACGGGGAGGTGTGACCAAAACGGCTTAGGTTGAGCTGAAAAGTGGACGAGTGTAAGCCCCTGCACGCGGGCTCCACGGTGGACGGCGCGCTGGTGCTGCTGCACGGGCGGCGGGAGGCGGGGGGCGGCGGGGGGCGGGACGCAGGGGTTTACACTCGTCCAGTTTTCAGCTAAACCTGATCCGTTTCTGACACACAATACACCCTAACCACCCCATAATATCCCTTTACACCCACCAAACACCCGCGAAACACCCCCTGAATAGCCCCTGAATGCACCTCATATCCCACAGAAAGCGCTTACGTTGAGCTCAAAAGTGGACGGGTGTAAGCCCCTGGCGGCAGGCGGGCGTGGAGCGCGATGCGGGGCGCGACACCGGCGGGGTCTGCCGGATATTGTCCGCCACTTCATCCAACGCGTTCAGCACCCTGCTTTCTTCAACTAAACGGCATCCTGTGACGTGACGTGGCGAGCACCCTAGACCGTAAACCCTAAACCTTAAACCCTGAACCCTCTCTAGCAATATCCGCCCGGCCCTGGACACCGGCGTGTGCATCGCCATTAACCTTGAGACCTATCTCATGTTCCCCATGGAGGAGAGCTCTGAGGCAGGGGCTCACACTCGTCCACATCAGCGCTCAACTTGAGCAACTACAGGAAGCATTCATCAGTTAATTTAGTTCACACGGTGGACTGAAGAGCTCAAGTTGAGCTGAAATTGGAACAAGCGTAAGCCCCTGCTCGGAGGGCGCGGACCGCGAGAGTGCATACGCCTTCAGCGCTTACGAGCATGGGCTGCGGGCTACGGAGCAGGGCGCCGGGGTCAACCTGCACGGCGCCGGCGGGCAGGCGGAGGAACCGGTGGAGACGGAGCCGGAGGGTAAGGTGGACGACAAGCGGACACTGGACAAGCTCAACAAGCAGGGGGTATTTGGCGCAAAGGGGGGACTGCTCGGCGGCTCGCTGCACGTGCCAGGGTGGGGTTCTGCAGGTTCACCCCATGTTCACCCCGGGCTGACCGCGCTTGATTTCAGCGCTCTGAACCCAGTCTCCGCTTTCGGAAACGGAGGGTCTGAAGGCCCTCATATGATTGGGCGAGATAATGCCGGTACGCTCTCGACCAATCATATGAGGGCCTTTAGACCCTCCCTTTCCAAAGCGGAGACTGGGTTTAAAGCTGAAATATGATGAACTGCTTTCAAGTTTTGCTTTCAATGTCAACTTGCGGCTGTACACGTTGGAAGGGGTCACACGCGCCGGGGGACGTGGAGCTTATCGCGGGGAACGTAAAGGTACACGCGCACCGGGTAGGGCGGTGCAGGTTGACCCTATCAAACCCACGTTGAAACTGCCTGGAACTAAGCGCTTGAAACTAAAAATGTGAAGGCCCGCTTTCAACCTTTGCTTTCAAATTCAACTTGCGCCGCTACAACCGGGAGGTGCTGGAGGCGTCCTCCCCCGCGCTGGCGGCGCTCATGGTAGGGCCGGGTAGATGTTGCTCGCCCCATCATCCACACGCACTTTTATCCCCCGCTTTCCTAGCTGAACCGCATTCTATGACGTGGCGAGCAACATCTGCCTGGCCACAGATGTTGCCCGCCTCGTCATCCACACACATTTTGAACCCTCATTGCCAGCCACATCATCGACACGCATTTTAAACCCTCGTTCCCTGAGTGAAACGGCATCCAATGACGTGGCGAGCAGTGTCTGCCCGGCCCTAGGCGACGGACACGGCGCCGATGGCGGGGGCGCTGAGGCGGCAGCCGGACCTTGTCAAGCACGCGCTCAACATCCACCCGGTGCTGGGGCAGGCAGGGCGGTCAATGTGAACAAGCACTCGACCGGCGTTGAATCGACGAAATGAGTCCGCGCGTCTGTTGCGCATTCACCCGCATGTACTCTGAAGGTACCCGTAAGTCAAGCTACGATCTCGAGTGCTCTTATTTTCAATGACCCTCCTGGCAGTTGCTGGGGATGATGGTGCATTTGGCGCACCTGGTGATCGTGGCCGTCACCTTCAGCGTGCGCCGCGCCGTGCTCAGCGGCAGCGGCGCCCGGCGCACCACCTTGGTGTTCCCCGACATGCGCGTGGCGGCAGGGGCTTACACTCGTTCACGTTAGAGCTCAACTTGAGCAATTTCAGGACACGTTCATGAGCTGAGTCGGGTTATATGGTTGACAGAAGCGCTCAAGTTGAGCTGAGTTGGGAACGAGTGTAAGCCCCTGCGTGGCGGTGCTGGTGGCCATGCTGCGGTGGATGTACCGCATACCGCTGCACCCGGTAGGGCGGTGCAGGTTGACCCTACCAAACCCACGTTGAAAGTGCCTGGAACCGAGCGCTTGAAACTAAACTATGAGGAAATGCTTGCAAATTTTGGTTTCAAAATTCAACTTGCGCCGCTACAACCCGGGCGCGGACCTGCTGGTGGAGCTGCACGTGGTGAGGCGGTGCAGATTGCTAGTATCAGAACCAGAGTCGAAAGCGCGCCTGGTTTCAGCGCTTGAAACTAAGATGTGATGAACCGCTTTCAATTTTTGCTTTCAACTTCAACTTGCGCCGCTACAACGTGGCGGGTACGCGGTACGCCGTGTCGGGCCTGGCGCCCTACTGCCTGCACCGCATGCGCGCCGAGATGACCGCCGACATCGCCGCCGGCGCCGCGCGCATCGCTCACGCCAACAAAAACTCAGGGCTGTGGAAGAGTGCGGTGAAGTGTGCGCAGGCGGAGTGGGGGCTGGTGCGGTATAGCGCCGGCATGGCGGCGCTAGTGGCGGGCAGGGCGTCTATTAAGTACTTTTCTCCGCTGGCACTTTAAGCCGTTTGTCCCTGAAACCACTTGACAGACCTGAGTTTATTTCACACTGAGACACCTCCCAAGATGCTCGAGTTGAGCTGGGACACCGTACTTATGGAAGGCTCTACTTTTCGGTGCGCCGGAGGTGGCGAAGGAGTTCACACTGGCGGTGCACGACACCATCACCGCGGGCCCGCCGTGACCTCATCAAACAATATGAAATAATGAAACGCGGCGGGCTATTCTATATGGTGGTTTGGATTGGACTGTTTTGATTGGTCGCGGTCGAAATGCTTAATTCGACCACGCATGCTGCTCAGTTTATTATATCGTAGGAGGGGGGAATTAGCGACTTAGCCGAACCCCGCGCATACACATATGTATGCGCGCGGATGTGAAACAAACTAAAATATTGTGCAGAAGCTTGCGCGCGTGGCGCTGAGGAGTGACGCCGTAAGCGGTGGCTTGATAGTCCATCGTAGGTGTCGACATTGCGAAGCTCTAAGTTTGACTGCTCGCTTGTGCCTCTGCGTGAAAAGTTCGATTTACAATCATGCTGGTGTCGTCGCCGTTGTTACCTGCGGAACAGGCCAATTTCGGTATATCGCCCGGGTGAAACGCCCATACAGAGTTGCGGGCAAAGCGTCAGCGCTTCGCGCGGGAAAGCGGGCGTCAGGTTGAATGCCCATACAGAGTTGCGGGCAGAGCGTCAGCGCTCAGCGCGGGAAGCGATATACCGAAATCGGCCTGTTTGAGTGAGTGTGTGGATGGCCACGCACAAGCTCAGGGAGTTCTCCGTGGAGCGACTGGCTTTTCGGATTGAAGAACGTTGAGATCAACCTAGGTGAGGTCGGTCGGACGCAAGCCCCGGACACGACATCCGCGTCCGGAGGACTCGCCTCAGAGCGAGAGAGGTGTTGGGGCTCCGCCTTTGCACGCAACTTTCCGTCGTTTGTGCGACACCTCGAAGACGCTCGAAAATGGACCGTGTACGGCTAATACAAATCCGAAATCTTCAGCCTGTTGGGACGATGAGGGACGGTTGTGAAGGCGGAAGCTGATCTCTGAGCTCAGAACGGTAGCGGTGGCGGCAGTGGCGGATTGGAGCAGTCGTAGCAGATGACTGACGTTAGCAACGATGAGTCGCCGATACAAAGTTTGTTTGAATGTTGCGCCGAGACCCAAGTTGCTGTGGATAAGCGTTTTGAATGTTGCGACGAGTCATCAGTGCAGTGCGATGGAACGTGGTGAATGTTGCGACCTGGCGCGGTGTGTGACTTATTCCAACACGTCTAAGTGTACAGCCCTCTCACCCGCCGCCCCGCTCGCAAATATAAACCCCCCGTGCCCCGCGTCGCCGCGCGTAGCGCCGCCGCTTAGTGCGCGATGAAGGACTTGCCCGCCTTGGAGCCGGAGGGGATCACCGGCAGGTGGGGCCTCACACAAGTGGTATCGAACCGTCAACGGGTGATAGTGATAGTGCTCCAAACGTCAAATGGGTGGCACTCAAACTTGCTTGGTACAGGAATGTCGCAGGGGATGACCAAGGGGAGGGGGGCCTGAAGGGGGGGCTGGACGGGGGCCTGGAGCGGGGCCTGGAGGGGAGCCGGCACAGGTCGAGGTCCGCACCCACATCCGCACCCGCTACCGCACACCAGACACCCCCACGCAGCCATACAGCCCTGCACACTGTACCGCCCCCTCTTCACACGGAATTGAACAAATCAGGGTTCATGATCCACCTGGCGCCCTAGGAGGAGGAGGCGAGGGTATACAGGGTACACAGGTACACTGCGGGCAGACAGTGCGGGAGTGGCCCAGGGTTTGTATTAGCTGAACCCTAATCCCAACCCTCATCCCTATTTCGACCCTATTGGACCCTAAACTCTAAACCCTAAAGCCCCGCCTTGAGGGTGTTGAAGCGGACCGTCTTGGAGAGCGGCCGGCACTGGCCCACCACCACGGTGTCACCCTCGAAGCAGCGGAAGCAGGGGCTCAGGTGCGCCCATTACCAGGGTCAAGTCACAACAGCGCAACAACGCGTCACAAGCTGACAAGTGATCGTCTCGTAACAACCGCTCCAGACCATCACAGGTTTAGGGTTACAGGATGTCAAGTAGCCGTGTCGTGAAAACCGCTGCACACCATCACAGACTGTCATGCAATGCAACTGGGTCGAGTAAACACTGCACGCAGTGTCACGCGTAGGCGTCAGTCATGCAACTCAACCATCAAAGGGTGTCCAAAAACTCACGCCTCATAATGGGATGCCGTCGTTTCTGTAACTCACGC
>Ga0307489_10003545_pt1 | contig 10330 bp, 18 predicted proteins | sample SB12metaG_FD_202247 | JGI IMG/M metagenome (GOLD analysis project Ga0307489, IMG submission 202247) | Sea-ice brine microbial communities from Beaufort Sea near Barrow, Alaska, United States - SB 1.2 | ecosystem: Environmental > Aquatic > Marine > Coastal | place: USA: Alaska | collected...
TGTCAGGCGGGCGGGCTCCGCTCGGTACGGCAGCTCGCCATCCTGCGCGCGCCTCGCTTCCGGCGCCGTGCATCGTGAAGGGCGCCGGGGGGCTCGCCGTTCGGTCCCTTCCCCGACGTGTGTCAGATATCTCAGCATTGTGACACGCCGCGCGTCGGCACGCGGCGCCATGGCGCGTCGCAGCCGTGCACGCCTCTTGGTGGCCGATGAACACCACACATAGTGTGCGGCCTCGACGCGCGGCGGGCCCGCGAATATCATAGCCGCCTGTTGCGCGCGGCGGCGACGCACAGCTAGCATCAGCGCGCACTGCCAAACGAGTATCGGGGAGGGGCGATATCGGGAGGGGGGATCGGGGCACCCCCATATCGGGAAACCATCATCGGGGAGGGCAGTATCGGGAAGACCTCTCCCGATGATGGTTTCCCGATATTGCCCCCCCCCGATGTGAGTCAAACTCACATCGGGGCCAACTAAATCCAAGAGGAAGTCTGACCAGCCCTAGAGCTAGCTACTGCAGAATATTCTGAACAGGAAATTCGAACACGTCTGGTTACCACAACACTTGAGAGCACAACCCCGCGACAGCCTCGAGCCACCAGGGCGACGCTCCACAACGCCACCACCATCCATGGCGCGTGGTGCGCGATGACGCCGTAGTCCCCGCTCACCTGCTGTGCCCCGTGTGCTGCGACGCCCCCCCCGCCCGCGTCGGGCTGTGCCACTCCGGCCACCTCATATGCGCTCACGCCGACGCTCAGCACCCCTACCAGCGACCCTCTCCTCGCTCGCAACTTCAAACTGGGCCACGAGCGAGCTGGAGCGAGGCTGTCCGCCCGTCTGGTGGTCGGTCGATGCCCTAATTATTTGAGCTCTCCCTCAACCCGGCGCCACATAGCCGCGCGTGGACACTTCTAACCGCGCCGCGCACGCTGTGGGTCATCAGCGGCGGGTGTCACACCGAGGTGGATCTGGTCACACCGCGGTGGATCTGGAGGAAGGAGTCGCGATCGCGCCGACCAAGGACGCGCAGAAGCTGCGCCGGGCCGCTGAGAGGAAGGGCAAGGCGGAGGACCAGTACCGACTCGCCTTGTTACACTTCCACGGGAGGGAGGGGCTGAAGCAGGACAGAGTGGCGGCGGCGAAGTGGTTCCGCACGGCCGCCGTGCAAGAGCACGCGGGCGCCCAGTGCGGCATCGGAGTCTGCTACGACCGCGGTGAGGGAGTGGAGCAGAACCTCGAGCTGGCGGGGACGTGGCTCGGCAAAGCTGCCGCGCATGGCAACGCGCAGGCACTGGGGTGCCTCGGCTGGCGCTACCGCATAGGCAGGGGCGTGGAGCAGGATTACACTCAGGCCGTGGCGTGGTGGAAGAAAGGCGCGTTGGGGGATGACGCCACATCCCAGTACAACCTCGGCGTGGGCTACATGCACGGCACATTCGGCCTTCCCATGAACGCGCACTGCGCCAAGATCTGCATGATGGCCGCCGCCAAGCAAGGTCACGCCGAGGCTATCGAAGACCTGAAGCTCCTCCACGCGTGCGCGGCATGCGGCGCCCCCGACGCCAGCCGCGCGTGCCAGGGCTGCCGGACCGCTACGGGCCTCAGCACGGCTCGCTACTGCAGCCCCGCCTGTCAGGCGGCGCACTGGAAGGCCCACGAGCCGGACTGCGGTCCCTGCCAGTGCCACCGCTGCAAGTAGAGCGGCGCCTCTCTCTGGTCAACGACGTGAATGCCCAGCGGCGGCACAACCCATTGTACAGACACGAGCGTGATTTACATCAACTGTTCAGCCGCAGCACAGCAGCTACCGACCAACGAGGGAAGCGCATCGATGGCACGGGCAGTGAAATGCCCACGAGGTCGACTGCGGCGGACGCCAGGCCTGCAAGTGCCACCCTGCAAGAGCGACACATTCTGGCATGAGCGGGGCGTGAGCAGCGGCGGTGGCATAATTCACCAGGGGCGCATAACCCCTCGGACGGCCACCTGAGATTGTTAGCATCTGAAATAGCGAAATCGCACACCTATAGTAGTAGTCTCACACGCACGACGAGCACTTGTGGCAACACGTATAGATGTTGACGTAAATGTATATATTGCAGCGCCGCAGTGCTGCTTCGTTGCTAATATCGATTCCGAACAATTTATGATGCCCAGAGTACTCGTTTTATGTTTTCGGAGTGTCCACCCCAACTCACCTCATCACTATAATTGTCGAACTAAGGTAGTGCTGGCGACGGGGGGGTCAAACTAAGCTAGTATAAGCTAGTCGAGGGACCAGTGTTTAGTGCCTTAGTGGGTTAGCATTGGGGACAGCGGGTTGGTAAAATAGGGGGGTTTAAAGGCCGACTTAGCCAGTTTAGCGGCTATAAGTTTACTCATCACCCCCCCAGCGTCCTTTGCGCCACGCCCCCTCCCCCTCGAGCGGCGTCAGCACCCTCTGCAGCGCCCCTCTCCTCGCTGGCAACTTCAAATTGGGCCACGAGCAAGCTGAGACGCTGTCCGCCCATCTGGTGGTCGGTCGACACCCTAAAGTTTCATCTCGCCCTCCTCAACAAGAGGCGGCGCACACACCGCCGCGCGGGGTTACTTATCACCGCGCCTAGCACGCTGCGGGTCATCATCGCTAGTTGTCATCCCGCGCTGGATCTAGTCGGACCGCGGAAGATCCGAACGTCGGGAGGTCGCGATGGCGCCGACCAAGGACGCGCAGAAACTGCGCCGGGCCGCTGAGAGGAAGGGCAAGGCGGAGGACCAGTACCAGCTCGGCTGCCTCCTCTACACAAGGAGCCAGGGGCTAAAGCAGGACAAGGTGGCGGCGGCGAAGTGGTTCCGCAAGGCCGCCGCGCAGGAGCACGCGGGCGCCCAACGCGAGTTCGGCATGTGCTCCGTAGAAGGAGAGGGCGTGGAGCAGAACCACGCGCTCGGGGCGACGTGGGTGAGGAAGGCTGTAGACCAAGGGGACGTCAGAGCTCAAGGGCTCCTCGGCTGCCTCTACGTAAAAGGCGAGGGCGTTGAGCAGAACGCCTCTCTGGCGGTGGCGTGGTGGGAAAAGGGCGCAGTGGGAAACGACGTCAACTGCCAGTTCAACCTCGGCCTGGCCTACATGCACGGCGCCATCGGTCTCACCGCGAACGCGCACTGCGCGAAGGTCTACATGATGGCCGCCGCCAAGGGAGGCCAGGCTGAGGCCGTAGAAGCCCTGAAGCTCCTCCACGCGTGCGCGGCATGCGGCGCCCCCGACGCCCCCCGCGCGTGCCAGGGCTGCCGGTCCGCGACGGGCCTCAGCACAGCCCGATACTGCACCCCCGCGTGTCAGGCGGCGCACTGGAAGGCACACGAGCCGGATTGCGGTCCCTGCCAGTGCCATCGCTGCAAGTAGAGCGGTGCCTCACCAGCGTGAACGCCCGGCTGCCGCGGCATAACCAATTGTACAGACGCGCGCCTGACCCACTTCGTGGCGAACAACTGATCAGCCTCAGCATACAAGCAAGCGAACAACGAGAGAAGTGCAACGATGACACGGGTACTAACACGCCCACATGGCGGACTGCACGCTCGTCAGGCCTGCGCGTGCCACCGCTGCATAAACGACCGCGGCGAGAGTAGCGCATAGCGGCAGCGCTGCGCGAATCACCGGGGGCGTACGAACCCTCGGACGGACGGTCAACTGAGTCTGTTAGCACCTCACAGTACGAAGGTACACACATGAAGTAGTCTACTGCGCACGACGAGCACATGCCGCAACATATTCAGATAATGATGCAACTGTAGATATTGCAACGCCGTATTGCCGCCCCGTTGTTGATATCGATTCCCAAACATGTTATGATAGACGCAAACTACTCGTATTGTATGTTCGAAGTGTCCACGCCAACTCGCCTAATTACCCCCCAGCGTCCTCTGCGTCCGCCCCACGCCCCCTCCCCCTCGAGCGGCGTCAGCACCCCCCGGCAGCGACAGGTCAAACGGGGATGGAGCGGAGCGCGATATGGTTGCTATCTTTGAGTTAATAGACCCTCGCCCATACAATTTTCGACCTTCCGTGTTAAGCTCACCATGTGAAGCGCCTTGGGATCGATGAACGTAACAAAATAAAAATAAATCATTCCGGGTAGGAAGGTCGAGCTACACTGTCTGACTGTCCGACTGTAATTTATGTGAGCGACCGTCTAATATACTCAAGAAAATCCAAATCCCCGTCTGACCCCCCCACCCAATCTGCGTAGAAGGTTAAATGAGAGAGAGGGAGACGCTATCGCGCACGTACAAAGAGGCAGCAGGATTTCGTCCGCGTGCTGTACCCCCTCAAGGTTATCAATGCAACATTGAAACTGTATGTACTAGACACCGTTACACACCCACATATACAGTTCGCGCGACATGTGACCCCTTCGCGAATCGCGAGACGCTCTCGCTCATCGAGGAACACACACACTCACGCTCATCGTTGAAACGATCTCGCTCACACTCACATCACACTCATCGTATTCTCGTTGACGTTCACGCTCACATCGTTGAAATGTTCTCGCTCACTCACACACTCACACTCATCGTGTTCACGTTCACGCTCACAATCACATAACACTCGTCGTCGATAAGTTCTCACTCACACACTCACGCATCGTTGAGACGTTCTCATTCACACTCACTGATCACACTCATCGTCGACACGTTTGCACGCACTCACTCGCGCTCACTCGGCGTGGACATGCTCCTTCGCCTCCGTTCCCTAGGCGCTCACTCGGCGTGCCCCTTCCCTGTGCCGTGGTCCACCGTCACCGTGGCGGCGGCGGCGGGCTCGCCGGGGTACAGCGGCGCAAGTTGAAATCAAAAGAAAAGTTTGAAAGTGGTTCATCATAATGTAGCTCGAAGCGCTGACACCAAGCGCAACCCAGGGCCAACCTGGGGTCAATCTACACCGCCATACCGGGGTACACCTTGGCGGCGGCGGCGGCGGCGGCGGGTTCGGCGGGGTGCACCTTGGTTTCCTTGCCCTTGGCGGCGTCAGCGGCGAGGGCCGCATGCATAATGAGCTAATGACTCCCCCGCGTCACAGGCAACAGACTGATGCGTAACTCAAGAACTGAGGGTGATCATCATCCGTCAAGCCCTATGCTGTATGACTCCCCCAGGTCACAGTCTGACGCGTGACTCAAGAACCGGGGGGGTCGTCATCCGCCAAGCCATGCATGGCACGGGGGAGTAATCTGATTTGTCCGTGAAGCCCCGCCGCGCCCCAAGTCCTCCATCAGAGGGTGATCCCGCATGAAGTTGCATTGAGCCCCGCCAGCGATGGGTTCGCCGCCGTTCTTGGCGGTGGCCGTCGCCGCCTCCATCGTGCCCGCTGCAGCCTCCGTCGCCGTGCTCCAGGGGCCGTCACCCGTTCACTTGTCACCGTATTCAACAGGGTGAAATGAGTGGATTCAGGGCTTACTCATGAGAGAGAGACGCTTCCGCGTGTATAAGGAGGCACCAGGATTTCGCCCTGGCCCCCGCAGGGCTTTACTCATCTGGAAAAGAGGGGCGATTGGCCAGGCCGTACCGTGGACTTGTGCTCGGCCACGGGCGGCGAGCGAAAGATGACCACGGGTTTCTTGCACCGGTGCAGGCAGTAGTTGGCCACGCTGCCCACGAAGAACTCCTTCACGCGGCCCTTGCCGTGGCTGGCCATGATCACCGCCGCCGCGTCCAGGTCCGCGGCGTAGCGGCGCAAGTTGGAATTGAAATCAATGTTTGAAAGCGGTTCATCATATATTAGCTTCAAGTGCGGAAATTAAGCGCGGAACACCTGGGGTCAGCCCGGGGCAACCTGCACCGCCCTACCACGGCGCGCTTGCAGATAATCTCGCCGATGGAGTTGTTGGAGGTATCGTACGCCACCGCCTGCCAGGGTCCGGCAGCCGGCACATCACGCTCGCCACCTCACAGGGGACAGGGATCCCCACGTGACTCAAGAAACGAGGGTGTGAAATGTGGCCGATGACGTGGCGACTGGTGAGCATGAGCATCCTCCAATGAGGCCCCGCCGCCTCCGCAGTGAAGTGCACGCCCGCAGCGCGCAGCTTGGGGTATATATTTTTCTGCATGTACTTCGTGCAGGGGCTCACCCGAGAGGTTGCCGCGGTGACTCAACTTGAGCAACTTCCAGGTATCAAGTCGGAATGTAGTGAATCGCTCGGGGACAAAACGGGTATTACGTTGCTCTGAAAGTGAGAGAGAGAGGCGCTTCCGCGTGTATCAGGAGGCACCAGGATTTCGCCCTGACGCCCGTGTCGCGGTGAAACGGGAAGGAGTGTGAGGCTCTGCCTTCTCGGCGTCGGCGCGCCACGCCGCCTCCTGCGCCGCGCGAGAGGTGGGGTGAATCAGAGGTCGGACATCGGAGAATGATACATTGAGATTGTCCCCGCGTCGCATATCAGAGAGTGAGCATGTCGCGGCTGTCACTTCGGACAAACAGTCCGAAGCGAGAGGTACACTGTAGACAAACAGTCGAAGCGTGTGGCATGTAATGAATCAGGTCTTAACTCCCCGTATATGTCTCCCCGAATACCACCAATGGCACAGTAAAGCGCATTTTGATGAGTAGGACGAGGATCCTAGTCACTTCAGGTAATGGGCTCACCTCCACGCTTTTACTGCGGGACGGGATCATGTGCACTTCTGAATCAAGGTTGCTCACCTGGTCCGGATCGGGCATGTCCGGCACGTACTCCCCGCCGTATATTCCGGTGAACACGTAGTGGTCCACGGGGTACCGCCTGCGGGACAAGCCAAAGCGTTATACCCTCGTTAGCGCGGTGCCTCATCTCGAGCGTATTCGATGTACAATCTGGGATAACTTAAACGAATGTCTTCCCAGCTACGCATACAATCTCGTAGGTTGATATAGAAAGAGATAGAGACACTTCCGTTTCTATAAGGCGGCACCAGGCTTTCGCCCTGGCCCCGCCGGTGCATGAACAACGGCGAGGCATGAAAACATGAAATGGAAGAAATACAGAAACAGAAAACCGAGCGGGATCTCACTTGTCCAGCTCGAGGGATTCGCGGAGCTGGGTTTCAACGCACTTGGGGATGACGTGGAGCAGGTTGACCTGGTCGCCGGCGCGGCAGAAGTGTGCGAGAGCCCAGTCCACCATGAACCTGCGGTGGCGGGAGGGCGGGGGGCGGGGGCGGGAACTGAGGTCGTCAGAGAGAGAGATGCGTCTTCGTGTGTAAGGAGGCACCAGGCTTTCGCCGTGGCCCCCGTGAGTGTGCAAGACGATCACATATTTCAAGTTGTGATGGGTTTACTGTTGACTGTTGACGCCACCCGGGGCTTGCATTCGTCCACCCTCGGCTCAAGGCAAGCATACTTGGAGGGACACTTTGTGTGCTTTCAAGTGGATTTCAGTGACAAAAACGGCAGGTTGAGTTGAGAAGTGGACAAGTGGGAGCCCCTGGTTGACGCACTCGGACTGGGGGGTGCCGTCGACGGGGATGAGCACGTGGCGCAGCGGCGGCGTCGGCAGGTCCACCTCCCGGTGGGGGCTGGAGACGCCGGTGGGGGCCGCGGCGGTGGCGGTGTCGCGTGCTGTGGGGAGCACCTGCAGCGGCGGCGGCGGCGGCGGCGGCGGCGGCGGCGGCAGGAGAGGGCGGGAGGCGTCGTTGTCTGAGTCGTTGCTGGGAGTTTTAGTTCGCAGTGTGTAGAAGGTGCACTCGGGGGTTGGTCAGTCGGGGCGCAGTCGCCCCCCCCCCCCCGTTGTCCCTCTTGACCACCGGCGGCGGCGGCGGCGGGGGCAGCGACGGGGGCGGCGGCGGGCGGGAGGCGCGATTCGCAGGTAGTTGTGAAGAGGGTGTAGGTGGCGGTGTCTGAGTATCGAGGCAAGCGACCCACACTTTGCGGGCTGTGGGGCCCAGTCGGTGTTTGAGATTTGCTCTCGCCGCGCGTACCGGAAGCGCGATGTTGGTTGCCTCGAAGGCGGCGCGTACCGTGTCGACGTCCTCGGCCGGAGTGGGGCTGGTGCCGTCTGACATGATGGCGACAGGGGGTGGGTGGGGGGATGGGCGCGGCGGATACGGCGGCGTGTGTGCGTCGTAGTGAGCGGTAGAGAGCGCTGGATCATTACAAGTACAGGATATATACGAAAGAAGACATTGTCTTTTCATTTGCAGCCACAGCATTTTATTCTGGCAGCCGTTCTATTATCGGAAACGTGCCGAGCTGATGTCGTTTTTATGGGAGCTTTGTCCACGTTATCGCGTTCGAGCTCACCCATTGGCCAGACCCGATTCTGTCATGTCAGGTTCTCTGCCTAGTGGCGGTCTGAGCTCGGCCCTCCTTCGAGCCCTTGACTGCGTCGGACACTCCGTTAACGGCGTCCATGACGGAGGCGGTAACGTCGTCCACCACGCCCTTGGCGTCCTTGTCCTTGCTCTTCACGGCGTCGGAGATGATGTTGATGGAGTCGTCGACCGAGGACTTGACCGCGGCCTTAGAGTCCTCCACCGCGGCGCGGGTCTCCTCCCTGTCCACGTCTGAGTATTCCTTCTTGTCCACGTGAAAGGGTCCGTGAAGACCAGCACTCTTACTGTGTCGAACCGGGGCTGGAGCATGACTTACCTTCACGGTGACTTCTCACTCATACGCGTGGAGGAGGTGGAGCAGGGAGGGCAGCGTCGAAGTGGAGGAAGCGGAGGAGAAGGAGGAGGAGGGGGAGGGGAACGAGGGGGAGGAGGAAGAGGAGGAGACGAAGGTGGAGGGAGGAGGAGGCCCGCGCCCGAGCGAGTGCTTGTTCTCAATACCGCCTCAACAACCCCCCTGCCATGGACTTCATGTTCTTGGCGTCGCCGCACGTGGCGGCGGCGGCGGCGAGCGCGAGGCCGCAGACCAGCAGCAGGGCGGGGCGAGACATGGACATGGCCCGAGCGGTGTCGGGGTATTCGGAAACGAGCGAGGCGTTGAGTGCGTGCATGAATAGCACGGGGGGCAAGGCGGAAGCCTGGTGCCTCCTCATACACGCTGACGCGTCTCTCTCTCTCTCTCTCTCTCTGCATGAATAGCGGGAGTGGCGGGCGCGAGGCGCTCCGGATTTGGCGTCCGCCACTTGAGACTGCCATGGATTAGAACCACATAGTGTGATACGGAGTGACAACCGTATCACATGATGTGGTTCTAATAGCTAGGGTGCCGAACACGTCAGACTTATTCCGATAATTCCCAATCACAGAATGAGTGAAGGACATCGCGTGAGGAAGCCCCCTACCACCAGATCTCGGCCCGCCTGCGTGAACCCCGTGGCGGCGGCCAATCCACACGGTGGAGCGCGAGCGAGGGGGTGGAGATCACCAAGGGAAAAGGAAGCTGGCCGAGGTTTTAATTTCAGGTACCAAGATCTGATCTGAGTTCCCCCCCCCAAGACGAGAGACTGGAAAGACAGCCCACGCTGCCGCCGCCACAACGCACCGCGCGGGGGTCCGTGCGTGTTGCTTGCAACCCGCGTCGAGAACGTCGAGGCGAGCAGGGTGACGACGGGCACAAATGGCGCCGAGTGAGCGCGCGAAGGTGATGCGCAGGAAGGCCGATCGGGGCTGTGCGGAGGCTCAGGCGCTGCTCAGCGTGTGGCACGGCAGGGGTTCGGAGGGCCTCGAGGAGGACGACGTGAAGGCGGTGGCGTGGTTCCGCAAGTCGGCCGACCTTGGGCACGTGGTTTCTCAAAGTGCCCTCTCCGCTATGTACTTCCATGGTCACATGGGCGTGGAGCCAAACTATGCGTTGGCGGTGGAGTGGGGGCGCAAAGCGGCCGACCAAGGCAACAAACAAGCGCAGTTTTTCGTTGGCGATATGTACGCACGTGGGGCGGCCGGGGTCAAGAAGGACTTGCCTCTGGGCAAGACCTACCTGGAGTTCAGCGCCGCGCAGGGTGACCAGGCAGCCGTCGAGTTGCTAAAGCAGCTGCGCAAGTGCGTGGCCTGCGGGAAGCTGGACGTGCACCACATGATCTGCTCGCGGTGCCAAAACAGGCGGTACTGTGACCACATCTGCCAGCTGCGGCACTGGAATAGCGCGACGGACCTGCACAAGCTCCACTGCGTCAAGCGGCGCGAGTCGGCGGGGGCGGGGGGGTCATCCTCGGAGCACGCAGATACCAGCGCCGACAGCAACTAGCGCGGCGCAGAGGTAACGGCTGCGGCGGCGGCGGTAAGCATGGTGCCGCTGGTGGTTGAGCTGGAGCTGGAGGTGACGGCGCGGGCAGTGACTTGGGAGGGAAAGTACATGAAGATGACAGCGGCGTCGGCAACGGCTGCGGCGGCGTAGGTGGAGGCAGCGTTTGTCGCCGTGCCG
>Ga0307489_10003546_pt1 | contig 10330 bp, 12 predicted proteins | sample SB12metaG_FD_202247 | JGI IMG/M metagenome (GOLD analysis project Ga0307489, IMG submission 202247) | Sea-ice brine microbial communities from Beaufort Sea near Barrow, Alaska, United States - SB 1.2 | ecosystem: Environmental > Aquatic > Marine > Coastal | place: USA: Alaska | collected...
AAACCCTAAACATCCGTCTGGAGTAGGACGTAGTTATTCCAGACAGGGCTCAATGTGAACTGTTTCTGCATGACTTGAGAAAATTCTGGTTATTTCTGCATGACTTGGGAAAATTCTGGTTATTTGAGAACTTTTTGGGGAAGTTCTGGTAATTTGAGAACTTTTCGAAAAAATTCTGGTTATTTCTGCATGACTTGGGAAATTTCTGGTTATTTGAGAACTTTTCGGGAAAATTCTGGTTATTTGAGAACTTTTCGAAAAGATTCTGGGCAAAGCTGTGCCACCCTACCTCGTCGTCCTCTATTTGCTTCAGCGTGGCCTGTGCTACCACCATTGCGGCGCGCGCTGCAGCTTTCTCAGGTGAATCACCTGTTGTTTCTGGAGGTGGGAGTTTTAATGTAAAAGAGGTCCATGATACGGCAGACACCAACTCCGTACCAGGCGGTTCCGACGACTGTCTTGCCACGCTCCGCGTATTCGGAATTGGAGACGCAGGTACAACACGACCTGCGCAAAGGGAGGGTAGGATGTCAGGGTTGATGTCTGATCTGCTCGCGTCGGGTACGTAGGGTGCACAGGGTGTGCCTGTGTGTACCAGGCGCTACTCAAGTTGATTTGAGAAGTGGATAGAGGTGATATCCATGAGGTGACAGGAGGTGACAGGAGGTGACAGGAGGTGACAGGAGGGAGATATTCACCTGCGCTCTTAGGTTTGGTCATGGTGTCCCCTATCGTCGTCGTACGCGTTGGTTCAGGTAGTTGTTGAGCGTTAGGTGGTGCGGTTTCGCCGGTGAACCGTGGTGGGGGAGCAGGGGTTCGTTAGTAAGAAGAGAATACCGAAAGAACATCTCTCACAGAAGTCCGTGATTTCTTTTTTTATCCATGTTTTTTTTTCGGGGGAAGGGTTCGTTGTTGGGCGACCACCTGCTATGCGTAGGTGTTGTGGGTCCGACTGTATGTTGGGTGTCTTTGGTAGTGCTTCTACCTTGGGTTTGTTGTAGTAGACGTGCTTGTTGTAGGTTGATAGTCCTTGTCCCTGTGCTTGTCCCTGTGTTTGTTGTGTGTGTGTGGGGGGGAACGGGTTTGTTGGTCAGGTTGAAAGCCCTAGAAAGTGAGTTGAGGTGTAGAGGTGTTGTGGAAGGGTGTATTGACATGGGTTAGGTGCGCTCATAGAAGGGCGTGGAAGGGCGTGTGCTCGCCAGGAGTGGGGTGGTGTATCGCGCAGTGCGCTGGTGTGCGCTTGGTGTAGATGCGTGCGTTGTGGACTGGTAGATCAGCTAGCTAGCTGATGTGCTCGGGATAACGAAGGCGTGTGCCCGAGGGTCGAATGCGTGTGCCCGAGGGTCGTTTATGGGGGGTGCCTATGATTGATTGTGGGGTGCCTATGGGGGGTGCCTATGATTGACCCCCTGATTTCCCCTCTGATTTCCCCGTTGATTTCCCCTCTGATTGACCCCCTGTGGGAGTGTGCCGCATGACCCGTTGATTGGGGTTGAGATTGTGTTAATTTGTGAGTGTTTTATTGAGATTGTGGTAATTTGTGTTGAGATTCTGGGTGGTTTACTGAGATTGTGGTAGTTTTGCTGGGGGAGTGTCCCCCATGACCCCCTGATTGGTTGAGATTGTGGTAATTTTGCTGAGATTCTGTTAATTTGTGAGTGTTTTGATGAGATTCTGTCAATTTGTGAGTGTTTTGATGAGATTGTGGTAATTTTGTTGAGATTCTGGTAGTTTGAGAACTTTTTATGATAGTTCACCGTTAACATCTGGTAGTTTTGATGATATTGTGGTAATTTTGATGAGATTCTGGTAGTTTGAGAAGTATTTATGATAGTTCACCGGTTTTTATGATAGTTCACCGTTAATATCTGGTAGTTTTGATGAGATTGTGGTAATTTTGTTGAGATTCTGGTAGTTTGAGAAGTATTTATGATAGTTCACCGGTTTTTGTGGTAATATCTGGGTGTTTTGCAAAGATTCTGGTAATTTTGATAAGATTCTGGAAATTTTGTTAAGATTCTGGTAGTTTGAGAAGTATTTATGATAGTTCACCGGTTTTTATCATACTTCACCGTTAATATCTGGTAGTTTTGATGAGATTCTGGTAATATCTGGAAATTTTGTTAAGATTCTGGTAGTTTGAGAACTTTTTATAATACTTCACCGGTTTTTATCATACTTCACCGTTAATATCTGGTAGTTTTGATGAGATTCTGGTTATATCTGGTAATTTTGTTAACATTCTGGTAGTTTGAGAACTTTTTATGATACTTCACCGTTAACATCAGGTAGTTTTGCTAAGATTGTGTAAATATTTGGGTGTTTTGTAGGGGGAGTGTCCCCCATGACCCCCTGATTGGTTGATACTCTGTTAACATCTGATAGTTTTGCTGAGATTGTGTAAATATTTGGGTGTTTTGTTGGGGGAGTGTCCCCCATGACCCCCTGATTGGTTGATATTCTGTTAATATCTGGTAGTTTTGATGAGATTCTGGTAAAATCTGGTAATTTTGTTAAGATTCTGGTAGTTTGAGAACTTTTTATGATACTTCACCGGTTCTTATGATACTTCACCGTTAATATCTGGTAGTTTTGCTGAGATTGTGGTAATATCTGGTAGTATTGCTGAGATTGTGGTAATTTCTGGTAGTTTTGATGAGATTGTGTGAATATTTGGGTGTTTTGCTGAGATTGTGTAAATATCTGGTAGTTTTGGTGAGATTGTGTTAATAATGTGTAGATTGAGGTAATTTGGGGTGATAATGTGGTAATTTGAGGTGATTCAGGTGATAAGGGTAGAATGAGGTGATAATGTGGTGTGAAGCTATCAAATGTTGTAAGAGTGTAAAAAGAGACATCAGGTGTGGTAGTGTATATGTGTGTATCTGTATGAGCATTTACCCATGTACTCGGGTCTTCAAAAAAAACCGCGCCAGCCGCCCGCGCCCGAACCCGGCGTCGCGCCCGCCGAGGGCCTCCAAGACCCGCCCCGCGGCACGACGCAACATCATCGCTCTCGGTATCGCGTGGCCCGTCGTGATCGTTTGCCTCGCCGTTCAAAAGAAGTGCGGCTCGCGCGCGTCCATCTCCATGTTTTTAGGTCGTCAGCACTGCTCGCTCACAAATGGAGCTCTACCATACGCTTGAAGTATCAGGCTGCCACGTAGCCACCCGCTGCCCGGCGGGCTGATTGGTTGAGCTCTGAGCTCGTGAGCTGTTTCGGCTGTGGCGCGCTTCGCGCCGGTCTAAGGACAGGAATCCCCACTGGATTCTGACGCACGCGTGCATGGGGCCCGCGACGCCGCGGTGGATATATGACACGACGGCCATGACGCGGCTCCACCTCCACGCCCCGCGGCGCGCCGCCACCACCTCCCCTCGGACCAAGAAGGCGGTGCTCCTTTCGCTCGCTGCAGGCAAGGGCGCACGGGAAACACCGGTACACTGAACACGACGAGCAGACAAGTCGGCCAGGGAACGACTGCAGGCCAGGGAAGGAGGAGGCTGCGGCGAGTGTGCACGGGTATGCACGAACAGTCCTGAAACGACTGCACGACCCTGCTGCTAGGCGCCCTGCTCGTCATCCTTTCGTCCCGCCAACCCTCCATCCCCAACGACCAACCACCCTTCGCCAACGTCAACGAATTTGGAGAAAAGCCAACACCAACAGTGGGCCTCGTAGAGCCTGTTGGGCACGCCGCCGCCGCCGCCGCCGCCGCCAACGCTGCTTTCGCCGAAGCCGACGTCGCCGCCGAAGCCGGCCCGCGCGACCCCCCGGAAGGGATGGACGTCGCCCGCGCCGCGCGGCTGACGCTCCCGCACGCGCTGATTCCGCATGGGGAGGGCACGACAAAAGTCGGCACTGGCGAGGCCAAATGGCTGGTAGGGTGCCTTTCAACTCATTGGGTGCCTTTCAATTCATAGGGTGCCATTCAACTCATTGAATCCGCATGGGGAGGGCATGACGAAAGTCGGCACCGGCGACGCCAAATGGCTGGTATGATAGGGCCTGGCAGTGCATTGCTCGCCACGTCATAGGGTGCCATTCTTGAATTCATCTCAGGAGACGAGGCCTCAGCGTGCATTTGATGACGTGGTTAGAAATATACTGCTCGCCACGTCATAGGGTGCCATTCATGAGTTCAACTCAAAACACGAGGCTTCAACGTGCGTTTGATGACGTGGCGAGCAACATCAGCCAGGCCCTCGTGGCTGGAAGAGTTCACCAACCCGTGCTACCAGCACCCGTCGGGGGCCCACGGCGGGAGCGGCGACGGGGGCGAGGTCAAGTGCGTGCCGTACTTCTACATCCTCGGCGCCTTCCACGGCGGCGCCCTGGCAGGGCTGGCAACTATTTGGGTTGGTTTCGTATCAATCAAGAGTTGGCGTGTTAATTCGCTTGGACATGTTGGTATGAAACTTTCCTGTGCACAAGGTGCGCCTCCCGATCTGCGGGACTTGTTCGAAGCAGCAACTTCTGATTGATTACTCATAGTGTACCAGTGACTCCAGATCACCTTACCCGCGGGACCTGTTCGAGCGGCTGAAGCAGCACCCGCGTGTGGTGTCGCCCGAGAACCAGCCTGGAAACGACGGCAAATATTTCTCCGAAGTGCACAACTGGGACAGCGCGCTGCACCGTGGTAGGGAAGTGCACGTTGAAACCGATGAAATCCATGTTGAAAGCGCCTGGAGCTCAGCACTTGAAGCTGAAATGTGATGATCTGCTTTTAAATTTCGGTTTCAAATTCAACTTGCGCCGCTATACCGCGGGTGCGACTTCGGGTCGTGCCCGCGCACGGTGGGGGCCGCCGCGCGCGGGGGGCAGGGGCTTGTACTCGTCCACCTCTCACCTCAACCTAAGCCGTTTTGCTTCTGATGAGCCGTCTTATGTCCAGTTTGCGACGAAATATCACTCATCGAAATTGTTACACGGAACCGAAACCACCAAACGGATATCACAAAGAGTGTTTACGTTGAGCTGAGAAGTGTACGAGTGTAAGACCCTGGTGGGGGGGTGCCGCTGCCGCCCCAGCTGGCCGCGGTAGGGCGGTGTAAGTTTAAACCGTTGAAACCCATGTTGAAAGCGCCCGGAATTCAGCGCTTGAAACTAAAATAGGATAAACTGCTTCAAGTTTTGGTTTCAATTTCAACTCGCGCCACTACGCCACGGACAGCACCGCGGTGTTCGGGGAGGCGGCCGGCGGCGCCTTCACCTTCACGTTCTCGCACACGCACAGCTTGCTGCACTCCGCGTGGGTGAGGCCAACGTATATATCTCACTGCCTGTGTTGGTGTGTGCCTGGTCTACGTGGCACAGACAACCGCTGAGTCAGCTAACCCTTGGCCCTTGTCACATCTCCAGGCCCTTGTCATATCCACATTCGACACACCGCTGCCACAGCCTGCTCATAGTGCACCGGTACATGTTCACTTCCTCGCTCAATGCAAGGTATCTGATTGTTTGCTCATAGTGTGCCCGACGTCAACTTGTCATCCATAAGCCCTTTGCCGGGCCTTACGTGTAGGACAAGAACATGTCCGAATGCTGGCACGCCGGGTTCCAGGCAGGGCGTTCCCATCGTCCCCGTTACAGCTCCACTTAAGCACCTTCGCGGGATGATATACGTGTGGTCAGGGGAAAAATGCCTCAAGTTAGTTGATTAGTACATGTGTCCGTCTTATATTTCAAGTTTAACAATCAAAACCGTACAGTAAATCCCCCATTTAGTGATTGAGCTGAAAAAGGGAACGATTGCGAGGCCCTGGTTGCAGGGAGAGGAGAACCACAAGTGTTTCGCGCCGGGGCTAGCTCGGCAGCGCGAGTGGGAGAGGTCGGTCGGAGGCGGCGCGGACGGACGTTTGCAGCTGCCGTGGCTCATGCGCGGGGTGCACGGAACCGAGCCAGTTCGACTGATCGCCATCCTGCGTGACCCGACCGAGAGAGTTCACTCTGGCTTTTGGTTCTGGCCGCAGTACCGCCGCAAATACGGCGCCACGGCGCAGGGGTTCCTGGTAGGGTCACCTCTGGTGTATGGGGTTGGCTACTCGGGTCGTTGCTCGCCATGTCAGTGCCTTGGGAATTGATGAACGGTAGCAACATACTTATCTTGCATGACGACGACGTGGCGAGCATTATCGGCCTCACATGCGTTCCCTGGCTGTGTGCTCGTAGCATACCAGTGTACCCGCACACATTCGTTGCCTGCTCCCCGCGACCCTGAATGTCGGCCTACGTGGAGGAGGTGCTGCCGCCGCTGCAGGACTGCATCGCCAGGCACGGCAGGGCGGTGCAGGTTGACACCAGCTTGACCCTGTATTGACAGTGCCTTATTTCAGCGCTTGAAACTCAATCATGATGCCCTCCTGATGAAACGGCATCGAGCATGGTAGCATGCCGTTTCCCACAAGAAACGAGGGTTCAAAATGCGTTTCATGACGCGGCGAGCGCTACCCATCGGTCCCTAAAGCACGGCGTATACCGGTGCGCGGTGGAATTCGAGGCGCTTGGCAAGGAATACGAGCAGGTGTACTACCACAGCGACCAGGTGCTGAAGTCGCTTTACATCCCGTACCTGCGAGAGTGGCACGCTGCGGTCGGCCGCCGCCGCGTCTTAGTGTTACATGCCGAGACGTATTGGCGTGACCCGGGGCAAGGGCTTACACTCGTCCTCTTTTCTGCTCAACCTGAGCCATTTCTGACACGAAATACACCCTAAACACACCCTCATACCCCCTCACACCTCCGTAACCCCCCCTCAACAACCCCTCTATGCACCCCCTATCCAACAGAAAGTGCTTACGTTGAGCTGAGAATTGGACGAGTGTCAGCCCCTGACCGGGGGGCGGAGCTCTCTCGCGCGCTGAGTTTCCTGGGGATCGACCAAGGTTGGGTCTGGCAGATATTACGCGTGACGTCATCCAACGCATTGTCAACCCTCGTTGGCTTAACTTGAATAACGTCCTATGACGTGGCGAGCAGTATGTGCCAGGCCCTGGACCAAGGCAACATTTCCGGGGACATAATTTCTGGGGAGAACCAAGGGAGGGTGGGCGACGGGAACGGGGGCGACGGTGGTGGTGAGGTGGGTGGCGGGTGGGAGGCAGGGGCTTATATTCGTCCAATTTTCAGCTCAACCTTGAGCCGTTTCTGCCACTGACGGACAGAAGCCACCCAACGTCACAAAAAAGCTTACACTGAGCCGAAAAGTGGTCGAGTGTAAGCCGACATGTCTCACAAAAAAGTGCTTATATTGAGCCGAAAATGGACAAGCCCCTGGTGGAAGGAGGCGATGTTGTCGCGGGCGGTGGAGACGCTGCCCGGGTCGGAGTTCACGGGACGTTGCGGCACGTGCGGGGATTTTGAGCTTACCAATAGGAGGGCGCCGCGGGTAGGGCCCAACATATTGCCAGCGATATCATCGACACACATTTTGAACCTTCGTTTCTTGAGTTGATTATGTCCCTCGATACGGCCGTAAACCATGACAGACTGAGGTTGGTCCGCTTGAAATTGCGGAGAGGTTTGGTTAATCTCACCATGTGAAGCGCCTTGGGGCTCGATGAACTTGAAAAAATAAAAGAATACATTTCTTTAGCCAATTGGCATCATATGACTCGGCGAGTAATGTCTGGCAGGCCCTAGCCCCGGGGGTGGTACGTGAATGACGACTCACAGCCGCCCGGGTGGTCCACTGTAGGCCGGTGCAGGCTGTCAGCATCAAAGCTCGTGTTGAAAGTGCCTATGGTTTCAGCACTTGAAACCCTAATATCATAAACTGCTTTCAACGTTTACTTTCAAATTCAACTTGCGCCGCTACACCCCGAAGGAGTGGAAGAGCCGGCCGTCGCGGATCCAACTGCCGATGCTGCCCGAGGCCCGGCGGCTTCTGGACGAGTTTTTCGCGCCGTTCAACCGGTTACTCGCGGAGGAGCTGCGCGACCACCGGTTTCTGTGGCGCACCCCCAAGACCGTCTTCGCATGACCGTTACACTAGTCGCTAAGGCTTCATTCGGGTGCACTCGATTGCACGATCCAATTAGCTCAGTAGCAGTAGCAGCGCCGGTGGTCATCTAATTTTATCGTTTAGTTTCCATGCACCTATAACCTGACCAGAGGGCGCTTGGTGCCGATCGGTCAGGGGCTCAGGGGTTGAAGTCAGTGTGGCTTCACGCTTTGCTGTACCACGCGGCGGACACCAACATCTTGGGCCGGCCGACCTGTTCTCGGCGGGCATTTTGCGCAGGTTTGGTTGGGGAAGGCGGCGCACGACGTGGGAGCACCTCCGCGTGTGTGAGCGGCAGCTGATCTACTTTATGAGTCATATATCAACCTAGCCCCCCCGTTCCCCGGCTCTACTCCGCCGCCGCCGGGCGCGGCTCAACCCGCTTGGCGAATTGGAAACTACAATTGATCAGATCTCCCAGTACGAGTCGTCAGCTGTCATGCTGGGGCTTTTCCAGAACCAATCCTCCTTCTCCGACCCGTCCCCCTCTGCGCCCTCCTTCTTCACCCCTCTCTTTGTTTTCGTCTCCAGCACCCTTTGCTTCTCCTTTTGCTAGGGACAGGTGAAATAGATTAATGTTAACAGAAGCCCGCTCTTGGGGTTCATTAATGCTCGACCAGCGAAGCGCCTTGGGGATCGCAGAACGACAGTTAAAAACCAAATATACAGGCCCGCTCTTTTGGAAATGTTGTGAAACACGTGTTCAAAAATTGAAGCTCCGAAGTTCAGGGTGGGGGGGAAACCCGAATCATTTACTGTGTCCTGCCTTGAGAGCCGATTTCCTGGTCTCCGCCACCATCTTCTTCGCGGCCGCCGCCATTTCCTTCAAGTAGGGACGAGTATACGAAACCCGCCACGTCATCACCTCACGCCGGATTATCGGCAGTACTAGTACAGCCTGTATCCAGACTAGGAGCATAGCTCCTGTTTGCCACTCACTCTCGAGTCTTAGCGCTGAAATACATCCATCAATATGTGGACCGGTAGACTGGAGTAGAGTGACGCCTACAGATTCGCTTTCACTAACGTTCATCGAGCCCCAAGGCGCTCCACCTGGTGAGCATTAACCAACCCCTGCGCCACATCAAGTTGACAGGTGTCAAAGTCTGTAAGGGTTTAAGCCCTTACCGAGGGGCATTATATCCCCCGCATAATAAAATAAAGGGCCCAACTCATAACCAGAGAAGAGGAGTGTGATGGGTGGAGTACCATGTGGGCAAAATTACAAAACGAGGATGCACAGTACGGTCGATGGCGTGACAGGGTTGATTTACTGCGCCTACCTTCTCCTGTTCAATGTATCTGACTGCGGCCGCCTCCTTTTTCATCTCTATTTCCAACTGCTCATCCATGTTGATTCCAACGCACGCCTCGGCCGCGGCGGATGACTCGGATGAGCTCAGGCATCCCTCAACACAGGGACGAGTGAAGCATGCCAGCTATGTCATATGAGTCGGCCGACTTAGGTATGATCGCTTCCCGCGCCGAGCGCTGACGCTTTGTCCGCAACTCTGTATGGGCATTCAACCTGGCGTCCGCTTCCCCGCGCGAAGCGCTGACGCTTTGCGGCAACTCTGTATGGGCATTTCATCCAGGCGATGTACCGAAATCAGCGTATCAAGCAGAGGGTTTAGAACGCGGTGGATGACGGCGTGGCGAGCAAAGTTTCACTTGACTTGTCCCCACCTCCACTTCGAAGATTGAGACCCGCCTGTTCTCCTCCACCTTCTTCTTTTGTGTCTGTGCGTTAGGCCCGGCATCAAACTGAAATCTTTGGTAATATGATCATGGAAGACGGAGCTCATCAGTAACATGACCAAAGGAGACGGAGATCATCGGTAATATGACCATAGGAGACGGAGGCGGATGCCGAGGAGGAAGTCAACGTGTACCGGCACTCTGCGAGCAAACGGTAAGGACGATACGACGAGACAATACCTGACGTGCGCGCGGATGGCATCCTCCAGGAGGAAATGGACGTGTAATGGTACTCTATGAGCAGGCAGTTAGGATGATACATGGCCCGACCTGCGCGCGGATGGCATCTTCCAGGTCCATGCAGAAGGTGGGCGGCGTGGGCACCGCCTCGCAGCAGGGTCGTTGACAACAACCACTTGGGCCCAGATTGGACAAGCCCGCGTGACGCATCTTCAAGGTGAATGCTGACACAGACGCGCGGAGGAGGAGGAGGAGTAGGATGAGGAGGAGGAGGAGGAGGAGGAGGTGGAGGAGGGGTGAATTCTCACACAGACGCACAGAGGAGGAGGCGGAGGAGGAGGAGGTGGAGGAGGCGGAGGAGGAGGACGAGGAGGAGGAAGAGGAGG